>Ga0256407_10000149_pt1 | contig 176129 bp, 119 predicted proteins | sample RumenRJG_04DNA_FD_193489 | JGI IMG/M metagenome (GOLD analysis project Ga0256407, IMG submission 193489) | Bovine rumen microbial communities from Lethbridge, Alberta, Canada - RJG_04 | ecosystem: Host-associated > Mammals > Digestive system > Stomach > Rumen | place: Canada: Alberta... | reverse complement strand
GATGCCCCTGTAACAAACGCAATGCTGGAAGGAATCAACAATAAGATAAAGGTAATGAAGAGAAGAGCATATGGCTATAGAGATGATGAGTATTTCACACTGCTACTGCTCGGACTACATGACAAAAACAACGCAATTCGGGGATGAACCTTTTCTTTTCTTGATTTACATTTATGTTATCCATCTTACTTTTTGTTTCTTCGTTATATTTATATTATGACTTGGTATGAATTGAAGTCATATCACCAATAAATATATTCAGATTTAAAAAAGTTTGGTCTGGCTTGCAAGTTTTTCACGAAATACCTGTCAATTTTAGTTATTTCGTCTTCACATCCCCCTCTCTGCCCAGTCGCCTCGGTCGAGGTTGCGATAGTTGATGGCTTCGGCGATGTGGTTGGTCTGAACCTTTTGGCTTCCTTCAAGGTCGGCGATGGTGCGGGCAACCTTCAGGATGCGGCTGTATGCTCGGGCGGAGAGCGAGAGGCGTTCCATTGCTGTGTGGAGCAATTCGAGGCTGTTGTCGTCGGGCTCGGCATATTCGTGAATCATGCGCTCGGACATCTGCGAGTTGAAATACACTCCTTTGTGGTTGCGGAAACGTTCCTCTTGTATCTGGCGTGCCTTTATCACTCTTTCGCGTATAACCGAGCTTGGCTCTCCCTGCCTTGTGCTGGCTATTTCCTTGAAAGGTACTGGAGTTATTTCGATTTGAAGGTCTATACGGTCGAGAAGCGGACCGCTGATTTTGTTCATGTAGCGTTGGATTTGTCCTGGAGTACAGACGCAGTGGTGGGTTGGGTCGCCATAGTAGCCGCATGGGCATGGATTCATTGAGGCAACAAACATGAAGGAGCAGGGATACTCAACGGTATATTTTGCTCTTGAAATAGTTATCTTGCGGTCTTCAAGAGGTTGGCGAAGCACTTCGAGAGTGTTCTTGTTGAATTCAGGAAGTTCATCAAGAAAGAGGACTCCGTTGTGGGCCAGCGACACTTCGCCTGGTTGTGCCTTTGATGTTCCTCCAGTCATTGCTACTTGCGAGATAGTGTGGTGAGGACTTCTGAAAGGTCGCTGCGAGATGAGCGATGTTCCTTTTTCAAGTTTTCCTGCGACGGAATGAATCTGCGTTGTCTCAAGGCTCTCGGCAAGTGAGAGTGGGGGCAGTATGCTTGGCAGGCGTTTTGCCATCATTGACTTGCCCGAACCAGGAGGACCTATCATTATGATGTTGTGAAAGCCTGCTGCGGCAACCTCCAGCGCACGTTTCACGTTCTCCTGTCCGCGCACGTCGGCAAAGTCGAGGTCGAACTGATACTGATGCTCATAAAACTCTTTTCTTGTGTCAACAAAGCAAGGCTCATAGCCTTCCACGCCGTTCAAGAAGTCAATTACTTCTTTGAGAGTCTCCATGCCGTAGACGTTGAGATTGTTTACAACGGCAGCCTCCCTCTCGTTCTGTTTCGGCACAATCAGTCCTTTAAACCTTTCAGCTCTTGCCCTTATGGCTATTGGCAATGCTCCGCGAATGGGCTGAATTGTTCCGTCAAGGCTTAGCTCGCCAACAATCATGTATTCGCTGAGCATGTCGCTGCGCATATCGCTGTTGGCTGCCAGTATGCCTATGGCAAGCGGAAGGTCGTAGCTGCTGCCTTCCTTCTTTATGTCGGCAGGCGAGAGGTTTACGGTCACTTCATTCTGCGGAAACTTAAAACCATTGTTTTGCAGTGCTGCGGCTATTCTGTCGCGGCTTTCCTTTACTGCCTCGTCGCCTAATCCAGAGAGATGGAACATATATCCCTTGGCAAGACTTACTTCGGCTGTTACTGTGGTTACTTCCAGTCCGTTTACGGCAGCGCAATATGTCTTTACAAGCATGTTTTCAGTGTTGAGTGTAATTCTTAAAAGAAAATCAGTTGCAGTCGCAACAAATAAGGCTTATGACCGTGATTATCCTTTAACGGCTTTTGGAGTCCAGTTCTTCATGAAGCGGACAACTTTCTCCTTGTTATATCCCTTGCCTTCTTCGAGGAAACTTGAGTCTTGGATATGAATCACGTTTCCTTCATCGTCGAGTACAACGAAGACAGGGAAGCCGAAGCGTGCAGGACTGTTGAGGCGTTTCAGCATCTGCGCAGCCAACTTAGTCTTTTCCTCTCCCTCAGACCTCTTAGGGTTGTAGTTTACGTGGATATAAACGAAGTTCTGGTCAATAATCTCGCTTATGGTACTGTCGTTGGCAATGAAGTCGGCAAAGCGCAAGCACCACGGACACCAGTTGCCTCCCACCTGACAGATGACGAATTTTCCGCTGTCTTTAGCATCGGCAACAGCCTTGTCAATCTGCTCCATCGGATTGATTTCTTCATTGTAAACTTTCTTCAGTGCCTGTGCATTAGCCGCCATTGAAACTATGGCAGCAAACAAAAAAATAAAGATTTTCTTATTCATAATATTAAAAACGATTAAGCAAAAACATAATGATAGGTGCAAAAATAATAATTTTATTGCAATTAGCGGTTAATTGCTGCTACGTTTTTATTCAGTAAGCGAGTTGACAAGCAACAAATAGAGTATAACTATGAACTAAACTAATGGATGCCACGCACAACCTTATCGTATATCTTCATCACTTGGCTGGCTACGTCGTTGCCTTCAAAACGGCGGATGTAATCGCGAGACTGGTTGATGCGGATATCCCGATTGGCTGCACCTATGAGCGACTGCTGCAAGGCTGCTGCAAGCGAAACTTCGTCGTCGGGGTTGACATAGAGGCTATGAGGACCGCCAGCCTCTTCCAGACAAGATCCTGTGCAGGCAACAACAGGCAGACCACTCTGAATGGCTTCTATTATTGGAATGCCGAAACCTTCATAGCGTGACGGATAAACAAACGCCTCAGCAGCCTGATATATGACAGGGAGATGGTCGTATGGCACATGATTGAGCAGGCGAACGCGCTGCTGCATATTGTGCTCTGAAATATATTTCTTAATCTTCTCGGTGTAAGGAGTGTGCCTGCCCACTATGACGAGTGAGATGTCTTCGGGCAGATGACGAAGGGCTTTCACGGCAAGGAGCGCATTCTTTCGCTGCTCCACCGTTCCTACATTTAATATGAATCGGGCTGGCAGGTCGTAGTCAGCATGTACAGTCTGCATCTCGCTGTCTGACACTCTGCGCAGAAACTGGCTGCCTGTACTCTGATAGATTACGTCAATCTTGTCTTCACTGACACCTCCCAGTTGCATGATGTCTCGCTTAGTACATTCGCTAATGGCTATGATGCGGTCGGCTTCCTTGCAGGTGCGATGAAACTTCATGGTGTATAGCCTTACATCTATGGGATTATAGTATTCGGGATGGCGCATGAAGATGAGGTCGTGGATGGTGACAACGCTGGGTATTCCGCTTTTCTTTATTCCAAAAGGCAGTTCGCCAGTCAGTCCGTGATAAATCTCCACTCCGTCGGCTTTAAGTTCTCTGACAATGCCATGAGCACGCCAGTAGGCACGCGCTATTCCGCTTCGCGCCTTTCTCGGATAGACATATCTGACGGTGTCGTTCTCCTCCACCTGCATGCGCAAGTTGTCAGACCCGCTGTTTGGTGCATAGAGCCACAGCTGGTGTTTGTCCTTTGCCAATGCAGACATGGAGTTGATGAGAGTACGGGCATAAGAGCCCAGTCCTGTAGAATTGCTAACTATGCGCTTAGCGTCGAAACCTATTATCATATTTTGAGTTTTGAGTTGTTTAGTTATGGTTGTTAAATGTTGAGTATTGGATTATTATACGGGTCTTAACAAAAAAAACTAAGAAGTTAAGAGCCACAGCCTCACTCCCTGTCAACCACCTTGCCATTCTCAACCTTAAACCTGCGATTGAACTCCTCGCGTGTGCGCTTCCATCGCTTGTGGCTCCACAACCACATTTCTGGCTGTCGGCGGATGGTCTTTTCCAGTTCCTTGTAATACCAGTCGGTAACTTCCCAGTTGGGAATATCCCTCACATTGCGTGTCATCAGTTTTATGGTGCATACATAGTGGCCGCGTCGTTCCCTGTAAATGTCGCCATAAGCCACAGCCTCGTTAGTTGCCTTAGCAATTCGCTCTGCACCAGTCAGCACAGGAGTGTCGTGGTTAAGGAAGTCTACCCAGTGGTGAATATTGTGCCAGTGTGGCTTCTGGTCGGAGAGATACCCCATGACATAAGTGCGCTTCTCGCTCTTCCACTGAGCAATCTTGCGCAGAGTGTCGTTCATAGCCACGCCGTGAGCCATATTCTTTTGCCTGACTTTTAAGAATAGCCTGTCGAATATCTCATTCTCAAGAGGATGGTATATCTCGCCGCATACAACCTCGTCGGGCACCCATAGCGGAACAGACGAAATCCACTCCCAGTTAAAGGTGTGGCTGAGATAGAGGGCAACCGACTGCCCTTCTGCAAGAATCTGATTTATCTCTTCCATACCATCAAATCTCATTCGACGCATCATCTGCTTTCTGCTCATAGTCATCAGCTTAATCGTTTCTACTATGTAGTCGCAGAAGGCGCTATAGAACTTCCTGACAATGGCACGGTGTTCATCGCTCGTTTTCTCGGGAAAGGCAGAAGATATGTTGTTTAATATTGTGCGCTTTCTGTATTTAACCAAATATGCAAGTAGCAGATAGAAGAAATCTGACAGCACATATAGCACACGAAGAGGCAGTAGCGACAGCAAATACCAGACGGCAAGCAGTGCGTAGTATGCCAGATTGCGGAGCATAGTGTTGATTATTCTCATAGCGTTTTTATGGTTGTGGTGTATTACTTCTCAGGCAGCAGTTTGTCATTGACCATTCGGTACATATACTGATAGACAATGGCTTTCACTTCCTGTTCCATCTCTTGCTGATAAGAGACCTTACCAACAAGATTGTTTTTCATTAGTCTGTCGTCGAGAGAGTAAATGGCTTTGGTCGCGTTGCCATCCCATTGCAGCACATATCCATGCTTTACGAGTTGATAGGTGCCGTTGAGATAGTTTATGGCAAAAGTCTCATCGGCTGGCGTTGACAGCAGGTCGCAGCCAAAACTCAAGAAAGGCTTACGATAGTTGAGATAACTCAACACAGTAGGCACTATGTCTATCTGTTGCGCAACGGCGTCGCGCACCTCTGCTTTCAGTTCGCCTGACGGGTCATAAATAATTATAGGCGAGCAGAAACGTCCTAAGTCGGTGGAGTATTCTGGGTGGTCGCTCTGGTTGGTGTGGTCGCTTGTCAGGACAAAGATTGTATTCTTGAACCATATCTGCTTGCTCGCTTCGTCAAAGAACTTTCCGATAGCCATGTCGGTATAGCGAATACACTTCTGTATAGGCAGGTTTTCTTCCTTATATACATTTTTATATTTATCGGGAACTACGAAAGGATGATGGCTCGAAACGGTGAATACGGCTGTCATGAAAGGCTCGTGCATCTCACTCATCTTTGCGCAATAGTATTGCAGGAAAGGCTCATCCCATATTCCCCAGTTGCCATCGAAGTCGGCATCGCCTCCGAAACGCTTGTCGGCAGCATAGTCCTGCCTGCCGTAGTATTGCTGGAAGCCTGTCTTGTTGGCAAATGCCATGAAGCCCATAGAGCCCCTGTTGGCTCCGTGGAAGAATGCAGTCTCATAGCCTTCGCCCGAAAGCAGACCTGCAATGCTTGTATATGAATTCATAGAGGCTGGGGTGAGGACAAACGGCTCAACAAACATAGGTATTCCGCAAAGCACTGAAGGCATGCCGTCTATTGACTTTCTTCCGTTGCAATAGGAATACTTGAAAGTGAGACTCTTCTCTATCAGTTTGTCTACATTTGGGGTATAGCCCTTGTATTTTCCTCCTTCGAGCGACTTGTTTAATGCTCCGATATACTCGCGTCCGAAACTTTCTACGATTATTATTACAACATTCTTCTTGCGCATGGCTGTATTTGTGCTGTCGGCATCCGTCCTTTTGTCTTTGTTCCTAATAGGGCTGAATGTCTTTTCTGCCTCGTCTAAAGAAGCGAAATAGTCGGGAACGTTGAAAACACTCTTGCCTATTGTGCGAAGAAGTGCGAAAGGCGTGTTCAGTACAAGTGCGCAGTCTATAGGTCTGTCAACATACTGGTTGGCATTGTTGATGGTTATAGGTCGTATTCCAGAGCCGAGTCCGCCACGACAAGCACCAATGCACAATGGTATTGCTGCTGCAAGGCAAAGAGTCATTATCACGGTATAGCGCACACGGTCGGCAACAGTCTTCAACTGCGATGCCAACACTTGCGGACTGACGTACAGGCGCCACATGAGGAAGATGAGCGCAATGCCGAGCAAGACAAGATACCAGTGGCGCACTGTTTCGGTCAGGAAGATGCCCGAAAGATTATTGTCGTTGCTGAATTCGCTGAACACAGATGTGGTGGTTCGGCGCAATGTGTAAGGGAAATATACCGAGTCGGAAAGGTTTACGACAACGGCTATGCTGTTGACAACAACAAACAGCCATTTCTCTATCTTGTGCATTATCTGCGTTTCCTTATAGAAGAGCGGGAAAAGCATCAGCACGATATATAGCACATTGGTGTAGACAATGGCAGAGCGGTCGAACATGAATCCTCCACGAAAAATGTTCCAGAGGCTTGCAGCCGACAGATGTCCGCCAAAGTAACTATAGTTCTCAAGCATATAAGCCACGCGGCAGATGTTATAGACCACAAACGCCATAAACAGGTTTATGATGAGGGCTACGACCGACGATGCTTTATGATTAAGAATTGGTGTTTTTTTCATTGTAATACTAATTAGTATCTGTTGATTACTGTGATTTATGTTTTAGACTCCTGCATCAGACTTTCCGCCATTCTGTCAACTTTGCTGCATGGCATGCAGCTTATTGTAGTAGCCGTCTTGTGCAATAAGTTCTTCGTGGGTTCCTCGTTCTACTATCTGACCATCGTGCAGCACGCAGATTTCGTCGGCGTTGCGAATGGTGGAAAGACGGTGGGCGATGGCAATAGTAGTGCGGGTGCGCATGAGTTTTTCGAGCGCATCCTGCACCAGTCTTTCGCTTTCGGTGTCGAGAGCCGAAGTGGCCTCGTCGAGAATGAGTATAGGCGGATTCTTCAGAATGGCGCGGGCAATGCTCACTCGCTGACGCTGACCGCCCGAAAGTCTGCCGCCTCTGTCGCCTATATTAGTGTCGTAGCCATGTTCTGAAGCCACGATGAAGTCGTGTGCATTGGCTATTCGTGCAGCCTCTTCAATCTCTTCCTGCGAAGCCTTGTCAACGCCGAATGATATATTGTTCCTGAAAGTGTCGTTGAAGAGTATTGACTCCTGATTGACATTGCCAATAAGCTGGCGCAGGTCTTGCACCTTCAGGTCGCGCACGTCGATGCCGTCAATGAGTATCTGCCCCTCAACCACATCGTAGTATCTCGGTATGAGGTCGACAAGCGTAGACTTTCCGCTTCCGCTTTGTCCCACGAGAGCTATTGTCTTGCCTTTCTCTATCGTAAGGTTAATGTCCTTTAGCACCATAGTCTGTCCGTAGGAAAACGAAACGTGGCGGAACTCTATGCTGTGATTGAATCCGCCTTCGGGCAGCGGCTTCGGGTTTTCTGGGTCTTGTATCTCCACTTCAGCCTTCAGAATCTTGTCTATTCGCTCCATCGAAGCCAGTCCCTTCGGAATGTTATAGCCTGCCTTTGAGAAGTCTTTCAGCGGGTTGATGATGGAATAGAGCATTACGAGATAGTAGATGAATATAGGTCCTGAGAGTGAAGCATTGTTTAAAACGAGCACACCGCCGAACCATAGCACTATGACTATCATCACCGTACCGAGAAACTCGCTCATAGGATGAGCCATCTGCTGGCGGATGTTCACTCGCATAATGTCATTTCTATAGGCTGTATTTACAGAGTCGAACTTCTTGTTCATCTTCTGCTCTGCCGAGAAAGCCTTGATGATGCGCAGTCCGCCAAGAGTCTCCTCAACAACACTCATGGTGTCGCTCCATAGGGCTTGTGCGCGGATTGACTTCTGCTTGAGTTTTCTGCCAACATATCCCATCAGCCAACCCATCAGCGGAACAATGGTGAGCGTGAAAAGAGTCAGCTGCCACGATATGAGCAGCAGCGTAGAGAAATAGGCAATGATGAGGATAGGGTTCTTGAAAAGCATGTCGAGCGACGACATTATGGAGTTTTCCACTTCTTGCACGTCTCCGCTCATGCGGGCAATGATGTCGCCTTTGCGCTCCTCTGAGAAGAACGAGAGCGAGAGCGACGTAATCTTGTGGTAGAGTTGGTTGCGAATGTCGCGAACAACACCAGTCCTTATAGGCATCATTGTGGCAGACGAAAGGAAATAGGCACCCGTCTTCAGAAACGTCATGAAGGCGAGAAACAGCCCGATGATGAGCAGCGTGGTTGTAGCACCAACGCTTGCTATGAGTTGCTGAACATGATAGTTCATATTGTTCATAGCGACAGTCGTAACGTGTTCCCAGTCCCATGCCATCAGTTGTGTAGCCTTCTCAGCATCTTTGGTCTGAAAAAGTATGTTGAGTATAGGCACTAAAGCCGCAAAGGAAAAAATATTAAGCACCGCAGAGAGTATGTTAAACACTACGGAGAGCACCAGATAACGCTTATATGGAGGTATGAAGCGTCGTAATACCTGTATAAAGTCTTTCATAATTTGGGGGCAAAGGTAATATTTTAATTGATAATTGACAATTGATATTTGATATTTTTTATTGAAGACCAAAACATTATGAAGTATTAACTTCAACTTTAACGTTAACCTTAACGGGAACGGGAACGTTAACCTTAATTTTAACCTTAACGGGAACGTTAACGAGTTATGAGTTATAAGTTTTTGTTTACTCGACAACATTCCTTAATCATTAATCTTTCATCCTTCATCATCCACGATGCCGTTGCATCGTGTAGACACACTCCTCAGTCACTTCGTGACAGCTCCACTATCTTAGGGGAGCAATCCTGCTTACAAACTGTAATTTCCAAAATCAGTCCAAAATTTTGACGAAAAAAGTAAAAAATCTTGACAAACGGAATTTTAATTCTAGAGAAAGATTTCCCGTTTGGCACGAGGCTGAATGTAAAAATGTGTTTAATTGTTAATCAATCGGCTTAAACTATGTAAACGAACATAAGGAACGAAAAAGTGAAAGGTGTCCTTTCGCGATGCGAAACGTGGCATATCGCAGTGCGATATGTGGCATATTGCAGTGCCAAAGGTGCCCTTTCACACTGCGAAAGATGCCCTTTGACTTTTTTAACACTTGTGAGTTTTACGACGAAACGTATAAGGTCTTGATATTGAACGATTTACTAAAAACGACGAGAAACCGCCAAATACTCGCATATTTTGCAACTTTGTTTTTCTAAGTCGTAAATTTTTAAGTTATTTGCGAGGTTAGTTAATCAATTTTTTACCCAACTCCGCTCTGAAAATTGCAGTTTTTCCGCTCGGCAAGGATAAGAAACAAAAAACTGCTTTCAGATTGAAAGATGATTATGTTATAAATCTATGAGTTTGTAGTTTTATTGAGTTTACCATCCTTTTAGCTTGAGTGATTGATGCGATTTTTAGTGATTTATACAAGGTTTACAAACCATTCAGATTGTATTAAACGAAAAACCGCAGCAAAAGATGAGGCTATCTGCATCTTCTGCTGCGGCTATGTGAATTTTTGTTTTGTGCTAAACGCTGTCTGACTACTTATTCTTTTTGCAGTGCTTATGGTAGTTTTGCAGTTCCTTAAAGTGCTTTCGTGCCTCCTTTTCGCCTAAGGCAATCATGTCGGCAATATGTCGCGGACTGAAGTCAGTTACGCTATAGCCGTTGAGAGGCGGGTTTATGTAGATGTCGGCATCGTCGCAGTTGTCGTTATATTTCTGCCAGTCGGGTCTCGAAATCAGCCAGTCGAGTATTCCGCCTATCCCCAATTCGTCTTTCAGCGAGAACGACTTCGACTTGTGTTTGTTTTGTTGCAGGTCGATGGCAATAACCACGTCGGCCCCCATCTGCCGCACAACGTCAACGGGCAGGTTGTTTAACATTCCGCCGTCAACAAGTTTTTTCCCGTCAATCTCAACTGATCGCAGTGCAACGGGTATTGCCATTGAGGCACGCATGGCACGCGACAGCTTTCCATTCGACAGCACCACTTCTTCCATCCGTTTCAGGTCTACTGCGACGCAGCGGTAGGGTATAGGCAAATCGTCGAATGACAGTGAGTCGGCAAGGCAGATGTTAGGATTTGAGCGGCAGGCAATGGAGTCGAAGAGAGCCTCTATTTTTCCGCCTTCTATCATCTCGCCAGCAAACAGGTCTATCCATTCTTGCTGAAGAAAAAGATTCTCTAAGTCGGCAGACCGATAGCCTAAGGAGTAGAGTCCGCCCAAAATAGAGCCAATGCTTGTGCCTGCGATGTAGTCTATTGGCACACCTGCTTCCTCAATCACTTTCAGTGCGCCTACCTCAGCAGCACCTTTCGCGCCGCCGCCGCCAAGCACCAGTCCCACCTTTGGGCGTTTGTTGCGATGCCTGTTTGCGCCGTTGTCGTCGCTATGAGACAAGTCTATAGTGAAAATCTGCGTTGCCGATAGCGCCATCTGGCAGCATATCAGCAACACGATGAGTGATGTTTTCTTAATAATAGTTTTCATTTTCGTGTTTGTTCTTTTGTTCTGCAAGTTGTCAGAGCAGGTGCAGATAGTTTTCGATAGGAATGCCCCTGTTCTTATCTTCGTTGTCCTTGTTCAGTTCTATCAGTTTGTATAGTCCTTCAATGGCTTTCTGCGTGCTTGCCTTCAGGGGTTCGCCAGAGAGCAGATGACCAATGAGAATGGCAGAGAACATATCGCCTGTGCCAGGGAAATGTACGGGAATTTCAACGTATGGCAGGCAGAAGGTATCGTCGTCTTCAGCATTGTAGCCCATAACCGAAGGCTGACCGTCAACCTTTATGCTTGTTATCAGGACAGAACGCGCCCCCATCTTTCGCAATTTGTCTACCAGCAGCATGGCTTCTTCGAGTGTTGCCCCTTCTTCTTTATACTGGGTGTCAGTAAGATAGCAAGCCTCTGTATAGTTAGGATAGGTGAGATGTGCAACCGATACCATTTCGCGCATTGCACGGATGGCAACCTCAGTGACTCCGTTGTAGAGTTTTCCTTCGTCGCCCATGATAGGGTCAACATAGATAGAAGTGCCCTTCTCTGCCTGCTCCTTGCAGTAACCCGAAATGATTTGTGCCTGCCGCTCCGACGCTATAAAGCCCGTTGCAATGGCATCGAATGAGAAACCGAGTTCCTTCCATACGGGAAAGACTCCTTTAATATAGTCGGTTGTGTCGAGAATATTAAACTTTCCGTAGTCGAGAGTGTTAGAAACAAGTGCTGTAGGAAGGTTGTATACAGGGTGGCCGAAATAGGAAAGTATGGGCAGCATTGCCGCAGTAGCCACCTTTCCGTAGCCAGCTATGTCGTTGATAAGAAGAATTTGCTTTTTCATGGTTGTGGAAAATAAAAACGTTTTGCTAACTCCCAGATGATGATGCCAGCCGTAACTGATACGTTGAGAGAGTGTTTCGTGCCGAACTGAGGTATCTCTATACATCCGTCGGAGGCATCTATCACGCTCTGATGTACGCCTTTCACTTCGTTGCCAAGCACCACAGCTACTGGCTCAAACTTCTCTATTTGCAGGTCGTTGAGCATGGTTGAGCCTTCAGCTTGTTCTATGCTGTAGACCTTGTAGCCAGTGTTGCGAAGATGAGCAACGGCTTCGTCGGCAGTCTTGAAATACTCCCATCTTACTGATTCCTCGCCGCCGAGTGCGGTCTTGTGAATCTCTGCATTAGGCGGTGTTGCCGTTATGCCGCAGAGATAGACGGCTTCGAGACGGAAAGCATCGGCAGAACGGAACACGCTGCCAACGTTGTGCAGCGATCGGACGTCGTCGAGTACCACCACGAGTGGCATCTTCTCGGCTTCCTGAAATCCCTCTACCGACAGCCGCTTTATCTCTATTGTTCTGAGTTTTCGCATTTTCCAGATTCTTATGTTCTGTTTCTTTTGCCGACAGTTGGATTGTTATTTGCTGCTGAAGGCAAGAGCATACATTCGCATCTGCTTGACCATAGCCAGCAGACCGTTGCTGCGAGTAGGCGATAGGTGGTCTTTCAGTCCAATCTTGTCTATGAAGTAGAGGTCGGCATCAAGTATTTCCTGCGGTGTATGTCCGCTGACAACGCGGATGAGCAGGGCAATTATTCCCTTCACAATCAGGGCATCGCTCTCGGCAGTGAAGTCTATTATGCCGTCATGATAGTCTGCTTGCAGCCACACACGGCTCTGGCAGCCGTCAATGAGGTTCTGTTCGGTCTTATATTTCTCGTCAAGCGGTTCTTGTTCGTTGCCTAAATCAATGAGCAACTGATACTTATCCATCCAGTCGTCGAAGCCGCTGAACTCTTCAATCACCTCGTCTTGCAACTCGTTTATTGTCATCTTTTTAGTTCTTTTTATATTGTTCTGATGAAAAAAACTTCATCATTAATCCCTTAATCCTTAATCAATTAATCTTTAATCTGGATTAGTCATTAATCCTTCTTCATTCATCTTTCATCCGAAACGCTCAGCCGTTCTTCACTATCTTAAAGAGTTTATCGCTCGGACGCACTTTGCCTGGGACAGGAATAGAGATGTGAGTGCCCTTCTGCGCAGTGTCTACTGTTTGCAGTTCATATCTGATTTCAGAGCAGTCAACATACATAACGCCTGTCGTAGGACCAGTTATCAGCAGTTTGTCGCCAACACTGAACTCGGCAGCCTCGCAGGTAAACTCTGCAACTCCAAGTTTGCTGAAGTATTTAACGCCGCGACCAACGTAGACTTTCTTTTCGGTTGCGTTTGAGCCATAGTTGCTGTTCCACTCTCCCAGACGCTGTCCCTGATAGTAACCGTCCCAGAATCCGCGATTGAACACAGTGGCAAGACGCTCGTCCCACTTGTCTTTCATCTCTTCGGTGGTTGTTCCTTCGAGTGCAGCCTTGATGGCTTCCTTGTAGCAGCGCACCACTTCGTAGACGTATTCAGGACCGCGTGCGCGTCCCTCAATCTTGAAAACACGCACTCCAGCCGACATCATCTTGTCGATGAAGCGCACGGTCTTCAGGTCTTTCGGACTCATCAGGTATTTATTGTCAACCTCAATCTGGTTGCCAGTCTCGGCATCTGTCAGTATGTAGGAGCGTCGGCAAATCTGTATGCACTCGCCTCTGTTGGCAGACCTGCCGCTATCAGCCAGGCTCATATAGCACTTTCCGCTCACAGCCATGCACAGTGCCCCGTGACAGAACATTTCTATTCTGATTAGTTCTCCGCGCGGACCGCGAATGTTTTCGTTGATAATCTTCTCGTGAATCTCCTCAACTTGTTCCATCTTCAACTCTCTGGCAAGCACCACAACGTCGGCAAATTGAGAATAGAACCGCAGGGCTTCGCTATTTGATATGTTGAGTTGGGTGCTGAGGTGCACTTCCATTCCCACCTTGTTGCAGTAGGTCATAACGGCAACATCGCTTGCTATAACGGCAGAGATGCCAGCTTCTGTTGCAGCGTCTACTATCTCGCGCATCGTAGGTAGGTCTTCCTCGTAGATTATGGTGTTGACAGTGAGATATGACTTTATGCCGTGTTCGTTGCATGTCTGTGCTATTTCGCGCAGGTCGTCGATGTTGAAATGGTTGGCTGAATGTGAGCGCATGTTCAGTTGTCCGATGCCGAAATAAACGGAATCGGCGCCAGCCTGTATTGCTGCTGTCAGCGATTCGCGCGACCCGACGGGTGCCATTATCTCGAAATCGTTGAGACTGTAATTGCTGAGATTGGTTTGTTTCATTTTCGTTTCCTTTACTTAAAAAGAGTGGGCAAAGGTACGACAAATAATTGATAATTGACAATTGATAATTGATAATTTTAATTTTTTGCCCTTTTCCGTGACAAAATGGCTCATACTGAAAGCCTTATCTGAATAAAATGATGTATCTTTGCATGCGCTATTCGCAATATATCAATAAGGAATTTGTCAATTGTCAGTTGGAAATTTATCAATTCTCGGTTAGGAAATTCTCAATTCTCAATTGTCAACCAAAGGTCACTATTCGAGAGTGTTAGTTCGAGAGTGAAAGTAATTATCAATTAAAAAAGAGTTTATGTCGAAGAAACACACAAGCAGAATACTTACATACATATTGTTGTCAGTTATTGTTGTTAGCTCAATCGCAGCCTGCAAGCAGAAGAAAAATAAAGAGATGACACCGCGCCACTTCAAAGACGAAGTGAGACTGAAGATTACACCCGTCAAGAATCAGGGCAGCAGCTCGCTATGCTGGGTATATGCCATGCTTGCAACTATTGAGACAGAGCACATCATGCAAGGTGACTCCGTCAATCTGTCGCCACTTTTCACGGCTCGACATTTCCTTGAAGAGCAGGCTGTGCGCAACTATCTGCTCAATGGAGGCAAGAAAGAAATATCGCTGCGCGGTGTCGGCTCAATGCTGTTGCGCCATTTGCAGTGCTATGGTGCTATGCCATTCGACTCTTATAGGATGCCCGAAGATGTTGACTATCAGCGCATCTTCAAGCAGCTCGGACTGAAGGTTAAGGCACATAGTGCGCACCGTAATGGCACAGATAAACTGAAAGAGGAGGTTGGCAGGCTCTTGGATGATGCTCTCGGACCAATGCCTCGTTTTGTTTTCATGTATGGATGTGAGTATACACCGCTTGAGTTTGCACATAGTGTCTGCCGAAATGACGAGTATGAGGCTCTTACAAGTTTCACTCATCATCCTTTCGGCAAGTCGTTTCCGCTTGAAGTTCCCGACAATTACTATCGCGATGAATATAAGAATGTGACTATAGACGAACTCATGCGCCGCATAGACAAGGCTCTCGACGGCGGTCATCCCGTCTGCTGGGAAGGCGATATCAGCGAACCTCTTTTCCTTTTCGGCTCTGGTGTGGCTGAACTTGTTGATGAAGACAAGACCTATACGCAGGAAGACAGGCAGAAATTCTTTGAAGCAAAGCAGACTACCGACGACCATTGCATGGAGATAATAGGCAGGGCACGCGACGAAAAGGGCAGACGCTACTATCTCTGCAAGAACTCTTGGGGAAAGAAAAATCCCTACGGCGGACTTATGTATCTGTCGGAAAACTACATCAGAATGAAGACCATTGCCATATTCCTGCGCTGCGAATAGTGATTATAACCTTTATAACTAAAAAATATCTCTACATCTTTCGGCTTGCAAACATAAGGGCGAAGTAGAAGATGGCTCCGCTCAACAAGCCCGCAAAGGCATCGATGGCATAGTGTGCCTTGATGTAGACTGTTGCAAAAAACATGAGAACGGCAAAGGGAACGAGCAGCCAAAAGAGTCTGCGCTCGCGCGAATGCCATGCCAAAAGCAGTAGCACGGTTGTGATTCCGACATGAGAACTGGGGAATGCAGCCGTAGGACGCTCACCTGCTTCGTGGGCATTCTCTACGAGTCCGTAGAACAAGCCGTCGGCATAGCCAGGCGATGTCATGCGCTCTGAGTGAGTAAGGAAATAGTCGTGCAGGTTGGGGAAGATGCCTTGCGCTATCTGGTCTTCGCCTACGGCAAGGTAGTAATACTGCGGACCTGTTACTGGGAGGACTATGAAGATGACGTAATAGATGAAAAAGGCTGCCAGCAAGACAAAGGCTGCACGCTCCGACTCTTGACGGCGGAAGATGATGTAGAACAGCATTACTATTACTATCATCGGGAAATAAGAGGCATAGCCCAAATCCATGAGTTCGCTGAAGATTGGGCTTGAAATATACTTAGAGAACAATAATGCGGGCTGGCAGCCAAAGGCAGACTGCTCGGCTGCTGCAAAAAGATGGTCGAGATTGGGAAGAAAGCGGTTTAGTTCGTAAGTGTCGGGATACCACCACGACAGCAACCACAACTGGACTATGATGCGGACAACACGCATGGCATAGCAAGGCACCATGCGATAGACTCCCCACACGGCGAGTGTTATTGCTACTATGCGGACTCTGCCCCACAGCATGGCATCGGGATTGACAAGGCGAGTGCTGCTGAATGCCATCCAGACGAGGGTGAACACGACGTAAGCAATCATTGCCCACTCAAATGCCATAAGTCCTTTCTTGGGCTTCTTCTCAAGTGAAAACCAGTTGTTTTTCATTATTATTCTTAATTCTAATCGGACAAGTCCGACGATAATTCAATCTGAAATATTGATTTTTTTTAATAAGATATTTACTCTTCAAACTGCAATCTCTAATCTTTATATTCAGAGACTCATCATTTCTTTTACGCCGCGAGCCAAGTCGTAGCGCGGTTTATATCCAAGTTCTTCAATAGCAGGAGTAATATCGCAGCGCCAGTTGCGCTGTCGCAGTATGTGATATTTATCGTTGTTAAGAGCCGTTATCTTGCCTGTTATCTTTCCCCACAGCGTTCCAAATCGGGTGATGACATGAAGAAGCCATATCGGGGCAACGATGCGCAGGCAGAAAGGATTGCCAAGTTCTTTGCGTATCAGTTGGCTAAAGGTTTTCGACTGATAGACATTTCCGTCGGTAATGAAATATTTTTTGCCGAGAGTGCCATTGGTCAGTGCGAGGAAAATAGCCTGCACGAGGTCGCGCACATATACAAAGGTGATGTCTTGCGGCTTTCTTCCTGCAGCAAAGTCAACATGATTTTTGATAGAGTCGACCATCATCATGTAGTCTTTCTCTCGCGGTCCGTAGACGCCTGTAGGTCTGAGAACAATATAGCGGAAGTCTTTACCGTTTTTCAGAGCCTCGTTTCTGACGTCTTCGAGATATTTCTCAGCCATCAGTTTGCTCTTTCCGTAAAGGCTGTTAGGCTGTGGTTTGTCTTCGTCGGTTATGTCAGTATAAGGATATTGCTCGCGAATGGCACCCATGACGCTCAACGAACTGATAAAGACCAGTCGCTCAAGGTGGTGCTGAGTGCTGACAACGGCATTGGCAATGTTGCGTGCAGCATTGGCATTTATGTTTATGAAGTCGTCTAAGTTGTTTGATTTTGTTACTCCAGCAGCGTGGATGATGTAGTCGAACTGTACTTCAGCAAGTTGCTGCCTGAGTGCTTCTTCATCGAGCAGGTTGAGTTCTATGAATCTGATTCGGTCGTCCTTAAGATATTTCTTAGAACTGCTACGGCGCACGGCAGCCCATGTTTCGAAACCCTGTCGCAGTGCTTCTTCCACGATAAATGAGCCGATGAATCCGCTTGCCCCTGTTATTAAAATTCTTTTCATGGGTGCAAAAGTACGCAGAAGTGATTAAAACGCCAAATAAGAGGTTGTTTTTCTGATAGTTTCAACTTCTTTTTTGCTTTCCGGTGCTTACTGTTTAATTGCATATTACTTTGTTTTCAGCAGACAGAATAGCACAAATTATATGGCTCTGACCTGCCAATTACAGCGTAAAAAAATGAAAATCATGGCGCTTAGAAATTGAAAATCTCTGGAACTTATATGCTAAGATTTGCAATGTTTGCAAAAAAAAACATACTTTTGCAACGAGAAATAACAGGCAAAAGGAGAAAGAAAAGATAGAAAGATGTAGTCTTTGTTAAATAAATAAATTGCCTTTAAGACTGATATTTCCTCAATTCAACGACTATGAGCGAGTGTTTTTGTAATATTCCAGACAACATTCTGAAGGAGTTTGGCGGCGAATCGGATTCGTCTGTCATGCAGAATCCGTTTTCTACAGAGCCTGACGGACTATGCCGATGGGCTGCAAGACAACTTATGGAGGATGTCGGCAGCAGAAAAGAATGGGCTGAAGAACTGGCAAAAGGAAAGATGATGGGTGTTCTGATAGTTAAGAAAACAGTTGGAAACCATACAGCCACAGGGTTTCTGAAAGCCTACTCAGGACAGGTTTGCGGAAGAAGCGACTGGAGAGGGTTTGTGCCTGCCGTTTTCGACTATCTGCAACCTGACGGATATTTCAAGCAACACGAGTCGGAGATTGACTCAATAAACCGAAAGATTGAATCGCTTGAAAGGTCGGAACAATTCTGCAAACTGAAAGAATCGCTGCAAACTCTTGAAGCATCTGCCGCAAAGGAAATTGAAGAAACGCGCAAGAGAATGGCTGAGGCAAAGCAAAGGCGCGACAAACTGCGCAGAGAGAACCCTGAAGATGCCGAGTTGCAGCAGAGGCTTATAAGCGAAAGCCAGTTTCAGAAGGCTGAAGCAAAGCGACTGAAACAAAGACTGCAAGAGGAGACTGACGGCTATAGGAAAGAAATAGAGAAGTGGCTGACGGATATTTCAGGCTTAAAGCAAATGAGACGAACACTGTCTGACAAGTTGCAACGCTGGCTTTTCTCTAACTTCATAATGCTGAACGACAAGGGTGAGAAGCGAAACCTTCTCGAAATATTCAGCGACTATAACTGCCAGTTGCCGCCAGCAGGCACGGGAGAGTGTTGCGCTCCAAAACTGTTGCAATATGCTTTCGCTAATGGCATGCAACCGCTGGCATTGGCTGAGTTCTGGTATGGCGAGTCTCCTCGTGGCGAGTTGCGTCGTCATGGCAGTTTCTACGAACCGTGTCGCAGCAAATGCTACCCGCTATTGTTGTGGATGCTCAGTCTTGACAACAGGCAAGAACGGGTCAAAGAAGAAAACAATCACACAGCAGCAAGAGTCATTTACGACGATGATGCACTGATAGTTGTAGACAAACCATCGGGAATGTTGAGCGTTGACGGACTTACTAACGACTTGTCGGTTGAGCGATGGTTGCACAATAAATATCCCGAAGCGGAGGAATTGATGATGGTTCATCGGCTCGACATGGACACTTCGGGACTGATTGTGGTGGCTAAGTCGAAAGAGTCGCACAAGATATTGCAGCAACAGTTTGCTAATCATACTATATATAAAAGGTATACGGCCGTTGTCTGTGGAGTGATTGAAAACGAGAAGGGTGTTATTGACTTACCTCTGCGGCCTGATTACTATGACCGTCCTCGGCAGATGGTTGACAAAGAAGGAGGGCGCAAGGCAAAGAGCAGATATGAAGTTGCAGGACGAGAAGGCGGCCTCACGCGTTTGCATCTATTCCCTGAGACTGGGCGCACTCATCAGTTGCGTGTCCATTGTGCTCATCCCGAAGGACTCAATGCTCCGATTCGTGGCGACAGGCTCTACGGAAACAAGGCTGACAGGCTCTATCTTCATGCCGACACACTCAAGTTTCGCCATCCCACAACAGGCAGACTGATGATATTTGAGAGTGAACCACCTTTTTAGTTCATAATTAACTTTAACCTTAACCTTAACGATAACGGGAACGATAACCTTAACTTATTATTAATCATTATCCAGCATAACAATGCACTATAGTTGCTTGTCAATTAATAAAAATAATAAAATCAAAAGATATGAAAACAGAAGGATATTTACAGAAGCAATACTCTGGAAGAGTGAAACGTTATTGTCAGACTATGGACTTGCAGGATTCTCCCGAACTGATAGCCGAATATAAGCGACGCCACAGCGAGGGACAAGCATGGAAGGAAATACTCGACGGAATACGCGAGGTGGGCATACTCGAAATGGAGATTTACTTGCTCGGCACCCGCTTGTTTATGATTGTAGAGACACCCGAAGACTTTGACTGGGATTCTGCTATGGCTCGCCTTGCCACCCTGCCGCGACAACAGGAATGGGAAGAGTATATGGCTATGCTGCAAGACTGTCGCAAGGAGGCTACAAGTGATGAGAAGTGGCAGATGATGGAAAGAATATTTCATTTGTATAAGAGTTGACAAGTTGATTGTGGACAAGGAATTAAGAAAAAGGGTGGGAAAAGAAGACGAAAGACCACAAATAATCTAAAAAACATTTGGCAATTTAACTAATTTGCCTACTTTTGCACCCTATTTTGAGCAAATAAGAGTTGATTGACTCGCAAACTAAGAATAAGAAAAAGAACATAAATTATTTTAAACTACACAAGATGAAGAAAACATTACGCAACATTCTTATGGCAGTTTTTGCCATTATCGGTATGTCGCAGTCGCTTGAGGCACAGACTCTCTACGGGTTTTCTCGCGACTTTCCCTATGCTTTTGTTAAGATGGATGTAAACAATCCGTCGGGTATTGAAACCGTAAAGACTACAGACTTGAGCGTTACAAGTGGAGCATTTGTAGGCGAAAAGATGTACTTGTTCGCTTTCGACGACGACTACAACACCATTTTCTACTCAGCAGACATTACTACTGGAGAGACTACAAAGATTAAGAATCTCGGCGAATCTGCTGCCCTTCCAGCTGAACTTTGCTACGACTATGCTAACGAAGTGATGTACTATGTAACTAACTCCGACAACTATGAGGGAGTCTCAGCCTTCGGTAAGGTCAACGTTGAGACAGGTGCAATGACTAAACTGACCGACCACCTCAACATATCTGTTCGCGGACTGGCTGCCAATGCCGTCGGAGAAATCTATGCAATAGGAAAAGACGGCAACCTCTACACTATCAATCCTTCTACTTATGCCACAACACTCGTTGGAGCAACTGGCGTAGACCCATATCTGCTTCAGAGCCTTGCTTTCGACTGCAAGACAGGCATCCTCTATTGGGTTGCACACACTTCTGAAGGAAATAACATTCTCTACACAGTCAATACCACAACAGGCGAGGCTACAGAAGTAGGAAAGATTGGAACAAGCGATAAAGGACTATTCACTTCGGCTATGGATATTCCTTATGTAGCAAGTGCAGCAACAGCACCAAACCGCGTTGACAACCTCACTGCAACTGCTGATGCCGAAGGTCAACTCTCTGCTGTTATCAGCTGGACAAACCCTGCAACCATGACAAACGGCGAACAACTCGCATCTATAACAAAGGTTGAAGTGCTGCGCGGCGAAGAAGTGATTGCAACTCTCGAAGGTCAGACCCCAGGAGCAGAAGCAAGCTGCACAGACACACCAGCCGAAGCAGGAATGTATCGCTACACTGTTAGAGCCTACAACGAAGTGGGTCCAAGCGCCGACAAGTTTGTTGACGTATGGGTTGGCAACGATGTTGCCGCTGCTCCTGTAAACATTAAGGCGCTGCTCGCTTCTCCAACATCAAACACCATCACATGGGAAGCACCTGCTGTTGGCGCACATGGCGGCTATTTCAACACAGAGGGAATGACATATACTGTTGTTCGCGACAACGACAACAAGACCATCGCATCTGGACTCACCGTACTCGAAACTGAAGACAGCGAACTCCTGCCAGAGCTCGACCGCTATACATATAGTGTTTATGCTGTCAACAACGCAGGCAACGGCGAAGCTGCACAGAGCAACTACCTTGTAGCTGGTCCTGCACGCAGCGTTCCTTTCGCAGCCGACTTCAACGGATGGGACGAAGCAAAGCTGTGGACCGTTGTCAACCTGAACGAAGACGAAAGCACATTCATCTGGGCACGCTATCCTATCACCGACAAGATGGAATACATCTATCAGGCTTCTGAGACCTACTATGCTAACGACTGGCTCATCTCTTGCCCTATAGAGTTCCAGGAAGGCCACACTTATAAGATTACGGTTACTGCCTCTAACAGCTTCCCTCCTTACTCAGAGTCGTTCCGTGTTTATTCAACAAGCGGATACAACACAATGGGTGCTGTGCCACTTGAGGAAGAGTTTACAATCAACCACCCTGACGAGATGCGCGACTATTCGGTAACTCTTCAGGCAGAAGACGACGGCATCGGTGCCGACGACGAAAAGTTCATCAGTTTCATTGCCGTTGTCTGCACATCAAAATACGGCATGCAGATGTTCCGCGTCGGAGGTGTAAAGGTTGAAGACATGACACCAAACTCTGTCAAGGGTGTTGAGAACGTTGGTAGCGGCAAGCCTGCCGACAATGCAGTTTACACTATCGACGGAAGAAGAATTGCTGAAGGTCAGACACTTCAGAAAGGAATCTACATCGTAAACGGAAAGAAGGTTATCAAATAATGTTTCGGATGACTCACATCCACAGTCTTTATGGTTGTAGGGTTTTGTAGTTATAAGGTGATAATCAGACTGTAACACACTCTCAACCACATAACAAGCAAAATGCGCTATGGGCTGCTTACTGTTGCCTGTAGCGCATTTCTTTTTATGTAGATACGCAAAGTTCCCGTTCCCGTCCCCATTATGGTTGTTAACGTTCCCGTCCCCATTAACGTTAAAGTTCTCGTTCCCGTTCCCGTTCTCGTTCCCGTTAAAAGTTAAGGTTCCCATTCTCATAACTCAACACTCATAACTCATAACTGATAACAATCTGAAAGCATTTTTTCGTTTCTTGTCCTTGCCGAGCGGAAAACCTGCAATTTTCATAGGCGAGTTGGGTAAAAAATTGATTAACTAACCCCGCAAATAACTTAAAATTTTACGACCGAGAAAAAAGAAGTTGCAAAATATGCGAGTATTTGGCGCTTTCTTGCCGTTTTTGGTAAATCATTCAATATTAAGACATTATACGTTTCGTCTCATAATACATAAGTGTTAAAAAAATCAAAGGGCATCTTTCGCAGTGTGAAAGGGCACCTTTGGCACTGCAATATGCCACATATCGCACTGCGATATGCCACGTTTCGCATCGCGAAAGGACACCTTTCACTTTTTCGTTCCTTATGTTCGTTCACATAGTTTAAGCCGATTGATTAACAATTAAACACATTTTTGCATTTCGCCTCGTGCCAATCGGAAAATCCTTCTCTAGAATTAAAATTCCGTTTGTCAAGATTTTTTACTTTTTTCGTCAAAAAATCGGAGTGATTTTGGAAGTTACAATTTGTAAGCAGGCAGTTAGCAAGCTTAATTATTAACCCAGCACAACTATGAACTATGAATTATGAACTATGAACTGTCAAAGACTATGAACTATGCACTATGAACTATGCACTGACACATAATCCTCACTCACACTTAAGCAGTGCTATTTATGGTTATTTTTTAGACTGTTCTGATTGTTGCTTCAAAGTTATCCGTAAACTTTTTATTAGCTTTGCATCCGTTTTGCAGAAGTATATCTGCTGCATAAAAAAATACTAACCAAAACACTTCTTTTAAAAGATATAGAATGTGATAACGAGATGATTTCTGCAGAAAGTTTTAACAGCTATGATGATTATAATGGCACGCAAGCTTTTCGAGCAAATCAAGACCAAAAACTTACTACAAAACAATTAAAAGATTATAAGTTATGCATGGATAGATACAATAAAGCAATTGAAATTTGTACGGCAAGGACAGGAGATGTTATGCTTGCAGGAATTGTCGCAACAGGATTAAGCGCTTCTGGTGGCCCAATAACTTTTTTATTTAGTGCAGGAGCTTCGATTTATGCAGTGCATACTACCCATAAATCTTGTTATAGAGATGCAAAAATAAGTGCCAACCACTGTCTTGAAGATAAAAATGTCCCCATAAAATTATAACGAAGAATATATAAAATTCAATAAAATAACATATATGGAAAAAATTATAGCAGGTTCAGTAATTATTATATGTGCCATTTTTTTTATTACATTAGAAATTAAGTTTTATAAGTTTAGGAGAAAGCCTAATGATGCGGACAAGAATTTCACTTGCACGCAACTTCTTTTACTAATCTTCACGGGAGTTGTATTTGATGCAGCTATTTTCTATTTAGTTGATGTAATAGGCTTTGACCGCGACATGGAGTTATGTGCCATCAATTCTCCAGAACGTCTTTTTAGCAGTTTGATATGTTATGTTTTAATACCACTAATTTTCACAATTGGTATTGTAAAGAGCTTTTGCAGGGCAAAAGGAATAAAATAAGGTCTTGCTGGTTTATATATTTCTATAATTCTGAGATAGTGCATTTTTATAATTGAAACTATTAACCAATGCAGAAATTTATCCACATAAAAAATACTATGACGATGTTAGACAGGTTCATAAGAAAGCTCATAGAAAATGATATAGATACATTTTTACGTTTTGCTTTCTATATAATGTTTATAATTTTCTTGCCATTTAGCAGCATAAAATGGTTTTATCTGATGATTGCCATATCGGTAATTTCATTTTTGCTTATTTGTATACGTATATATAGAGACTATAAAAAGAACGATAAACCAAAAAGAAAGTTTTGGAAGATTGGTATGAGCATTATAGATATTGTAATTTATATAGCACTTTACATATACCTACTAATTTCTCCAGCTGAGGAGCTGTATCACCAAGTATGAATATTTTGCTGATTCACTGAGAAAAAGAAAAAGTGAGTGGGCTGATTAAATATTAAACAAAGAGTATTGAGCATGGAAAATAATAAAATTCAAAAGTATGTAAAGCAGATAAGCGGAACCGAACCTTTATTCGTGGGCTATATCGTTTACGGGCTGTTCAGGACAGAACTGGCTTTTTATATTCTTATGCTTCTTTTGTCGTTCACGATATTAGACCTGACAATAGAGTTAGGCATGTACGTCAAGAAGAACAAGACAATAAGAGGAGCCTTGTCGGGGTTTAAGTGGTTTTGTCTCGCCGTGAGTCTGACTTCTTTCTGTGTTGGACTACTTACCCCCGCAGGAGTCTTATACAATTAAGATAAAAGAGCGTATCTTTGCTGATGCGCTCTTTTTTATTTTTTTTATATTAAAGTTCCCGTTCCCGTTAATGTTCCCGTTCCAGTTAACGTTAAAGTTAAGGTTAACGTTCCGTTATCGTTCCCGTTAGCATTAATCCTTATTCTTTAATCCTTAATCCTAAATATGAATTACTTAAAGTATTCTTTCAACTGGGCGGCGAGGGCGGCAAGCCGCTCTGGCTTACCGTTGCCGTAGCGTTGCCAAATCTCGTCACAGGTGTCGAAGAGAGGATTGTAAGGCATGGAGTCGCGCTGCAAGTAAGGGTCGCAGAACTGATATACATTCATCACTTCCACCACCGTGTCGCTGCTAATCTTCATCATCTTGGCAAGTTCTTGCACTTCTGGCGTGTCGCTGACCATCGTGTTTGGCGTCAGACGGAAGTATAAGTCAAGTATCATTATCAGCATTAGCGGTGTCAGTTCAGGTCGCTCGGCAATAGGACGGAAGTCCAACTCCCAGCTTTCCGACACTTCTACGCCTTCGTAGAACGACTCAGGGTTGCCAAAACCATTCATCTTCCTAAGCAGTTCCACCTCCTTTTTCAGTTTCTTAGGGCTTTTGCCATATTTGTCCCAGAGGTGTTCCATCAGCGGAGTGTCAATCTGTCGCAGTCTGAACATCTGCTGATAGAGTGCTTGCGGGGGTATGTGCAGCTCAAGACTGAGTCCTACCATATCGCGCGAGTACATCGGTTTAACGCCTTGCGGACGCTTTAAGTATATCTGCATCAGCAGCAACCAGTATTCATCTTGCCATTTTCTCATAGTTCATTCCTTCTTAGTAGCGGTTGTTTCTTGTCTTAATACGTAAACGAACTGCCCCCCAGAAATTCGCGCAGCAGAGATGTTGGCGGCAGCTGCTTGTCGGTGAGCGGTGTGAAATAGCGCAGGAACTTCAGCAGCCGGTGAGCTTCAGAGAACTCATCGCAGTTTTCTGGCACTTGCTCCAGCAGCGGTATTGCCTGTTGGCGTATTACAGCCAGTTCGTAGAGCATTGCCGTATTGAACATTACGTCGGCATTCTCCTGATATGGGAAAATCCACTTCTGCTCTCCTTTTCTCACGCTTGGCCATCGGCGTATGGTCTCCCTTGCATCCACTCCACGATATTTGTTGTCGCGGATGATGCGTCTTAGCAGTCGGTTGTCGGTCGTAGGGATGTAGTTATGACGGTCGAGCAGGATTGTAGTGAGTGCAGAAGCATAGACGCGGAACTTCTGTTCTTCTGGTATTTGAGCCGTCAGTTCGGGGTTGAGAGCATGTATTCCTTCAACGACAAGAATATCGTTTTGCTTCATTCTGAGTTTCTTTCCGCTCATTTCGCTCTTTCCCGTCATGAAGTTATAGCGTGGCAGTTCCACCTCTTCGCCTTTGAAGAGAGCCTTAAACTGCCTGTTTATCAGAGGAATGTTGAGCGAATGCAGATGCTCATAGTCGTAGTCTCCTTTCTCGTCGCGCGGGGTCAGTTCGCGGTCTACAAAGTAGTCGTCGAGCGATATGCCTATAGGCCGTATGCCATTGCAGATGAGTTGCACCGACAGTCGCTTGCAGGTAGTAGTCTTTCCGCTTGACGACGGTCCTGCTATCAGCACCATCTTAACGTTTCTGCTTGCAATCTCTTCGGCTATTCTGGCTATGTTTTTCTCCTGAAGAGCCTCCGAAACGTTAACAAGGTCAATGGCGTTGCCTTCAGCCACAGCCTCGTTGAAATCGCCTACGGTGTTCATTCCTATGATGTCCTGACGCCTGTGATGTTCCTTGAAGACGTCAAACATCTTGTCTTGGCGTATGGCTTCGCCGAGCACCGACGGATTGTCAATAGAAGGAATGCGCAGCAGCAGACCTTCGAAATAATGTTCCAGTCCGAAAAGATGAATCTGCGACGTGTTGGTCAGCATAGCACCATAGTAGTAGTCGGGATAGTCGCCGATGGTATAGTAAGTGGTATAGAGTGTTCCTATGCTCTTAAGCAGTTTCACTTTCGACACAGAACCGCGCTTGCTGAAGGTCTCTATAGCCTCTTCTGTGGTGCAATGATGATGGTGTATAGGCAGTTTTTCGGCAATAATCTGCTCCATGCGCTCGCGAATCCTTGTTGCATCGTCTTGCGTAACCTCTCTGCCTATGTTGAGTTGGCAGAAATATCCGTTAGAGACTGGTATGTTTATGGTGACGTGAGCATTGTCGTAGATGTCGTGAACAGCCTTGCAGAGAATGAAGAAGAGCGACCGTGTATAAGTGCGATGACCCGAAGCAGATGTGAGGTCGAGAAACTCCACGTCGCGGTCGTTGTAGCATCGGTAGTGCATACCTTCAACACGGTTGTTTACTTTAGCACAAATAGGACCGAACTCCATATTGAGCCCCGACTCGTTATATACATCTTCAAGCGAGCATCCGCCCTCAACGGTGATAATCTTTCCCGTATTACGGCAGCGTATTTTTATAGGATTTCTCATAAACTTATGGTCTTTAGAATAGAATATTGTTAGTTCAATGCTGTTGAGTTTTAGTGTTCTCAATAGCCTTATCTGATTAGTGTTTGCAAATTTACTTCTTTTTTATGAAATAGTGAAATAAAAGAAGAAAATAAATGAGACTGTTATAGTGCATAATGCATAGTCTTTGTTAGTGCATGGTGCATATTGCATAGTTCATAGTCTTTGACAGTTCATAGTTGTGCTGGGTTAATAATTAAGCTTGCTAACTGCCTGCTTACAAATTGTAACTTCCAAAATCACTCCGATTTTTTGACGAAAAAAGTAAAAAATCTTGACAAACGGAATTTTAATTATAGAGAAAGATTTTCCGTTTGGCACGAGGCGAAATGTGAAAATCTATTTAATTGTTAATCAATCGGCTTAAACTATGTAAACGAACATAAGGAACGAAAAAGTGAAAGGTGTCCTTTCGCGATGCGAAACGTGGCATATCGCAGTGCGATATGTGGCATATTGCAGTGCCAAAGGTGCCCTTTCACACTGCGAAAGATGCCCTTTGACTTTTTTAACACTTATGAGTTTTGCGACGAAACGTATAATGTCTTGATTTCTAATAATTTACTAAAAAGAGCGAAAAGTCGCCAAATACTCGCATATTTTGTAACTTTATTTTTCTAAGTCGTAAATTTTTAAGTTATTTGCGGGGTTAGTTAATCAATTTTTTACCCAACTCTGCTCTGAAAATTGCAAGTTTTTCGCTCGGCAAAGGGTGCAAATAGCAAGATGATTTCAAATTGAAAGAAAAACATCTACGCATCTTTTAATTTTAAATTTCGCACTTAATGTATTTTATATTATACTTATCAGATTGTAAAGTTTTTAGCATAAATTATTACAAAAATCCATATCAAAAACTATTTTTTATTTGTTTTATGCTAACGATGACAATAGTTTCAAATTATAACGTTTTTGGCTTATCCTCTGCTATTTAGGCTTAAATATCACAAAATAACGCTTTGGAAATGAGATTTTTTTTTGTAACATGAACAAAGACAATTATTTTTGCAAGCGAAAAGATAAATGTTGTAACAGAGTGTAAGTTATATATAATCTATAAACAAAACAAATTAGAATTATGCAAAAAAACTACGTAACAATAATTTTAGCTATCTTTCAATTTTTCACATTGTCGGTTTTTGCAGACAATGGCGTGTCGCTGAGAGTTGTCTCTTCAGAAAACGGGATAGCACTATTGGGAACTTCTGATAAAGTTGATTTACAAGTTATTAATGAAAGTGATATTCCTATTGCCAGTATAGGCTATGTCATAATTACGAACCGTAAGACATCGCCAGAGATGCATATAAACTTTGATACCCCACTATCTGTTTATAATAATAATTTCGCACTCAGCGTAGATGTGCCTGCTGACGATGAGGCAGGGTATTTTACAAAGAAGATACGCATTACAAAAGTCAATGAACAAGCAAATTTGTCAGCATCAAACGAAGCTGAGATGGTATTCTACACTGTAACTAATTTGGCTCAACGACGAGTTGTGATGGAAGAATATACAGGAATCTGGTGTGGGTTCTGTCCAAAAGGAGAGGCTGCCCTAAACAGGATAGACGATGAGTATGGCAGCAAGGTTGTTAGCATATCTATACATCAGGGTGATGTTCTGGAAAGCGAGGAGTATACAGCAGCCGGACTAATGCCTGGGAGCTATCCGAAGGCATCACTCAACCGTATTTTGACAAAACTAGATCCATATAAAGGAACAGCAACTGGCAATGAAGTAAACTGCGCCATCCGCAATGATATTGACCGTATTTTGAAGAAATCGGCAGAGGCATCAGTTGAATGTGCACCGCAGTGGACTAACGATAGCCGTACCGCTATAAATCCTAATGCAGAAATTACATTCTATTTCAATAATCGCTCCTCACGCTATGCAGTAGGCTATGTGCTGCTTGAAGACGGGATGAGCGGCAGTGGGAAAAACTGGGCTCAGTCAAATTACTTTACAAACAACAACTATTCGTGGCAATTTATTGGCGACGAATACATGAGAGAGTTTCTTGAAGGTCCAGAATATATATACGGTAAAATATACGACCGCGTTGCTGTAGCAGCCTTTGGAATTCAGAGAGGCTTACCTTCTTCTATTCCTTCACCTATTGTTGCAGATGAAGTGTTCTCGCATGATTTTCAGGTTGCAGCTACAAGCGAAAAGATACAGAACAAGGACAACTTGCGCTTGGCTGTGCTGCTATTCAATATCAATACGGGTGAGATTATAAATGCTGCAATGGCAAAGATAGGTGAAAACTCATATACAGGCATAAAGCGTCAAGATGAAAACCAACTAACTATTGTTGCACGCTATTCTGCAAACGGAATGCAAATTGAAACACCTCAACGCGGAATAAACATTCTGCGTATGAGCGATGGCAGCATCAAGAAAGTTGTCGTTAAGTAAACATACTGACTTTTCAGATTTTTCTTAATTTACACTGAGATAGAGTCTAAACAGCACTTTGCTCATAAGCCTTAAGGTGGAAGAACATTTATAAGCTATCTTCACCTTATTGCCTTGTAATCTCAAGACTTTATAATAAACAGAGGATGAGAAACATCTGAACTTGAATACCTATATTAATTTTTACTATATATTTTTATTTTTCAATTTTTTTTATTTTATGAGAAGAATTACATTAATTCTATTAAGCATCGTCAGTTTATTGCTGATGACGGCTAATCCCTTGCATGCCCAGCAGCAAGACATCCAGCTGTTGCAGAGACCTTCTGCACAGGGTAATGCATTCGTTAATCCGGTCTCAACAATGCTGAAAGGGCAAGAATTAGACCAAGTGTTGAAACGATTCAACGGCAGATTGCCACTTCCTTCTTCAAAGAAGGTTACCACACCACGCAAACAGCCTTTGATGAGCCCAGCTTCTGGAGCAATATTGCGCGGAAGCATTATGTTTAACTCCGACTGGGAAGACCCCCATGCAGGACTTTACGACATTACTTCTGTTTCGTCAACTCCCGTAGCTTACTTCATTGACGACGAAGGCGTAATGATTGCCGACATGGGTGGAGCCATTATTGACGGTATCTATTATATCGTTTATCAATACGACATGCAGGGCTTTGGTACACTTTATATTAAATATGCCTATGACTTCAACAACGGCGAGTGGTTGATAGACCAATCTGGCATAATCTCTGAAGCGGAAAAACTGGCATGGAGCAACACTCCATACGATGCCCAGACTGGACTTTGCTATGGTACATATTTCAATAGTGGAGGCAACGGACTTGAATTTGCATCAATGGACTATGTAAATAATGTAAGAACATTTATAAAGCAAACCGTCAACACATTCGTTGCATTTGCTATTGACGACCGCGATGGACAACTATACGGCATTAGCCTCGAAGGCAAACTATACAAGATTGACAAGGCTACAGGCGACGAAGAACTTGTAGGCGACACTGGCTATATTCCTTATGGAACCCACCAGGCTGCCGTTATCGACAGCAAACAGAACACCCTCTATTGGGTATCTGTCAACTCTAATCAGACTTCTTCACTCTATGCAATCAACCTGTCAACCGCTCTTGCAACTAAATGCTATGACTTTGACGGCACAATGCAGTTTGCCGACCTCTATCTTATCTCATCAGGTGCTAACGAAAAGGCTCCTGCGCCTGTTACTAACCTTTATGCTAAGCCTTATGCTTCAGACTATAGCAGGCTGCAAGTTTCATTCACTATGCCAACAACAACCAACGACGGACTTGACAATCTCTCTGGCAACCTCACATATAATATTAAGATTGACGGAGACATAAAGAAGACAGGAACAGCACAACCTGGTGCTAACGTTTCTGAACTGATAAATGGTCTCGAACTTGGACGCACAGTCGTTGCAGTTTTTGCATCAAACAATGAAGGCGAAAGCGTAGAGATGTCTGTTGACGCATGGGTCGGTTTAGATCTTCCTTCTGCACCAACCGACGTTGTGCTTACAGCAAGCGGAAACAGAATGACGCTGAATTGGACAGCACCAACCGACGGAGAACATGGCGGATATCTTGATAATGCTACATTGGCTTACAATATTGTGCGCTATCCGGACAACGCTGTTGTAGCCACAGGACTGAAGTCAACATCGTTCACAGAGGTCTTGTCTGTAAGTCAACTTACTGTAGTTAACTACGGTGTCGTTGCAGTAACGAAAGACGGAGAGAGCGCAGAAACTTTGTCTAACAATATTTCTATTGGCGAGAGCATAACTCCTCCTTACCATGAACCTTTCGATACAGAGACAGCATTAGACTATTATACCATTTTAGACAATAACAATGACACATATTCATGGCGCTGGTATGATGGAACTATGGAATGTCCTTACATGGGAACAACAATGGACGACTGGTTGCTCACACCTCCTATCAAACTCGAAACAGGTAAGGAATATACATTCAGTTTCGACACATGGGTGGCACAATACAATCGTCCTGAACGCATTGAGGTTGCTATGGGACAGGGAGACAATCCCGCATCATTCTCTAAACTGCTTGATGTAACAACTATAACAAACGAAAACCCTTCTACCTTCATCTTTAAGGTTAGAGTTAATGCTAATGGCGACTATCGTTTCGGAATACACGATGTTACTACAAGGGGATTATATCTATTCGTAGACAATGTCACTATTACACATGGAGCAGACTTCAATTCGCCAGCAGCCGTTGAAAACCTTGCTGTGACTCCAGACGATGAAGGTGTTAAAGCAGCCACCATCACATTCAAGGCTCCAACAAGAACCGTTAACAATACCTCTCTATCTTCAATAAGCAAGATTGAAATTATCCGTAATGGAGAACTCGTACACACAATAGACAATCCTGCAACAGGCTCAGAGCATAGCTACTATGATAATACTGTGCCTTCCTCAGGAATATTCAATTATGAAGTTGCAGCCTACAACAACTATGGTAAAGGCGAGCTCGCTTTAGCTGAACAATATATTGGCGAAGACTATCCTACAGCCCCAGTTAACACCTCTGCTACAGACAATGGTGATGGAACTGTCACCATTAACTGGCAGAACACCTCAATAGGCCAGCACGAAGGATGGGTCAACACAGCTACAATTATCAATAACATATATGAATTTACTCCACCTTCACAGGTAGGAGCAAGACTTGCACAAGTTACTTCTTCGGCAACAACATCGCTAAGTGCAGACCTTGAAGGCGATCCTGGCTATCTCTACTTTGCTGTTAAGGCACAGTCTCCAAACGACACCGAAAGGAAGTTTGAAAGCGAGCCTGCAATCGTAAGAATGATTAAAGGAACATCAGCAACGCTTCCGTTCTTTGAATCGTTTGCGAATAAAAACGTTACAGCATCAAGATTCTGGTGGGGAACACCAATAACTGGTACAACAAACTGGGCTTTCTCAAGTCGTTCTTGGGATAATGACGGAGGTTCAATAGGATTTACCTCTGGTGCTGTAGGCGATGATGCAATCATAGCAACCCGCAAGATAACACTAAGCGGCGCAGAGAAACCATCGCTTACATTCTACTATTATGCTAATGTAGGACAGGGAATCACTCTCAACATTGAGATTGACCGTGCACAAAAAAATGGCATAGACAGAATTGCTTCTTACGACATGAGCACACTCTCTGGCAGCAGTGGATGGCGCCGCGAGGTAATAAGCCTTGCCGACTATGTTGGCGAAGATTATATAATCGTAAGATTCCGTGCTGTAGCCAAGAGATCTTCGCAGAGTGTATTTGTTGACAATGTTAACATTCTTGACGCTCCTTCAGAGAATATGTCAATAGAAGTCAGTGCAACACCTTCCATAGAACTTAACGGAACTGCCAACATAAATGTTACTGTAACTAATCATGGCAACTTGACTTCAGGAAACTATAAGATAAACGTTACAGGCAGTTATGCTGATGCTCTCAATGAGTCGGCTACTAAGGAAGTAAGCATCGCAGAGATTGAAGGCTCAGATTTAGAGAACTATGGAGGAACAAAGTCGTATGAACTAACATTCACATCTACCCCATTCGTTGGAAGCGATGTTAATATTCATGCAGAGCTGGTTTACAGTGATGCTGACATTTCCGACAATAATGCAGATGCTACTATTATCATCAACAGGATAGATGCTCCTGTTATCAATGACCTTGTTGCTACTAACGACGACATGGACCAGTATGCGACACTCTCTTGGACAAAGCCTTCAGGAACAATTGTTGCAGGAGAACTATTCGAAGAAGATTTCGAGAGTTACAACCCGTGGTCGTTAGACTTTGGAAACTGGATATCAGACGATGTTGACGGTGGTCTCTGCGGTGCACTCTTCTCAGGAGTAACCTACCCAAATCAAGGTTCACCATTCGGATTCATCATGTTTAATCCAAGTTCTTTAGGTTCATTTTCCGACAATCGACTCGTTACACATTCAGGTTCTCAGTGTGCAGCAGCTATATATTCATTATCTTCTGACAATGTCTTCATAGACCAAGACAACTGGCTGATTTCACCAGAGCTTACGGGAAAAGCTCAGACTGTCAGTTTCTTCGCAAAGAGTTTTGATACTAATTTCGATGAAAGTTTTGAGATTCTTTATTCATCAACCGACAACAACCTGAGCAGCTTCATCAACCTGGGCAATACCTACATTGTTAATAAACCTACACAATGGGAAGAGATAACTGTAGACTTGCCAGACGGAGCAAGGTATTTCGCTATTCGTCATATCAGTGATTCAGACCATGCTTATGTCCTAATGATTGACGACGTTAAGTTTATGGGACTGAGCGATGAGGACTATGATATTACAGCGTTCAACATTTATGTAGACGGAGAATTGTTTGAGACCATACCTGCCGACCAGACCACCCACGATGTAGGTCCTCTGCCAGAAGGAGAACACAAGTTCCACGTTACTTCTGTCTATGGCAACAAGTATGAGTCAGGACTTTCTAACGAGGCTTCTACAATAACAGCTATCTATGAAGTTATAAGCGAAGCAGATTTAGCTAATGCAAATGTAAGCGTATATACAACATCGGGTAAGCTCATTGCTAAAGGCGTAGGAGTTGTAAACTCTCTGCCACAAGGTATATATATAGTTAAATTAGGCAATTCAACCATTGCAAAGACTCTTCTAAAGAAGTAGCCTGACATAAACTTACACACAAGAAAAGGAGGTGCATCTTCCATTTAGAGCACCTCCCTTTTCTTCTTCTACTTATGAAAGGGAAATAACCATAAAACTTTAAAATCCAATAATCATGAATTTTAAAAGAAACATTATCTTAGTCTTTTTATCCCTCTCAACTATCTTTGCTATGGCTATACCAGCTAAGCGAGGACAATGGAGAAACGTGAAACTTGCCGATGGAAGCGAAGTAAAAGTGCAACTCGTAGGCGACGAGCATGGGCACTGGTTTGTTTCTGAAAGCGGAAACTGCTATATTCCTACTTCCGACAATAGCATTTATCAGAAGGCTGACGAGAAGCTGCTTATACAGAAAGCTGCACAACGCCGAAAGGCTGTTGCAGATATTCAGACAGAAAGAATGAAGCAACTGCGCAAGATTGTGGGCTCATCTGCCATCACTGGCATAAAGAAAGGACTAATTCTACTCGTTGAGTTTAAGAACATGGCATTCAAGCCAGAGCACGACCATGCCTTTTTCGAGCGTTTTGCCAATGAAGAAGGATTCAGCGAAGGGCTTTTCTCTGGCAGTGTGCGCGACTACTTCATGGGACAGAGTTTCGGAGAGTTTGTTATTGACTTCGATGTTGTTGGACCTATCACACTCGAACGCAACTATAGCTACTATGGAGGCAATAACCTTTCAGGCAACGACCTGCGACCAGGACAAATGGTTGCAGAGGCATGTATGGCAGCCGACGAGCAAATAAACTTTGCAGACTATGACTGGGACGGCGATGGAATAGTAGAACAAGTTTTTGTTCTCTATGCGGGACAAGGTGAAGCCGACGGTGGTGCTGCTAATACCATTTGGCCACACATGCACACTCTTGCTGGCAGCGACTATGGAGAGATGCTCGAACTCGATGGTGTGAAGATTAATACCTATGCGTGCAGCAACGAGATATATGTTAATGCGCAAGGCACATACAGAAGTGCTGGCATCGGTGCGCTATGCCATGAGTTTTCTCACTGTTTAGGCTATCCAGACTTCTATGACATTTCCTATACAGGCAACTTCGGACTTGGAGACTGGGACCTGATGGATCATGGAGCCTACAACGGAAGCGGATTTATCCCTGCTGGATATTCTGCATACGAGCGCATGGTAGCAGGTTGGCGCATGCCAATAGAACTTCGCAACGATACCATTGTAAGCGGGATGAAACCAGTTAATGCAGAAGACGGTGAAGCTTTCATTATCTACAACAGAGCATATCCCGATGAATATTATATTCTCGAAAACAGAAAGAAAACAGGATGGGACAGCGAATTGCCTGGCGAAGGTATGCTCATAGTCTATGGAGACTACAGTGAGACTTTCTGGCGCCTAAACATTGTTAATACTACTGCTGACTATACTCAATATGGATTCCCACTTAATAACCATAGGCGCATGACCATCATACCTGCCAACAACAGCTATGCATCGTCGGCTATCTCTGGACATCCTTATCCTAATGGCGACAACAATGAATTCTCTAATACTTCAAGACCTGCCGCAACTCTCTTCCATCAGAACACCGATGGCACAAGGCTACTCAACATAAAGGTTTCTGACATAAGCCGTGATAGCGAAGGACTAATCTCATTCAACTTCACAAACCAGAATACGATAGAACCAGAGCCAGAATACATTGCCGACCCTTCGCAGAGCATCTTCTACGAATCGTTTGACGGTTCAAGCGGAATGGGAGGCAACGACGATGTCTGGGTTGGCGAACTCGTTGGAAGAAGCCTGTTTGTAGCAGACAATGAAGGATGGGAAAGTAGTAAAGACTCACGCTTTGGAGCACTACGCTGCGCAAGGTTTGGGACTGGTTCAAATGATAGCGGCAAGGCTACGACACCCACTTTCGACATAGAAGGTAAGACTATCTTTCGTTTCAAGGCAGCTCCATTCGGAGCCGACCCTGTTGAACTTGGGCTGAGTGTCAATGGTGAAAACGTAAGCATAGAACCACATAGCTTCACGATGGAAGCAGGAAAGTGGACTATCTTCACGGCTACCATAGACGGACAAGGTCCTGTAAGTGTAACATTCTCACCAACGCGCCGTTTCTTCCTCGACGAAGTAATGGCTGTTGACGAATCAATCACATCGGTAAAAGACATTAATTCAACAGATAAAGTTGTCAGAAAAGGCATCTACAGCCTATCAGGTGTATATATGGGCAGCGACATCAGCCGTCTGCCAAACGGCATATACATTGTCAATGGCAAGAAAGTTTGCATAAAGTAATTTATATTTCAAGCTTCGTATACTTTCCCATATTTCACTTCAATGCTTTAAGTATATACGAAATTTAATTTATCTGATATTCATATGTTTCACTGATTGGCAGCAAAGGAAATTTCCTTGCTGCCAATCTTTTTTGCAACACACGATTCTGCTTACAAACTGAAACTTTCAAAATCAGTCTGATTTTTTGACGAAAAAAGTAAAAAATCTTGACAAACGGAATTTTAATTCTAGAGAAGGATTTTCCGCTTGGCACGAGGCTGAATGCAAAAATGTGTTTAATTGTTAATCAATCGGCTTAAACTATGTAAACGAACATAAGGAATGAAAAAGTGAAAGGTGTCCTTTCGCGATGCGAAACGTGGCATATCGCAGTGCGATATGTGGCATATTGCAGTGCCAAAGGTGCCCTTTCACACTGCGAAAGGTGCCCTTTGACTTTTTTAACACTTATGAATCGTGAGACGAAACGTATAATGTCTTGATATTAAGTGATTTACTAAAAACAGCGAAAAACCGCCAAATACTCGCATATTTTGCAACTTCTTTTTTCTAAGTCCAAAATTTTTAAGTTATTTGCGAGGTTAGTTAATCAATTTTTTACCCAACTCGGCTCTGAAAATTGCAAGTTTTCCTCTCGGCAAGTAGCTGTTTTCAAAATTTAGTTTCAAATTGTTATGAGTTATGAGAACCTTAACTTTAAGCCTATTAGAGAGTAAGAGTGTGGCGGACGGTTCCTTCTAAAGCCTTGATGCTGAAGGCGCGATTAAAGCCATAGTCGAGTCTTATATAGACAGAAAGAGATTGGCAGCAAAAGAATATTCCTTGCTGCCAATCAGTGAAAACGTATGAATATCAACTAAATTATACTTATACCCATGAACTGATAAATGGGAAGGTATACGATGTTATAAATATAAATTACTTTATGCAAACTTTCTTGCCATTGACAATATAGATGCCCGACTGTAATTTGCCAGAAACCTTTCTGCCATCGAGAGTATAAATTGTACTTGCAGATTTCGCAGGCTGAGCCTCTAACTCTGCGATGCCATCTAATGTGCCGAAATCGGCAGCATTTAGACAGTTGCTATTTGCTATTTCGCATTTTGTTGCATCACTGTCGTTGTAGTCGCTTACGAAGGCTATTACCTTGAGGGCATCACGTTCATAGTCGCCACGAATAGTGAACTTACAAGAGTATTCATATTCGTCACCATTCCATTCTATCACTTCGCCCCAAGTTGTATTGACTGCCCTTCCAACATTATGATGGATAAATCCTGCACCTGCTCCAGACTGGCTGCGTGCAGGAATGTCGTCTTCTACTAAGAATACTGTGATGCGTGCAGGATTCTCAGTGAAGTCTTCCTTTGAGCGCTCACCATTTATTTTTACTTCAAGTTCGTTTTCTGAGATATAGTTTGCCTCTATGTTGAGACATACGAATGCAGGTTTTGCAAGACGATTGCGCAGTCTGCCTTCAAGTTCGCTCTGATTTGATGGATTGCTGACTGGTGTAGAGCCATCGAAATTATAGCGGTCGTACATAAGTGCTGGTGCGTATGTAGATCCTCCAGCATTATAGAACCAGAGATATTCGCCGTCGCAAGGAATGGTGAGCCAGTCGGTAAAGTATCCGTTGTGATGTTCGATTGAGAAAACTCTTTCTGCAAATTCTTCTTTTTCAAGTGCATCGTGCAGATAAGTGGCAACACGAGGGCAGTTTGGACACTTCTCTGTGGTGAATTCTTCTACAAACACGTTTCGAGTATAGTCGTTTTTCACGACTTCGAATGTAGTTTGCAGCACGTTGTCGGCAGGGTTTTCGTCTTCTCCTTCATTCAGATTTGTGATATTTACTGTGAGAGTAAGGAGCTCGTCTGGGATGGTCTGAATCATGGTAGGCTCAATAATGAAGTCAACTGTTTTTGTCTCGCCATAGGCAATAGGCTCCTTGATGGTAGCAGTCAGAACGTCGGCATAGCCGCTGACTGTACATTCTGCATCAAAACTACTAATGGTTTCAGTTGCGTTATTAGTTATGCTGGCAGAGATGTTCATCTTTCCTTTGTTAATTACGTAGACTGGGTCAGCATCGATGCTGTTGAGCACAAGGTTGCAGCGAGGAAGCTGGTCGCCATATACCATTGCCTCTATACAGAGAGTACCTTCGCTACTCTTGTCCTGCCATTCTTCACTGCCATATTTTACGAAGAGGGCATTAGGCGTAGGAGTGTTGAGTATAGAGAGTGCATAGGTGAAACTCTTCTGGTGGAAAGTATAGCCGATGTAGAGTCCTTCATCAGATGATGTGATGTTGAAAGGCTGGGTTAGCGTAATGTCATTCCATCCCTTCTGAATTTGCTGTTCTGTAGAAGCATTGATAGTTTCTGAAGCAAGGTTTTCTCCATTAAGGTCACGGCGCACCCAAACTGTTAGTTCGTCGACGTTGAGTTTAGAAGCCAGACCTGCTCTGATTTTTTCTATGCGGTTGCCAGCATATAGGTTCATTCTGCTTGCAGGTACATAGATTGCGCCAGAGACATGAATATCTTTCTCCTGCGAGCCGAATCCTTCTGTTCCTTTTGTGTTTACTTCTCCGTTGCAATAGCCAATACTTAGACCTGATACTTGGGCACTGGTTGTTGAGCATAGAATAAACAAGGACAAAATAAGGAAGATAATCTTTTTCATAATCATTGTTTTTTTAATAAAAAGACTTTCGGAGTAGTCAAAGATCGCTTGGTCTTTTATCTCCGAAAGTCTTTAATAATGTTTGTTACTTAATAATCTTAATAGTCTTAACGCTGCCGTCGGCATAGTGCTTGCGAACAATGTTTATGCCATCTGAGAGATTATTGACACGGATGCCAGAAGCGTTGAATATCTCAATGCGTTCAACATCCTGTTCGGTCATGCTGTTAACATCTTTGATAACATCATAGCTGCTGTCAACTATCATTACGTCGTCAAGGCGGATGATGTATTGTCCTGTGCAGTCGTGGTGACGATAAGCCAGATAGATTGTCTTGCCAGCATAGTCAGCAAGGTCGATTTCATGATATTGCCATCCGAGAACATTTCCCTCTTCATCTTGACTTGCTACTTCTGTTATAGTTTCTTCTACAGCAGGTGTCTGAGCCTTGATAGCCTCAATGTCGCTTATGTCTTCTACAATATAAAGACTATAGTGCTCGGCATATCGGTCTGGGTGGAATCCTGCAATATAATAGGAAAGCTTAGCGCCATCGTCAGGAATTGCTACTGCAGGTGAGAAAGTCCAGTTGTCAGGAGTAATGCTTCCAAGATAATTACTGTAGGAAATAGAAGCTAAGCACTGAATTCCGCTGTGGACATAGCGTGGAACTTCTCCCCAGAGGTTGGTTCCAAGATTCCATGACTCACCATCATTGTTGGCGTCGATTACAGTCCAGCCGTATGCATCATCTTCAAAGTCGCCATTGAGCAGTATGCCATCTGAAGAAAGTGCAGTTCCGTGACAGTGTACGATGAAGTCGCCTGCGGAAGTCTTAATTGTGAGGTCTTCATTGAACTCGCCAACCTCTTCAGGATAGAACCACAGAGTGATGTCGGCAGTATTGTTGAACTTGATTTTTTCAGTTGGTAATATTCCGTAGAAAGGTCCTGCCTGAGGTATCTCTGTAACTTCCAGCTGGGATGAACCAATGTTCTTGAGTGTTACTGTTGCAGTTGTATAGCGCTGAGGTCCTACTGTAGTTGGCTCGAATGTTACATCGTCGTTGAGCAGTTCGGCATTGTTTTCCTCAAAGTCAATGATGTGCAGGCATATGTTTTTAATTTCAAGTCTATCTCCTTCAGGAACAACACCATCGCCGTCTTTCTGATAGATAAACTCGAAAGAGTGGTGACCTGGAACGCAAGCGAGATAGCTGCTCCAGAATTCATCAAGCGAAGATGAAGATGCGTCAATGTCGTTACCATACCAAACGTGTGTACCACTTGTCATGTTAGGGTCGTCGTGCATATCAACACCACCTTGTTCATGATAGTAATGGTCGTAAGAACCCTCAATTTCAGGAATAGCAAATAGTCGTCCTTCCCATGACATGTATCCGAGCTTTCCTTCAGGAATTTCAAAATCAATCTTGAAAGATGAACGGCGATATTCTGTATCAGGTTCTCCCGAGCTCAGGTTGTAAGCCTTGTCGCCCTCTACAATAAATGGGTTGTCGGCATTAGGAGTGAAACTCATGTATTCAACACCTTCGTTGACGATTGCTGAATAATCTGGCATGTCAATAACATTAGCCTTAGCCGTAACACTGAAGTTTCCTGCAGTAGTCTCAATCGTGATGTTGGCAGTTTTCTCGCCAGCAGTGCTAACATTGAAGATAACAGGTATGGTCAGTTCGTTCATGGTTGCTGCAGAAGTTACACTGTTTATGTCTACAACGAAGTCTGAACTACTTGATGTTGCACTTGTAACCATAAGGTCGTTAGCACCTCTGTTGAGAAGACGTATGTTCGCAGTCCCTGTTGTCTTGTTTTCATCGCCAACCATATAGTTTCCTAAGTTGAGCTCTTCTGTCAGCAGTTCTGCCTTGTTTGCATCGAGATTCTCTGTCGAGAGTTCAAGGTCGTAAACGTAGAGGCGATTGGCTTCAAGGCCTGTATAATAGTAACCGTCGTACTGAAAGCGTACGGTGTGTTGTCCTGGAGCAAGCTGAATAGAGTTAGATATATCTGTGTCAGGACCGTTGAATGTTGCAACGGCACTGCTCATGTTGTCGACAAAGTAGCCACCTGCAGCCTGATACCACTGGCTACTGTTGTTGCTGAATCCCTTCCATGTGAATGTGCCGAGTTTTCCTTCAGGCACATTGAACTTAACATCAAGTTTAGAGTTGCCGTAGGCTCCATGCATGCCAGACTGAGCAGCAGGTGTGCCATCGTCTAAAGTGATAAGTTCGAATGGGAATTCAATTTCAGTAGCAAATTCAAAATCACCATTTTTCACAATAGGAGAATAGTCTGGCATTGGAATGATTGTTCCGTCAAGCTGGATAATAAGGGGCTGTGCGCCATCGGCATCATATTCAACTGTAGCAAGACCTTCTTTCTCTCCGAGTTGAGGACAAGCAAAGTCGAATGAGAGTGTTGCTGTTGTCTGTCCGCTGATGGTTCCTGTTGCCATAGTTGTAGAGAAAGCGTCATCGTCAGCTTCAATGCCTATGGCATAGTCGGCATCGTCTGTACCTGTGTTTACAATAGTAATGTTCTTAGAGACTTTACTTGTAGGGAAAATTTCGCCAAAGTCGATGTTATTGTTGAACATTACGAGTTTGGCGGTTGAATGTGGCTTCTCCATGCTGAAGTTACGATAAACTCGCCAGAATCCATAAGACATGCTTCCATCTGGGGTATACTCTGCTACACCAAAGTTCTGCTCAGTATAGACTCTGTCAAAGTCGCCTTCAACCTTGAACACCAATTGCTCGGCAGGTGCCATCTTTCCATCTGCGCCAACAGTTCCTGCAGAAAGAACACCAGTATAATAGTTCATGACTTTTCCTACTATAGTGGCATTATCAAAAACAGTTGATGTTTGTATTGTGATAGTTTTTGTGTTTTCGTCATATACACCCTCTACTTCATATTCCTCGTTAGGTGACCATTCACTGCCATTAGCAACGAGGTCGAAGAGATTAGTAAAAGTAGCTTTAGTTCCTTCAATCTTGAGATCCACATTGTATGTGTAAATTGTACCTCCGTCGTAGTTGAAAGAATAGTTCTCGTGGAATGACTGACCAACAGCGAAAAGTGTGATGGTCTGAGCCTCTTCCTTCTTCATTTGAGTAATCTGACGCTTCTTGCCTGTTGCTTTTGAAAACTTTGCAGAGCCTTGATCTTCTTTTGCAATCTGTTCAAGAATCTGGGGATCGTACTGCTGTTGTACGTTCCATGCATCGAAATTCTCTGGTAAGACAGGCTTGTTTGCCAGTTGCTTCTGTGCAAATCCCGTCATAGCAGCCATCATAATAGCTAAAAGGAATAAAGATTTTTTCATAAACATTATGGTTAAATTAAAAAATAGTTGTATTTTTGCATTCGAATGAGGTGTTAGATTTTACGTTATCTGCTTGCAAAAGTATCAGATTGTATGAAAATAAACAAAAAAACTAATATTTTAAATGTGCTTATTTCCGAATTGGCACAAAATATTCGTTTTTTATTTGTTCTTTTATTCTTTTTTCGGTACAGTTCAATTTTAAATACTTGCAAGCATCCGATAAAAAATCTTTCTTTGTTTCTGATTGTATTGCTTTTTGGCTTCTGCATAAATATTCATGCAGTTCAAGAAAACAAGAAAATGAAGCAACTCTATAGCAGAATGTCTTCTGAGCAGTCTGAGTCCTTGTTCAAGCAAGGAAATAAATTTCTTGAGAATGACAAACTTGATGAGGCTATGGTTTGCTATACAATTGTGTCAAGCCGCTACTCGCCGAATATGTCTGACGAAGAAAAGCAGTTATGTGCTAAAGCTCTTAACAATGCTGGGGGCATTTCGCAAATACGCAGTAGCTTCTCTACGGCTTTTTCCTATTATAAGAAAGCTATTCAAATAGCAAAGGCCCCTATATATCAAACTTATAACAATATAGCTGGGGTATATTTGTTTTTTGAGGACTATGAGAATGCCCGTAAGTATCTGACACAAGCCTATGACATAGGGTTACAGCAAAAAGATTACCATTCGCTATGTAATTCTCTTCAGAATATAATCCTTCTTGACTGGTGTGTCGACAGCATAGATGATGCGGTCAACAGAATCAATAAATTCTTAAAGATTAAGGAGGTTTCTAATGACAGCAATTATAAACATGTTGTCGAAAAATGCAAAGGTGTATTGGCATATAAAAGCGGAAACTACAATTCGGCTATCACTTTTTTTAAAAGGTGTATTGCACTAGGAAATGATAAGGAGTCAAACAATACACCTTATTTATATATAGCTCGCTGCTATATGAAAATGAAAAACTATCAGAAAGCGATAGACTGTCTTCGCACCTCTGAGAGAAACGCTAGGGAAATGCGGTTTATAGACCACCTGATAATGGACTACCAATATCAGATTCAGTGCTATGCAATGATGGGGGATTCCATGGCGCTGCGCGATGCTAAGTATAAATACTTGCTATTGAAAGACTCAATCAATTCGGCAGAGGAGTTCGGCAAGATAAAGAATATTGAGTTTTTCCATGAAGTTGACCGGTATGAGAAACAGGTAATTCAGTTGCATGAAGAACAAAAGAACACAAGGATAGTTATTACAATAGTTTCAATAGCACTTGCTGTTGTCGCATTGTTACTGTGGTTAGCAACTCATCGCAACAAGAAACTAAAAGAAAGCAATAAAGAACTTTTCTACAAGCATAATGAATTGATAAAGCAGGCAGGCATAGAGCGCCAGCAGCGAAAGGCTTACTCTGATAAAATGAGTTTCTATGAAAGTAAGATAGAAGAACTCCAGAATAAGATATCGACAATGAATTCTGCTTCAGGGAAGATGATTTCTGAAACCAACAATGCTAAAAATGCAGAAGAGAGTACATTGACAACAGAGTCAAGAAACAAGGAGTCACAACCTGATACGGGATATAAGAGCAGCCTGACGGAGTCGCAGAGCAATATCATTCTTGAGAAAATCTATCTGCAGATGGATGATACAGAGTTTATATGTCAGCAGGATTTGACTATAGAGCAACTGGCGCAATCAATAGGAACTAATGAGAAGTATACTTCACAAGTCATTAACGAGTTGTTAGGCAAAAACTTCAATACGCTTCTCAATGAATACCGAATTCATGAAGGATGCAGAAGACTAGTTGATTTCGAGCATTATGGAAATATGACTAATGAGGCTATAGCTGAAGGGTTAGGGTTTAAATCACGTAGTCATTTCATTCGTACATTCAAGAAAATTACCGGACTAACTCCTTCGCAATATCAGAAGATAGCTCTGCAGGAAAATAATTAAAAGCAAGAGGTCGTGTCTGTTACTTTTGACACGACCTCTTGCTTTTAAGGTGTAAATACTTCTTAGAAGTATGAGATTATATATTTAGTATATTCTAAACGCTTATTTATCAACTTGTCAACAATCAACTAAGAATTCGTCTTAATCCTTGGTATTCAATAAAGGACCTATAACCTTTTAACCTTTTTAAAATGGATGGTGAGGTGAATGAAATATTTTTCAGAAACATTATGGTTAAATTAAAAATTAGTTGTATTTTTGCATTCGATAGGTCGTGCAGCCTTTCTGAATATATAGGCTGCGATGACTGACGGGGCATGAGAGAGAAGAACGACTCGTGCACTTACGACAACCGATTAAGTAATTAAAAGATATAATGCCACAACACCTTATACAACAACAGCAGCAGAAGGCTGTGCAGCAACAACGGCTCACGGCTTACCAGATGTTGCAAGTGAAACTGCTCGAAATGCCGCTTGCACAACTGGAAGAGGCTGTAACGGCTGAACTTGACGACAATCCTGCTCTTGAGACTTCTACCGACGAGCATGACGACGGACTCATTGCGCAAAGCGAAGATGCCCCTGCCGACGGCGAGGAGACTTTTGAGGAGCAGACGGAGCGCGAGGAGCGTGCCGACGCTTTAGACTCTGTGCTGGACAGCATCGACAGCGACGACCGCCTGCCTGACTACGAGCGTGAGTACAACAGGAACTATGCTGCTGCCGACTATGAGGAGATAGTCTATGGCGACACTGTTTCTTTCTACGACTATCTGAAGGAACAGATGGGCGAGGTGAGTCTCAATCAGCAGCAACACGACATTCTGGAATACTTGATTGGCTCGCTTGACGACGACGGACTGCTGAGAAAGGACTTGCAGACTATTGCCGACGAGCTTGCAATCTATCAGAACATTGATGTTGAAGAGGCTGATATAGCCGAGATGCTTGAGGTGTTGCAGAGTTTCGACCCCGCGGGAATAGGTGCCCGCTCGCTTCAGGAGTGCCTGCTCATTCAGGTGAACAGGAAGATAAAGCAGCTGTCTAACAATCCCGACCGCAAGTCTATCATTGCCTTGCATGCCATTCAGCGCATTCTGAAAAAATATTTCAATGCCTTCAAGAAGAAGCAATGGGAGCGCATTGCCGAGTCGCTGCATGTGGACATGGACACCATGGCAATGATTGTGTCGGAAATAAAGCGGCTCAATCCGCGTCCTGGTGCGGCTCTCGGTGAGACCATAGGCAGAAGCCTTCAGCAGATTACGCCCGACTTCATCGTTGACACTGCCGACGACGGGTCGCTGACTATCTCGCTCAATCAGGGCAACTTGCCGCCGCTTACGATATCGCCTTCTTTCTCCGACATGGTGAAGGAATATCAGCAACAGCGCCAGAAACTGTCGAGCAGCGAGCGCGAGGCTTATAAGTATGCACGCGACAAGGTGGACAGGGCTGAAGGATTTATAGAGGCTGTGCGTCTGCGCCAGATTAACATGATGAAGACCATGAAGGCAATTACTGAGATTCAGCATCGCTTTTTTGTTGACGGCGACGATAACGACATCATACCTATGGTGCTGAAAGACGTGGCAGAGCGTTCTGGACTTGACATCTCTACGGTGTCGCGTGTCAGCAACCTGAAGTTTGTTCAGACCCGCTGGGGCATTTATTCGCTGCGCTCTTTCTATAACGAAGGCTTCATTTCGGCTGACGGCGAGGAACTGTCGACAAGGAAACTGAAAGTGATTCTGAAAGAGATAATCAGCGAGGAAGACCCCCAGAATCCGCTTAGCGACGACGCTCTGAAGAAAGAATTGTCGGAGCGTGGATACAATATAGCCCGCCGTACCGTAGCGAAATATCGCGAGCAACTCGGTCTGCCAGTGGCAAGGCTCAGGAAAAGCATAAATTAGTTGTGCAGGAGAAGCTCATATCTCTTATAGAAGTATTAGTAGAATCAGTAAGGGCAAAGGAAAAATGAGAAGCAGGGGCATATCCTTCAGCATTCATCCTCAATCCATGACAATAATGAACGAGAAGAGAATAATAATAGCAGCACGAGTGTTGAGCGTCGTATTCACGCCGTTCTACCTGCCCTTCATGGGCATGCTTGCCCTCTTCCTGTTCAGCAACATGAGTATCTATCCGTTTTTCGGAAAGTTATTCATAATTACAATGGTCTACCTTTTCACGATTCTTCTGCCCACACTTCTCATCAGAATCTATCAGCACTATCATGGCTGGACTCCGATAGAATTAGGAACAAAGGAGCGAAGAATAGTTCCTTATATTATTTCGATAGTGTGCTACTTCACATGTTTCTACATGATGAAGCGTCTACATATTCCCCACTTCATGTGTTCTATACTGATAGCGGCACTTTTCATCCAGATTGTCTGTGCCTTAATCAACGTGAGATGGAAGATTTCCACCCACACAGCAGCCATTGGAGGCGTTGCTGGTGCAATTATGGCATTTGCCAACATCTTCATCTTCAATCCCTCATGGTGGTTGTCGCTGGTGATGATACTGGGCGGAATGGTTGGAACAAGCCGAATGATTCTGCGCCAGCACACCCTCTCTCAGGTTGTTGCTGGTTTCGTCGTAGGAGTGTTCTTCGCCTATTTCTCTATATTGTTCATGTGAGTACAGGTGGGTAAGTAGTCAAAATGCAGTTAAGGATTTAGGGAGTTTGCTGGAGCTGATTGCTCACCCTTGCTACAGACAAAGGAATAATGACTGACGATAAAGTTCCCGTTTCCGTTCCCGTTAAGGTTAAAGTTAAAGTTAAAGTTCCCGTTCCCGTTATCGTTAAGGTTAAAGTTAAAGTTAAAAAATATGTCACCATTAGTAAGTATAATCATGGGCAGCACAAGCGACCTGCCTGTCATGGAGAAAGCCATGAAACAATTAGATGAGTTGCAGATTCCTTTCGAGGTAAACGCTCTGTCAGCCCATCGCACACCCGACGCTGTAGAACAATTCGGAAAGCAAGCAAAGGAAAGAGGAGTGAAGGTTATCATTGCTGGAGCAGGAATGGCTGCGGCTTTGCCTGGCGTTATTGCAGCACAAACCACACTGCCAGTCATCGGCGTACCTATCAAAGGCATGCTCGACGGTATGGATGCACTGCTCTCAATCGTGCAGATGCCTCCAGGAATACCTGTTGCGACAGTTGCCGTTAACGGCGCGATGAATGCAGCTCTGCTTGCTGCCGAAATGCTGGCACTTGCCGACGACAAGATTGCAGAGCGCGTGGCAGCACACAAGGCTACACTCGGCAAGAAGATAGAGAAAGCCAATCAGGAACTGGCTTCTATTGAATACTCTATGAAGACCAACTAAAATCAAGCTTCAGACGTTTCTCATCCTCAACTATAATCAAGATTATGAGGTCTCAAGGTTGTTGGTATATGAGGTGGTGAGGTTATGTTAGAGGGATTGAAGACTAAGGGGAAAGGATTAACAACATAGGCTTTTCTGCTCGTCTAACAGTCAGCTTTCCAACTCACATGCAGCAAAAAACTACCAGAAAGCCTCTTGCCAGAGAAGTTGAGGACTTCTGAAAATTCAACTACAAACAACATGCTGACTCAAAGAAGAAAAACTACTGTAGCCAGAGTGGGCAACATTGGCATAGGCGGCGACAACCCTATTCGCGTTCAGTCTATGACAACCACCGACACTAACGATGTGGAAGCGTGTGTAGAACAGTCCATCCGCATCATCAGTCGTGGAGGAGAAATAGTCAGACTGACGGCTCAAGGTGTGCGCGAGGCAGAGAGCCTGCGACTCGTCAGGGCAGAACTGACCCGCAGAGGCTTTGCCACTCCGCTTGTTGCCGACATCCATTTCAATGCTCGTGTGGCTGACGTGGCTGCGCAATATGTTGAGAAAGTCAGAATAAATCCAGGCAACTACGTCGACCCTGCACGCACATTCAAGCATCTGGAATATACCGATGAGGAATATGCTGCCGAACTTCTGCGCATAGAAGAGAGGCTGAAACCGTTTATAGATATATGCAGAAAACACCACACTGCCGTGCGCATAGGCGTCAATCACGGTTCGCTTTCCGACAGAATAATGTCGCGCTATGGCGACACACCTGCTGGAATTGTTGAGAGTTGCATGGAGTTTCTGCGCATTTTCCGCAAAGAACAGTTCGACGATGTTGTCATTTCCATAAAAGCATCCAACACAGTCGTGATGGTAGACTCGGTGCGTCTGCTTGTTGAAACTATGGACAAGGAAGACATGCACTATCCTCTGCATCTCGGAGTGACCGAAGCTGGCGAAGGCGAAGACGGCAGGGTGAAGAGTGCTGTGGGCATAGGCGCATTGCTTACCGAAGGCATAGGCGACACTATTCGCGTCAGTCTGAGCGAAGAACCCGAAGACGAGATACCTGTAGCAAAGGCTCTTGTTGACTTAATACCAGTCTGCTCATCTCTCAGAAGCATGGCAGAAAACGATGTTTCGGGAACTGCCGACATGAAGAAAACTCTCGAAAGTGGGGAGTATTGTCATATAAAAGATGACAAAATCTGCCTGAACATTGATGCTGCGACATGGGAAGAACTGCAACTGAAGGCTGCAATGGCTTGCGGTGCGCTGCTCATCGACGGTAAGGCTCACGACTTGCAGATAGCTGCCTGCAATACTCAGTTAGCCGATAGCGACAAGCTGCAGCAACTGAGTGACGGAATACTGCAAGCAGCCCGCATAAAGTTTACAAAGACGGAGTATATCTCTTGTCCTGGCTGCGGAAGGACTCTCTACAATCTGCGCGAGACCATAGCCCGCATTAAGGCTGCCACAAGCCACCTCGTAGGTCTGAAGATTGGCATTATGGGGTGCATTGTTAACGGTCCTGGCGAAATGGCTGATGCCGACTACGGGTATGTAGGAGCAGGCAGAGGCAAGATTTCGCTCTACAAGAAGAAGGAGTGTGTTGCAAAGAATATTCCTGAAGAAGAGGCTGTAGACCGTCTTCTCGAACTAATAAACAGCGAAGAGGCAAAGAAATAATCTTTGCCTCTTCGCCTTTTTTTATTGTTTCCCCAATTAAAGGTTTATAAAATTCTTATATCTTCTATAGACCTATTAGCCTAACCCACCTTATTGGTAAATATAGGCCAGACAATCTTATAACCTGATAAAGTCAAAGCTTCAATAAAAACATTCTGCCTAACTGACAAACTCGCGCGTGTCATTATAGTCACGGTAAGGACTATGCAGGTCGAGATAGTAGAAGTTGTGGCTCACCCTATGGGCTTCGTCGGGCACTTTCATATAGTCGCCAAACTCATGTTCGAGATACTCGTGCGGACATTCCACGCCCATCAGTCTGTGACCCTCAAACTCTACAGGCGTAGGAGTTCCGTAGTATCGCTTTGGCATCACGCTCGTCATGCCGTCGTTCAGCAGACTTGTGTATGTGCTTTTGCCGTAGTCGTAGGTCAACATGACTCGCTTAAACCTTCTCATTATACCGTCTTTGCTAAAGATATGGTGCACAAGCAGAGGCAGCCACGACGAAGCGCCATGCCCATGCTTGTAAGGGTCGCGCTGCAACAGATAGCCTATCTTCTTGCAGAAAGAATATCGCCAATACTGGATGCGCTGCAACAGCTTGTTGCTCGATATTCCGTCAATAGGGAAAATGTCTATATAAACGCCTCCGAGATAGTCAATATGCTTACGCTCAATGAGTGTGGTCGAGGCATCCTGAATCTTTCCGAAACCAAACATAAACTTGCTGTCGGTCTCGTGGCATACAAACTCGTAGGGCTTTGGCAACCATTCATCAGCATGCTCTATCAGAATTTCATATTCAGGACGCGGAATGGCAACGTCGATGTCGTCGTCCCAGGGAATGAAACCTTTGTGGCGAACAGCCCCAAGCATGGTTCCGAAAACAAGATAATAGTGAAGATTGTGCTCTTTGCAAACCTTGTCGAAAGCGAGCAATATGTCGAGAATGTGCAATTGCAATTCGCGCATATTGTAAGATGGTTGCTTTTGCTGCATTTGAAATGAATAGTTAGATGTTTCATGCAAAAGTAATAAAATAATGGGAAAACGCAAAAGAAATAGCCTTTTTGATGGGAAAATGTGGCTGAAAAGCATTACTTTTGCACAAAATAAGGAAAGTTGAGACTTGAAAGTGTGCTTTCCTGACGGATTATTTAGGGTAAGAAAAAGAATTGGAAACAGCTTCAAAATCAACAGCAAACGAGCAGCAAGGCGGCAAAAAGCGCATTGTCTGGCTCGACGATGCAAAGATGTTTGCCATGCTTTGCGTCATATTCTATCACTGCCTGAAGTATATGCCTGCCGACATGGCGGGCTGCAGTGATACGATTGAGGTCATCACATCTTTCAACATGCATCTTTTTGTAGTGCTGGCTGGATTTACATCGTTTCGTGCCTTGCAGCGCATTGCCTGCTGGGACGACTATCGCCGTTATGTCGTCAAGATAGCCCTGCACCTGCTTGTGCCTACCTTTGCCATAGGACTGCTCAGGGCATTGCTTACGCTCGACCCTCATGCAATCGGCAACGAACAGTGGTTCTTGAAGTTTCTTTTCCGTTGTCTGCTCATGTTTGCTACGTCATGTTGGCTTGTTGCCATAGCCTCGCGCCGCCTTGACAAGACAGGCAGCACGAGGATAAATCAGGAATATGTAGAGATTGCCAAGTACATTGGTTTCCTGCTGCTCATGTTCTGCACGTCGAAAACAAAACTGCCAGAGTTTGCAAGTTATTTCCTCTTTGGCTATTTAGTGAAGAAATACGACCTGACGGGCATGCTTTTCCGAATGAAAAGCAATCCGCGCCAGTTCAACATCATGCTTACCGCCATCAGTCTGGCAGGAATACTGACTGTGGCATGCACATTCGGCATAAGCCATTCATTCGACTTCTATGACTATCCATTAGGCAGGCTCAGCAATGATGGAATGTTGAGCGTGTTCTTTGCCCGACAGATATGCGGCTTTGGCTGGGTATTATTTTTCATGCCGCTATTCTTTTTGCTGTCTCGTCGCTACACCCTGTTCAGTTATTGGGGCAGCAAGAGTCTCGGACTCTACATCATCCACACCTTTCTGCTCCACATCTTCATAGAGCAACTCCCATTCAGGTTCTATTCGGGCTACATCGGCTGGATAGAGGTCTTCACGCTTACAATGGCGCTCACCATGATGTCGATGATTATAATCCGCCTCTTAGAGCAGAACAAGTACACGAGTTTCCTTTTTCTTGGCAATGCGATTAAGTAAGAGTTTAGTCTTCTGAGCTTGACTAATCGACAATTGATATTAATGCCGTTTTTTCTGCTCCAACCATCGTTGGCATTCAATATCTGTGTGACATTATCTACAAAAAAGGACTGCACCAAACTGATGCAGCCCCATTTCTATGGATGAGTAGACTGTTGCTAAGGAAGTTCTATAACTTCAGTGAAATCACCAAAAGACCCTACCCCTGGAATGTAATGTTCAAGTACGGCAGTGATTGTCTTACCTGAGAGAGTTCCTTTACCAGCAATGCTGACATTGCCGTACTGAGAACTTACCCATGCTGGCTGTTCATTGAAAATGACCTCACCATTATCGATGCTAAAGACAACATCAAATCCTCCATTATACATATTAATGGCTTTGTAATAGTCCATGCCTTCAGCCTTTTCAATTACTAAATCCCATGAACCTTCAAAAGCTTCAGAAGTGATTTTTCCCACACCATACTCTGCCCATGTCAAAGCTAACTCAACTGTAATATTTCCCGAATGGTTAGCCGTCTTAGTTAGAGTATCTTGCAAAGCAATATCAGCATCGCTAAGCTTGATGTCAAAAGTGTATTTTTTTCCTACTTCCAGACCAGCGGTCTTAACAATGATTGTTGCAATGCTCGAACCATCAGCAAAAGTCACTTGCCCGTTGTTGGGGTCTGTAAAGATACCTTCATGTGGTGATGATAATGTATAGTGGGCAACATATTCACCAGCCTTGGTAGATCTTACAAGTCTCACAAGAATATCACTTTCAGGCGAAGAAACAACATATGAGGCTTTTGGAGACTCTATCGAGATATTCTGGAACTTCGGTTGATATGTAGCAGCCTCGTTGTCGGTGTCGCAAGCTGTCAAAATTGTTGCCGCAATCACCATTATACCTACAATAAATCTTATATTTTTCATATTCGAAATCTTTTTATTGTCTTAATACTATTCATCACCCGCAGGGTTCTGGTCTTTGGTGATGTCTAAATTTATATTACCGTCAAACTCAGTTTGTGGTATTGTCAACACCCACATATAGTTTTCCGGATTGTCTGTAGGACGGTTGCTAAGGAGCAGTCCGCTTGGCCATCCGTCGGCAGCTGTACGGCGGAATCCCTGATGCAGACGGCGAATGTCATACACACGGCCAATCTCGCCCCATAGCTCGATACGGCGCTGCGTAATGATTTCCTCAAGCAGTGAACCAGTTACGTCGCTTGTAAGTTTGCCAAGCTCTGTTCCTGTCTTGTCACAAGTATATTGCGGGTCGCGCTCTTTCATAAGTGCCATGAGGTGGTTCTTTGCAGCAGTCTCATTTCCAAGTCTGCACTCAGCCTCAGCAGCAATGAGATACATCTCTTCAACGCGCATCCACACATAGTCGCCTAACCATGTCTGAGCGTCGCTGAAAGAGAACTTTTTTTGCTGGTAGCCGCCAGTGCTATAACTTGAGTTAGGATTCCACCAAGAACGGCGTGTGTCCGTTTCACTCATCTTCTCATAAAGTGATTTGGTAATTTGCTTCGGAGCCCTTGAACCATAAGAGGCTACGGTGTCCATGTGTGCAAAAAGACTTGCATAATATCCAGTCTGGTCTGCTATTATCTCCGCACCCCACATTACATTACCAGCATTGGCTTTATTGTTGCCTTCGAACTGGTCAACAGGAAGAATGCGCTTGCCGCTTGCCCTGATTGCTTCAACCGCAGCATCCCTTGCAGTGCTCCAGTCTTCCATGACAAGAGCTATTCTTGCCTGCAAGCCACGAGCTACGGAATAAGCAATATGGCTGCTGTGCTGCTGCGTCTTGCCTTGAAGTAGCATGGCTGCACTGTCAATGTCGCTGACTATCAGATTGTACACATCTGCCACAGTTGAACGTGGATTTCCTGGTTTTCCTGCATAAGTTGGTTGGGTATAGATAGGCACACAAGGTTCTGTCTCATGCCCTTTGTATGTGCGTGCAAACTGCTGAGCCATCATGAAGTAGGCATAAGCTCTGATAGCATAGGCTTGCCCTACCACATAGTCGATATCACTCTTATCACCAGCCATATTATCTTTATTCTTTAATACGGAATTAGCGTTATCAATCCATTTGGAATTTGCATTCCATAGATCGTAAGGACGCCACGCTGTATTGGTATAGCGTCGTTTAACATCATAAGAGGCATCGAACCAGAACCAGCCCGAACCCATTGAACCCATTATCATGTCGTCGCCCATCACTTCTGCCATGAGGTTATAGGCAGAGATTCCGAAGCACTGGTGAGTGTTACCTGATGTTGACCACCCTGCAGAATACATAGATCGATAGATTCCGTTAACAGCTATCATGGCTGAACGCGCATTGGAAAAGATGACAGATCCAGACATAGATCCTGTAGGCTGGGTGTCAAGTTTATCGTCCTCACATGAAGTCAGAAACATGGAGCCCACCAAGGCTATACATGCATATTTCAATATATTTTTCATATTTGTCGTCCTTTTAAATCAATTATAATTATATTTAGAAATTAACTTCAAGACCAAATTGCAGTGTCTTGTTTGGAGCATAATCATAGTTAGTTCCTCCAGAGAAGTTATATTGTGGGTCCATACCGTCGAGATGTGTGAACAATGCAACGTTATCAAACGAGCCAAATACTCTGACTCCGCCTAACTTCAGTTTATTGGTTAGACTCTTTGGCAGAGAATAAGACAGTGTAATGTTCTTGATTGCAAAATAAGAAGCATCTACCAGGAATCGGTCGGTTGCATAGTTCATTCCTCCAAGTTCAACACGCGGTACGTCTGTGATGTCGCCAGGTTTCTGCCAGCGGCGCAGAGCATTTGTGTTCCATGTGCTGCTGATGTAAGTAGGAGCCATAGATGCGCTGTATAGCCCGTCATAAATCTTTCCTCCGATAGAATAAGTTGTCAGAACGCTAAGGCTTATGTCCTTGTAGGTAAGTGTTGTTCCAAGACTACCATACAAGTCTGGTATTCTGCTGCCCAGTTCATACTTAGATGCATTAGCAACGTCATAGTCAGACGTTACATATTCCCTTGTAATCTTTCCAGTGGTCTCATCTTTGTCGTATGCCCAATAGAGAGGAACACCAGTGGCAGGATCAACACCTGCAGACTTCACCATGTAGAAAGTATTAAGCGGAAGACCTTCTTTTATAATTCTCACACCTGAAATGATTTCTGGAGTTTCAGCTGTCAGCTTAGTAACCTTGTTGCTTGTTGTTGCTCCCATCCAAGAGAGAGTCCACTCAAAGTCCTTGGTACGTATTGGCGAACCGCTGATTTCCATTTCGAATCCGCGATTACGCATATTGCCGACATTTCCATCGTAGCCAGAGAATCCAAGAGATGTCGCCATCGGAATGCTAAGCAGCATGTCGGTCGTACGCTTGTTGTAGAACTCGAAACTGAATCTAAGATGTCTGTCAAACAGTGTACCTTCTATACCTACATTAAAGTTGGCATTCTTCTCCCATGTGATGGTTTGGTTCTCGAGCGAAGCAGCAAATCCACCTTTATTGTTTGCATTTGCGTAAGACAAATCGTAGAGACTCTGCCATAGATAGTAGTTAGGATATCCGTCGCTATCGAGGATGTTGTCGTTTCCTTGCATACCATAGCTTATCTTTGCCGACAGGTTGTCAACCCACGAAATGTCTTTCATGAATTTCTCGTTAGAGATTCGCCAGTTTCCTCCCAATGACCAGAAAGTTCCAGTATTGTTGTCACGGTAGAAACGAGATGAGGCATCACTACGCAAACTTGCCGAAAGATAATACGTATCGTTGAAGTTATAGTTGATACGGCTTAGAAAAGCATTTACTCGATATAGGTTTGAGTAGGAGTCGGCTTCGTTAATTGTTGTACCAGGACGGAGTTCAAAGATACCGTCAACAAGATTTGTCTTGCCAGCACTCAGATAGCTGTACTTATATTCATACCATTCGTGACCGAGAAGCACGTCAATGTTATGATTTCCGAACGACCTGTTCCATGTGAGCAGTTGGTTGAATGTGTAGCTCTGCGTACGTCCTGTATATTTTGTAAGCAAACCACCTGCATTCTTCTGGTTTCCGTGCTCTGAATTCATATAGCGCATATTAGAAGAGTTATGGTAGTCAGCACCGAAGTTAAACGCCAGCTTAATGCCTTTGAAAATTCCGAATTTGTCCAAGTCGCTTCCAAACACCAAACCTGTACGCAGACCTGCTACGTCTCCTTTTCTATCTGCTTTGTCGAGTATGAGCGAACCGAGAGAGTTGAAGTCACTCAGGCTGCCTACGCGTCCGTTTTCACCCCAGTCATATTCAATCCTGCCATTGTTATAGACTGAGTTTCCGTCAGCATCTTTCAGATAGACAGGGAAAAGAGGGTTAATGAACTGAGCTGTGTACCATACGTTTGATGTAGATGTATCCTCATAGTCGCTGAAGTTCTGTATTGTGTGACCAAGGGAAGCGTTAGCATTAGCCTGGAACCAGTCTGTTACCTGTGTTTCAACGTTAACACGTGCATTATAACGCTGGAAGTTGGTGGTCTTCAATATACCGTCCTCATTCATATATCCAAGTGAGAACATGTATTTTGTCTTTTCCGTACCACCACTTACTGAGAGTTGATGTTCATGTCGAAAAGCATTGTTACGCTTAACGGCGTCCATCCAGTTCTCATTCCACGCTGAGCGCGCATCAGCGCGTACATATCCTGTAGTAGGATCAATAATCTGGTCCCAGGTGTAGTTCTTAAATGGGTTGTAAAGTTCACCACCTAATCTGCTGCCGAGACTGTTGCGGGCTAAGCTTTCTGCTTCTGTCCAGTTCATGCCGTCGCTGAATACATATCCGTTTCGGAGTCCTTCATACACTAGCTGCACAAAGTCCTTTTGGCTAACATTGCTATACTGCTTCAAAGCTCTTGACGACCAGCCTACTGTTGAACGCCATTTCACGTTAGCCTTGCCTTCCTTACCTTTCTTTGTTGTAATCATCACGACGCCGTTTGCGCCACGTGCACCATAAAGCGTACCTGCAGAAGCATCTTTCAGAAGTGTCATAGACTCAATATCTGAAGGATTGATTGAAGCTATCGAGCCATCGTATGGTACACCGTCAACAACATACAGTGGACTTGAAGATGCATTGATAGAGCCGAAACCACGAATGCGAATCGCAGGAGATGAACCAGGCTGTCCAGAACCTGATGTCACTAAGACACCCGATGCAGAGCCTTCAATACCCTTTGTGATACTTGTGATTGGTCGCAGCTCAAGCTTCTCATTGTTGATGCTTTGTGCAGATCCTGTGAAAGAAGATTTCTTAGAAGATCCATAGGCTATCACCATGACCTCGTCAAGAGCTTGCGCTTCAGGGCGAAGCACAATCTGTAAGTTGGCTGCTGCCGTTACAGTCTGCGATTCATAGCCAATAAACTGAATTTCTAAGCGTGAGTTGCTTGACGGAACTTCAATACTGAATCTTCCATCTACATCTGAAATTGTACCTGTCTTTGTGCCTACCACTTTAATTGTCGCACCAACAACAGGCTCACCATCTTCTGCATCAGTTATTGTTCCAGATGCAGTAATCTGTGCCAGTGCCATTCCCATGCCGAAGAACAGCCCGACTAAAACCATTGTTAGTTTTCTGATCATAGACTTTCTTTTTAGTATAGTTAACGAAATTTTATATATATCTAACGATTGCAAATCTAAGAAAAAAGAATGTTAGAAAAAACTATTTTGAATGAATTAGTAGCTGCAAGGGGAATAATATAACAGTTAGTAAGAAAAGGTGCGGTTTATTTTTTCAAACTGTAACAAAAAACAAGCTTCTTAATAATGGAAAAATATATACCGATTTTGATGTTAAAATAAAAAACGCTAAGCCCCCACTAACATTATTGTTATATCATAGACCTATTTATTATTATACTATATACCTTATTATATATTATATTATAACCTTAAAATGTAATATGGAATGTATCAAAGTTTAATTAAATTCTTCTTTCTTTTTTCTGAAAATCAATTAATAAAAAATTACTTATAAAAGGACAAACTTTATCTTTATTAACTTTCTGAGCAGGCTAATGGCGTAAGATTAAAATTAAACAAAATAGACTTCCACTTATAATTTACACACATACCACCGATAAATTTATTGAAATTGTGATAAGAAACTTTCATTTTATTATAAAAAAGTTTGGAAGTTTAAAATAATGTTACTATATTTGCTGCGTCATTAGTGTTTTATAAGCATTATTAAGAATGGCGAACATAAACAAATTATTGAAAAAACTTTTTTGTTAACTTTATAAAAAAAGAAAGTCTATGATCAGAAAACTAACAATGGTTTTAGTCGGGCTGTTCTTCGGTATGGGAATAGCACTGGCACAGACGCAAATCACGGGTACAGTTGTGTCTCAAGACGATGGAGAACCCATAGTGGGAGCTACCGTCCGTGTAGTTGGTACCCAAGTTGGTGTTGCATCAGACATTGATGGACATTTCACCTTGACCCTTCCGAAAGGAAACAACCAGTTGGAGTTCTCTTCTGTCGGTATGGCTACCATCCAGCTTCCTGCTAAGAACGGTATGCGCGTAGTGATGACGAGCGACGACAACAGCCTTGACGAAGTCGTAGTCGTTGCTTACGGTACAGCAAAACGTCAGTCTATCACCGGTTCCGTATCGGTTGTAGGCGAGGAAAAGATCAAAGACCGTATCGCGACTTCTGTTACTGCTGCCCTCGAAGGTAGTACGCCTGGTGTGCAGGTTAACAACACCTACGGTGAGCCTGGAGCATCTCCAAGCATCCGTATTCGTGGTGTCGGCTCTCTCGTGAGCGGTGCTTCTGCTCCTCTCTATGTTGTCGATGGTGTGGCTTTCGACGGTAACATCGCCGAAATCAACTCTGCCGATATCGAGAGTATGTCAGTATTGAAGGACGCTGCTTCTGCAGCCCTCTATGGTAACCGTGCTGCCAACGGTGTTATTCTTATCACTACAAAGCGTGGTAAGGGCATGGCTAAGCCACAGGTTCAGCTGAACATTAACCAGGGTTTCTACAACAAGGGTATTCCTGAGTATAAGAGCTTAGGAGCAAACCAGTGGATGGAAGCTTCTTGGATTGCAATGAAGAACTATGCCATGAGCGGTTCTCTCGGACTTAACGAAGCTGACGCTGCTGCCTATGCAACAGAACACCTCATCGGTGACTATGTACGCCGTAACATCTATGACCGTCCGGATAACGAACTGTTCGACGGTAACGGCAAGCTCATTGCCAACATCCTCCCAGGCTATACTGACCTCGACTGGATGGACGCAGTAGAGCGTACCGGCTATCGTCAGGAATATAATCTCTCTGGCAAGGTTGCAGGCGAGAAGTACAACGTATTCGCTTCTGCAGGCTATCTGAATGAAAAGGGTTACATCGTAGGCAGTGACTACGAGCGCTTCACAGGCCGTATCAACACTGAGTTCACTCCTAACAAGTGGTTCAAGGCTGGTATCAACCTGAACGGTACTTATGCACTGCGTAACTTCAACGACAATGCTAACGGTACATACTATGCTAACCCATTCTATACTGCACGCTTCATGGCTCCAGTATATCCTATTTATTTACACAATGCAGACGGTTCTTATGCACTTGACGGATTCGGCGAGAGACAGTTCGATACAGAGTCTGACTACCTCACCAACCGTAACATTGCATTCGAGATCCGCACTGACCGCGACCGCAGCCGTCGTACAGTATTAGACGGTATGGCTTATGGTACTTTGATGTTGCCTTACGGATTCTCTTTCACTGTGAAGGCTGACTTCGGACGTGCTACAACAAACCGCATGCACTACAACAACCCTCTTATCGGTGACGGTGCTACAAACAACGGTCGTCTGACAAACTATGCTTATCAGTATGACAACCGTACAGCCCAGCAGCTCTTGAACTGGGAACACGACTACGGAATCCACCACATCGACGTTATGCTCGGTCACGAGAACTATGAGTGGAAGGCTCGCTACATGAGCGGTATGAACACTGGTATGGCTGTTCCTGGTATCCTTACAATGGGTAACTTCCAGAACAACTCTTACCTCGTTGGTAACGACGACGTTGACAAGACTGAGTCTTATCTCTCACGTGTACGCTATAACTACGACGAGAAATACTTCGCTGACTTCTCTTGGCGTCGCGACGGTAGCTCACGCTTCCATCCAGACAACCGCTGGGGTAACTTCTTCTCATTCGGTCTGAACTGGAATGCTAAGAAGGAAGAGTTCCTGAAGGATGTAGACTGGGTTAACCAGCTGCGTGTACGCGCTTCTTATGGTGAAGTAGGTAACAACTCTGCAGTAAGCCTCTATGCTTACAAGGCTCTCTACTATGTAGAAAAGAACGCTGGTACTGGTGCTTTCATGAAGCAGTCACTTGCAGCCCCTGACATCAAGTGGGAGACAGCACAGACATTCGACATCGCCGTTGAAGGACAGCTCTTCAACCGTTTGAACTTCAACATCGGCTACTTCGACAAGCGCAACAAGGACCTTCTCTTCGAAGTCCGTCTGCCATTGTCAGCAGGTTCTTATGTATGGAGCGATCAAGGTTCTTACAACCTCACACAGTATCAGAACATCGGTACAATCTCTAACCGCGGTCTTGAGATCTCTCTCAACGGCGACGTAGTTCGTACAAAGGACTGGACATGGACACTCGGCACAGAGGCTACTATCATCAGCAGCAAGATCAAGAAGCTTCCTGGCGGCAAGGACATCCTGCACGGACAGCAGAACTTCTCTGAGGGCAAGGATCCATATTCATGGTACACATACCACTTCGTAGGTGTTGATCAGATGACTGGTAACTCTCTCTATACTCTCGACCCAGAGCAGGAAAGTGCAGCGGCAAGCGCAAACAAGCTCGTTGAGATCAACGGTACAAAATATACAACCGATACTTCATTCGGTCTGCGTCAGTGGGCAGGTTCTGCACATGCTGACATGTACGGCTCATTCTTCTCTAACCTCCGCTGGAAAGACCTGTCTCTCAACATGCTGTTCACTTACAGCTTAGGCGGAAAGGTTTGGGACGGAACATATCAGTCACTCATGTCTACTTCTTCAGCTTCTTCAGCATCAGCTAACCACGCTGACCTGCTCAAGTCTTGGAGCGGCGTGCCTGAAGGCATGACAGAGACATCTGCAAACCGCATCGATCCTAACGGAATCCCTGTAGTTGACTTCAACCGCAGCAACTATAACAATGCAAGCAGCGACCGCTGGCTGACAAGTGCTTCTTACTTTGTATGCAAGAACATCACCCTGACCTACAACTTGCCAAAGACTCTCTGCAAGAACCTTGGCATCGAGGGCATCCTCTTCAGCGCAGGTGTTGAGAACTTGTTTACTCTGACTTCTCGTAAGGGTCTGAACCCACAGTACAGCTTCTCAGGTGGTTCTGACAACACTTATGTGACTGCACGCGTATTCAACTTCGGACTACAGTTTAACTTCTAAGCTGAATGTTGAAGACCGATTTATTAACTAATAAAAAAGCAAACAATATGAAAAGATATATCAATAAACTATTCGTAGGCAGTCTTTTGATAGGTGCAACTTCACTCATGTTTACATCTTGTGCCAGCGACTATCTTGACACCGACCCTTCTGAGTCTGTCAGCGACGAGACTGCGGTGGCTACTACTGAGAATGCCTATAAGACACTGAATGGTGTGGCAAAGACTATGACTATTCAGCATAGTGCATATCGTCAAGGCTTCTGTGGTGAGAATGCTATCATACGTCTGTATGAGAACCTTCCAAGCCAGGACTACAACTACAACTACTATGCTTCTGGTTGGGCTGACATCCACAATCAAGTTATGCACTTCGAGAAGGAATCTATCTACGACCACTATGCATGGTACTATTATTATCAGATTATTACACAGGCTAATGCCCTCATCAATAATGTGATGGATGCAGAAGGACTGGAAGCTGACAAGAAGTTCATCAAGGCTTCTGCGCTTACCTTCCGTGCATACGCTTTCGAAAAGCTTGTTCACTACTTCTGCTATCGCTGGCAGGACAGCAACAACGGTGCTACACAAGGTCTGCCATTGCGTCTTGACGCAAGCACTGGCGAAATCAAGCCTTCTACTCTCGCAGAGACAATGGATCAGATCTATAGAGACTGTGATGAAGCTGTTAAGCTCTTCAACGAAAGCGGCATCGACCGTAAACCTTCTGATGTATGGATTCCAAATCTTAGCGCAGCACACGCAGTTTACGCTCGTGCAGCACTCTGGAAGCAGGATTATAAGACAGCCCTTGAGCATTCAAAGCTGGCTCAGAACGGCTTCCCTCTCATGAGCAATGCTGAGTATCGCGCAGGTTTCTGCAATCCAACATCTGAATGGATTATGGGCTGCTACGGAGCTTCTGACGAAAACAACTGGTACTGGAGCTACGGTGTTCAGGGAGCTTGCAACGGCTACTATGCAAACAACACAGCTTGTGGAGCAGGTTCTATTGGTCGTGAGCTTATCAACCGTATTCCAAAGGGCGACGTTCGTAAGAGCCTCTTCTTGACAGAAGATAACCTTGAAGGTGTAGACCTCACCAACCCTAATAACTTCAATGCGACATACTGTATAGCATGGGACGGCGATGTTTACGCAGCAGCAGAAGCTTTCAACAACAAACAAGGCGTTAGCGGTATGGATGCTCCTTATAAGGCAGGCTACTACTATCTTGGTGGACAATACAAGTTCTATGTATTCGACATGCCAGGTATCGGTTACCTCCCACTGATTCGTACCAGCGAAATGGTTCTTATCGAAGCAGAGGCAAACTACTTCTTGGGTAACGAAGCAGACGCACGCGCAGCCCTTGTTAAGCTGAACAAGGATTCTGGCCGTAACCCTGAATACACTTGCAACAAGTCAGGCGAAGACCTCTTTGCAGAGATTCGCGACTATCGTAGCTTAGAGCTCTGGGGTGAGGGATTCCAGTGGAGCGACTTCAAGCGTTGGAAGTTGCCAATCGTTCGCCACACATTCGCTGAAGGCGGTAATGCTCACCCAGCAGTTGCTGTAACAATCCAGCCTAACGATCCTATAACAAACAACTGGACATGGGTTGTTCCTGCTAAAGAGACCGACTACAATGAAGGTTTCAATATGGGCGAGAAAAGAGAATAATAGTAAATAAGTCTTTTCAATAAGATAAACCTCATTCCGAAGGGCTGCATCAGTTTGGTGCAGTCCTTTTTTTGTTTCATATCCAAACCTCAAACATTATCGAGTCCTAAATTTAGCAGTAAAATTTTCTTATTATCGAAAAAGTATTTACCTTTGTACCCGCATCAGGTTTGCGCAAGCAATCAATAGGGAATGAGGTGAAAGTCCTCAACTGTCCCGCAGCTGTAAGCTCCCTTTATGAGCGTTTCACAATGAGCCACTGAGATTTTCGGGAAGGCGAATCGCTCTGGAGCAAAGTCAGAAGACCTGCCTGATTTGTCACTCATCCGTCAGGATGTTGTTGCAGACAAACCGTTTCTGTATCTCTGGGGTTAGAGCAGAAAAGTACTTCTTTAATCTTTTGGTTATAATTATAGGTTTAAGGCTGTAGGGTTATTAAGTCTATTAGGTGAAATCGGTTTTATAATTGTATTCTCGCCTTACTGCCCTTGAGACCTTAAAAGTTTACTCGGCATTAACAATTTTATTAACTAATAAAAACAACTTATGAAGCAAAAATTATTCTTGTTATGGCTCTTTACAGCCCTACTCGGCTTTCCTTTACAGGCATTAGCCGACAGGGAGGTATTGCAGCCGCAGTTTGGTAAACAGACCATCACGGTGGCATCTGATGAGACTATTACCTTTTATGATTGGAAAGGAACTGACAACATCTCGTCAACTATGATTAATAACTCTCAGTCGCTGACAGTCTTTACACCTGCCGAAGAAGGTATGAGCATTCAGATTACCTTTGAGAGTTGTGATGTGAAGAATGATGGATCAACGTGGTTTGGTAAAGTCTATGTTTACAGTGGAAACCCAGATGCAGACAATTCTTTTACTTGGGCAACAGCAACACATGAAGTTAATGGCAGTTCAACGATGCCAGAGGGAAATATTTTGGCAGAGATGGATGGCACATACTCTAACGTCACCTACACATCTCAGGATGCAAGCGGTATTTTATCAGTCGGCATGCTATGGCGATATGCAAAAGCATGTGATGGCTGGGTAGCCAAAGTAAAGGCAGTTAAACTCGAAGACATGACCATAACAGGTGCTGGTTCTGACTATGAAGGCATAGGCGGACAACTCAGTTCGCGCAATGACGTTCCTCTTGCCAATGTCTTTGTTACGGCAAGCGGCATACTGAATCCCGACCATCTGACGGGCATCTGTTTCACTATGGCTAAGAACGAAAATGCCATGGACCCAACCTCCCTGAAGCTTTTCAATGGCTCAAAGCAGGTTGCAGCAACTGTAGAAGCTGTCGGCAACGACTATAAGTTTATTACAGACGAAATCATTACAGACGGAACAAATACCTACACCATAAAAGGCGACTTCCTGCCTACAGCAGCCGTAGGTTCAAAAGTTAAGGTAGATATAACCAAGATAACCTCAACAAGTTTTGCCGACGGAATTACTCCGTTTCAGACAGGCAGCAGCATCGAAGTAAGTTGCCCTGCTGTTGTATTGATGTCAGAACAAAATCAGACCATCACCATTGGCGAAACACCCGTTTCTTTCTTCGATGAAGGAGGCATAGACGGCGGCATTCTCGCAAAAACAAACGGACAAGTAACCTTCCTTTCTGGTGTTGAAGGCAAGAAAGTAATGGTCAACTTCACAAAGAATGATATCTGGCACGGCACATATTACAATCAAGAGCTGCGCATATATAACGGCACAGAAGTGAAGGCTGCCAATCTCCTGAAGACACTTCAGCAAGGCGAGACAGCCATCATTCGCTCTACTTCAGCCGACGGCGCACTGACGGTTGTACTCTTCAGCGATACACAAAGCAACGTTTCTGCCGACGGATTCGAGGCAGAGGTATCGCTTTTCACACCACAACCAATGGACTTCGATGCCGTAAGCGTCAGCCAGATAAAAGAAGGTACGGTATGTGCAGGCGACACTAATCAGAGCATTCTCGGAATCAATGTCAAGGCTGTCAACACCGAACCAGCAATGCAGATCGAGAAGATGGCTTTCACAACCAACAACACCTATAGCATTCTTACGAAAGCATCTTTGCTGTTCAACGGCAAGAAAGTTGGCGAAAGCAGCATAACAGCCGATGCTTTCGAGATTACATTGACCGAACCAGCCAGCCTTGTTGAAGGCGACAACCTCTTCACCCTTGCCTACGACATTAGCGAAGAAGCAATAAACGACCAGACCATTGATGCCACACTTGTTTCGGTTACGGCAAAAGTAAATAATGCGTCTAAGACCGAAACCGTTGCAGAAGGCAATCCCGAAGGCAGCCGAGTGGTCTATAACATCGTCTTGTCGCACTCAGAACAAGGCACAGTTACAAAGACTGTCAACGGCTCACTTGCCTTCGAGACAAAGACAGCCTCATCCTATTCTACATACTGCGAGGGAGGAACCGACGACCGCATCAACATCTTTGTTCCTAAACACGAAGGCATGGTCTGCCAGATTGATTTCTCTGAGTTTGATTTAGCATACGCAACCACAGCTTATGGAATAAAATCAGTATTCAAGATTTTTGCAGGCGAAGGAACAAGTGGCGAACTCCTTTGGGAACTTAACTCCGAAGAGTTGAAAGATAAAGGACCTGGAAAGACTATCCGCTCTAATGCGAGCAATGGAGCACTGACCGTCTTATTCAATCCAAACAACAGTTCCTACTATAAGAAAGGATTTAAGTCTGTCGTCAGCGAGTATCTTCCTAAGAACATGACCGTTGCCAGTGCTGAGGCAGAACATGCCACAACAGCCACAGTGTCTGTAGGTTCTTCAAATCAGGAGTTGCTCAACATCAACGTTAAGACAGACGGAGACCTGAATCCTCTGAAACTCAACGGCATGAAGTTCAGTCTGAAAGGTACCGAAGCCAACATCTCTAAGATAACTCTCTGGCAAGGCGAAACCATGATAGGCGAAGCCGCTTCTGCTGCCGAAGCATACATAAACCTTGCCGAAGCCATCACGCTGGAAGAAGGCAACAATCAGTTTGTTCTGAAGGCAGACATAAAAGAAGATGCCACAGCCGACCAGATAGTAGATGCAGCCCTGCTTTCTGTCAATGCAGACAACAACGAGATTGTCGCTGCCAGTGGCGACCCCGAAGGTTCACGCACCATCAAGAACATAATAGTAATTGCCAATGGCGACAATGGCGAAGTGAAACTCTCGCTCGGACAGAAGTTTACGCTCTACGACGATGGCGGTCCTGACGGCGACGGAGCCGATGGAGTTGAAGCAACAATCACGTTTGCCCCGACAACCGACGGACACGTTATCAAGCTAACCGATAAAGGTTTAAGTCTAAACAATACATCTCGTATTTATATATATCATGGCGGTGAGGCTATTGACGACAGCCTTATCGTAGACCTTTCTGGCTCATCAGCCAAGTTCGACCCTATCATTTCCGATATCGACAACCCAAAACTTACTATTAAGTATGTTGGCAAGGGAACTTACACTAAGCCAAACTTTACCATTGATGCTGAAGGATACTTAAAACAACCAATAGCAATCACAGGCGTTACAAGCGAAGACATCAGTGCAAACGAGGTTCTGAAGGGACAGACCGACGTCAGGATGCTGAAGGTTGCAGTTGACACAAAAGGCGATTTGGGCAGTGTTGAAATCACAGGATTCAACGTTTCCTGCACAAATTCTGAAGCCATTTCAGCACAACACATCTATCAGACTGGCACTGTTAATGCTTTCTCAGCCAACGAGACATTCAGCGAGAAGTACACGATAGACAAGGAAGGCACTTACTACTTCTGGATTGCATACGACATCAAGCCAGAATCAGAAGTAGGACAGACCGCCGATGCCACCGTCAGCAGCATTATTGCAGACGGCAATACCATCAATATAGACAATCCAGCAACAGCCTCAGTAACAGTTGCTTCGGGCAAGAGCGGAACATATACCGTAGGCGCAGATGCAAACTACTCTACCATTCAGGGCGCTATCGACGATATAGGTACACTCGGAATGGACGGCCCTGTCGTGCTGAAGATTAAGGCTGGCGAATATAATGAGCGCGTAAGGATTCCTTACATCAAGGGAATGGGTGGAGTCAACACGCTCACACTTGAAAGCGAAAGCGGTGAGCGCGACGTGAAGATTTATCACAACAACTACACTTCGGGTGGCTATAGCGACGACCAGCACTCTAAGGTGTACGGAGTTGTTACGCTCTACGAAGCAAGTTACGTTACTCTCAAGAATCTCGAAATAACCACAACCGACCTCTCCTACGATGCTGTTGTGATGATAAAGAACGAGAGCCGCCATGCAACCATCGACAACTGCTATCTGCATACGGCAACATCTTCAAAAATTCAGCAAGACATCAACCTGATAGGTCATTATGTTCAAAACGAAGAAAACAAGAACAACGACTATCTGACCGTCAGAAACTGTCTGCTCGAAGGTGGCTATATAGGCATCAATATGGGCGGTACAGGATATGTAAGACTGCCTAAGGAAGTTGGAGGCGTGATAGAAGGTAACACTCTGCGCAATCAGGGTTCTAAGGCTATCTATGTCATGGACGAACTGGGTGCGAAGATTCGCAACAACACCATCATCATTACAGCCGATGCCGAAGTAAACATGGCAACAGGAATATTCGACACTCAGTTGCGCGATGAATATTCAGAGAGCATGGAGATAACAGGCAATGTCTTCAATGTTGCTCCAAATAAATATACCGCAGCCATCCACCTGCGCCAGATGACAGGCACAGAGGCTGCTCCAGTAATCATTGCCAACAATGTTGTTAACATGACTTCGCAAAACTCTTCTTATAGTGTTCTGAAGTTATCAAGCGCAGAGGTAAGCCATACAAACATAGCCAACAACACCTTCCGCATGACTGGCAGCAATGGCGGCGCTGCGTTCTGGGTGTCAAGCAAGTTGGATGGCGAGAACGTGAACGTGGTAAACAACATCATTCAGAACGAGACAAGCGGGTATGCCGTTAATCTTTACAACGATGAAAACCTCGACAAGATTGCTTTCAAGAACAACATGATGTTTACCGAAGGCGAGACTTTCTATCGCGCAAGTTCTGAAACTATTGGCGACTTCGCCTCTTTCGTTGAGAAAACCAATGCTACAGGCTGCATCAACAAAAAGGTTGAGTTCCTCAGCGACGACATATTAGAACCAAGCGGCGACCTCGACGGCGACTTGCTGACGGCTGTCAGCCTGCCATACGTCTCTACAGACATCAGCGGAAAGAACCGCCCCGCAGAGAATATTACTATTGGTGCATACGAGTACGACCCTTACGCAATGAATGCACCAGTTATGCTCGAAGACTATCCTAAGGTTATTAAGGCTCTCGACGGAAAGGCTATGGTTGCTGTCAAGACCGACCTCGCTGCAACAGTCTACTGCATTGCCATGAAGGCTGGCGACGGCGCACCCGACCTTGAGGAACTGAGAGACTCTGAACTGAAAAAGAATGTGGCTGCCAATGCCGAGACCATCATCGACATCGACAATCTTGAAGACGAACAGGAATACATAGCCTACTTCCTGCCTATAAGCCTGCGAGGAGTAGAGGGCGTCATGTGTCAGACCAGCCCGTTCCTCATGGCTGTTACTCCGCCTGAGACCGCTGCTCCTGAGGCTATGGTATTCATCAACAACTCTAATGATGAGGAAACCGTAGAGGCTGGCGAGAGCGTTTCGCTCATGGCTATGGTTACCGTTGACGAGCGCACATCGCCTTACACCCTCACATGGATGGACAGCAAACACACCGTTCTGAAGACTGAGACCTTCGAGCAAATGCCCGACGAAATCTTCACCGTTAACGTCACACCAACAGAGTGTACTGACTATATCTTCATGGTTACCGATGCTGCTGCCAAAGCCGACACTGCCACAGTAAGGGCTATCGTAAGAGGCGAGGCGGTCACTGCAACATTCGAGAATCTATATCTTGAGCCAGAAAGCTACGAGAACGGAAAGAACCTCAATGGCTCGTTTGTGAACGGCTCTTATAAGTTCGACAGTTTCTATTCGGCTTCTTGGAACTTCTGGGGCAACTTCGGATATGCTAATTCCACCTCAACGTCGTTCTCCGCATTCCAGACCGACCAGTTCAACAATGCTGTAGGCGGTGGCGTTGACGACTCAGAGAACTATCTTGTGGCTTATCCGCAGGGCGGAAAGATTTATGTCATGAACAACGAAGAGGGCGACATGCTGCGCGGATTCTATATAACCAATACGGCGTGGGTTGTCAACTCTGTTCTGAATGGCGACGGCATGAGCGATGCTTTCGAAACAGGCGACTATCTGAAACTGACCGTAACGGCAGACAATGGCGAGAGTCTCGACTACTATCTGGCTGACTATCGCGATGCCAACGAGGACAATCACTACTATATTGACACATGGCAGTGGGTAGACCTCCGACAACTCGGAACGGTTAAGACTCTCAGTTTCACTTTCGATGGAACTAAGAAGAACAACTATGGGCTGACTACTCCGACCTACTTCTGCATGGATAATCTCAACGGCTATCGCACGGAGACCGACTATCAGATTGATACCGAATCAAGCGTTGTGAGCATTGCCGAAGCGTTCCAGCTGGAGCCTGCTGGCAGCATAGTCTATGCCTTTGCCGACATTCTGGCTGACGAGCTGAAGAATATAGTCAGTCTCGACGGAGACAATCTTAAAATCGACACCGAAGACGCCATTGAGTTTGATGTTGTTGTCAGTGCAACTCAGCGCGGAAAGACACAATTTGTTAAGTTGCACATCAACAAGACCATCGTTTCTGGCATTGACGGAATGTCTGTCGACAGCGATGTTGACGCACGCTACACCATCGACGGCAAGGTGATAAACGGCAACAGCAGCGTCAAGGGCATACAGATTATCCGCAAGAAAGACGGCAATACCGTGAAGGTTGTGCGCAAGTAATTGCCAGACAATATTGAATTAATGTTTTACTGATGAAGATTTGGCTCGAAGCATAGCAATATGTTTCGAGCCATTTTTTAGTTCCCGTTGTCGTTCCCGTTGTCGTTCCCGTTAAAGTTAAAGTTAAGGTTAAAGTTCCCGTTCCCGTTCCCGTTAAGGTTCCCGCATAAAAATGCACTATATTAGTGCTCTTTAACAACAAATATCACTATTATTAGGTATTGTGCATTAGCTTACAAACATCTACCTTTGCAGCGCTTTTATAATGATACATTGAAAAGGTAAGAACATTAAAAAAGAATTACATAGGAAAACTAAAAACAATTCACATAATATGAAAATCAATAACTTATTTAAAAAGGTTTGGGCTCTTGCCCTGCTCTTAGTTCCAATGGCTGCAATGGCTGATGCTGTGCAATATCTGGTTGTTACCGAGAAGGGCGGACAAGAAACGGTGTTTGCTTTGGCTGAGAGTCCTGTGCTTACTTTGGGGTCGGGCAATCTGAAAGTGGCTTGCGGCACTACAACGCTTGAGAAGTCTTTGGATGAGATTCTGAAGTATAGCTTTGCTGAGACCGCCGCTAATGCTATTGACGAGGCTGTTACTGATGAGTCGGGCAACAGCTTCGAGATGCGTGCTGGCATGGTTATCTTCAAAGGTCTTGCTGCTGGCAGCAATGTTTCAATCATGACTGTTGACGGCAAGTTGGTTGCTCATATCACTGCATCTGCCGACGGCAGGGCTGTGGCTGACCTCAATGGTCTTGGCAACGGAGTGTTTATCCTGAAAACAAATAACGGAAGTTATAAGATAAGACGTTAACGGGAACGATAACGGGAACGTTAACTTTAACCTTAACGGGGACTTTAACTTTGGCTATAACATTATTAAAAATAAAAAACAAATTATATAATATGAAAAAGATTATACTTTCAATAGTTGCCCTTATGGGCGTTGCTTTTGCTGCAAATGCGCAGAAGACGTATAACATGAAGATTACTAAGACCACTGGCGAGGTTGTTGTTATTGCAGCCGACGACGTAGAGGATGTTACATTCGAGGAGGTGAGCGAAACTCCAGACAACGACCCTTACAAGCTGTGGGCTGGCGAATGGACTATGACATTCATGGACTATGACGGCATTGTGGTTCGCGACGTTACTATCAGTCTTCCCGAAGAGGGTTCTGAGGAATATGGAAACACTCTCTATGTTCATGCTCCAGAGTTTCTTCAGGGCAGCAACAACTATGACTTTGACTGGAAAATGAAATACACCTACGACGAAGCCGCTCAGGGAGGAACTGTCGCTATCATTGTAGACGACAACCCTGTGGGCAAACTCAACGACGAGATGAACATCTTTTTCCGACTTGACAACCTGCCAGAGTCTGACGACTTCGTAACAGGAGAATATACCATCAACTGGACTATAGACAACATCAACAACGGCATGAACAACCGTGCAGCCGACCGCAGCCAGACACTCTACTTCGTTGGCAGCGCAGGCGAGACTTTCCAGTCGGTTGCTGCGCAGCTGAACATCATGGGTGATGCCCGACTAAAGAAAAAATAATAATGTCTAAACGACTGATCATAGCTTTATACCTAACAATAGGTACACTCAATCTTTTTGCTCAGCGATCATTCTCGGTTTCGGGAGTGGTCGCTGATGTGGCTGATAAGAAGCCTATAGAGTTTGCAACTGTAGCCACTGCCAACGGCGAACTGTGGTCGATGACCGACGAGAAAGGACACTTCCTCATAAAGGATGTGCCGCAGGGCATCTGCAAACTGCGCATACAGTGTCTTGGATATGCTACGCGCGACATAACCGTTCAGTTAGACAACGATGTTGAAGACCTGAAGATAATGATGGAAACCAACTCGCTGAAACTTGACGAAGTGACCGTTACGGCTCGCAGAAAACAGGAAGACAACACAACTTCTTATCTCATCAGCCGCAACGCCTTAGACAATCAGCAACTGCTTAACCTAAGCGACATTGCCGTATTGCTGCCAGGCGGAAAGACAACCAACAGCACCCTTATGAACGACCGCCGCCTGTCGCTGCGCAGTGGCGATGCAGAGAAGGGCAATGCTGCTTTCGGAACAGCGATAGAGATGGACGGAGTGCGACTGCAAAACAATGCCATGCTTGGCGAAACAACTGGCGTAAGTACGCGCAACATCAGCAGCACCAACATTGAGTCGGTAGAGGTTGTTCCAGGCATTCCTTCGGTGGAGTATGGCGACTTGAGCAACGGTATAGTAAGAGTGCGCACCCGCAGAGGCAAGACCCCTTTCGTTGTAGACATGAGCGTCAACCCATATACCACTCAGATAGGCGTGAGCAAGGGAGTTGGTTTAGGCAGGGGAGTGCTCAACTCGTCGTTTGAACACGCACGTTCAACAAGCGACCAGGCTTCGCCTTACACATCATATCAGCGAAACACACTCTCACTAAACTATCAGCAACGCTTCGGCTCGGCTGCCTCGCCTATACTTCTTAACATAGGGATGAATGGAAACGTCGGAGGAATGAACTCAAAGTCAGACCCCGATGCTTTCAACGATGTCTACAGCAAGTCGCGCGACTATGCCATTAGAGGCAACTTCGACATGAAATGGCTGCTGAACAAGTCGTGGATAACAAACCTTCAGCTGCTTGGTTCTTTTGCCTACAGCGACAAGAAGTCAACACGCAACGTCAATGCGAGCAGCAGTTCGGCACAACCCTATATCCACTCGCAGGCACAAGGCTACTTCATTGCAACCGACTATGACGAGAATCCTTCTGCCCCTGTCATCTTAGGACCTACAGGCTACTGGTATGTGAAAAGTTATCACGACAGCAAACCGCTGAGTTTTTCACTCAAACTGAAAGCCGACTGGACAAAGCACTTTGCCAATGAGGCGACAAACAGAGTGAAACTGGGCAGCGAATGGACAAGCAGCGGCAACGAGGGCAAAGGTACTTATTATGATAATCTTCGCTATGCTCCCACTTGGCGCGAATACCGATACGACCTGCTGCCACGAATGCAGAACTATGCTCTCTATGCAGAGGACAGGCTTTCGCTGCCTCTCTCTTTCATCTTTGCATCAGCAGACCAGAGAAACGAGAGCATGAAGAACCGAAACCTATTGCAGATAACGGCAGGCTTGAGGGCAGACATTACGTCGATTAGCCAGTCGCAATACGGGACAGCATCGAGTCTTTCTCCACGTTTCAACCTGAAATACACACTGTGGGAAAAGCGCGATGCCTTCGTTCAGTCGCTGAGTCTCTATGGCGGATGGGGCAAGTCCGTAAAACTGCCATCGTTTGAAGTGCTATATCCTTCGCCTTCATACGCCGACCGACTGGCATTCTCGCCAGGAAGCACAGCCGATGGCAGAGCGTTCTATGCTTACAACACCGTTCCTTTCAAGGCACAATATAACGAAAACCTGAAATGGCAATACACTCATCAGGCTGAGATTGGAACAGAGGTTAAGACAAAGATAGCACAATTAAATGTGGCTTTCTTCCGCAATAAGACATTCCGACCATATATTGCAACGAGCGTTTTCAGTCCTTATTCGTATCTGCTCACAACTCAGAGCGCACTGGAGGACAGCAATATTCCTTCAGAATACCGCACATATACGATTGACCGCGAAACGGGAGTGGTAACGGTTGGCGACACTCGCGGGCTTCTGCCTTCGGAAATGCTCACTGCTTTGCAGCGAAAAGCATACAACACAAACATTAAATATGTGAACGGTTCGCCTGCAACTCGTAGCGGACTCGATTTCTCTATAGACTTCAATCAGATTAAACCGCTACGCACTTCTCTCCGACTCGATGGCAATTACTATCACTACAAGGGTGTGGAGCAGACTCTGATAGCCTCGCTTCCGTCATCTGCACAAATCATGCAAGACGGTCAGCCCTATCAGTATGTAGGCTATTATCGCGGTTCATCGGTATATGATGCTGGCTCGGCTGCCTATGCCACAACGGCAAATGGCAGTCTGAGCGACCAAGTGAACCTTAATCTTACGGTTACAACCCATATCCCACGCATCAGGCTTATCATATCGCTGCGTATAGAAAGTTCGCTCTACGACTACCGACGCTCACTGAGTGAGAGCAATAGTGGCAGTCGCGGTGTTGTTCTTCAGAATGCAGAAGACTATTTTGGAACGCCTTATGACGGAACATCGCGCAACCAATATGTGGCTGTCTATCCTGAATACTACAGCACATGGGACAACCCTTCGGAACTAATCCCCTTCGAACAGCAGTTGAGGTGGGCTTACGAAAACGACAAACCTCTATTTGATGACCTTACGAAACTTATAGTGAAGACAAACTATAACTATAATTTCAACCCCGACAGAATATCTGCTTACTGGTCGGCAAATCTGAATGTTACTAAGGAGATTGGCAAGATGGTGTCGGTTTCGTTCTTGGCTAACAACTTTCTCAACTCCTTGCAGCGCATCAAGTCGTCGCGCACAGGTCTGCACTCAACAATATTCAACTCTGGTTACATATCGCCATACTATTACGGACTGTCGGTCAGACTGAAGATTTAGTTCTTTAGTTGCGCTCGGTTAAGGATTAAAGACTATAGAATAAGAAAGATTAAAGAAATAAAAAGTTTAATCTTAGTAAAATGAAAAGATACATAAACATCGTTATAACGGCTCTGGTCATGGCTCTGTCTGCTTGTGAGAGCGATGATTTCAATAGCCACGACTATGATACATTCAGCGTTAGTGTCAGTCTTGTTGATTCCGATGGTCTCCCCTTTGCTAAAGAAGGACTTGCCGTCAGACTGAGCAGCGAGCGTGGAGTGGTCTATACTTCCGAAACAAATGCAGCAGGCGAGGCTTCATTTGCTGTTCCTGTCGGAATCTATCAGGCATCAGTTTCAAGCACAGAGATAGAACAGGGCCGTGCTTATATATATAATGGAGTGGAAAGCAACATTGTTGTAAACAAGTCGTCTGCTGTAAAGATGAGAGTAGAGGCATCGCAGTCGGGAACAATAATAATAAAAGAACTGTATGTAGGCGGATGTCAGCGCAACGACGGTTCGGGTACGTTCCAGCGCGACAAGTATGTAATACTCTACAACAACTGCGGTGCTACGGTCTCGCTCAGCAATTTGTCTCTGGCTTTCTGCGTTCCACTCAATGCCTACGGAATTAACAGCAACTACGACGCTGACGGTAAACTGAACTATTCCGACGAAGACTTCCTGCCAGCAGGCAGTGCTATATGGACATTCCCTGAGGGAATTACCATTGAACCTTACTCGGAGATTGTCATCGCTCTTAACGGTGCTATAGACCATACGGCAACTTATTCTAACTCGGTTAATCTTGCTAATGCGGAATACTATTGCACCTACGACCCTCTCAACTACGATAATACGCAGTTCTATCCGTCGCCCTCCGAACTGATTCCTACAAGCCACTACCTGCGGGCGTTAAAGTTTGGCGATAGCAATGAAGACGCATGGCCGCTCAGCACATCGTCGCCTGCATTCTTCATCTTTTCGCTTACCGACGAGACACCGCAAGAGTTTGTGTCGCGTTCAGACAATTTCTGGTACGATGGCGGAGTTGTGCGTGCATCAAATGCCTGCAAGCGTGTTCCAAGAAACTGCATACTTGACGGCGTGGAGGTTTATTCTTCTACTTCAACCTATAACGAAAAGCGCATCACTGCCGATGTTGATGCTGGCTATATCTTCCAGACTCCGCGACAGGGACATTCGCTTATCCGCAAGATTGACAAGGAGGCAACAGAGCGTGCAGGACATAATATATATGTAGACACCAACAACTCAACAAACGATTTTGAAGAAACCCAACGAGCAAGTTTAGCCAAATGAAAAGATTTCTATCTGTCATATCACTGTCAATGGCGGCAATAGGCTGCTTTGCACAGTTGCCTGCCGACACCGTCTCGGCATGGACTCTGAGCCGTAATCATGCAGGACTGACTACCATTTCCAGCACAATGTCTGATGCACGCTTATTCATAAGTGGCGAACAGGGAAAGATGCACAGCCCGAATGATGCAGAACGGTCTGTAGTCTATGGTGCTGAGGCTTCGTCGTTCTATAGGCTTAACAGTCAGACTGTTTTCTCTGGGGCAATCAGTTACAGCCATTTCTTCGGCAAGAAGATGGGAGGCTCGGCTATGACTTTGCCATACGATGCTCCTTTCAACATAACAGAATATGACGACAGCAATCGTGGCGACAAGGCTATGGACAAGTATAGGCTGAGCGGTGCTGTTGGAAGCATGATTGGAAACGGTTTCAGTATTGGTGCAGGCGTTGACTATGTTGCTGCCAACTATGCCAAGCGAAAAGACCCTCGCCACAAGAACAGTTACATGAACCTGCTGTTCTCGCCTGGTTTTACGTGGAAAAGGTATGTAAACAAAGACGATGCTAACTCTGTTACTTATATCTTTGGAGCAAACTATATCTATCAGCGCAGCGTGGAAAGCCTTTCCTTCAGAATGTATGGCAGACAAGACAAGGTGGCTCACTATCTGATAGACTATGGCGGTTACTTCGGTATTGACGAACAAGCAGACGGAAACGGATATACAGACCCGTCTGCCGAGAAACCTCTTTACGACGAGCGTCATGGTGCATCGGTGCAGATGGAACAGAAGTTTGGCGAAAGATTCTCATGGTTTGCCCAACTTTCTCTCATCGACCGTCACGGACACTACGGCGAGAAGTCGCCAAACCTGCTTTCGCTATCGCAGCATCATGCTACTGAATATGACGTCTTGTTGCGCTTATCCTTGCTCTCAAGCAGCAACAAGCACTTCCTTACTCTTTCGGCAGAACATGAGAAAATGAAGAACTATGAGCGTGTCAGTCGCACAGTTACAGGCGAAGGCGGACTTACCGATGTGGAATACTACGGAAAGAGAGAGGCTGGACTGCGAGAGACAACCTCCTTGTCGGCATCCTACGATGGGTATATGGGCAGAGTAGACGTGAAGAATATCTCGGCTTCGCGCCTCCACATTGGCGCAGCAATAGACTATCTGCAAATAAACCGCAAGGCGTCTGTCTATCCTCACTATCGCCACCAGCAACTGAAGTCGTACACCGTCAGCGCACTTGCAGCCAGCAGTCTGCCTCTGCACAGCGGTCTTTTCTCAATAGGCATATCGCCTTATCTTTCTTTTGGCAGCAACAGCAGCGACGACGGACTCTATAATAGCAACTATGAGGAAGCAACGCCCCCAGTGTCATCAGGCATATATATGCAGCGCGAAGCCGAATACCTGACGGCAACTAAGTTTGGCATAACGCTGAGTGGCAAGCACGAACTCCCCCTGCCGCCATCTCTTTCTGCCTATATAAGACTCGACTATGGATTTAATCGTGCCTTCAGCATCAAGGCTTTAGAAGGAACCACCCGCCACATTCTTACTCTCTCAATAGGCTGCCGATTCTAATCCCGTTCCCGTTAACGTTAAACAAATTAGTGTGCGATTAATTGCTCCCCTAAGTTAGGGGAGCTGTCACGAAGTGACTGAGGAGTATGTTTCCACCATGCAACTGCATCGTGGATGATTAATGTCACACAGATGCCACAGATGTCTCAGATTTTTTAAGGTTAAAGTTCCCGTTCTCGTTCTCAATCTTCAATTCCCCCTCTAAGTTAGAGGGGGCAAGGGGGCGTATGTTATCGTTCCCGTTCCCGTTCCCGTTAAGGTTAAAGTTAAAGTTAAAGTTCCCGTTCCCGTTAAACAAATTAGTGTGCGATTAATTGCTCCCCTAAGTTAGGGGAGCTGTCACGAAGTGACTGAGGAGTATGTTTACACGACGCAACGGCATCGTGCAAAGTTAAAGATAAAAGAATAAGAATTAAAGTTAAAGTTAAAGTTCCCATTCCCGTTAACGTTCTTCCAATCTGAAAGCAGTTTTCCGTTTCTTTCCTTTGCCAAGCGAAAAACTTGCAATTTTCGGAGCCGAGTTGGGTAAAAAATTGATTAACTAACCTCGCAAATAACTTAAAAATTTTGGACCGAGAAAAATAAAGTTGCAAAATATGCGAGTATTTGGCGGCTTTTCGCTCTTTTTAGTAAATCATTCAATATCAAGGCATTATACGTTTCGTCTAAAAACTCATAACTGTTAAAAAAGTCAAAGGGCATCTTTCGCAGTGTGAAAGGGCACCTTTGGCACTGCAATATGCCACATATCGCACTGCGATATGCCACGTTTCGCATCGCGAAAGGACACCTTTCACTTTTTCATTCCTTATGTTCGTTTACATAGTTTAAGCCGATTGATTAACAATTAAACGCTTTTTAGCATTTCGCCTCGTGCCAAACGGAAATTCTTTCTCTAGAATTAAAATTCCGTTTGTCAAGATTTTTTACTTTTTTCGTCAAAAAATCGGGCTGTTTTTGAAACTTTCAGTTTGTAAGTTTACTTATGCGCAGCCGCTCCTCTCCCTTGTGAACTGCACCCCAAAAGTTAGACATAAACTCCCTTTTATATCACATTTTCAGAAGCCATTTCTACCTTTTTTTGCTAAACAAAGTGAAAAAGTGGCATGTCTAAAATCGCTTTTCTTATTCTCAAAGGTGTGTTTTATCAGAAAAATAGTATCTTTGCACTTATATATCCGTCTCTTTGTAAGAGACGAATGGATATTACTCGACAAAGACCCAGAAGCCGATAGGCAAAAAACATAATAGACCTCCCTCGTAGTGTAACAAAAGGTTTGGTCGCCTGTCGAGACACTGCAATGGGAGTTCTTTTTCTTTTAGAAGCGGTACATTTGTCATTTGTATATCTAATTAATTTACAGATATATAAAAAGCACAACTACATAAAGGTAACACATAAGTAACAAATAATCTGGAAACTCCAATGTATTGATGTTTAGTGTTTTAGCGATTTTTAAGTAAAAGTTGCGAACTGAAATATTTACCTATAAATGATCCAATCAATGCGACTGCCCCGGATAACAAGGACTCACTCATTACTCATTATTCAATTAGGGTTGCCGGAATAAGACACATAATGGTGCTACCAACCTAAAGATTCGTCAAAAATGTCGAAAATAGCAAAATAATTACAAGTTTCGACACTTTATAAGGGATTATTTTGTATCTTTGCACTCAAAAATCAGATAGATTATGATTATAGGCAGAGACAAGTGGCAGAGGAATTGGCACATGATGCTTTTTTGCTGGCCTTTGCCAAGATGAATCAATTGCGCAATCCACAACGCTTTGAAGCATGGCTGACAAGCATCACAACTAATGTGGCAAGACGGTATGTGCAGCGTCACCATGAGCCAACTATGCTTCCACTTTCAACTTTGTCAGAAGAAGACTTTCCTATGGAACCAATTCCGTAAGACGACAAGCCATTGCCAATAATGGCAGAACTTTGTACTAATCAAGGTTTCAAGAGTTTTGTTCCAAAAGAAGATAGGATTGCAACTTACCTATATTACTATCTACAATTCCACATCAAACAGATAGAGCAACTCGGTACAGGAACAACATTTAAAGAGGTGTCTCGTGAAGATGTTTTGAAGTTCCCAATTCTAAAACCCAGCGATGTTGTTTTGGATTTGTGGGAAAAAAGAGTGTCTGCTCTAAATGATAAACAGTTTGAGCTTCAAAAAGAGAATGAGAATCTGGTTAAGCAGCGCGACGAACTCCTACCGCTCTTGATGAACGGTCAGGTGTCGCTTCTAAATTGCGACTAGCGTCGCCATTTACGGCTTCGGCTCGGCATAGTGAAAACAAGTTTTCCCGCTGCTCTCGCCTCGCACGTAAATTCTGATTTATTGCAATCCCAAATACTCGAAAAAATGTTTTTGCCAGTAGTTCATGATAAGTTCATCTGGGAAATCGGTTTCTGCCAACAGCGGATAAAGCCTGTAGTAGTCTGCTATTTGGAATGAGATATGAGCATCACTTCCGAGAATGGTAGGAACATCATATTTCTTTGACGGATTCGTATTTTTCGATTGCATGCAATGTCTTCTGTTTGCCAATGGCCACCAGCTTTTCAGACTTGTCAAAGTCAAAGGTTCCATATCGGTTCATCTGAATATCTACAAGGATGTCTGGCTTCATCAGTTTTGCCATCAGGATGGAATTTTGGCGTATCATCAGTGAACTGGTTCGAGAAAGCATTGTATAATAATTGAACTCAATATTGTCTGGAATGAGCATGTCGATAATCTTTGATTTCAGAGACGTGTCGTGCTTATGCTTTTCAGTCAGACGGTGCATTTCATCCCATTGAGCTTTATAATCATGTCCACTTACATCAATACCAACCAATATGTCTTTCTTCTGCCTTTTTACACGATTCAAAGGAATTGGGTTAAGTATGCCTCCATCTATCAATACCATTCCGTCACGTTGAACGGGCTTATAGAATGACGGCATGGAAATACTGGCGCGGATTGCCTCAAATAAACTGCCCTTGTTAAATACAATTTCACGGCCAGCCTTCAAGTCAGTAGCTACAGCACAATAGGGAACGGGTAAGTCCTCAATAGCTATATCAGGAACAAACTCCATGATGGCTTCAATGATACGAGTGCCTTTTGCCAAGTGATTGATAGAAAAGGAGAAATCCGTCAGTTCTATCATTTTCTTCCTGTCTATAGTTTTCATCCATTCGCGGAACTCTTTCAGTTTGCCTGCTGCATAGACTCCACCAATTAATGCTCCCATTGAGCATCCTGCGATAGAGGAAATGTGATATCCATGCGATTCCAGTTCCTCAATCGCACCGATATGGGCTAAACCTCTGGCACCACCACTTGACAGTACCAAAGCTATGTCTTTTGTTTTCATCTGGTCAGCCATAGTCTAAAATGTTCTAGTGTTCGCAAATATAGTGATATTTAATGAATTAAAGATAATTCCGTACTGATAATTTCATAACTTTAAGAGTAAATGAAGCATGTTCAACAATATTTCTGCTGTTGACCATGCTTGTAAGTGAGAAATGAGGAATCCTTTTTCTAATCTGTTGTACTACAGCATTCTCCATTGATTATATCTATAAATTATGGTCGGAATGATAACAAATATTTCCGACCACAAAGGTGTAAAAATTCTTTCATACAATAACTTTAACTTTAACGATAACGGGAACTTTAACTTGTCTACTAAACAACTCTTCGCCTCATGGCCTCTATGCGGAGCGACTTTATAACCTTTAATGCCTTACGAAACTGGAGCTTGCGGAAGCTGGGTTGGCAATATAAAGCACCAGACAAATATGCCGTAAGGTCAAGAAACTGGCGGGAAGATTGACTTTCAGCAATTTTTGTTTGGTTCTTTGCTCGTTTAATCGTAACTTTGCACCCCAATACACCAATTGGTTTTTAAGTAAACACATTATTATATATATAACAGAACAGAAAAGGAGAAGACGTTATGCCTTATTTATTTTCATCGGAGTCGGTTTCCGAAGGTCATCCAGACAAAGTCTGTGACCAGATAAGCGATGCGTTGTTAGACCAGTTCCTGGCTTATGACGACCATGCGCGCACGGCTATAGAGACATTTGTGACAACAGGACAGGTTGTCATAATGGGCGAGGTGCGCTCTGAAGCATATATCGACTTGCAGACTATTGCACGTCGCACAATAAAGAACATAGGATATACAAAGTCGGAATATCAGTTTGATGGCGACTCATGCGGAATACTGACAGCTATTCACGAGCAGAGTGCCGACATCAATCGTGGCGTTGACCGCGAGGAAGATGAAAATCAGGGTGCAGGCGATCAGGGCATGATGTTCGGCTATGCTACAAACGAGACGGAGAGTTACATGCCTGTTTCGCTCGACTTGGCTCACCTCATCATGCACACACTGGCAGAGATTCGCCGTGAAGGCAAGGAGATGAAGTATCTTCGTCCAGACTCAAAGAGTCAGGTTACGGTGGAATATAGCGATGAGGGTATTCCTCAGCGCATCGACACCATTGTTGTATCTACACAGCACGACGAGTTTGACAGCGATGATGAGCGCATGTTGCAGCAGATTAAGGCTGACGTCATCAACATACTCATTCCGAGAGTTAAGCAGCAGATACACTCAGAGAAAGTGCTTGCGCTGTTCAACGACGACATAAAATATTTCGTTAACCCTACTGGCAAGTTTGTCATTGGCGGTCCTCATGGCGACACAGGACTGACGGGCAGAAAGATAATTGTGGACACCTACGGAGGAAAAGGCGCACATGGAGGCGGAGCTTTCTCAGGCAAAGACTCTTCTAAGGTTGACCGCTCTGCTGCCTATGCTGCCCGCCATATCGCAAAGAACATGGTTGCAGCGGGCGTGGCTGACGAGATACTCGTTCAGATAAGCTATGCTATTGGCGTGGCAGAGCCTGTCAATATATATGTAAACACCTACGGCAGGAAGCATGTCAACATGTCTGACGGGGAGATAGCTGAAAAGATAAGTCACCTCTTCGACCTTCGCCCGAAGGCAATAGAGAAGTCGCTGAAACTGCGCCAGCCTATGTATCTTGAGACTGCTGCCTACGGACACATGGGACGAAAGAACGAGGTGGTGGAAAAGACTTTCACAAGCCACTATCATCCTACTCGCACTGTCAAAGTGGAACTCTTCACATGGGAGAAGCTCGACCGAGTAGACGACATAAAGAAGGAGTTTGGAATTAAGTAAAGTCGTAGGGTTTTGAGGTTATAAGGTTATTGGGTTAAAAGATGCTTGTTCAACAGTCGGATTCTTTAGAAGTAGAACAGGAATACAGTTTTCATTCGGACTCTGTAGTAAAGGCTAAACCAGCCAAGCCTAAGACGGTTTGGCAGGTGCTTAACCAGTTGCCTGCTAATGCTACTCCAGAGCAGCAAGACTCTGCCGTGCAAGCCAACTTCCAGCCAGGCAAGCGTATTTACAATCAGCGACCTGACACGATAGGCATAACTCCAGGAACAAGGATAAGACCAGACCAAAGGCTGGGCGACGTGGCTCACTATCGCAACCCATACCTCTTTACCGACACGATGAGCTATTCAGCGCCAGGACACGACCGGTTTGGTGTGGCTGCCGACCCTGTGCCATACACCATGAGCGGCGACAACGTAATAACTGGTCTGCTCATTGGTTGCTTCATCCTTGCTGTGATTTCCATAAGCAACTCGCGTAAGTTCATAGCTCGTCAGGCAAAGAACTTCTTCTTCACCCCGAAGAGCGAGCGCACAACAGGAATAACCGAGACTTCAAACGAAGTGCGCTTCCAGTTATTCCTTGTTGCTCTGACTGCCCTCAATTTCTCTTTGATATATTTCTTCTATACACTCGAAGCCGTAGCCGACACGTTTATCTTGTCGTCTCAGTATCAGTTGCTTATAATCTATTTTGGAGTGATAATCGGATATTTTCTTGTCCGCTTTCTGCTCTACAACTTTGTTAACTGGGTATTCTTCGAGCCGCGAGCCAATCAGCAGTGGAACAAGTCGATGCTTTTCATAGCCGCTATGGAAGGTCTTCTGCTTTTCCCTCTCGTGTTGCTGATTTTATATTTTGGTTTGCCTATAAAGAGTGCTATAATCTACACCTTTATAGTAATAGGTATAGTTGAATTATTTGTGTTCTATAAGTGTAAAATTATCTTTTTTCGCCATTTTGGCGGTTTATTGCAAAATATTTTGTACTTTTGCGCCCTTGAAATAGCTCCATTGATAATGTTACTCGGAACATTGATGCAGCTTAATGATTATTTAAAAATCAATTACTAGAAGACCGAATGATAAAGAAAATTTTGGTATCCCAACCGACACCATCAAGTGAGAAGTCTCCTTACTACGACATTGCCAGAGAATTTGGCGTTGAATTGGTGTTCCGTCCTTTCATTAAAGTTGAAGGATTGTCTGCAAAGGAATTCCGTCAGCAGAAGATAAATATTCTCAACTACACTGCTATTATTTTCACTTCGCGTCATGCAATAGACAATTTCTTCACATTGGCTAAGGAATTGCGCGTAGATATTCCAGAAACCATGAAATACTTCTGTGTGACAGAGCAGATTGCACTCTACATCCAGAAATATGTGCAATATCGCAAACGCAAGGTGTTCTTCGGTAATACTGGAAAGATTGTTGACCTTCTCCCACAGATGGTTAAGCACAAGACTGAGAAGTATCTCGTTCCGCTGAGCGATGTGCACAACGACGACGTGAAGAAACTTCTCGACTCTAAGAAACTGCAACATACAGAATGCGTGATGTATAGAACCGTGAGCAACGACTTCACACAAGAAGAAGTAGATACATTCGACTATGATATGCTTATCTTCTTCAGTCCTACAGGAGTGCGCTCACTGGTTAAGAATTTCCCCGACTTCAAGCAAGGCAAGGTGAAGATTGCAGCCTTCGGACCTGCTACGGCAAAGGAAGTGAACGACCACAAGCTGAAGTTGAACCTTGAGGCTCCTACTTCAGAATATCCTTCTATGACTGGTGCGCTGAAGGCCTTTCTTGCTAAGCAAAAAAAATAAACTCACAATGAGTGCTGGCAATGCACATAACGGGCTCGAAAGAAGTGAACGCCTGAAAAGCCGTTCGCTCATAGAACAGCTTTTTGGAGGAGGAAGCCGCTCGCTTGCTGCTCACCCCCTGCGCATAGTCTACAGACTGAAAGACCGTTCGGAAGGCGAGTCGCCAGTACAACTGCTTGTCAGTGTCCCAAAGCGTTACTTTAAGCGTGCCGTAAAGCGAAACCGCATAAAGCGGCAAGTGCGCGAAGCCTACAGGCTGAATAAGCATTATCTGACAGAAAAGGTTGATGCACTTGGCAACAAGTCGCTCATCATTGCCTTCATCTGGAGCGAAGACAGGCTGTTACCCTCACCAGAAGTGTCGCAGAGGGTGGTCAACCTGCTAAAGCGAGTAGGGGAGAAACTATGAGTAAACCGACTAACATATTGGAAATGCTGAAGCGCATCTCGTCGCTGATACTTATTCTTCCGATACGCTTCTATCAGATGTTTATCTCACCTTTCACACCATCCTCTTGCCGATTTACTCCAACTTGTTCGGAATATGCACGACAGGCAATAGACAAATACGGACCTTTCAAGGGGCTGTGGCTGGCAATAAAGCGGATATTAAGATGCAACCCGTGGGGTGGTTCAGGCTACGACCCTGTTCCGTAGTTTCCTTAAGCTATACCCCCAATCATCATATATTTTAACAAAGTAAGACATATTACGATGAAAAAAAACTTTGTAGAAGAACTTAAATGGCGCGGCATGCTTGCCCAAATCATGCCAGGAACAGAAGAATTACTGCAGCGTGAAATGGTTACTGCCTATCTTGGCACCGACCCTACTGCCGACTCTCTGCACATAGGACACCTCTGCGGCATCATGATGTTGAGACATCTGCAGCGCTGCGGACACAAACCTATTATTCTTGTTGGCGGGGCTACTGGTATGATTGGAGACCCTTCTGGCAAGAGTCAGGAGAGAAACCTGCTCGATGCAGAGACTCTCTACCACAATCAGGAGGCCATAAAGAAGCAGGTGGCTAAGTTCCTCGACTTCGAAGGCACCGAGCCAAACAAGGCTGAGATGGTTAACAACTACGACTGGATGAAGGATTTCACATTCTTAGATTTTGCACGCGTAGTTGGCAAGCATATCACGGTGAACTATATGATGGCGAAAGAAAGCGTACAGCAGCGTCTTAACGGTACTGCACGCGACGGACTTTCTTTCACTGAATTTACATATCAGCTCTTACAGGGCTACGATTTCCTTTATCTTTACGAACACAAGGGCTGCAAGCTTCAGCTTGGAGGCAACGACCAGTGGGGCAACATGACTACTGGTACTGAACTAATCCGCCGCACTCTCGGCTCAGAGACAGAGGCTTTTGCGCTCACCTGTCCGCTCATTACCAAGGCCGACGGAAAGAAGTTCGGAAAGACTGAGAGCGGAAATATATGGCTTGACCGCAACCGCACAACTCCTTATAAGTTCTATCAGTTCTGGCTCAATGTGAGCGATGACGATGCAGAACGCTACATAAAGATTTTCACATCACTCGACAAGGAGACCATCGACGCTCTTGTTGCTGAACACAAGGAAGATCCAGGCAGACGTATCCTGCAAAAGAGACTGGCAGAGGAAGTAACTACTATGGTTCATTCTCGCGAAGACTTGGAAATGGCTATTGAGGCTTCTAACATTCTCTTTGGCAAGTCGACTAAGGATGCACTCGCAAAAATTGACGAGCAGACTTTCTTAGACATATTTGAAGGAGTTCCACATTTCGATTTGCCGAAGGAAGAACTCGGAAAACCATTTGTTGAGTTGTTTACTCGCGACGATGTGAAAGTGTTCCCAAGCAAAGGCGAATGCAGAAAGATGGTGCAGGGTGGAGGAGTATCTCTGAACAAGGAGAAAATCTCTGCTTTCGACCGTCTTGTAACAGCCGACGATCTTATCGACGGTAAATATCTCTTGGCTCAGAAAGGAAAGAAGAATTATTTCCTTATTACGGTGAAATAAGTTAGAATGAGTCTGCAATTTTGATGTGATATTAGGTAGTTGCAGACAGTGTCTTTTCATAATTAATGAATGTTTGCGGGTTTTCTTTAGTTTCCATGTATAATGGATTCTATAGGGAACCCGCTAAACTAAAAAATGAGGAAAAAGTGGTCTGAAAATTTGGTGGTGATGTAAAAAAGCACTACCTTTGCAGCCGCAAATAGAATTTTCTATGTTGATTGTCCAATGGTGTAATGGTAGCACAACAGGTTTTGGTTCTGTTTGTGGTGGTTCGAATCCGCCTTGGACAACATAAGAGCGAGGATACTCATAGAGAGTGTTCTCGCTCTTGCTTTTGTGTGAAATAGAAAGTGAAAGGCTTCTTTGCCAATAAGTTACATAAGTATATATTCAGATATAAGCAAAAGTAAAGCGGATATGTCTTCTTTCGAGTGACACATCCGCTTATTGATTTCGGAAAAATCTCCAGAATGATCTGGTTAGAAAATCCAGATATTAGTTTAGAGCATCGTTAAGGTCAGCACCAGCCTTGAACTTAGCAACTTTCTTAGCTGCGATCTTGATCTTAGCCTTTGTAGCTGGATTGATACCTTCGCGTGCTGGACGATCGTTAACTGCAAATGTACCGAAGCCGATGAGAGCAACCTTGTCGCCTGCAACGAGAGCTTCCTTAATAGCACTAACTGTAGCTTCTAATGCCTTCTTTGAATCAGCTTTAGTTAAACCTGTACCAGCTGCGATCTTCTCAATTAATTCTGTTTTGTTCATAATTCTGTGATTTTATTAAAGTTTAATTTTGGGATAATTATCTAATTTTGTGGCAAATATACTCGTTTCGTTTCATAAATCAAACAAAAATGAGAAAAAAGTGATGAAAAAAACGAAAAAAAAGGTCTAAATAAGTCTTTTTATACAAAGTAACGGATATTTTTAGTATTTTTGCGCTGGTTTTTGATAATACTAAAAAATGACATTATGCGCAATATTCCAACAATAACAAAGAATCTGCTGATTATAAATGTAATAGCATTCCTTGCTTACTATGTTCTTTCTGCACGAGGAATAAATCTGAATGATATATTCGGACTGCATTTCTTCCTCGCTCAGGATTTCCAGATTTATCAACTTGTAACCTATATGTTCATGCACGGAGGGTGGGACCATTTGTTCTTTAATATGTTTGCCCTCTGGATGTTTGGATGTGTGATAGAGAGAGTATGGGGACCGAAACGCTTTATAATATATTATATGGTGTGCGGAATCGGTGCTGGACTAATTCAGGAACTGGCTCAGTTTGTTGAGATTTACACGATGAATGCTGACAAATTCCCTATTTCTCATCTTTTCCATTTGTCAGATTATGAGGCTAATATTCTTAACGCAATGACTACCGTAGGTGCTTCTGGAGCAATCTATGGTATTCTGCTTGCCTTCGGAATGATATTCCCAGAGGAGAGAATCTTTATTTTCCCATTGCCTATCCCTATAAAGGCTAAGTGGTTTGTGATGTTTTATGTTGTCATCGAATTGTTGTCGGCATTGAGCACAACCAATAGTGGAGTGGCTCATTTTGCCCATCTTGGCGGTATGATTTTCGGTTTCTTCCTCATTCGTTATTGGCGACGTCATCCCGAACTTGATGCCCGTTACGGACGTGGAGTGGGACGCCAGTTCTTCGATAATATGCGAGACAAGTGGGAACAGCGTTCTCATCGTCAGGCTGCACCGCAAGAACCAGAGGAAGTTGAGGAGCGTCCAGAGACAGACTGGAACTACAATGCCCGCAAAAAACGTAAGGAAGACGAGATTGATATCATTCTCGACAAGATAAGGAAGAGCGGATACGACTCACTTACTGATGAGGAGAAAAAACGACTCTTCGACCAGAGTAAACTTAATTAGGAGTTAAAGGATTTAGGAGACTATTAAGGAGTTGAAGTTGTAAAGGAGTTAAGAACAACATCAAAGCATTGCAAAGATAAAAAATATTGTCTTAAATCCTTTACAACTCTTAACTCCTAAGAAAATAATATGTTTTTCAGAAATATAAAGCGAATAGGGAACTGGACCCTGAATATTATTGCAGGAATAAATGTTGCAATAATAATCATTATGCTTCTGCTTGGCAACATCGATATGGTGCAGCCTGCAAACCATCCGTATATAAGCGTGCTCAGTCTTTTCTTTCCCATTGCTTTGTTTCTTAACCTTGTCTTTTTTGTTTTCTGGATTTTTTTCAAGCCTCGCTATCTGCTTATTCCATTTGCAGGATTTCTTTTGTGCTATTCGCCGATACGCACCTATTCTCCTGTAAACAGCAAAAAGCAGATTCCCGACAGCACTATTAAGATTCTGAGTTACAACGTCATGATGCACGACCTATATGAAGACGACGATGCTCAAGACAACCCTATCATTGACTATATCGTAAAAAGCAATGCCGATATAGTCTGCCTGCAAGAAACTGGTTCGCGCGACATATTGGATGAAAATCCTAAGAGCAGACTTAGAAAGTTATATCCTTATACCGACACAGCGCGTATTGCGAAGAAAGCCGACGTGCTAACCATCTATAGCAAGTTTCCAATAATTCATCGTGAACGCATCTGCTATGTGTCGCAGAGCAACCTTAGCATTGCCTATAAACTGCTTATCGGCGGCGATACTGTTCTTGTTATCAACAATCATTTTGAGTCAAACAGGCTATCACAAGAGGAAAAGACTAATTTCCGCCAGCTTGTCAAAGGCGAGATGAAGCGCGACAGTGCTGAGCGGGAGTCAAAATATCTGCTTGAGAAACTTGCCAAGGCTGCTAAAATCCGCGCCCCGCAAGTTGACAGTGTTGCCCGTTATATCGAATCAAGTGGAATAAAAAGCGTTATTCTCTGCGGCGACTTCAACGACCATCCTAATTCTTACACGCGCAGAGTGCTAAGCCGAAAACTTACTGATTGTTACCGAGAAAGCGGCAACGGCACAGGATTCACATATCAGCGAGGCGGCATCTTCGTAAGGATAGACCACATACTCTGCTCGTCAGACTGGCAGCCCTATAACTGTAAGGTTGACAAGAAAATAACTGTCTCCGACCACTATCCAATCAGTTGTAACTTGAAAAAGCGCCTAAAACAATAAAAAATAAGAAATAATGAAACACTTTTCTTTCGTATATAAATAAAAATTTCTATCTTTGCACGCTATAATATACTATAAATGGGCAGAAATGCGCCTGCTGACTTATGCCAGCATTTGCCGTAAGGAACTTTTCTGTATTTGCCTTACGATGTCCAGATGCACATCTGCTTATAGATGCAGTTCTGCAATACGAAAGAATATAAACATAAAAACATAAATTAAAATGCAAAACAAAGGAATTGTACTTTTTACTGCCGTCTTATTGACGTTAGCAAGCATTTTCTATTTGTCGTTCTCGGTTGCCACTTCATACTATGACAGCCAGGCGGCTAAGATTAAAGATCCAATTGCACAGCAGGACTACAAAGACTCTGTGAAGTATCTTGGAATCTATTCTTACCAAAAATGTTTGGAAACTCAAGTTGGTCTCGGACTTGACCTTAAAGGCGGTATGAACGTCATCCTCGAAGTTTCTGTTCCTGACTTGGTTGAAAACCTTGCAGGCAACAAGAAAGACCCTGCTTTCGTTAAGGCTATTAAAGAAGCAAGAGCTGAAGAGGAGAAGACACAGAGTGACTTTATTACCCTATTCGTAAAGGCTTACCAGCGCAATGCTCCTGGTCATCACCTTGCTGAAATCTTTGCTACTCAGCAGCTTGCTGAAGTAAAAACTACAAGCAACGATGCCGAAGTGGAGAAAATATTGCGCGAGAAGGTTGCTGAATCTGTGGCTGATGCTAAGAATGTCATCACTAACCGTATTGACCAGTTCGGTGTTGTTCAGCCTAACATTCAGATGCTTGAAGGACAGCAGGGACGCATTATGGTTGAAATGCCTGGTGTGAAAGACCCAGAGCGTATGCGTAAACTGTTGCAAGGTAGTGCCAACCTCGAATTCTGGGAGACATATAACGCACAGGAAATCACAGGTTATCTTTCACAAATCAATACTCGTCTGGCTGGCAACGATGAGCCTAAAGACTCTACTGCTAAAGAAGAGAAGGCAGACAGCAAAGAAGTTAAGGCTGCCGACAACAAGGCTGACCTAGTATTGAACAAGAAGGCAGACAGCAAGAAGAATGCTGAAGCTCAGTTGGAGGCAGAGAAGAAACTCAATCCTCTTTTCTCTGTGCTCGACAGCCGTTACGCAAGCGGTTGCATCGTTGGTCTTGCCAACATGCGCGACACAGCAGAAATCAACAAGATGCTACGCTCTGATGTTGCTAAGCAGATTCTTCCTTCTGACGTGAAACTCTGCTGGGGTGCTAAACCATCTGACTTCATCAAGAACAACAAGCGCATCTTCGAACTTTATGCTCTCAAGATTACTACAGCCGACGGACGCGCTCCATTAGAGGGTGATGTAGTTGAGTCTGCACGCGATGACTTCAACCAGTTGAATGGTAAACCTATTGTAAGCATGTCAATGAACGACGACGGTGCACGTCGTTGGGCTGCACTTACCCGTGCAAATGTAGGCAAGCCAATTGCTATCGTTCTTGACGGACTGGTTTATTGCGCACCAGCACCTCACAACGAAATCACAGGCGGTAACTCAGAAATATCTGGTAGTTTCACCGTTGAAGATACAAAAGACTTGGCAAACACTCTGAAGTCTGGTCGTATGAAAGCTCCTGTTCGCATTGTTCAGGAAGAAGTAGTAGGTCCTTCACTCGGTGCTCAGTCAATCAAGCAAGGTATAATCTCTTTCATCTTCGCCTTCATCATCTTGATGATTTACATGGTAGTGATGTACAACTTAATACCTGGTATGATTGCTAACTGCGCATTGCTCATCAACCTCTTCTTCACATTTGGTATCATGGCATCCTTCCAGTCTGCACTCACAATGCCAGGTATTGCCGGTATCGTGCTTGCTCTCGGTATGGCTGTCGACGCCAATGTGCTCATCTACGAGCGTACTCGTGAGGAGATGCGCGCAGGAAAGAATGTAAAGCAGGCTCTGCAGGCTGGTTATAGCAACGCCTTCTCTGCCATCTTCGACTCTAATCTGACCAGTATAATCACAGGTATCATTCTTGCCGTTATCGGTACAGGTCCTGTTCGTGGTTTCGCTGTTACATTGATAATCGGTATCTGCTGCTCATTCTTCACAGCAGTGTTCCTTACACGTATCATCTACGAGAACCAGTTGAAGAAAGACAAGTGGCGCAACCTCGTATTCTATACTCCAGTTTCTAAGAATCTGATGCAGAACATGAAAGTAAACTTCATGTCAATGTATCGCAAGACATTCACCATCTGGGGCATTGGAGCCTTAATCTTCATTTGCTTCTTCTTCTTCAGAGGTCTCAGCCGAAGCATCGACTTCACTGGTGGTCGCAACTATGTTGTTAAGTTCGAGAAACCAGTTCAGCCTGAGCAGGTCAACGAAGCATTGCGTGCTGAGTTCGACGGCTATACAGCAAGCGCTCTAGCTCTCGGTACCGACGGACAGACTATACGTGTTTCAACTAACTATAAGATTGAGTCAAACAGCCTTACTGTTGACGACGAGGCAGAAGAGAAACTCTTCAACGCACTCTCTAAGGCAGGTCTCGTAACTCAGAAAGACCTAAAGACATTCAAAGACCCAGATGTTCGCAACGGTGGCTCTATCATCAGTTCTACAAAGGTAGGTCCTTCTATCGCTAAGGATGTAACCCACAAGGCAATCATCTCCGTAATAGTAGCATTGATAGCAATATTCTTGTATATCCTGCTCCGCTTCCGCAATGTAGCCTTCTCTGTAGGTTCTATCGTAGCACTGGCATTCGATACCCTTATCGTTATCGGATTCTATTCAATGCTTTGGGGAATCGTTCCATTCTCACTCGAAATCGACCAGACCTTCATCGGTGCCATCCTTACCGTTATCGGTTACTCTATCAACGACAAGGTGGTTGTCTTCGACCGTGTACGTGAGAACTTGAAACTCTTCCGCAAGCGCGACCGTCAGTCATTGTTCAACAGTTCTCTGAACCAGACACTGGCTCGTACCGTCAACACATCAGTTTCAACACTCATCGTGTTGCTCTGTATCTTCTTCTTCGGTGGAGAGAGCATCCGCAGTTTCTCATTCGCCATGATACTTGGTGTAGTTTTCGGTACACTGTCTTCCCTCTTCATCGCTGCTCCTGTTGCTTATCTCACAATGGGTAAGAAAATCAGCGAAGAGACTGAGACTGCTGAAGCAAAATAATCAGAAAGATTATAGCATTTTAAGCATATAATTAGACATTAGCGTCCGCATTACATCTTTTGTAGTGCGGACGCTTTTTTATGTTTTTCTTGTTGTTAGGATACGATATAGTGTATAGTTGATAATTGGTTTACGAATAGATATTTTGATGTGTTGGCTGGCAACGCGTTTTTAGCCCTTAGTTGTTCAGGTAGTAAGTTAGTATGGCCCCGATGCTCATGGTTTAATAGTCCTTATGGCTTATATAAATTGCTCGGCTGACAAGTAAATATATCTCAGATCATAGTCTTTAGCCTTAAAAGTTCTAATCTGCGTTTATAAACTAAAAAGCAACAAACTGATAGGTATAAGAGGTTGCCTATACAGAGAAGGCTCTTTCCATGCCAAGTGTTTTACGACTGGTACGGAAAGAGCCTTAAAGTTATGGTCTGTAAGATTCGTAATTGTTATTTAATCACAATCTTCTTACCATTGTTTATATAGATGCCCTTAGGGAGCTTTCTGCTGTCTGTACCCATTTCATGTCCTTGAAGGTTGAAATACTTATTGCTTTCAGTTGTCTTTATGGTGTTGATAGAAGTCTCAATCTTATCAAGAATGAGTGTAACCTCCTTCTCAAACCATTCGTCAGGCATCATGAAGTATGCGCTGAATCCAGGCACGTTAAACTCCTGTAGTTCCTCAGAATATGTAGGTGCTATCGTCAAAGTTCCGTCAGGATTTACAAGATAATTTCCACTGCTTAGCATGTCTGTCAGGTTGAATGTTCCAGCGAATACGCAGTACAGTTTGCCTTCAGGCACAACCTGATTAGTGAGCGACTTCTCTATTGTGATGTTCTCGAAGAGGAGTACGTCTGTGTCAACGCTTGTCTTTATGATGTAAGGGTTTCCTGCTGCAATGCTCTCTGCATCCTTCATTACGAGTGACATTTCTGGTTCTCCGTTCTCAACGCTTCCAAATCTGTCAAGTTCCTTCAGCACGACATCTTCTCCGAAGTATTGCTTCATCTGACTGTTGCTGAGAGAGAACGGCAGGCAGATGGAGCTCCACTCCCCAGCCTTGAAAGTTCTCTTCAGTTCTACGTTCAAGGTCTTGTTCTCATTTCTATAGAGTTTTCCAGAGTTGATGCCGTTTTCGTCAAGTTGCAGAGTTTCTACATCGGGCTTTGTATCCAAAATGAGTGTAACCTCCTTCTCAAACCATTCGTCAGGCATCATGAAGTATGCGCTGAATCCAGGCACGTTAAACTCCTGTAGTTCCTCAGAATATGTAGGTGCTATCGTCAAAGTTCCGTCAGGATTTACAAGATAATTTCCACTGCTTAGCATGTCTGTCAGGTTGAATGTTCCAGCGAATACGCAGTACAGTTTGCCTTCAGGCACAACCTGATTAGTGAGCGACTTCTCTATTGTGATGTTCTCGAAGAGGAGTACGTCTGTGTCAACGCTTGTCTTTATGATGTAAGGGTTTCCTGCTGCAATGCTCTCTGCATCCTTCATTACGAGTGACATTTCTGGTTCTCCGTTCCCAACGCTTCCAAATCTGTCAAGTTCCTTCAGCACGACATCTTCTCCGAAGTATTGCTTCATCTGACTGTTGTCGAGAGAGAACGGCAGGCAGATGGAGCTCCACTCCCCAGCCTTGAAAGTTCTCTTCAGTTCTACATTCAAGGTCTTGTTCTCGTTTCTATAGAGTTTTCCAGAGTTGATGCCGTTTTCGTCAAGTTGCAGAGTTTCGCCCATCTCTATAATGTTTATAAAAGGTTCGAAAGTACTGTTTGCCTTATATATGTCAGTAGTGTTTGCTGGTACATAGAGTTTGCAGTTTTCGGTATCAATGTTCATAAAGACATTATCTCCGCAAGTAGGTGGATTCTGAGCATAAGAATAAATTTCCTGAGTATTGGTGCAATTTCCAAACGCAGTTCTTTTCAGTTCTTTAATGCTTGATGGGATAGATATTTTACTGATAAGTTCACAGTTGACAAAAGCGCTCATTCCTATTGTTTCAAGTTTTTGGGGGAAAATCACTTGTTCTAAAGCCTTACAGCTTAAGAAAGACATTTCGCCTATTGTTATGAGGTTAGCAGGAAACTTTACTGTCTGCAAGTTTTCACAGCCAGAGAAGGTGTAAGGTCTTATCTCTGTTATGTTGTCAGGCAAAGCAATATTCTGTAGTTTCTTGCATTGGCGGAATGCAGATTCACCTATGTGCGTAACATTATCAGGAATGATAAGGTTCTTTATCTTCTCCAAGTTCTCAAATGCGTTGTTGCCTATTTTCTTTGTTGACTCTGGCAGAACAAGGCTTTCAAGAAGGTTGCATCCATAGAACATAAAAGGTCCTATCACGTCGTTCTCTGTATAGAATTCTTCACCAGTTCCACCATAGTCGTTATCATATCCATAGGCTTCGCCACCTTCAACAATTCTGGCTTTAGAAAGATTGAGTTTGCTAAGCACCCCCCCTGCTTGTTCATAATCGTATTGGCTGGGCTTTCTGCTTATTCTTTTCAGGCAAGCAATGTCTGAACCATTCAGCTCGCCACTAATAGTAAGGTCTGTAATCTGTTCCATGTCGTCAGCCTCCAACAATTCTTGCAGATGTCCTGCAACGACATTTTCAAGATTAACTACTTTTTCAGGAATAGGATCATCTTCCTCTTGTGCCTTTACAATGAAAGGAATTGCAAAAGCCACCATCAAAAATAGAATTTTTTTCATCTCTTTAATTTAAAATGTTTGACATGTTTATTTTTTTAGGATAGTTTTTGTGGTTCCGTCTGAGTGTCTCACAATGTTTACGCCGCGTGAGAGAGAGTTTCTTCTGCTCCCGTCTATGCCATATATGCTTTCCACTTTTCTGGTGCTGTCTGTCGTTTTCGGCAAGATGGCAGCGACATCTTCTTCGCTTATCAGCGTCTGGTCTGCATTTACAATTCTGTCTCGTTCTGTATCGATGAGAAGCGCGATGACTTTTAGGTTCTTTTTGTTTTGTATTTGTTTAACTGCAGAAATGTCAAGAGTCTTGTTGAATGTTTGTGTTTCACCTGCAACAACAGGCGACTGTATGCTTCCTTCGTAGCCATTTCCAGTTTTCCATCCTCCTACTGCAACGTGCATATATTCCATATTTTTGATATAGCTGTCGCCATAATAGAACTTATGGAAATCTTCATCCAGCATAAACTCAAGGTCTGTCATCAGATTGTTTGCCTGATTCCATTTCGAGCCAGGACCGCTGACATAGTCTTCTGTCAAGACAAAACCTAAGGCATAAGGAGCGTTTTCGTTGTCATACTGGAAAGTTGCATCTGTGGTAATTGAAATGCTCGTGCTGTCTTCATTCCATATTGCCGACCTTATTTGCAATGCAGCCTCAGTTGGCTGATTAAGGCAGACGTCAAATAATTCTTTTGTAGCAAACCTTCCCCCATAGGTATATCCCCAATATGGGTCGCATTTATAGCGTCTGTTTACAAAGCAGAATGGAATGGCTTCAACCTGCTTCAATAGAGAATTGAAGCCATTAGCCGACATAACATCGTCGCAGTGAATGGCAATACCGATGAAATTGTCGGGGTATAGGCGTTGGAGTTTCTCCATAGCCACAATTCCTCTTGGGCAGTTTGCGCACCATGTTGCCGTAAACTCTTCCATAACGACTTTGTGTGGAGAATCTGCTATAATAGAAATCAGTTTGCCTTTTGATACGTTTTTGTCGTTGCCTATCTCATTCTCAACACCATTTACTTTCGTTATTGTTATAGAGGCATCTTCCATTCTGGCAATGGTTCCGCTCTTGAAAGGCAGGTTTAAGAAAACTGGTATTCGGCTTTTGTATAAAGGTTCTTTTAGGATGTAGTGGAAAGTCTCATCTTCAAAAGCTGGCGACGAAATAGTGTAGTCAAAATCCTTAACCGTTTCTTCACCTTCGTAAGTCACAGCAACATTGATGGTTGCGTCCGTCCCGATTACTGCAACAGTAGTAACAAAATCGTCAATGGCTAAAGCGTTGTTCTGAGCATTTGAAACAGCATAGCAGAACAAGGCTGCGATTGTAAGTAAAAATGATTTCATAATAAAAAGAATCTTTAAAGGTTTAATAGTATATTATTAAAAAAAACTGATGCAAATTAAATGAAATATTTTGTCTTTATAATGAATTAAAACAGAATTATTTCGCATAAGCCCCAAATTTTAAGACTTGCTGCTTGTGTGTTAACTCTAATTAATTCTCATGTGTGTTCATAATTTAGATGGTATCGCAAAGTAAAAGAAAACAAAAATAACCGCCAATGCTTTCCTTGCGAATTTAATTCTTTTGAGAATGAATTAATTAATAGTGAAGAACTCAAAAAAGAGGGCATCTTTCCTTTTTTTCAGAAAGTGTCCTCTTTGAAATATAGATTTATTTAAGTTAGTTATCAGAACAAGTATGATGCAGAAATCATGAATGTCTTATTTTTCATGCTGGTGTTCTTGCCTAAAATCTCTTTCAGCCCCCAGTCGTATCCAACAGACAGCTGATAGTGGTTGAACAGTTCAACGCCGATGTTTCCTCCGAGGCCCCAGTCAAAGCGTTTTTGGTAGTTATGCTTAAATGGGTCTTCTAAATCATGCGTTTTTGATTCTATCAGATTCTTAAAGCCTTCATCATATTGTTTTTCTGTATATTTGCCAGATCCAAATAATCCAATTGCCATATATGGTCCTGCCTCAGCAAATATTTTTACATTCTTTGCCACAGGCAGTTTATATCCAACATGAACAGGAATTTCAAGATAGTAAGGAGTTGCATTCCAAAAATCCGTCTTGTTCCATGCTGGTGTGGTTATTCCCAAATCACCCCAAGGCTTAGAAGTAAGCATCAATCCAGCATTTACATATAGCTTTTTATTGAAATCAATTTCAGTTTTGAATCCAACATGAAATCCAGTCCTTTCTTTATTGGCATTTGTAGTAAGTGTATTAATGTTAACTCCTGCCGTTACTCCATACTTAATTTCCTGTGCATTTGCGCATATAGCTGCAAATGCAAACAAACAGACAAATAGATGTTTTTTTAAATTCATGGTTTTTAATTATTTGAAAATATTTATTATTACTAATATATCAATTTGCGCAATTATATATTCCTTTGTTTCCATTTTCTGTTTATTGCGTAAATCCCAAGTATATTATTATTTATATAAACATCAAGGATGCTTAACAATAATGATGCTGCTAAAGATGTATATACAATGGTTATATGCTCTGGGCGTAAATAATCTTTCATAATTATGGCAAAAGGAATGATTATTACAGGAGCAGACCATGGTAATCTGCTCTCATCAGTATCTCTTTCTATAAGCAATATATACAGCTCTCCGCAAATTACTGCTGCAATTCCTGCAATATATATATACGGACTATAGAAATCCATCTCCTTAATTACCACTACTGTGGTGTAAATCAATGCAAATAGCAGAATCATGACTTCTAAAAATATATGCCACGTCTTAATTTTGGAGATGCTGTATTCTTCATGTTCTACTGTTCTTGTTTCGTATACATAACGTGGTATATCTGCTATTGGGATAATGCCTAATATAATAAATTCATATACACCAGTAATTCCAATGAGCATAAGAAAAGCCCCAATTATGTATATATCATATTTAAGTGTCGTTACAGGGAAAGCCCAATGCCTCCCGACAATGCTTATAGCAAGGAAGAATACAATAGCTCCATTTAGCAGACATGTTATGGCATACTTAGAAAAATTCCAATCGGCTATTGAAGTATAAGCATATATGTCTGCTATTATTAGGAATATTAACGGCAACCACTGATAAAAATGATTTTTATTTTTCATGTTTTTTTAATTTTTAAACTAAGAATATAGAGTGTTTTAATTTATGATTATTATTTATTTAGAACATATATGATGCAGAAATCATGAATGTCTTATTTTTCATACAGGTGTACTTGCCTAAAATCTCTTAATCCTATTGCCATATTTTCCTATTGATTTAAATTTGTCTGCAAAGATAGGTTGGAACCATTATTTTTTCCAAATTTTTTTATTACAGATTTTACATGACAAAATTGATGAATTTAGATAATCAGTTAACCATCAGTGCGTTAGCTGCAATTTTACATATTTTACACGGACGGCAAAATGTTTACTTTTTTATGTTATTTTGATTAAATCGCGATTTAAATCTTAAGTTTAGTCTTAACATTTTTCCTTGTTGTCTTTCTGATTTTCAGGAAAAAACTTAACTTTGCAAGCAGATAAGCAATTTATTAGCGATTATGAAAAACTATTCAATACATTTCCTTAAGTGCGGCTTGGCTTATTCTGCCGTAGTTACTCTTTTGCTTTTTCTCACCTGTTGCAGCAACCACAGCTCCTATACACCGCAGCTTAACGCTGTAGACTCGATGCTTGAGAGGGGTGACTTAGCCGTAGCCAAAGCTGCGCTTGACAGTCTTAGTGCCAGCAGGTCTGACATGTCCCGCAGCCAGCTTATGCACCTTCAAATGCTGGAGACAAGCTATAAGAATAAGAACTATGAGTACATAGGCGGTGATACGGTCATGAAGGACGTTGCAGAATATTATGACAATCACGGAAGCATGAGGCAGCAGATGGAGTCTTACTATCTGTTAGGCTGTGTCTACCGTGACCGGCAAAGTCCACTTATGGCTCTTGATTGCTACAAGAAGGCTATAGACAAGGCCGATACAGCCAAGCTGACTGTCCCAGACTATCGGCTGCTTATGTGCATTCACGGACAGACTTCAGGTATATATACAGTCCAAAAGCTTCCAGACAGGAATCTTGAAGAACTAAAGTTGGTGAATAAGTATGCAAAGTTATGTAAAGATACATTATATATGTTATATAGTTATTATAGCAGAAGCTCTGTTCTATACAGTATGGGATGCACGGATAGTGTGATAAGCATCTGTTATAAATCAAATAAGTTATTTAGAAAATATGGGTATGAGAAAGAAGCCCACAGCCTGTGGCTCCCTGCAATCTATATACTATTGGAGCGGAAAGACTATTCTAAGGCTAAAGAACTTATAGACCTGTTTGAGAATAAAAGCGGATTGGTTGACCGCGACGGCAATGTTTCTTCAGGCTACGAGGAGTTTTATTCTTATAAGGGCATGTACTATCTCGGTGTAAGCCGCCTTGATTCTGCCGAGTATTATTTCCGCAAGTTGCTTCCCTTTGTAGACAAGAAAGACAATTTTAATAAGGCTCAATTTGCCTATCGCGGTCTGTTCAGCGTATATGAGCGCAAAGGCAATGCCGACTCCATCGCCAAGTATGCCCGTGCCTGGTGCGAGGCAAACGACTCGTCTGTTATAAGCCTGTCGACAGAGAAGATACAGCACATACGCTCTATGTACGACTACAGCGCGTACGAGCGTCTGGCTCAGAAGAAGGCAGAAGAAGCCAGAGTGTCCAAATACCGTTTTGTGATAATCCTCTTCCTTGCTTTGTTTGTTGTGTCAGCCCTGCTGTATGTGATGAACAGGCGCAAGTCAAAGCAGCAGTACAAAGAGCAGCGTCTGAATGAGCTTTATGCTAAAGCCCTTGCCGACTACGACCGTCTGAAGGTCAAGATGGAGGAGCAGCAGCGCTACAGCAGCATGCAGATGGAAGAGTTGCAGGCAGAGGCAGATAAGCTGAAAGGCATAATAGGCAACATTCAGGGCAGCAGCCACCAGCTTGACGCATGGGATAGCGAGTCTACCGTAATCTATTCTGAGGCGGTAAGGAGTCTTCATTCCTATGCCCAGAGGGGAATAGCTCCCGACAGTCTATGGAATGATGTTATTGAGTTGCTAAGACAGTATATGCCAAATTTTGTTAGTCTGTTTGACAAAAGCAGTGAACTTAATGTATTAGAAAAGAAAATCTCAATACTGATAAGACTGAAATTTAATCCTTCTGAGATACAGAATCTGTTGGAGATGAAACCTCAGCGATTATCAAACAATCGTGCAAGTATCAACAAAAAACTGTTCAACGACAATAGCGCAAAGACCTTGAATGCACATATCATGCAGATTAAGAGCAAATTATAATGATTAAGGTTATGAGAACGGGAACTTTAACTTTAACTTTAACCTTAACTTTAACGTTAACGGGAACGGAAACTTTAATCATTATTCCTTCATCTTTAATCGTCCACGATGTCGTTGCATCGTGGAAAACACACTCCTCAGTCACTTCGTGCCAGCTCCCCTAACTTAGGGGAGCAATTTCTTTGTTTGAGTCTTTAATGTCACACTGATTCCTCAGATGTCTCAGATTTTTCAACTTTAACTTGTAAACTGAATAGCTATGGACTGTCAAAGACTCTGGCAGTAGCTGTTCCCCCTCTAAGCTAGAGGGGGTGCCCCAACGGGGCGGGGGCGTATGAAAATAGTTCATAGTGCATAGTTAAGGTTAATCCTGCACGATGTCGTTGCATGGTGGAAACATACTCCTCAGTCACTTCGTGCCAGCTCCCCTAACTTAGGGGAGCAATTTCTTTGTTTGAGTCTTTAATGTTCCCGTTCTCGTTCCCGTTAACGTTATTATAATCTGAAAGCAGTTTTCCGTTTCTTGCCTCTGCCAAGCGGAAAACGTGCATTTTTCAGAGGCGAGTTTGGCAAAAAATTGATTAACTAAACCCGCAAATAACTTAAAAATTTTGGACCGAGAAAAATAAAGTTGCAAAATATGCGAGTATTTTGCAACTTCTTGTTGTTTTTAGTAAATCGTTCAATATCAAGATATTATACGTTTCGTCTAAAAACTCATAAGTGTTAAAAAAGTCAAAGGGCATCTTTCGCAGTGTGAAAGGGCACCTTTGGCACTGCAATATGCCACATATCGCACTGCGATATGCCACGTTTCGCATCGCGAAAGGACACCTTTCACTTTTTCATTCCTTATGTTCGTTTACATAGTTTAAGCCGATTGATTAACAATTAAACACATTTTAGCATTTCGCCTCGTGCCAAACGGAAAATCTTTCTCTAGAATGAAAATTCCGTTTGTCAAGATTTTTTACTTTTTTCGTCAAAAAATCGGGCTGATTTTGTAAGTTTCAGATTGTAAGTTGAGTCTATAGAGTTTTCAGGTTTTTAAGGTTATAGTGTTAAGTTAACGTAAGTTCGATATAACAAAAAATATCTTTGGGTTTGCCTCTCTGAGGCAGAAATCATTCAAAATCTTTCAAAATTCTATTTTTATTTGGAAGATTTGTAAAGATTTGTGAGATTTCTCGCGAAGCGACTCCTACAAGTAAATTAGTATTAATTTCGTAAAATCCAATTTCAGGAGGAGTATTATACAGCATTTCATAAAAAGAACATCAAGCACTTGTTCTTTGCTTGATGTTCAGAGACTTAGTTCCTTATTCCTTTCATGCTTGTGAGGTAGGCTTTGGCAGAGCCGAAGCGGAGGTTGAAGTCAAGGCGGATAGGAATGTGGTTTAGGTCGTCGGTGACAAAGAAGGAGGAGAGTTTCTCATATTTCTTCTTCTTGCTGTTCCATTCTGCATATTCGAGTTTCAGGCAGCGATATTTTTTTCCGTCGTCAGCCTTTATGTTTTCTATTCCTTTGTAGGTTAAGAGTCCTGGAGAAATGTCTCTGCCTCCTGCCACTTCAACCTTTATCTGGTGTCCGCGCTGCCACCCTTTCGGGTTGAGGCTGCGTGAACGGAGGAAGAGGCTGAGCATATCGAATATACATTCGTTGCTCGTTTTCTCGTTGTGAGTAATGCTCTTGTCATTGTGAAGGCGTTTCATGCGCACCTTGCATCGGTTGTCGTGATAGGAGTACCACACTTCGTCTACGGTATATCGTTTGCCCTCGTGTGCTCCCTTGCGGTAGTAGAGTGGCACGAGTTGCTTAGATATATATGTAAGCAGCGTGTCGCGCATGATGAAGTATTTGTCTAATCGCCCATTGGAGCGGGTAATCAGGCTTGTGCGGTAGGCTTCGTGTCCTTGATATTTCCTCTCAGTTGTTGAGAGTGATGCCGTGCCAACCTTATACCAGACGAACTTCCAGTTGAAGTAGAGGTTGTAGGTCAGTGACTCGCCCGACTTGAAGGCTGTGTTCTTCATTGTGCACTGAGCCGAAGCCGCCGATGCAGCAATTAAGAGCATTGCTGCTATTATGGTTCTTATGATTGTTCTATTCATGGCTAATAAGTATTGTTTTTCAGTTAAAGGCAAAGTATGCTTAAAGCAGTTCTGGCAGCTCGTAGAGTTTCATGCCGTTGCTGCCTTTTATGAGGATGAAAGAGTCATGAGGCGGGTTTTCCGTTAGGGCATTTTTCACCTCTTCTACGTTCTTGAACTTGCGATAGTGGCACTTGATAGGTTCATAAGCTTCGCCAACCAGCCATACGTTTGTCAGTTTCATCTGTCGGATGCGGTTCACAATGCGTCGGTGTTCCTCGTCAGAACTGTTGCCGAGTTCGTTCATCTGACCTATGATAGCCATCTTGTTTTCCACCTCCATCTGTTCGAAGTTGTCGAGTGCTGCAAGCATTGATGTTGGGTTGGCATTGTATGCATCAACTATGAGTTTGTTTCTTTCGGTCACTGTCAGTTGTGAGCGGTTGTTCTTAGGCTCATAGTTGGCAAGTGCATGGCAGATCTTTTCTGGCTCAACACCAAAGTTTACGCCTACGGCAATGGCAGCCAGCAGGTTGTCAATGTTGTATTTTCCAATCAGCTTAGTGTCGATATGATACCACATCATCTCCTCGCCGTTGTCGGCAAGTTCGTTTAGAGGTTTGTGCCACTTCATTGAGAGGAATGGCGAGCAAGACACAACCTTGCCTATGATGCAGTCTTCAGCGTTCTTCTCGTTGGTAGAGTAGGGAGTAACCCAGACGTTGTCTGGCAGTACTTCCAGCAGCATCTCGTTGTCGGCATTGATGAATACTGTTGACTCCTCTCTCGAACTGAGATAGCGGTAGAGTTCGCTTTTTGTCTTTATAACGCCTTTCAGCGAGCCAAATCCCTGCAAATGGGCCATGCCCACATTCGTAATCAGTCCGCATGTTGGTTCGGCTGTCTCTGCCAGGGTCTTTATGTCGCCAGGATGGCTTGCCCCCATCTCTATTATGGCAACTTCATGTTTCTCGTTCAGACGGAAGAGAGTCTTAGGCACACCAACGTCGTTGTTGAAGTTGCCTTCAGTTGCCATCACGTTGAACTTCTCACTTAACACCGCAGCCAGCAGTTCTTTGGTTGTGGTCTTTCCGTTAGTGCCAGTAATGCCTATGACAGGGATATTGAACTGGCGGCGATGTTCGCGAGCCAGCAACTTGAAGGTCTTTAGCGTGTCGTCAACAAAGATGTATCTCTCGTCGCCGTCAACCATATATTCCATATTGTCTATGACGGCATAGGCGCAGCCGTCGGCTAATGCCTGAGCTGCAAACTTGTTGCCGTCGAAGGAGGCTCCTTTCAGTGCAAAGAAGATGGAATCTTCAGGGCAGTTTCGGCTGTCGGTAGTAATTACTGGGTGCTGCTTGTATAATTGATATAGTTCTTGTATGCTCATAGTTGTTTTACTTTTTTCTTTTCTGCAAAATTACAATTAAACGTGGAAATAAACAAATTTTGCGTTGATAAGTAGGCTTATTTCACTGAAAATGGTTACATTTGCAGAAATATAAAGCAAACTGATATCTATGGACTGGAAGCAACTCATCACAAACAAACGATTAGGGCAGGAGAACAGACATGCCGACCGTTATGACGACAGGTCGGAGTTTAAGCGCGATTACGACAGACTGATTTTCTCTGCTCCTTTCCGCCGTCTGCAAAACAAGACTCAGGTGTTTCCTCTGCCAGGCAGCGTTTTCGTTCATAACCGTCTGACTCACTCGCTCGAGGTGGCTTCGGTTGGTATGTCGCTGGGCAATGACGTGGCAAGTCGCTTGTGCGAGATTCATCCAGAGTTGCGCTCTTCGCTGTTTGAGGAGATTGGTACAATAGTCTCGGCTGCCTGTCTGGCTCACGACTTGGGCAATCCTCCTTTCGGACATTCTGGCGAAAAAGCTATTCAGACCTATTTCACTGAGGGAGAAGGCATTGCCCTGAAAGACCAGATGTCGGAAGAACTATGGTCGGACATGACGCGTTTCGACGGAAATGCTAATGCTTTCCGCCTGCTCACCCATAGATTTAAGGGTCGTCGCGAGGGCGGTTTTGTTATGACTTACAGCATGCTTGCCAGCATTGTGAAATATCCGTTTGCTTCAGTTGCTGCGTCAAGCAAGAACAAGTTTGGTTTCTTCAAGAGCGAGCGCGATGTCTATCTGCGCATAGTAGAAGAACTGGGCATACCTAAGATTTCTTCTCCTGACGGCAAGGAGCGATGGGCACGCTTCCCGCTGGTCTATCTTGTTGAGGCTGCCGACGACATTTGCTATGAGGTGATGGATATAGAAGATGCCCACAAGCTGAAGATACTCTCATTTGAGGAAACGCGCGACCTTCTGCTCGGATTCTTCAATGAAAAGGGCAAAGAGCGAATACTTCAGCGCATAGAGGAGGAGAACATTACCGATAACAACGAGAAGATAGTCTACATGCGCTCTCGTGTCATAGGAATGTTGGAGCGTGAATGTGTTGAGACCTTTGTGAAGCATGAGAAAGAGATACTTGAAGGAACATTCGAGGGCAGCCTGATAGGTAATATCAGCGAGTTGCCTTGCGAGGCTTATAAGTATTGCACTAAACTGTCGCGCTCTCGTATCTACAACAGCAAGCCAGTGCTCGATGTGGAATTGTCGGGTTATAAGATAATGGAAACGCTGATGCAGGTGATGGTGAATGCTGCCTTGCACCCTGAGCGATACTACTCTCAGCAACTCATAGGCAGGGTGTCGAGCCAATACGACATACAGTCGGATGATTTTGAAACTCGTCTGATGGCAGTAATTGACTATATTACAGGCATGACCGATGTCTATGCTCTTGATGTCTATCAGAAGATAAACGGCATCTCGCTGCCGATTATTTAGGCAGGTTAGGCTGTCGGTTCTCAGGTATATTGGTTTGTTGTTTAAAAAATCTTCAGTTCTGAAAGAACGAAGGTGCTTATAATGGGAAAAATGAGAGAATGAAAAAACGCGCATGGTAGCAAAGACTATCATGCGCGTATATATTATATATAATAATGTATTAGTACTATTATTAAATAGACTGACGTTTGTCTACTCTTTAGCCATACCTACAAACTGTTTTCGATAGACCGAAGGAGTGATGCCTACAGCTTGTTGGAATAGTTTGTAGAATGTAACTGGTGAGTTGAAACCTAAGTCGGAGCATATTTGTTTGAGTGGATAGTTTATTTGCTCACGGTCGGAGAGTATTCGGATGGCGTCGTTTATCCTATATGAGTTGATGAACTGCAAGTAGCTCATGCCGCTTTTCTCCTTGATGATTTGAGAAAGGTATGTGCGGTTGGTGCCGAGAGCCTCTGCCACACGCTCACGATTAAGTTGGGTGTCAGTATATATTCGGTCGCGTTCCATTAGCAGGCAGAGCTTGTTGTATAGTTGTTGCGCCTTGTCCTCCTCAATTCTCGGTTTCAGGCGATGCTCCAGACGCTCAAGTTGTTTGCGTGCCTGCTCCTGAGCCTCTTCGATGGCTTGCCTGTGCTGGTTGGCTTCCTCTTCACGTTCTTTAGCCTCTTTCTCCCTTTCGGTTAGTTCCTTGCGCACCTGATTCAGAGTTTTCAGCAGCTCTGTTGATTGTTCTTGAGTGGTTGCAAGTTGCTGTTCTGCTGTGACCAGTTGTTCCTCTGTAGAGAGAAGTCTGTCTTGGAGTTCTATCTCGCGTTTGGCTGCCTTAGCATTTTGCTTGACAATGCTCTTGTAGAGGCTGTTGCGCTTGTTGTAGAGGTGGAGAATATAGAACAGGAGTGCAAGCATCAGCAATACGGCAACAGTCAGTACAATGTTGAGTCTGCGTTGGTCGGCTATGCGCTGTTCGTGCAGTATAGCCTCTTGCTCTTTCTTTTCAATGTCGAGCATGATTGCACGCTCGTGCATAAGGCGGTCCATGTTCACTGTGCTGAGAGTGTCCATAGCCATGTTGGCACGATATATATAGTTGAAAGCCAAGTCGTTTTTACCAAGTTTCTGATAGTTCTTTGCTATGAGTTGGTAGCAGTCAACTTCCCTTGTCTTGTTCTGATTCTCAATAACTTCAAGTGCCTCAAATACTATCTCGTTTGATTTTTCATATTGTCCGAGATTGTGAAGAACCTTAGCATATTGCAGTTGAGCATCGGAAAGCAGCGACTTCTGATGGTAAATCTTTGCAAGGCGTATTGCTTCTAATGCCAGTTGCTCTGCCTTCTTGTCGTTGCCTTTCTGACTCATCACCTGAGAGTATAGTGTGTATACGGAAGGGATGTCCTCGTAAGGATAGCGTTTGAAAATGTCGATAGCATCGAGCAGATGCTTTTCTGCCTCGTCAAAATTGCCCCTAAGTTGGTTGTACATGGCAATATAGTAAGTGCCAAGATACTGCAATTCGTATTTCTTGTGCTTTATTCCGTAGTCGTATATGCGCTGAGCGTTCTCAAGTCCTGTGGTGTCATTCTTTGAATGAGACAATATAATAAGGTTGCCATATACGCGTGCGCGCAGTTCCTCATAGTTGATTCGGTTTGCAGCTTCGAGTGAACGCAGGAAATAGCTCTGTGCGATAAAAAGATTGTTGGCATACATGGCATGGTAGATAGCCTTAGCGTTTAGCGTCAAGGCAATGATTGAGTCGTTCTCAATCTGCTTAGCCAAGTCTTCCGATTTGTTTAGGAGAGAAAGACCGTCTTCCCCTTGCCCTAAGAAAAGTTGTGACAATCCGCAATAGAATAAGGCAAAAGCCTCGCAGCGCAGGTCGTCGCTGGCTTGCGCTTGTTTATATAATTGCAGTGAAAGTCTGTTCAGAAGTTCATGCTGGCTCTTGTCACGGGCAATATCACACCTCTTTAACAATGCTTCATTGCTAACAACTTGTTTGCGAATGTTAGTTTTTGCATCGCTTTTTATGTTAAAAATGAACATAAAGAGCAATGCAACTATCAATTTGATAGTTATTCTCATGCTGTATTTTTATTTTCTTATATTCATTGCAAAAGTACGAAAAAGCCTTAAAATTGCCAAATTTTCAGTTATTTTTCGGTGTTTTTCTTTCAAAAAAGACAATTTGTCAAAAGTGAAATGCAATTTTTTGTGATATTATTAATAATCCTTTACCTTTGCGAGGCGATTAAGATAAAAATGATTCGAAGTTAAATATTTAAATCAATCGTTGGAATTTAGTTTGAAATTAAAACTGTTCTTTATGATGTTTTTTATGTTTTGTAATATCAAGCAAAATAAAAGGTGAGTAAAGGACATAATAAAAGAGAATATAATAATAACATTTTTTAATTGTCCATGTTCATAAATGGACTAAAAAACAACAAAAAAGAGATGAAAAAAACTTACAAATTCGCGATGCTTGCAGTTGCAGCTTTAATGGCAATGTCAGCAAGTGCACAAAACCTTACTATTAAGGGTGTATTGAACAACAATCGTCACGATGATGGTGAAACTTTGGGCTCACAGTATGTTGGATGGAACGCAGAAATAGGTAAAGCTATATTTGTTGTTGATCAAGGTATCTACTCTATGACTTGGGACGGCAATAAACTGTCTACTCCAGTTAAGGATCCTGCTGTAAATATTAGCGATTTCTACCAGAATGGTAAGTTCACTGACAATGATAAGGCTCTTTGGGCTACAAACTTCAACCTTATGTGTGGTAACTCTGGTGCTGTTTACACTGATGGTATTATTACAACTGTATTCTCTCGCGACTATCAGTCAACAGTTCCTGAGGAAATGTTTGCTGTTCGTAAGTGGGATGCTAACACAGGTGAACTTCTGAAGACTTATCCTTACTTCTCTGAAGATAAAGTTCTTGAGTCAGCAGGTATGGCTTATAACCCAGTTGACGGCAAGGTTTACGGTTTGTTCTATGTAACAAATGCACAGATGGAAGAGGATATTACAAGCGATCCTGACTATTTTGTAGACGATGACGAACAGTATGAAGGACGTGAAGGTCTTGATGCAGGTTACGCTATCGGTACAATCAATCTTGAGACTATGGATGTTGAACTGATCACTAAGGGTTTATACTACTATAACTTTATCACATTTGCTATCAACTCTGAAGGTCGTGCATTTGCTCTGACAAGTGGTGGTACAAATGGTTATATTGGTGAAGACGGAAAGATGCGCAACATCAACAACGAGCTTACAGGTGCTCAGGTTTATGAGTTTGACCTCGCTACTGGTGTTATCTATGCAAACGCTACAACAAAGATTGACCCAGAGACTGGCGAAGAATATGAAACATGGGAGCCAACACTTCCTGCAACAGGTTACTGCTCTAAGTATAAGAAGCAGGCTGCTTGCTTCGACAAGAACAACCCAAGCAAGATGTACTGGGTAGGTTACTTCAACAGTGGCAAAGGTATCAATGATTACGGAAGCTGGGGCGAACTCCCAGACAAAGAGTGGCGTACAAACGGTAAGTATGACACATGCCTTTATGAGATTGACATAAACACAGGTGAAGCTAATCGTCTTGCAATGATTGACGACCGTATCACATTCTCAGCTCTTTGGGTAGACGGTGCAGACAACAGCGACAATGGTGTTGAGGAAATCAAGACAACAAACAACGGCAACGGAAATGTTCAGGTTTATACAGCATCAGGTCAGTTGGTTTACAACGGAAAAGCTCAGAACATGAATCTTGGCAGCGGACTCTACATCGTTAAGAGTGGCGACGAGACAAAGAAAATGTTAGTAAAATAATTTTTCTTATATTCTTCAGAAACTGCGTTGAGGATTTCAAATCCTCTCGCAGTTTTTTTATTAAGCCTACAGCATGCTTTATAGTATTTTGGTATAAATCAAGTATATGGTAAGAAGTTTGTTGTTAAATAAATGTGATAGACATTCTGAATAGTCTATAGATAACTAACAATTCAGGCGGCGATTGGTCTTTAAGTGACTGTCGCCGCTTTTTTATTGTGAGATTATAAGTTTTTTTATTGTAGGTTTATAGGTTCATAAGTCTTTTAGTTCTTTGTTTTTTGCGTTCTTTATTTCTTTGGTTAGGAGATATGATTGATTAACTGTTAAAAACTAATAAATTCTGGAATACATTTATCGTTTTCTGCCTATTGAATGGGATAAGTTTATTACTTTTGTCGGATATATTTCAAAAGTAGAAAGCATTCTTTCTGTAAAAAGGATTATTACTTTCTTTGCGAACAACTATAAACATAACAGATAAATGATTACAAAAAAATTATTCTTGGTTCTGAGCATTGCTATAGCTATGCTTAGCACTGGTGAGACCGTTTCTGCTCAGCAGAAGGCGGAAAGCAACTACACACCTACTATTATAGCAGGTGTGAGAAAAGCCGATTCGTGGACTATGGATAACACGAAGGAAGGTATTTATAGTCTTGAACTTAAAGAAGGTGGTGAGCTGACCCAACTTAATGAGGGTGTAAGCAAAAATCTTGCTCCACTTGGTGGCGCAGTCTATGTAGACGGCAAGATGGATGGCATCAACTTTACTGCTGTTGAAGACTATGGCGGAATGTCTTACATTGTTCGCCATGTTCAGTACAACATGGAAGACTGGTCGCTTAACTACAATAAGATGCTCAGCGACCTCGACCGCAACTTCATTTCTTCTTGCGGTCTTGCTCACGACCCTGTAACAGGCAAGAACTATGGCATTTTCTTCAACTTCAACCTTGACTGGCAGGTTGTTGACCGCAAGTTCGGAACAATTGATTTTACCAACGAGCAACCTTCGCGTGAAGTTATTTCTGTGATGAATACTCCAATGGTAGCAATAGCCTGCGACAACGATGGAGTGCTTTATGGTATCGGACAAGATGGTTTCCTCTACATCATCAACAAGTCTAATGGTAATGTTTCTCTTGTAGGTGATACAGGCATTGAAAATCTTTCTACTCAGCCTATGTCAGCCGTTGTAGACCCTAAGACAAACAAACTCTATTGGAACGTTGTCAACACATCATACAAGGCTGCCATCTACGAACTCGACAAGCAGACTGGTGCCGCAACAAAGGTTATTGACACTCCAGATAATGCCGTTCTCGTCAACATGTATATTGCTGAGCCACAGGCTGCAGACGATGCTCCAGCAGCAGTTGACAATCTCAGCGCTGTGTTTGAAGGCGAAGAGACTACAGGAAGTGTTTCTTTCACTGCACCTACAACTTCCTATCTTGGCGACCCTATCAGCGGTACACTTAACTATACAATCTCTGCCAATGGCGAAGAAAAAGCAACAGGCACCGTTGAGGTTGGCGAAACAGTAGAACAGACCATTTCTGCCGAAGTTGGAGACAATGAGATAGTTGTTACCGTAAGCAATCAAGCAGGCATGAGTCCAGAGGCTAAGGTCAATGTATATGTTGGTCCTGACACTCCAATGGCTCCAGAAGATGTTGTTTTCGAATATGACTATGACAACAAGGAAGTTTCGTTAGCATGGAAAGCCCCAGCAAAAGGTATTCACGACAAAGACCTTCAGGCAGACCAACTCACTTATGTAATCCGCCGAATGGAGGGCGACGTGATGGTTGCTGAAAATGTTCAAGACACAAACTATAAGTTTCAGTACAGCCAGAATGAACTTGCTCCTGTCTACTTCACTGTGGCTGCAACAAACAAGGGCGTAGTTACTGGCGAGGCTGCTCCTTCTAACAAGGCAGTCATCGGCAATCCTCTTGCTGTTCCTTATACCCAGCGTTTCAACTCTGGCTCATCTTTCGACTTGTTCACAGTTGTAGATGCAAACAGCGACGGCAAGACATGGGAATGGGGCAAGAACTATTCAGGCGACGGACGTGCAGAGTATTTCTACAACAGAGAGCTCGATGCCGACGACTGGCTGATTACACCTCCTATCTATCTCTTTGCTGATGCAGAGTATGAATTAAAGTTCGATGCACAGACTGCTTATGTCAACTGCTTAGACTATCTTGGCGTTGCCTATGGTCGCGGATTTGATGTTGCTGCCTATGAGCCTCTTTTCGACAAGATTACGCTCAATGAGCCTCAGAGTCAGACATTCACAAAGAGCGACATCATACCTTCAGTATCTGGTGCATACTATTTCGGTTTCCATGCTTACAGTCCTTACCAGTATGGCGGTTTGCTCCTTATAGACAATATCAGCATTACGCTGAAAGACGACCACAACAGCATAGCCGACCGTTCAGCCGACAAAGCCGTTGTTAAAGCTGTTGATGGTGGTGTGGCTATTGCAAATGCTACAGGCAAGACAGTTGAGATATTCACTGCCGACGGAAGACTGGTTGCTCAGAATGCTGGTGCAGCCTACATGATGAGAGCTCTCCCACGCGGACTCTACATTGTTCGTGTTGGTGCAGATACACTTCGCGTAGCAGTCAAGTAAAAAAATCCGTGAGGATTCGTTTTCATAGTTTAATTTTTTTAAGTTTGGTTGGGATGTGTCAATCTGTTGGCACATCCCTTTTTTTCTTTACCTAAGTTTTATTTGTGTTACCTACTGTTACAATTTTGTTGCGTAACAAAAATGTAACAATATTTTTTTGCCACAAGAAATAAATTCCCTTATTTTTGCAGCCGTCTCTATCTCAGAAAGCAAACCGGCTGAGATATGTCTTGTTAAATCTGGACTAATATTGAAACAACATTCTATATCAATAATAATGATAATTTTAGTGAGCAAAAAAATCAATAAACTGTCAAGGTCGTCAGTCTTGACGATTGAAGCAGAATATAATCAATCTATAATTTTTAAAAAACAAAAACAATGAGAAAATTGAAGTATTATCTGATAGCCCTCTTAGCAGTGCTACAGTTTACAGCGTGTGATTCAGACGACGAGTTGGTTGTTAAGACAGAAGATTTGCCAACGGCTGCTCAAACTTTCCTAAATCAGCACTTCCCTGACATGAAAATTGTGCAAGTTAAGCTTGATACAGAGAAGATGGGACGCCACTATGACGTAAAACTTGCCGATGGCAGTGAGCTGGAATTTGATGAGAATGGTAATTGGACAGAAGTTGACTGCAAGACCAGAGCCGTTCCTTCTGCTATAGTTCCTACGCCTATAGCCAATTATGTAGTAAGCAACTATAATGCAGGTGTATTTATTGTTAAGATTGAGCGCGAAATCAGCGGTTACGAAATTGAACTCTCTAACGGGCTTGACATCAAGTTCAACAACGAATTCAATGTTATCAAAGTAGAAAATTAAGCGGTATAAGCACACCTTAATAAGTAGTGTTATAAAGGTTGACTACCTATATAGAAGCAGCAACAACACAAGCATGTTGGTTGTTGCTTTTTTTGTCTATCATGCTTGCCTTTTTTATTCCTAAAGACGATTCCTATATACATCCTGCTTACAATCTGAAAGCAAAATTTTGGCTTCATTTTTTGACAAAAAACGGCCTAAATTTTTGTCAACCAAAACTTTCATTCTAGAAAAAGATCAGGAGCCATTTTCCCGTTTGGCACGAGGTTGAATGTAAAAAAGCGTTTAATTGTTAATCAATATCTATAAACAATGTAAACGGTTGTGCGGAACGAAAAAGTGAAAGGTGTCCTTTCGCGATGTCAAACGTGGCATATGACCATGCGATATGTGGCATATCGCAGTGCCAAAGGTGCCCTTTCACACTGCGAAAGATGCCCTTTGACTTTTTTAACACTTATGAATTTTACTATGAAATCTATAATGTCTTGATTTCTAATCTTTTACTAAAAAGAGCGAGAAACCGCAAAATACTCGCATATTTTGCAACTTCTTTTTTCTTGGTCGAAAAATTTTAAGTTATGGAGGGGATAAATCGGGGAAAAGTTGCAAAATAACGAGGGCAAAATGGTTGAGTAGTTAAGAATGGTGCAAAAAGCGGTTATAAAGTGTAAGCAACCTGCTGTTTCGCTGTTTATTTATATCATCCACTTTAATTGAAGGCGAGTCTTCAGGTTTATAATTCTGCTTGAAATGCCTACTGAAGCTGTTATTTCATTCCAGAAATGAAGAAATAAGCCATCTTAAAGATTCAAAAAAGTGGAGTTGGTTTGCCAGTTCTCATAAATATGTCTATATTTGCAAATGTTCGTAATATGTTGCTCCGATGGGCAACGTTATGGAATGAATCTATGGACAGACTGTCGCGCGAACAAAGGCATAAGAACATGGCAGCCATTCACGGCAAGGACACTAAGCCCGAAATGGTAGTCAGGCGGTGGTTGTGGAGCAGGGGCTTCCGCTATCGGCTCAACTCTTCACGGCTGCCAGGACACCCTGACTTGGTACTGAAAAAGTATCGTATTTGTATTTTCGTCAACGGCTGCTTCTGGCATGGACACTATGTTGACATGAGCGGCACGATAGTAAACTCCAGCTGCTGCAAGATTCCTGCTGCCAACCGAGAATATTGGGTTAATAAGTTAAGGCGCAACCAGCAGCGCGATGTCGAAGTGCAGCGCCAGTTGTCAGCCATGGGCTGGTATAGCATAACGGTCTGGGAGTGTGAACTGAAGCCGAGTGTAAGAGAAAAGACCCTGACGATGTTAGAATATTCGCTCAACTCCATTTGGCTGAAAGACCACTCACGATGTAAGCCGTATGCTCCCGTAGCAGAAGAGGGTGCGGAGCAGATGGCAGCAGAACCCGATTTGCAAGGATTTAGTAAGCATTGATACCGCCTGTTGCTTGTGTGAAAAACAATTACCTAAAGATAATAAGGCTGCAAAATTCTTAAATTTTTATGTTGAAAGTTTGTAGTTAGAAAACTTATTCATACATTAGCGCACTAAAATTTAAATTTAGGCAATTTATATTATTGCTGAATACTTTTATCTATAACTAAAACAATAATAACCTATGAAACGAAAAATTACACTTGTATTGTCTTTTTTTGTTGCTGCCTTGAGCATAATGGCTCAAGACATTGATATCAATTCTGTAAATTTCCCAGATGGTGAATTCAGAGGGTTGCTTCTTAGCCAAAGTTTTGGAGAAGACGGTAAAATCACAAGTGAGGAGATTAGCGGAATAACATCCCTGAATGTTAATTCTTATGGAATTGAAACTCTGAAGGGTATAGAGTTTTTCACAGAGCTAACCACGCTAAACTGTGCTAATAATCAGCTAACAGAACTTGATTTGTCAAAGAATGAAAAACTGGTAACCCTGCAATGTTTTAATAATCAGCTGTCATTGCTAAATGTTTCAAAAAACACTGAACTACAGTCACTGAACTGTTCAAACAATAAGCTGCAAGCACTCGATTTCACTGCTAATACTAAGCTACAGAGGCTGATTTGCTTCAAAAATGATTTGACCAGTTTAGAAATTACTAGTAATGTTATGCTCAAAACCCTAACGGTAAACGACTGTAAGCTGACACATTTGGAGTTTCCATACACTGAAGAGCTGGAGGCTGTGAATTGTTCAGGAAATCAGCTTGAGCAAATAGAATTCTATAATAACGTCAATCTGAAAAATCTCTCATGCTTTGATAATAATCTCACCTCGCTTGAATTGCCAAACAATAAGAATCTGCGGACTCTTGATTGCTATAATAATAAGATAGCTAGTCTTGATCTTCCGTCAGAGAGCGAGCTTGTGTATATAGACTGCTCTGGCAATCAGCTTTCTTCTCTTGATGTTTCTTCACAGGGCAATTTGGCAAGTCTCAAATGCTATGACAATAACATAGCAGAGCTAAACCTCTCAAACAACCCTTCACTTGAACTGCTGTATTGTGCAAACAACCAGTTGAAAGAAGTCAATATTGAAAACAATCAGCTACTGGAGTTCATTAACTGCAAAGGCAATCAGCTGGAGAAACTTGATGTCTCAAAGAATGCAAAGCTTGACTTTATCAATTGCTCAAAAAACAAGTTCACGTCATTCAGCATTGCTAATAATCCTCTTGTAAACAATCTTTATATTTACTCCAACCAAATAAAGAAGGCAGAGATGGAAAAGCTTGTAGACGGCCTGTCTCAAATGCCTGATGGTAAAATCATCGTGTATCTCAAGTCGGGAAATAATCAGGAAGGCAACGAGATGACTGCGCAGCAGGTTGCTAAAGCCAATGAAAAAGGCTGGAAAGTGTTCTATTTAGATGAAGACGATGGAGAAACTTATGCTTATGAAGGAATGAAAAATAATATTATGATAGATGAAATAAACTTTCCTGACAAGCATTTCAGAGACTATCTGCTGGCACAAAGCTACGGAAACGACAGCGAACTCTCAGAAGAAGAGATAGCAGAGATAAAAGAACTGGACTTGAGTGAAATGAAAATATATACCCTGAAAGGCATTGAGCATTTCACAGAACTTGAAAACTTAAACTGTTGTGAAAATGAGCTTACAGAACTTGACGTCTCAAAAAATAAGAAATTAATTATTTTACAATGTACAGAGAATAAACTTACAAAACTAGACCTTTCGCAAAACACAGAACTTGAGACGCTGCGCTGTAATGTAAATTCACTGACAGAGCTTAATGTGTCAAAATGTAATAAATTGAAAAAACTTAACTGTTACCAGAATTCTCTCACCAACATAGACTTGACAAACTGTCCAGATTTGCAATTCCTTTATTGCTATAAAAACTCTTTGCAGGAACTTGACGTTACACACAACACTAAATTGGAAGACTTATATTGCTATGAAAACCAGATTGAAGAACTAAATCTGGTAAACAATGCCGACATTATTGAACTGTTTTGTGCAAAAAACAAACTTTCTGACTTAGATTGTTCGGCTATGAAGTTTCTTGTGAATTTATCTTGTAGGGAAAACAATCTTTCACATCTTAATCTTTCGGCAAACACAAAGCTAAAATTCTTGTGGTGTGAAAAAAACAACTTGCAATCTATTGACATCTCTGGTAATGAAGACCTTGTTTTGATAGATTGTGGAAGCAACAAGCTGCAAGGAGAACAGATGGATATGCTAATTAGCAACCTGCCACAGAACATTTCTGGAGACCAGTACTATTTCCAAGTCTTCAAAGAGAAAGATTCTAATGAAGGTAATGTTTGTACAACAACACAGGTTCAGGCTGTTAAAGACAAAGGATGGACACCAATGTACCACAATGGCTATGTATGGAAAGATTATGAAGGAAGTGAGCCAAATTTAATTTACCAACCAGAAGCTTTTGATGGCAATACTGGCAATAGCATGCGCTATAACCTTAGTGGTCAGCCTGTTGGCTCAGACTATAAGGGAATAGTAATAGAAAATAAGAAAAAAAGAATTAGAAAATAGTTTGTTTCATAAAATATAATTTATTTTTATCTTTTCGACGAGTTATCGCAATACAGCAGCGGCTGTTAAGCGGTAACTCTTTTTTTATGCACATTCCCTGGCAAGAAGAAATGTGCATGATGTATGCTGATGAGAGTAAATTTGCTGTTGAAGTATGCTGAAGTATGCCCTTACACCACTCTTTGCTGAGTCTGTCTGAGTTTCAGCATTTCTTTCGGAACGGAGAGGCGGATGCTCTCCATTACGGTGTTTAGCAGGGTGGTGCGTATGAAGTTCTTTTCCGTCATCATAACGATTTCTCTTGTAGGCACAGGCAGAGCAAATGGTTTTACCAGTTGTTTCTGCTGCTCGTTGAGCTGGCGGAGAATCAGTTCGGGAATGAACGTTACCCCCTTTCCGTTTTCCACTATTCTCATGAAGGTCTCGATGCTGCCCAGATTGTAGGCACGTTTGCTTCGGGTTGCAGCCTTCAGCTGGCAGAACTTCACGAGTTGGTTTCTGAAGCAGTGCCCTTCGTCGAGCAGCCAGAGCATTTCGCCCTTCAGGTCGGTTGTCTTAATGCTGCTGTTCTCGTATAGCGGTGCATCTTTTGAGACGTAGGCATAGAATTGTTCGTAGTAGAGCGTATGACACTCCATGTCTTCAAGTCCTTCAACGCGAGCCAATATGCCTGCATCTATGTCGCCATGTCGCATTGCTCGCTTCATGTCTTGTGTCTTCATTTCTGTTATTCTGACGTCCATCTCAGGATAGTCATTCATCAGTTGCGGAAAGAAATTAGGAATCAGATAGGGCGCAATGGTTGGCAGCACGCCGATGTTGAATGTGCCTTGCAGCGATTTTTTCTCTTCTTCTACGGTTTTCTTCAGTCTTTCTGCTCGCAGAAGCACTTTCCATGCCTGTTCAATTACCTGTTTCCCTACCTGAGTAGGCTGTACGGGCTGTTGCCTTCGGTCAAAGATTTTCACTCCCAGTTCGTCTTCCAGTTTCTGAATCATGGAACTGAGTGTAGGCTGAGTCACTTCGCAATAGTCTGCGGCTTTGGCAAAATGGCGGAACCTGTAAACTGCCATCACGTATTCGAGTTGTTGTAGTGTCATACTAAATAGAGGTTGGTAATAATTTTTTCTTTGTCGCAAATATAACTAAAATATGTGATATTGAATAATAAGCCAATGTATTTTTATTATATAATAACAAAAATATTTTTTCCTATTACTTTCAGAAAGCGTTAATATATAAGGCTTCATCGCAGGTTGATAGTTTTTTTCTATCGGCTCATAAATTTTATCAGTTGGAAGTTTTTGTATGTTGTTATTATCTTTGCAACAGAAAAAGAGGAAATAATAAAACACCTGAGATTAGAAAAAAGAATATTAACCCATTTAAAAAACAACAAGATTATGAAAATACAAATGCCAATATTGCCCTATGAGGCTAACGCACTTGAACCTGTTATTAGCGAACAGACCATTAACTTCCACTATGGTAAGCACTTGCAGAACTATGTAAACACACTTGCAAGTCTCGCAAAAGACACTGAATATGCAGATATGAGTGTAGAGGAAATAGTGGAGAAAGCACCCGACGGACCACTCTTCAACAATGCTGGTCAGACTCTCAACCACGCTCTCTACTTCCAGCAGTTCCGCTCTCCTGTCAAAGACAATGCCCCTAAGGGATTCCTTGCCGATGCCATTTGCGATGCTTTCGGAAGTTTCGAGGAGTTTAAGAAACAGTTTGCCCAGGCTGCAGCAACGCTCTTCGGCTCAGGATGGGCTTGGCTGTCGCAGGATGCCAACAATAATCTCGTTATAACAAAGGAGGCTAACGGAGGCAATCCTTTGCGCAACGGCAACAATCCGCTGTTCGGAATAGATGTTTGGGAACATGCCTACTATCTCGACTATCAGAATCGTCGAGTAGACCACATCGAGGCTTGCTGGGACATCGTAGACTGGGATGCCGTTGAAGCAAGAATGAAGTAAACTGAAAACATTAAGCAATGGGGCTGACCTAAAGAAACCTTTAGCCCCAATAAATAAGACTATAAACCAAACTTAAAAAAACAAATAACTATGGAACCAATAATCAATTCAAGAGTACCAGAGTTTAAGGTACAGGCTTTCCAAGACGGAAGTTTCAAGACAGCTTCAAATAAAGACATCGAAGGCAAGTGGGCTCTGTTCTTCTTCTATCCTGCAGACTTCACTTTCGTGTGCCCAACCGAGTTGGCAGACCTTGCCGACAAGTATGAACAGCTGAAGAGCATGGATGTGGAAGTGTTCTCTGTCAGCACAGACTCTCACTTTGTTCACAAGGCATGGCACGATGCTTCTGACACAATCAAGAAGATTAAGTACACCATGCTTGGCGACCCAACAGGCACACTCAGTCGCGGCTTCGGAGTATATATCGAAGAGGAAGGAATGGCTTATCGCGGCACGTTCCTCGTAAACCCAGAAGGACTCATCAAAATAGCCGAGATACAGGACAACAGCATAGGCCGCAATGCCGACGAACTTGTCCGCAAGATTGAGGCTGCACAATTTGTTGCCACACACGATGGCGAGGTTTGTCCGGCAAAGTGGAAAAAAGGAGAAGAGACACTGAAACCGAGCATTGACCTTGTAGGCAAACTTTAAGTCTGTCAGAGAAAAGCGGCATCCTCTTCCATCGTGTGAGAGATGCCGCTTTTTTAACTTTAACTTTAACGGGAACGATAACTTTAATCATTAATCATTATTCCTTAATCCAGAATAACTATGCACTATGAATTATGAATTATGAACTAAATTACTGTTTGTCAACTCAAAAAAAACAAAGATATGCTGGGAAAAGATTTATTAGAACAAGTAAGGGGATTGCTCGCTTCGCTCAAGAGTGAGTTTACGCTGCGTATAGAGCGTGATCCCGACTACGATAAGGCTGCAGAATTTTCATCGTTCTTAGAAGATTTTGCATCAGCATCCGATAAGATTTCTACGGAATATGCTGATGGAAAAGACTTCAGGTTCACTATTCTGCGCAACTCCGAAGATACTGGTGTCAGTTTCAGAGGCATTCCTAACGGACATGAGTTTACCTCGCTGCTGCTTGCCATTCTCAATGCCGACGGGCAAGGCAAGAATCTTCCCGACAAAGCAATAGCTGCGCGGATAAGCCGACTGAAAGGGAAACTCACAGTTCAGACCTACGTCTCGCTCACCTGTACCAACTGTCCCGATGTGGTTCAGGCTCTCAATGTCATGGCTATTATCAATCCTAATCTGTCACATGAGATGATAGACGGGTCGCTGTTTCAGTTGGAAATAAGCAGCCTCAACATCCAGGGAGTGCCTGCGGTCTATGTCAATGGCGAGCCTTTCCATACTGGACGTGGCGAGCTTGGCACGCTCTTGCAGAAACTCGAAGACAAGTTCGGAACAGAACACGATGATGCTGAGAACATTACAGAGCACGAATACGATGTAGTGGTTGTCGGAGGCGGACCTGCTGGAACTGCGTCTGCCATCTATTCTGCACGCAAAGGACTGAAGGTGGCTATTGTTGCAGAGCGCATAGGCGGACAAACCACTGAGACTACTGGCATTGAAAACCTTATCTCTGTGCCGAAAACTACGGGTACGCAACTGGCTGCCGACATGAAAACTCACATAGAAAACTATCCTATCGACATCTTTGAGAATAGGAAAATAACAAGAGTCGGTCTTCGTGAAAAGATGAAGTCGGTGAGTGTTCGTGGCGGAGAGGTGTTTCTTTCGCCTGCCATAGTGATAGCCACAGGAGCAAGTTGGCGCAGGCTCGGACTGCCCGATGAAGAGAAATATATAGGTCATGGAGAACACTTCTGCCCTCATTGCGACGGCCCTTTCTATAAAGGTAAGGACATTGCCGTAGTAGGCGGAGGTAATTCGGGTGTAGAGGCTGCAATAGACTTGGCTGGCATCTGCCGTCATGTTACGCTGATTGAGTTTGCCGACGAGATGCGTGCCGACGATGTGTTGCAGCAGAAACTGAAAACACTCACAAACGTTGAGGTGTTCACTTCTACTCAGACTACTGCTTTGCTGGGAGAAAACGGAAAGATTACGGGCATAACCGTGAAAGACCGCAAGACCGATATTGAGCGCAACATGATGCTTGACGGCATATTTGTGCAGATAGGTCTTTCGCCTAACAGCGACTTGTTCAAAGACGAGTTGCTGCTAACTCCGCGAGGCGAGATTGTAATTGACGAGACCAACCGCACTTCGCTTACGGGTGTCTATGCTGCTGGCGACGTAACAACCGTGCCCTATAAGCAGATTGTAATAGCGATGGGAGAAGGGGCAAAGGCGGCACTCTCTGCTTTCGACGACCGCATTCGCGGAATTTTCTGATTTGTTTTTATCTATAAAGAGATTCTGAAAACCGTTGTTCTTGCTTGCTTAAGCACGACATTAGGTTTTCAGAATCATTCGTTTCTATTCTTTTCTCAACTTAGCCCAGTCTCTGTATCTAATCCAGATGTGAAGCCAGATGCGCGATATTGAGTCTACAGCATCGGCAAAGATGGCTTGACTGTATTGGTCGAAGTTTTTCCATGCTTCAAGTTCCTTAAACTTTTCCTTCGTAAGGTTCTTGTTGTCGTATTCTTTAGGAATCATGCTGTAGGCAAGCAGATATGAGTATTGGGATATACCGCTCATATAGTCCCAGGTGTTTTTGCATCCTGCGCCCCAAGCGTGAGAATACTCTCGGCTGCAAATCTCATCCTCAACAGCTGTTATTAGCGGAGTTGGCGAGGTGTGCAGCGGATAGCCTTCGGGGTCGTAATAGAATCGCTCGTTAGAGAAGTCAACGCGATACGACTTCTTTATCTGCTTGTCCCATTCGTCTTCAATTAAGCCATGAATGTTGCCGTCGCTTGAGAAAGCACGCACATCGCAGTGCAGAGGCATGTGGCAGTCGGCAATGTAGTGGCTCAGAATGAAAAATCGTGTGGCTATGTGGTTGCACGAAGTGCTCATAGGCGAGCCCTTGTCCTCCTTTCTGAGAATCTTGAAATTGTCTACAATGCTGTGCGCTATCGACTCGCATCGGTCTGCCAGGTTGCCTTTCTCTATCGTGAACGGCTTCTTATAGAGGTCGGACTTCAGTCCCATCTGGTAGCTTTTCAGCGTTGTAGGCATTTTGCGGAAAGACACGTCTTTAGAGTTTTCGTCGGGTCTGTATTTCAGAATGTGGCTCGTACTCATGTCCTTAAACACTTCGTCGGGATACCACGAACCTTTTATTACAAAGTCCCTGTAGTCTTTAAACCACTTGACGAGGCTGGCAGCATCGTCTTTTAAGTCTTCTGGAATGTTGGCAAACTGAAGGCGTTTGATAGCCATGAATGCCAACCATGCGTGTGTGTATTTCTTCATAGTTGTTTCTGTTTTTAAGAGTTTGTTACTTATTGGAAGTAGCTGAAAATCAGCCTGCTTCTGTTATATATCGCCAAAGATACGGAAAAAAGGCGGAACTGGCTAATAAAATCATAAAATAATGTTTTTTCTCCTGTTATTTTCTGTTTACATTGCTTGTTGATTAGTCAAATTTGTTTCCTGCATTAACAAGAAATACATTTAATCAGGATTACGGATGATAGTTATGAGTTATGAGAGCCTTAACGTGAACTTTGTCAATTGGAATTTAGCGAGCCAATAAGGAGTGCCCTACAGGCAGAAATCTCACAAATATAAATCAGTTGAGCCTGACGCGCCTGCCATTCGGTATGCTTATTAATTTCAGTTCCGATGGACTTTACTCAGAATGGTATCACTGCGCCCCAAAGACATGCATCATTGGCAAAGTGAAGTTGTTGTAAAAGAGATTTGTTTAATTTGTAAAGATTTGTGAGATTTCTCGCGAAGCGACTACTAATAATTTGTAACTTTCAAAATCAGCCCAAAATCTTGACGAAAAAAGTAAAAAATCTTGACAAACGGAATTTTCATTCTAGAGAAAGATTTTTCGTTTGGCACGAGGCGAAATGCTAAAAAGCGTTTAATTGTTAATCAATCGGCTTAAACTATGTAAACGAACATAAGGAATGAAAAAGTGAAAGGTGTCCTTTCGCGATGCGAAACGTGGCATATCGCAGTGCGATATGTGGCATATTGCACTGCCAAAGGTGCCCTTTCACACTGCGAAAGATGCCCTTTGACTTTTTTAACACTTATGAGTTTTGAGACAAGACGTATAATGTCTTGATATTGAGCGTTTTACTAAAAATAGCGAAAAACCGCAAAATACTCGCATATTTTGCAACTTTATTTTTCTCGGTCCAGAATTTTTAAGTTATTTGCGAGGTTAGTTAATCAATTTTTTACCCAACTCGGCTCCGAAAAATGCAAGTTTTTCTCAAACCAAAGGTGTGAAATAAAAAACTGCTTTCATATTGAAAGCAGTTTGCGTGTGAGTCTTTTGAATTTTAACTTAGCAGGTTTGTTCGATTCGTATTTTTCTTGATGTCGTGAGGTAATAGGTGCTCTCGTCAGTCCGTCAATTTATTAACTTGTAATCTGACGAAAGATTCGTTCTCGCCTGACAATTCTTCTGAGCAGGTATATGTCGTGCTTGTCCTTGTTTCTCAGTTTGTAACCAGAGTGGAATTTAAGTTGTCCATTGATGGAGATGCACGGTATAACTCTGTTTTCAAATAATGTCTCACTAAAAAACTCGGCTTTGATTTCATAATATCCGCCATCTGGGGAGGCTTGTCTTGCGCTTCCGTCATAGCAAAAAGTTAAAGGGTGGATGTCTATATATCCATGCTTAAGGCTGTACATTTCTAATCTCACGGGCAGCAAGTTATGCTCTGTCTTATATCCATGTCGCTGCAGAAGTCTGATTAGTTTTCCTATCTGCTCGCTTTCAATGTCGATGTCGATGTCGCGATGTCTTCTTGTCTGCCTTCCGTAGAGAATGTCAACGCCCCATCCTCCGTCAAGCCAGTATTTTATACCGTTATTCTCCATCATAGACAATACGTCAAGAAGATTTTTTTTGTTGGTAGTAGCCCTTCTCTTGTATTGACGAGCTGTAATGATGGTTAGATTGCTTGCATTGATAGTGATGACTACCTCGTTAGTTTCGACATACCAGTTCTTGCCTTTAATATATATGTAAGTGTCTGTTTTTTGTATTATCTCCTTGCACCATTCCACTACGTTGTCGCTCAGAAGTCCAATATTCTTTTTTATTCGATTGGTGGCTAACTCTGTAGAATGGAGTAAGTCTAAATTTCTAATAAGTTCATTCATCTTTTCTGTCTTTTTATTGTCATCATTCCATGCTTAGTCATTTTCTCAGCAAACGCCTGTTCGCCATACTGCTTTATGAAGCTGATGCACGCTGCGCGATTGCTGTTGAAAAGCAATGAGAATAGCTTTCCTATGAAGTTGTTGTGTATGTGGCACTCTTTTACGTCGCAGTCACATTCGGCACAAGTGAATATTCCCTTGTCAAGGCAGCATTTTCTTATTTTGCACCATGTGGCTTTCTCATTGTTATGGCATCCTAAACACTTCTCTTTTCTGTATTTTCGGCATCCTCCGCAGTAGAGTCCGCATGCTCCTATGGCATTTCTGTCTGCAACAATCTTTTTCATTATCGTTTTATTACTGGTACTTGTATTATTGTCAGCCATTTGTTTGGGTCTTTCTGGTTCCACTCCCCGTCGACATATTGTGTGCGGTATGGTCCAGCTACCTCAAACCCATGCTCGTCAATATGGCGAAACGCTTCTGCAAACTGGTCGTAAATTTGCTTGTATGGACCGTAGCATTTCATGCACACAGCCATAGGCACTTCTTCTAACTGCTTAAACTTGATGAGTGCAGAGTCGTTTGCCATTTCGTCAACTTGCACACAATATTCTATATCAATGTTCTCTGGTTTATATTCTTTTTCGTGTTCAATGTCGAAACAGTAGTAAGGCTGTGTGCGTTTGCATCCAAGCCGCTGAAGTTCTGGGTCGATAATGTTCTCGCAGAGTTCTTTGAGGCAGCTTCTGTATTTCAGTATGCGGCGATGCGATGCAACGATTATAGGTGGCAAACGCTGGATTGAAATGCGCTCCATGCCCTCTATGTGTTTGAGCGAGTCTGCCATGTTGTGCAATGCTTTCAGGCGGTTTTGCAGTTCACCTATTTGGTTCTCCACTTGCATTATCTTTTCTTCTATCTGCGTGATGCTCGGTTTGTGTGTGCCCTCGTCAAAGAGTTCTCTTATTTCCTCTAAAGAAAACCCCATTGCCTTGAGCCTGAGAATGCCATTGAGCTGACGCATCTGCGACACTTCATAGTATCTGTAGCGTGTCCACTCGTCTATCTCGTTTGGAACAAGAAGTCCCAACTTCTCATAGTGCTTTAGCGTCTTTACCGTTACATGGCAAAATTTGGAGAACTCACCTATAGTTAATCTCATGTTTTGATTCTTCATATAATGCCTGTTTTTTCTGATAACGCTTGCAAAATTAATGCTATACCTAAGGTACGAGTTGCAAAAAACAACCGTTTTTTATGATTTTTTTGCAAAACGTTTGCTACAGTGCCGATGGTTAGTATTGTGCATACATAAAAAAAGCCTGCTTTATAGGCAGGCTCTATGTGTGCTGATGTTATTTTGAGGGTGATTATCTTACCTTATTATAATTAGTGAGAAGTAGGGGATTTTGCGATTTATTATGGTCTCGCGGTCGGTTGTGTGATATGCTGACGGAGTTCCTACATTCTCAAGATAGTGGTATTCGTGTGACGGATTGGCGGCGATGAATTTCTTTACAACATCTGCACAGCGCGACAATTTCATTACGACAACCACATTTCCACTGTCGAGCAGCGACTTCAACTGACCTTCTTGCAGGTTGCCTGGTATTATGGTAAGCCGCTCTTCGAGACTTGCCAGCGAGAGTTGTGCCTCTGCTGCTGCACAGATAAACGACGAGATGCCTGGAATCCATTCGGTGCTGACACCGCTTTTCTTTAGCCGTTCAAGTACATAGAATACCGATGCATAGACTGCCATGTCGCCTTCAACGCCTATAGCCACGCGCTTTCCTTCCTGCCATGCTGCCAAAGCCTGGTCGTGCATCTGGTCGTAGACTGCCTTTGCTGCTGTGCGGTCGCTCGACATGGGGAGTGGAAAGTAGCGGCGCTCGCCTTTGATTTCATCATTCTCAACCATGATTCCTGCTCGCGAAGTTGTCTTTCCCGAAGGCGAAACAGTGGCGGGTAGAAAGATTATGTCGGTTTCTTTAAGCCGTTTCAGTGCCTTAACGGTCATCAGCTCAGGGTCGCCAGGACCTAAGGAAACAAATGTTACGTTGTTTTTCATGCTGCAAAGTTACTGATTTATATTGGCAATAACAAAAAAGATGCTGACATTCAGTTGTCAGCATCTTTTTTAGTTTGAACTGTGCATCATGCACTTTGCTTTAAGAACTAATTATTTGTATTCTTTAGCCTCGCGCTCGCCACGCAATACTGCAAGAGCATTCAGAGCAAGAGCTTCAAGCTCGTCTTCGCCTGGATATACATGAACAGGAGCAAAGTAGCTTACACGCTTTGTCAGTTCGTCAACGATATACTTCCAGTGAGCAATTCCGCCAGTGATGATGATGGCATCAACCTTTCCGCAGAATACTGCGCCTTGAGCAGCAATGCTCTTGGCAACGTGGTAGATCATAGCGTCAACAATCTTCTTAGCCTTCTCGTCGCCTTCGTTCACGCGGTTTTCAACCTCGCGCATATCGTTTGTTCCGAGGTGAGCAGAAAGACCAGACTCCTTGCCTGAGATGCGAGATAGGATTTCCTTCTCGTTGAACTTGCCACTGAAGCAGAGACGAACAAGGTCGGCTGCAGGAAGTGTTCCAGCACGTTCTGGAGCCATAGGACCTTCACCGTCGAGAGCGTTGTTTACGTCAACAGCGCGTCCATGATCGTGAGCAGCAACTGAAATGCCGCCGCCGAGATGGCATACGATGAGGTTAAGGTCTTCGTAGCGTTTGCCCTGATCTTGTGCAAAGCGGCGAGCAATGGCTTTCTGGTTAAGAGCGTGCCAGATGCTTACGCGCTGCAAGAGAGGAGAACCGCTGATGCGAGCCATATCGTTGAGTTCATCAACAACAACTGGGTCGGCAATGAAGCTGCGGCAACCTGGAATTTCCTTTGCAATGTCGCTGGCAATGATGCAACCTAAGTCGCACGCATGAGAGTGAGTAGAGGTGCGGATGTCTTCCTTCATGAGTTCGTTCACTTCGTAGACACCGCCTTCCAGAGGCTTTGTCAGTCCACCACGACCAATGATAGCATTGAAGTTCAGTTCGATATTGTTGTTCTTCAGTTCGTTAAGAACGAGTTGCTTACGGAATTCGAACTGGTCGATGATGCTCTTGTATTGCGCTAACTCTTCGAGTGAATGAGAGATGCTGAGTTTGAAAACCTGCTTCTCATCTTCGAAAACTGCAATCTTTGTTGATGTTGAACCTGGATTTATGACTAAAATTTTCATAGATCTATTTGTTGTTTTTTTATTATTTCAGACGCTCTGTTGTTTTATTTCTCGTTGGCTGTGATTACAGCAAGAGCCAGACTGTAGAGTTTAGACTCCTTGCTGTCGCCGCGTGATGTCAGCACAACTGGAGCAAGAGGACCGCGCAGGGCTGCTGCCATGCTTGCATGAGAGAACAGAGTTACAGCCTTATAGAATGCATTACCTGCCTCAATGTCTGGGAAGATGAGAGCGTCTGCCTCGCCGTTGATAGGAGAAGAGAGGCCTTTCTTCTTCAGAGCCTCGATGCTGCAAGCACATTTCAGGTCGGTTGGTCCGTCAACAATACATTTGCCGAACTCGCCTTTGTTAGCCATTTCAATTATTTCTGGATATCCAACAGTGAATGGGAAGTGCTTTTCCTGTACCTTCTCAGAACTGTGGATGAGGGCGATACGAGGTTCCTCCACACCGAAAGAACGTGCCATATCAGCAACATAGCGTACCTGCTCGATGCGCTGTTCCTGTGTTGGGTAAGGAATTACGGCAGCGTCGGTGAAGAAAAGAATCTTCTTGTAGGTTGGAATCTGTGCTGCTGCTATGTGGGTCAGTACTCGGCCTTTTGGCAGAATGCCAGTTTCCTTGTTCAATACTGCGCGAAGCATGTTGTCGGTATTGATAAGACCTTTCATAAGAACGTCTGCCTGACCTTCTCTTACGAGTGCAACAGCCTTAGCAGCTGCATCGTCTTGGTCGGTTGCATCCATTATTGTGAAGTTGTCTTTCTGAGCCATGAGTTCTGCATTTGCTTCAATCTCTGCTCTGCCTCCAACGAATGTGGCTGTGATAAATCCACCTTCGAGTGCCTTTCCAACAGCATACTGTGTTGAAGGGTCTGTTGCGCATACAACGGCAACGCGTTTCTTCTCACCTTTTGATGACAGGTGAGCAATCAATTTATCAAAATTTTTAATGGGTTCCATAGTATTTTTGTATACTTTCTTTAATTTTCTGCAAAAGTAATCATTTACTTTTAATTATTGCACAAAAGCACCCAAAATATGCAATTTTGTAATACATATTTGCAATTAAACGACTAATACAGTGGTGATTTAACAACTTTTAAAACCAACCTTTTCATATCTGATGTTACTCTCCTTCTGCTAACCTTTTCTATTGTTATTTAGTGTTGTGCTGCTGGCTTGCATAATAGATAAGATGAAAGGATTAAATCTATTATAAAAAATGGAGCCTTATGCAGTGAACATGCATATCTCAAGACATGACTATGATGGTAAAAAATGTAAAATGGAAGTTAGATACAATAAATAAAAACACCAAAAAAGGCCGACTTTTCGCAAGCCAGCCTTTCGTCTTTCCATAGTTGAAGATTTAGTTTTATACTTATGAAACGATTCTTTATTATGAAGAAATTTTTTATTAACCTCTGTGACATCACGTCACTGAATTTGGTCTAAATACCTAATTATGAACTTTAATATGCTTATGAAAAAGAGAAATTCTTAGTTATGTTGTATAGCAATTCTTCGTACTATTTTCTTTAAGCCTTTCTTTTCTGATTCTATATTAAGCCGTAGGGGAAGGCGTCCTTATGCTTCTTGCGTTTTATTTTTCCCATTCAGTATATGGATGTCTTCTCCATTTCGGGCTTTTTCCAGCCCTTACGGTCTTAATATCAGCTTTTTCAATAGTATAGTTGTAATCAGTATGTCTATATATAGTTAATTTCTATGTCTGTCGTCGGTCTCCTTTCGGAGGTTTGTTGGAACTGTTTGCTTTTAAGTTCCTCTGACAGAAGACGTCAATCACTATCTTCGTCATTTTTCGATGGCAAAGGTAAACCATATAAAAATTACCTCCAAATTTTTCTTGTCTTATCTTTTTCATTTCTGACAATTTGCTAAATAGTAACCTTTTTTCTCCTTATTTAAGGCGTTTTATCATTATTTTAGGGTGTAAAATGTTGCTTTCAAGGAAAAAAATGTAATTTTGCAAGCGATATGAAGAAACTTGTTTTCTGCTTGTTTGCAGCATTATTGTTTTTTCCTTCGCTCGTGTTGTCGCAAGTGAACAACCATGCTAAGGTTAATCCAGAAGACCGACAGGTGAATATGGACGACCCAACGTTTGTGCCTACCGTGAAAGTCGGAAAGGTGTTAAACAATGGTGACAGCATCCAGTATATGCAGATGAACAATGTGTATGTGTTTCCCGTTCCTGAGTTTAAGAGCGAGAAGCAGAGAAAACAGTTCAGCAGACTTGTGGCAAACGTGAAGAAGGTGTTGCCTATTGCTAAGGAAGCCAATCAGATTATCATTGAAACCTACGAATATCTCGAAACGCTGCCAAACAAGAAGGCTAAGGACGAGCACATGAAAAAAGTGGAGAAGAGCATCACTCAGGAATATAAACCGAGAATGAAGAAACTCACTTATGCGCAGGGCAAACTGCTAATAAAGCTGGTTTATCGTGAATGCAACTCGTCTACCTACGACCTTATACAGGCTTTCATGGGTCCAATTCGTGCAGGTTTCTGGCAGGCTTTTGCGTGGGCTTTTGGTGCTTCGCTCAAGAAAGGCTACGACCCGAATGGCGTTGACCGCATGACAGAGCGCGTGGTGCTTATGGTGGAATCGGGACAGTTGTAGTTTTCTCTCTTTTCTTAATCTCCTTTTTCTTTTTTAGTAATCGTTCTTTCTGCGGTTATTCTTTCTTTTCCCATATTCAGATAAGCATACTATAATCAGAAATTAATCGCTATTTTGACGTCGTTGCATAATTGTTAGTTGTTTGATTGCCTTATTCTGTGTTTCCATTCCGATTTCTTCGAGCCCAACTCGTCAATCACAATCGGTTGAAATTTGCCGCTATGGTTAAAGTTTTTTGTTATGAAATGGCTTGGCAAAAGAAAGAATTGCACGTTGTTTTTACATAGTTTATGCAGATAAGAACATTCGCTTGTCAACAGAAATGATAAAAAGCGGCGGCGACAGCCATTAAGAACCATCGCCGCCAGGATTGTTAGTTAACCATAAACATTTTAGAAAGCTTGTCGTTTTTATTTCACTACATATTTCTTTCCGTTGTGGATGTAGATGCCCTTTTGAGCAGGTCTCTGAACCTCTAAGCCTTTCAGGTTGTACCACTTGTTGTCGTTTTTCTCGCCAGTAATGTTGTTTATGCCCAGTTCGGCTACGTCAACATATACGATATCAGAGCGATGTTCCTCGCCGCCAGCACGATAAATTGTCTGCACACCAATCTTGCTGAAGTCGTTAGTGTAGTAGTAGACAGTGTGCTTTCCGCCATATATGTAGATGTCATAGTTGCTTGTGTCTTGGAATTTATAAGGAACGTCAGTCATTTCCTCAGCCAGTCCTGTGTAGACATCAGGTGTGAAAGTCAGAGGCTGGTCGTCAAGATAAATGTTATAGAGCACCTTGTTCTCGTTCAGTTTTCCGCCTTCAGTGTCTTTTAGCACAATCTCAAACGACATTTTGCCCATTCCGCTATTCTCATTAAATTTCATTAGGTCGTCGGCAGTGAATATAGGGTTGGCAGGAGTTGCAGCCTTGTCTTCGACGTAGGTGAGTTTTGGTGCAACGTAGTCGCTGATGATATAGAGGTTGTTGGGCCCAATGTTGGTTATCATCGATGCAGGATAGGTAGCCGTAAGCGTCTTGCCCTCGTCGTCAACATCGAAAATGATGTTGTCGGTCAGGTTGTAGTTGAAGAAAGGACTATCCTCTTCGCCGTCAATAAAGGCATTACCTGTAAGCACATAGGCGTGTCCTCCGTAGTAGGCATCAGGTCCGATATACTGCTTTGAGGCAAATACAGCCTTTCCGTTGTCTATGTTTCCCTTTATGTAACTATCTGGTGTGTTGTCGTTTATGTTGCCAAGATATATGTCAGAGCCGTCAATTATAACGTTCACCATGCGTTCTTTCGTAGCACTTTCGTTCTTAGCCGAACTGCGATAGGTAAGCAGATAGTTGTCGGGACTGAGTCCTTCAGGAGCGGAAACTGTCTGGTCGGTCTGCGGGCGATATACAATATTCTTGTCAGCCATGTAGAACCATTCACCGTTAGCGTCGCCAAGTCCGATGTAGCAGTCGTCAAGTTGTGTCAGAACGCCATCGTTCCAAGAGAAGACAATGTCGGTATTCTCTTCGTCAAGAGTACATTTCTGCTCGTCTTCAACCCATTTCATGCGATATGCATAGTAAGGGTCGCCAGCGTCGTAGGCATAGACCTGCGGAGTCTTCAGCACATAGTTGCCGTCGGCATTCTTCTCAGCCTTCAGCCAAGGCAGTTGGGTAAACCAGATGTAAGTCTGCGAAATAGGCGCATATATGTAAAGACAGCCATCGTTGCCTTCAACCACTCCGCCTATGCCTCCGTCGACATCCTGATAATAGAAACCGCCAAAGCCTAATCCCATTGCGTCTGATGTGGCATAGAGATTTTCGTAGACTGTGCCTTCGGGAATGTCGAAGATTGGTTCTTCGCCTGCTTTTGCTGGTGCTTTAGCCTGTTTGTTGCCATACAGATGTTGTGCGGTTTGTGCAAGAGTTGTAGTTTTTGTTGCGTGTCTTGCTTGCGCCATAGCCGTTGTTGCGATAAAAACAGCTGCAATAATTAGAGTAAATTTTCTCATAAGCAATAATTTTTTAAAGGTTTAATGTCTTGGCAAAGATAATAAAATAATCATAAATACAATCATATTTAAGCAAGATGTTGTATTTTGTGCCTAAAATATAACAGAATGTAACAATAGTGGTTTGTTTTTTTTAAAGTGCAGACTGCCAGATTTGTCGTTTTTAGTGCATTTGTTTTTAATCATAGATTAGCGGAAGAAAACAAAAGGAAGAATGTTGTATATATATATAATAAGGTGTATATTTGCACTAGAAAATAAAAGATTTAGCAATGAATAAAATCACTTGTATTTGTCTTGGGGTGCGTGATATGCAGAGGGCTGTCAGATTTTACCGCGATGGTCTTGGTTTCAAAACCGATGAGAAAGGCGACAGTCCACAGGTAGTTTTCTTCAATACGCATGGAACAAAGTTTGAACTCTATCCGCTTGAACTGCTGCCATACGACATTGACGAGCAGAATCCGCCAAAGGTTGCCGACGGATTTGCAGGCATAACGCTTGCCTATAATGTACGGTCAAGGCAGGAGGTAGACGAAGTCATTGAGAAGGTTCGCAAGAGCGGAGGCAGGATAGTGAAAGAACCGCAAGAGACTTTCTGGGGAGGCTATCATGCTTATTTTGCTGATTCCGACGGCTACTATTGGGAAGTGGTCTGGGGTCCAATGTTTGAGTTTGACGAAGACGGACTGCTGAAGGACTTTATTTTGTCAGACAAATAAGCCTTGAACTCATCGTTTCCAATCACGTTGATGTCGTCGTAGAGTCCGAGTACAAAGCGGCCGATGCCGAGATAACTGCAAACGGGCATTGAAAGCAGTGTTAGTCCATCTTCTTGCTGCGTCATGTATTGTTCTGCCTGCGGATATTCCTCGCGCATGATGTTGGCAGAAAGGCTGCCCAGCGTCATGCTTACGGTCTTAGGATTCTCATCAGAGAACATGAAAATGTCGGTGAACATCTCCTTGTGTTGGTCGGCATAACTCCATTGCAGGTCGATTAGTTCCACTCGTTCCATTCTCGACAACTTGAAAGTCTTGCATTGTTTAGATGCAATCTCGAAGCAGCGCACCTCATTGTTGTTGTTCATCAGCATGAAAGGCTCCACTATTCTGTCGGAGACGGTCTTGCTGTGAGGCGATGAGTAGCCGCATATTTTAGCAATCTGCCTGAACTTTATAGCATCGTAGAGTGTTGACACGTTTTGCGACCGCCGTTCTCTCAGTTTCACGTTCTGAATGATGTCGAAGTCGTAGAAGCGTTCCAGTTTGCGCTTTATGCTCTCCACCTGCGGATTTTTGTTGTCGGCTCCTTCGAGCAGTCGTCGCAGAAAGATGGCTTCGTCTTCGGTGAAGTCGAGCATTTCGAAAAGTTTCTTGAAGAAAGGCGACTGTCTGTCGATGTGATAGTATCTGCCTCTGCGCTCAAAGCGGAAGTTGCTGAAGCGGAGAAAGTCGAAATAATAATATAGGTTTCGGCGCGAGACGTTGAGCCTTTCGCAAAGTTGCTCAACGGTATATGTGCGGTTCTCGGCTAAGAGCAGTATGAGGTCGAGTTCTCTCTGAAGTTTGTCGTGACGCATTTTTTTTCTTGATAATTTCTTTCTTTGATTTTCTAAAGACCTTATTCCTCCCTGACTTTCTTTGTTGAATGGTGGACTTCGGCTGATAATTGATACCTGATTATTATTTCAAAATCATTTATTTTCAGTCTGTTAACTTAATCGGATGAGTCTTATTTGTATAATATGTCTTATACTTCTTATAAATACTATTAGTCATATTAAGTCAATCAGACCAGCAAACCACATAAAATCAGAAGTCAAGGAAAAGTTCTTCGGCAGGCAGGAGAGTGAACGACTGGCGGTGGATGGGGCATGCTCCATATTTCTTTATAGCCTCGCGATGCTCCTTCGTTGGGTATCCTTTGTTCTTCTCCCATCCATATTGCGGATATTTCTCGGCTTGCTCGCGCATGTAGTCGTCGCGATAGGTCTTGGCAAGTATTGATGCTGCCGCGATAGACATATATTTTCCGTCGCCCTTCACTATAGTTGTGTAGGGCAATTCGTTGTAGGGCTTAAACTTGTTTCCGTCAATGATTATTGCCTCAGGGCGTGTCTTCAGACAGTCGAGGGCTCGGTGCATGGCAAGAATGGAAGCATTCAGAATGTTTATCTTGTCAATCTCTTCGGCTGTGACGATGCCTACTGCCCACGCTATGGCATCCCTTTCTATTATTTTCCGCAACTCATAACGCTTCGGCTCGGTGAGTTTCTTTGAGTCGTTTAGCAGTTCGTTCTCGTAGTTTTCGGGCAAGATGACTGCTGCGGCATATACGCTGCCAGCCAGACAGCCTCTGCCTGCCTCGTCGCATCCTGCCTCTATCTTGTTGTCGTAGAAATGACTCTTAAGCATGATTGTATGTTCTTTTTTTGTGATAGAATAGCGGTTAAAGTCTTAACGACTGTGAAAAACCATGCAAATTTAACGATATTATTTGAAAAACGAACCTTTTGTGCACTCGATTCGCATTATTTTGCAGCAGAATTAACAAATAACATGATTAAAACAAAAGGAGATTGAGATATGAAAAACGAAGTTACAATGAGAATGAACAGTCAGAAAGTGAACGAAGCAGTTAGTGTTTTCAGTGCAATCATGACTATTCTGATGCAACCTTTCGAGTGGTTGCGCGGTTATTATTCGGCTTGTTTGAATAAAAATATCAATATGCGGCAGACATTTCACTTGCTCCACGTTCAGATAGCATTCGTCTTTGCCGTGTTCCCTGTTGCCTGTCCGTTGCTTTTGCGCTTTGTGTTCATAGCGTGGTTTGTGGCAACACTCGTTTCGACTAATCTTAGTAGTGAGTAGAAATATTATTCTAAATCCATCAACCTTACAATCAATCGTGCTTTTTTGAAGAGTGTATCTTAGAGCGGTCTATCAGTTTAGACAAAAAAGAGAGCAGCATACCACAAGCGGTGTATGCTGCTCTTATTGTTTATATGCGGTTGACAGTTGTCAACTTTAATATTAGTCGATGTCAGAGATGTGGTCGAGCGAGTCGTTGAAGTCGCGTGGTTCACGCTCTGCCAGTGGGTCGTGGAAGTCGTTGAAACGTTCCTGCTTGCCGTTGTCTCCGTTGCGGTCGTGACGCTCTGGACGCTGACGGCGCTCGCCATTGTGGTTTCCGTTGCGGTCTGGACGTGGGCGACGCTCTGGGCGAGGACGGCGCTCGCGCTCAACATATCCTTCTGGTTTTGGAGTGAGCACCTTGTGAGAGAGTTTGTATTTGCCAGTCTTCTGGTCTATTTCCATCAACTTAACGGTAATCTTGTCACCCTCTTTGATACCTGCATCCTCTACTGTCTCAAGACGTTTCCAGTCTATTTCACTTATGTGGAGAAGTCCGTCTTTGCCTGGCATTATTTCTACGAAGCATCCGTATGGCATGAGGCTTTTTACGGTTCCTTCATATACTTCGCCAACCTCTGGTATGGCAACGATTGACTTAATCTTCTTCACTGCTGCTGTGATTGCCTCTTTGTCTGGAGCACTAACCTGAACCTTGCCAACTCCGTCAACTTCGTCGATAGTGATGACTGTGTTAGTGTCTTCCTGAATCTGCTGGATAATCTTTCCACCAGGACCAATCACTGCGCCAATAAAGTCTTTTGGTATGTCGAATGCCTCGATGCGTGGAACGTGTGGCTTCAGGTCTTCGCGTGGTTCGGCGATGCATTCTGTTATCTTGCCCAAGATGTGCTCGCGGCCAGCCTTTGCCTGCATGAGGGCTTTTTCGAGAATGTCGAAAGAAAGACCGTCGCACTTGATGTCCATCTGAGTTGCTGTCAGACCGTCGCGTGTACCAGTTGTCTTGAAGTCCATGTCGCCCAAGTGGTCCTCGTCGCCGAGAATGTCTGAGAGAACGGCATACTTGTCTTCTCCTGGATTCTTGATAAGTCCCATAGCGATACCGCTGACGGGCTTCTTCATTGGCACACCTGCATCCATCAGAGCCATTGTTCCAGCGCATACTGTAGCCATTGATGAAGAACCATTTGACTCAAGTATCTGTGAAACAAGACGAACTGTGTAAGGGAAGTCGGCTGGAATCATGTCCTTCAGAGCACGCCAAGCCAAGTGGCCGTGACCAATCTCACGACGGCCTACGCTGCGCTGAGCCTTTGCTTCGCCTGTACAGAATGGAGGGAAGTTGTAGTGAAGAAGGAATTTCATGTAACTCTTGTCGAGAACGTCGTCAACGAGTTTTTCGTCGAGTTTTGTTCCGAGTGTACATGTAGTGAGGCTCTGAGTCTCACCGCGTGTGAACAATGCACTTCCGTGAGGCATTGGCAGTGGTGATGTCTCGCACCAGATAGGACGAATCTCGTCAGTCTTACGACCGTCGAGACGTATGCCTTCGTCGAGAATGCAACGGCGCATGGCATCGCGCATGACGTCATGATAGTAGCGAGCCATGAGGTCAGCCTTCTCTTCGAGTTCTTCTTCGCTCAGGTCGGTGTGAGCAGCATTATATTCTTCCTTGAATTGTTCGATAATCTGGTCGAAAGCCTCCTGGCGTTCCTGCTTTTCGAGTGCTTGCTTAGTTACGTCGTAAGCCTTCTGATAGAGTTCCTTGTTGATTTGTTCGCGCAGTTCTTCGTCGTTGACCTCATGGTCGTATTCGCGCTTAACGTCTTTGCCGAGTTCCTTTGAGAGTTCAACCTGCAATTCGCACATAGGCTTGATTGCCTCCATTGCAGCTTTGAGCGCTCCCAGAAGGTCTTGCTCCGACACTTCCTTCATCTCGCCTTCAACCATCATGATGTTCTCTGCCGAAGCACCTACCATGATATCCATGTCGGCACGCTTCATGTCGGCAGCAGTCGGGTTGATGACATACTCACCGTCGATGCGTGCAACGCGAACTTCAGAGATAGGACATTCGAATGGAATATCTGAGCATGCCAGAGCAGCAGAAGCGGCAAAGCCAGCTAAAGCATCAGGCATGTCAACACCGTCGGCGCTGAGGAGCATGATGTTTACATAAACTTCTGCATGATAGTTTGAAGGGAAGAGAGGGCGCAACACGCGGTCTACGAGTCGCGATGTGAGAATCTCGTTGTCGCCTGGCTTGCCTTCGCGCTTGGTGAAACCACCTGGGAAACGACCTGCGGCAGCATACTGCTCGCGATAGTCTACCTGCAATGGCATGAAATCTGTTCCTGGTACTGCATCTTTTGCGGCGCAAACTGTTGCAAGAAGCACTGTGTTGTTCATTGTCAGCATCACAGAACCGTCTGCTTGCTTCGCCACTTTTCCTGTTTCAATTGTGATAGTTCTTCCATCTGCCAACTGAACACTTTTTCTAATTACGTTCATCTAAAAATTTTCTTACTGTTTCCTTTAAACATCTAAAAATACTAAATACATCTTTTTATAAAAATCCATCTCTTTTATAAAAAACGTGGCAAAGGTAACCATTTCAAGGGAAATGAACGAATAAATGATGATTATTTTTGATTGTTTGGGAAAGAAATGCTGATTTATAACATATTTTGTGAAGTCTTTAGAGTTGTCTTCTGCCGTTAAAGCATTGTGTTGCAGTTTGTTTTAGCCTTAACGATAGCAAGACGTACTCATGTATTTCTGCATTCTCTTTCAATTTGTAAGCAAAATCAAGAATGTTCTTTTTGCAGAGAGAAAAACTTGCAATTTTCGGAGCGGAGTTGGGTAAAAAATTGATTAACTAACCCCGCCCATAACTTAAAATTTTGCGACCGAGAAAAATAAAGTTGCAAAATATGCGAGTATTTTGCGCTTTTTCGCTGTTTTTAGTAAATCGTTCAATATCAAGACATTATGCGTTTCGTCTCACAATACATAAGTGTTAAAAAAGTCAAAGGGCACCTTTCGCAGTGTGAAAGGGCACCTTTGGCACTGCAATATGCCACATATCGCACTGCGATATGCCACGTTTCGCATCGCGAAAGGACACCTTTCACTTTTTCATTCCTTATGTTCGTTTACATAGTTTAAGCCGATTGATTAACAATTAAATAGATTTTCACATTTCACCTCGTGCCAAACGGAAAATCTTTCTCTAGAATTAAAATTCCGTTTGTCAAGATTTTTTACTTTTTTCGTCAAAAAATCGGACTGATTTTGAAACTTACAGTTTGTAAGTATTCAGTAGGTAAGTAGACGAGTTAATACATTAATCCTTATTCTTTCATCCTTAATCCAATACAGCTAACCATCTGCTTTTATTCAAATCCACGCAACCGTTTTTCTTAAAGCAGACACCCTCCGCCTTCAATAGGTCTGCCTGATTGTGCCAGTCGGGAGCAGTGCCGCCGTTGGCGTTTACAACACGATGGCAAGGCAGACGGAGCTCCTCAGGGCAATAGCGCAGAGCCCTGCCAACCATGCGCGAGTGGTTCTGCCATCCTGCCAAACGGGCAATGTCGCCGTAGGTCAGCACCTTGCCAACAGGAATCTGCGCCACTATGTTGTAGACATCAGAATAGAAAATATCGTGGTCGGGGCGAAACATTCGTTCTTATTGAGCGACAGTGCTGTCTTTAGCCTTGCGTGCAAACTCGAAGAGGCGGCGAGGCAGATGGCAGTAGCCGTTAGGGTTCTTGTCGAGATAGTCCTGGTGGTAATCTTCTGCCACAAAGAAGTTTGTCAGTCTCTCCATTTCAACCGCCATTGGCTGTGTGTACTTCTTTTGTTCTTCAGCGTATGCTGTATTGATTTCTTCGAGGTCGGCATCGTCGGTATAGTATATTCCCGTTCTGTATTGCGAGCCTCTGTCGAAGCCCTGCTGATTGTAGCTTAGCGGGTCGATAGACATGAAGTATAGGTTGAGAAGAAACCGCAGGCTCACTTTCTCAGGATTGTAGACCACATGCACAGTCTCTGCAAAGCCTGTAGAGTCTGAGCATACCATCTGATATGTAGGATTGTCGACCTTTCCGTTGGCATATCCCACTTCTGTTTCTACAACACCGTCAACCTGCTTGAAGTAGTGTTCCGTTCCCCAGAAGCATCCGCCAGCAAGATAAATCTCTTTTAGTTTTTCCTTTTCCATGATTCCAATCATTAAGTTTGCAGATGCAAAAATAATGATTTTTTAGTTTTTGTGTTGATGAGTAGGGCAGTTTTTATTTCTATGACTTGTTTAGTTATTGAGTTGGTGAGTCTTGAGTTCTTTGCTCTCTGATTTCTAACCTCTTTCTATAGCCAACTTATAAACTCAAAAACGTCACCAACTCAAAAGCTAAACAGCTAACTGTCTCCTCCGATAGTCCAGTTTCTTGTCTTGTTGTAGGTGTTCCACATGTGTTCGTAGCTGCCTTTCTTTTCCAGCAGTTGGCTGTGAGTACCGCTCTCTGCAATTCTTCCTTCGTCAATATATAGAATCTGGTCGGCATTTACGATAGTGCTTAGGCGGTGGGCTATCACGATTACCGTTTTCCCCTTTATCAGGTGGGCAAACGCTTCGAGTATCTTTCCCTCGTTTTCGGGGTCGGCATAGGCAGTAGCCTCGTCTAATAAGAGGATTGGAGCATTCTTCAGAACGACACGGGCAAGTGCAATTCGCTGCTGCTCACCACCCGAAAGATAGGTGCCGCCTTCGCCTACGAGCGTACTGTAGCCGTCGGGCAGGGCAACTATGAAGTCGTGGCATTGAGCTACTTTTGCAGCTCTTACTATGTCGTCGTGGGTTGCCTTCTTGTTTCCCATGCGGATGTTTTCCTCTATTGTGTCGAAAAACAGCATGTTGTCTTGGAAAACGAATGAGACTTTCTCCATCAGTTTTTTAATCTTTATCTGTTTTATAGGTGCTCCGCCTATGCGAATTTCTCCGCCGCCAACATCCCAGAAGCGGGCTGCAAGCATGGCTATGGTCGTCTTTCCTGCCCCCGACGGACCGACGAGTGCTGTTATTGTTCCAGGCTTTGCAGTGAACGAGATGTTTTTGAGTATTGGAGTATTGTCGTAGCTGAAATCAACATTGTCGAAGATTACAGACGTGTTCCTAAGTTGTTTGTTGTCTTTATAGTTGTCGAGTTCTTCTTTGTATAGTATGTCGTCAATCTGTTGCACTCCCATTGTGTTTTGAGTGAGCAGACTGCCAATCCACATTATTTTCATGACAGGGAAGAAGATTCCGAAACTGAAGATGAAAAACATAAGTGCCGTTGGCAGGAAGGCGGTGTACGACTCGGCATTAGTAATATAATAGGTGGCAACAGGGATGATTAGGAGCAGAGGGGAGAGCAACAGCATCTGAAACCAGACGTAGCCGCTGCGGTAGACCTTGTTGACCGAATAGACATAGTCGCGATAGTCTTTTATGTCGTCGTTGAGTTGCTTGTATGCGCTTGTCGATTTAGTGAAAGTCTTAACCACCTGTATGCCCCTGATGTATTCTATCAGGCTGCTGTTCATCTTTCCTATTGCTTGCAGGTATTTTTCGGTAAATGCTTTAATTCGGCTTTGTTTGTAGAACGTGCTGATTATCGAAAGTGCCGATGCTAAGAAAAGAATGAGTATGAGCGACAGCCGCCAGTCTACTATAAACATATAGCCTATGAGCAGCAACGGGAAGACCACAGCCGTGACGATGTCGGGAAAGTGGTGAGCCACGAAAAGTTCTATTCGCTCAACGTCTTCGCCCATTATCTTCTTCAGGTCGCCAGTGCTTCGCTTTGTGAAGAATCCCATAGGCAGGCGGACAAGCTTGCGTGCAAGCCGGATGCGGAACTCGTAGAGAATATTGAATGCTGCAAAGTGAGAGCAAAGTGTTGAGGCAAGGCTCAGTATGCCGAAGCAGACAAAGGCCCATATCATGATGTAGCCCCACGACCAGATGAGTTCTTCATCAATCATAGAGGTGTCGCTGGCGTTGACTGCCAACTCGTAGAGTATCTTGTAGATTGCTACAAACGGTACAAACTGGGAGATGCTGGCTGCAACTGACAAAACGACTGATGCAAACAATAGCCATCGCTTTGTGCCAGCAATCTGAAGCAGACGCCTTAGTCCTGTCTTGCGCGGTCTGCCTGACTTTATTGTTGTTTCTTTCTTTTTCATTGTTATTAATATATGAACTATTCAAACTTCCATCCTCTTATGCGTTTTTGTTCTTCCCACATCTTCTGGTAGAGACCTTTCTTTTGTAACAGACTCGAGTGCTTGCCTTGTTGCACAACCTCACCTTTGTCAATCACTATAATGTTGTCGGCATTGACAACGGTGCCGAGTCGATGGGCTATTATCACTACGGTCTTGTCTTTCACCAAGTCGTCGATGGCTTGCTGAATGTGCGACTCGTTCTCTGGGTCGAGTGCTGCCGTAGCCTCGTCGAGCAAGATGATAGGAGCGTTTTTCAGTATGGCACGCGCAATGGATATGCGTTGCTTCTCACCGCCCGACAGAGTGCTGCCGCCTTCGCCCACCATTGTGTCGTAGCCTTCTGGCATCAGTTCGATAAAGTCGTGGCAGCGAGCGGCTTTGGCAGCAGCAATCACTTCCTCGCGTGTGGCATTCTCACGCCCCATGCGTATGTTGTTGAATATAGTGTCGTGGAAAAGGTAGACATCTTGGAAGACAATAGAAATCTGAGACATAAGTGAGTCTACCTTGTAGTCTTTTATGTTCTTGTCGCCAAGCAGAATCTCTCCGCTGTCTACATCCCAGAAGCGGGCAATTAGTCGGGTAAGAGTGGTCTTGCCCGAACCCGAAGGACCGACAAATGCTGTTAGCGACTTCTCGGGTATCTTAAGCGATATATTCTTTATTATAGGGACAGTGTTGTAACTGAAACTTACGTTCTTGAACTCTATGTTAGTGTTCCTAATCTGTGTTTCATCTCCCTCGCTTTGAAGTGGTGTCTTGCATAGAGCATCAACGCGCTCTGCACCAAGATTGAGAAAACTTGTGAGGGCAATGAATTGCAACGCACTCAGTAGTGGAGAATAGATGCTGAGACCTGCTATGAGAAACATGATGTAGACAGGCAGAGACACCTGAACATTGAGTAGCAGGCTGAAGCCTACTAAGGTTATCAGAACTATTCCGCCATTGAGAATGATGGATGAAACAATCATTGCAACTCCAGGAACTGACTCAACGCGGAAACTCTCACGCTTCAGGTCGCGGAAGGCTTTTTCGAGTCTGGTGAAACTGGTGCCGCCTAAGTTGAATGACTTTATTATTTTTATTCCCTGAATATACTCTATCATTCGCGACTCTGCGTTTCTCTTTGTGCGTTGCAGAACCTTTCCCATAGTCTTCGACAGGTAGGTGGTCAGCATTACCATTGGATATGACAAGGGAATGACTGAGGCTGCTGTAAGTCCGAGTTTCCAGTTGAAGCCCGTAAGCACGGCAATGGCGATGATAGGCATTGATACTGCTCCGAAGAACTGAGGCAGGAAATGAGTGTTAAGCAACTCAATGTTGGCATAGTCGTTGACTATGTAAGCCCCAATGTCGCCTGGGTCGCGACTGTTGTAGAACCCCATAGGCAGGCGGCGTAGATGGTTAGCCACAGACAGACGACCGTCGCAGCAGATGTCGTAGCCGTCTTGATATGCCGTTATGTACGACTTGCGGCTTATGAAGAAGAGAATTACCAGCGAAACGAATAGTAGTACACAGGCTAAGATTATGTTCAGAACATTCAGTTTGGCATCGGGATGTTCAAGCGGACGGAACAGTTCCCACACCACAAAAATCATTACACCGTAGGGCGCACCTTTGAAGAAATATTCTGCCATTGTCCAGTAAATCATCGGACGAAACCGCTTCGGTCTGCCCATTGAAGCGGAGTTTAGAACTTTGTTTAGGCTTATCATATTTGCATAAATTTATGTTGTGGTTATTTGCTAAGACTATGTGCTGCAAATAATTATAGCACATAGCTCTGCAAATATACGCACAAGCCTAAACATCCGCAATCCCTACAAATAATGATTTTGGTTGTTGAAAGTGAATACATAAATAGGTATTACTCTCAACCTTGCTGTTGGCCATGCGCATTGCTTAACCTTAACGGAGACTTTAACTTTAACGGGAACGGGAACTTTAACTTTAACTGTCAACTAAAACAACTATGCGCTATGAACTATGCACTATGAACTATATTAAGCTTGTCAACGATAAACACAAAGTAACTTCGCTGTTCCTGTTCCTTTCCGCAAAGTTAGTAAAGATGAAGTAACAAAAAAGCATCGCAGATTTCTCTACGATGCTTTTATAGATAAAGAGATATTTCTCAGAAGAATTAGTCTGCCAGCTTAGCTTTGATAAACTCGCGGTTGAGGCGAGCGATGTTGGCAATGCTTTCGTTCTTTGGACAAACGGCTTCGCAGGCACGTGTGTTAGTACAGTTACCGAAACCAAGTTCTTCCATGCGCATAACCATAGCCTTTGCACGCTTTGCTGCCTCTGGGCGTCCCTGAGGAAGTAGAGCAAGCTGTGAAACCTTTGAAGAAACGAACAGCATTGCTGAACCGTTCTTACAAGCAGCAACACAAGCACCGCAACCGATGCAGCTTGCACAGTCCATAGCCTCGTCAGCATTCTGCTTAGGGATGAGGATAGCGTTAGCATCCTGAGCCTGTCCAGTACGAACTGTTGTATAGCCACCAGCCTGGATAATCTTGTCGAAAGCACTACGGTCTACCATGCAGTCCTTGATTACAGGGAATGCAGCAGAGCGCCAAGGCTCAACAGTGATAACGTCGCCATCGTTGAAGCGGCGCATGTAGAGCTGGCAGGTGGTAGCGCCGCGCTCTGTCTTTCCGTGTGGAGTACCGTTGATGTAGAGTGAACACATACCGCAGATACCCTCGCGGCAGTCATGGTCGAAAACGAAAGGTTCTTTACCTTCGTTGATGAGTTCTTCGTTCAGAATGTCGAGCATTTCAAGGAATGAAGTGTCATCAGGGATGTTCTTCATCTCATGAGTATCGAAGTGACCTTTCTCTCTTGGTCCGTTCTGACGCCAAAACTTTATTGTAAATGAAATATTTTTAGCCATAATTGTTAAAGTTGACAAGTAAACGAGTTGACAAGTAAACAAGTTGTTACCCTATTGTCCTGATTAGTGATGCCAGCATACGTATGATTTCCTTATTCTGCCATACTTTCAAATCCTTATGACTTTTCATACAATTTGCTTATTGCTTTTGCTCGTCTACTTAATTTATTAATATTTTATCAACTTATTGACATTGTTAACTCGTCGACAAACAACTTGTTAACTTGTCAATTCGTCAACTAATTCTTATAATTACGTGTTTGTACCTTTATTGCTTCATACTCAAGAGGTTCCTTGATGAGTTCAGGAGCTTTGTCGTCGCTGCCTTGATATTCCCAGCAACCAACATAGAAGTAGTTTTCGTCGTCGCGCTTTGCTTCGCCTTCTTCTGTCTGATACTCTTCGCGGAAGTGACCACCGCAAGACTCGTTACGAGAGAGAGCATCGTAGGCAACAAGCATACCCATCTGGATGAAGTCGCGGAGGTGGATAGCCTTGTCAAGCTCTACGTTCAAACCTTCCTTCTTTCCTGGGATGAAGAGGTTTGTATCGAACTCTTTGCGCAGTTTCTTCATCAGCTCAAGACCTTCTTTCAGTCCTTCGGCTGTACGTCCCATTCCGACATGCTCCCACATGATGTGTCCGAGTTCCTTGTGGATTGAGTCTACAGAACGCTTACCCTTGATGTTCATCAGACGGTCGATTTCAGCCTGAACACCCTTCTCTGCCTCTTCAAACTCTGGAAGGTCAACAGAAACGTGTGGCCAGATAGACTGGTCTGCAAGATAGTTCTGGATGGTGTATGGCAGAACGAAGTATCCGTCAGCCAGACCCTGCATAAGAGCAGATGCACCCAGACGGTTAGCGCCGTGGTCAGAGAAGTTACACTCACCGATGGCGAAGAGTCCTGGGATAGAAGTCTGCAGTTCGTAGTCAACCCAGATACCACCCATTGTGTAGTGGATAGCTGGATAGATCATCATTGGCTTGTAGTATTTAACGCCGTTGATTTCGTTAGCAACATCGCCTGGGAATACGTCGGTGATTTCTTCGTACATCTCGAAGAGGTTGCCATAGCGTTGCATAATCTGGTCGAGGCCGAGACGGTTGATTGACTCAGAGAAGTCGAGGAATACAGCCAGACCTGTGTTGTTTACGCCGAAGCCATGGTCGCAACGCTCCTTAGCTGCACGAGATGCAACGTCGCGAGGAACGAGGTTACCGAATGCAGGATAGCGACGCTCGAGATAGTAGTCGCGGTCTTCTTCTGGTATTTCCCAGCCCTGTTTTGTTCCTGCCTGAAGTGCCTTAGCGTCTTCAATCTTCTTTGGCACCCAGATGCGTCCGTCGTTGCGCAGTGACTCAGACATAAGTGTCAGCTTAGACTGCTTGTCGCCGTGAACAGGGATACAAGTTGGGTGAATCTGAACGTAAGATGGGTTTGCGAAGTATGCACCCTTGCGGTAGCACTGAACGGCAGCTGTACAGTTACATCCCATAGCGTTGGTAGAGAGGAAGTAAGTGTTTCCGTATCCACCAGTAGCGATTACCACTGCGTTTGCAGAGAAGCGCTCCAGCTTGCCTGTTACGAGGTTCTTAGCGATGATACCGCGTGCGCGTCCGTTTACGATTACTATGTCTTCCATCTCATAGCGAGCGTAGAGCTTAACCTTTCCTGCTTCTATCTGGCAAGAGAGTGAAGAGTAAGCACCGAGCAGGAGCTGCTGACCTGTCTGTCCTTTAGCATAGAATGTACGGCTAACCTGTGCTCCACCGAATGAACGGTTAGCGAGCATGCCGCCGTATTCGCGTGCGAATGGCACGCCCTGAGCAACACACTGGTCGATGATGTTGTTTGAAACTTCTGCAAGACGATATACGTTAGCCTCGCGAGCACGGTAGTCACCACCCTTCACTGTGTCGTAGAACAAGCGATAGACAGAGTCACCGTCGTTCTGATAGCACTTGGCAGCGTTGATACCTCCCTGTGCTGCGATAGAGTGAGCGCGGCGTGGAGAGTCCTGGATGCAGAGGTTGATTACGTTGAAGCCCATTTCGCCGAGTGAGGCTGCTGCTGAAGCTCCAGCCAGACCAGTACCAACAACGATTACGTCTAACTTAAGCTTGTTCTTTGGGTTTACAAGTCGTTGGTGAGCTTTATATTCTTTCCACTTATCGGCCACTGGGCCTGCAGGGATTTTTGAATCTATTACTTTTGTCATTTTTGTAAGTGTTTTTAGTTTGTGAGTTTTTACTCAATAACTTATTAGCAGCAAGCTCCACAGCAGAGGCTTGGTGCCACATTGAAGGCGAAAGCCAAAACTACAACGAGGAAGCCGAGCATGAGGATGGTTGTGTAAACAAGGCCAATCATCTTCCAGCGGCAATACCATGTCTTTCCGTTCCATCCGAGAGTGTGCATTGCACTCCAGAAACCATGAGAGAGGTGGAACCAGATTGCTACAATCCAGATGATGTAAAGAATAACATATACAGTGTTAGAGAAAGTCTGCTGGATGTATCCGAAACCGTCGGCTGGGTTGCCCAGAGGATCGGCAATGTGGAATAGTTCAGCAAACATCATGTTGTACCAGAAGTTGAACAAGTGGAGCAAGAGTCCAAGCAGAATGATGATGCCCAGTACAAGCATGTTTTGAGAAGCCCACTCAACCTTAGCAGGTTTGTCGGTTACGGCGTAGCGTTCGCTACCACGAGCACGACGGTTCTGCATTGTGAGCAGAAAAGCATAGACAATGTGAATCACGGCAAGAGCTGCCAGTCCGAGTGTTGCCACTACGGCATACCAGTTGGCTCCGAGCAATTCACAGATTGTGTTGTAAGCCTCTCCAGAGAAGAGCGCAACGACGTTCATACAGCAGTGGAACGTCAGGAAGAGAATAAGAGCTATGCCAGTTACTGACATCACTACTTTTCTTCCGATAGATGAATTACATAACCACATAAGTGTTCTTTTTAGATTTAATTATTATTTATTTGATTGATATTATTTTTGTTTCTTCTTTTCTGATTTTTCGGCTATCCACCGCAATATACATAATGTATAGAATGTCGGCAACGGCTATATTGACGACTGAAAAGCCATCGGATTACCAACATTTAGGTATGCGACAGCTGCTATTTGACTGCAAAAATAATATTTTTTAATGATTCTTCAAAAGATTTTATGCGAAAACAACAAAAAAAGGTGAGAAATGTCCTTCCTCCCCTTTCTTATTCTTTCACTTCTTGTGTTTTTACTGCCTTTTTTATATTGCAGAAAAGCCTTTTGTAGAGATGTTCTTGATGACTTCGCGAATGCCCATCTCCTCATATCCGCCCTTCCTCTGGTTGTCGAGGTAGGTCTGCATTGCCTTGTCTTCACACTCTGTGCTTACATAGCTGTCTGCCTTGGCCTTCAGCTCTGCTATAGCCCATCCTACGAGGGCAACAGCGAAAAACACTAAAAATCCTAATAATGCCTCCATATCGTTTATACCTTATTATTATTAATATCTTAACTGCTAATGGCGCAATGCCATCTCGTATCGGTTGCAAAAGTACTGTTTTTTTCTTAAACAACCATCAATAATCCATACTTTTTTAATTAGCAGTAATTACTTTCTCTCTTCCGACTGCTACTCTTGGTTGACAATTATTTGAATAGATTCCTGTCAGATTTATATTTCGAAAATGTATAAACCTGCAAAGTCGCAAACCTCATAGCATGACTTACAAACTGAAAGCTCCAAAATCAGCCCGAAATATTGACGAAAAAAGTAAAAAATCTTGACAAACGGAATTTTAATTCTAGAGAAAGATTTTCCGTTTGGCACGAGGTGAAATGTAAAAAAGCGTTTAATTGTTAATCAATCGGCTTAAACAATGTAAACGAACATAAGGAACGAAAATGTGAAAGGTGCCCTTTGACTTTTTTAACACTTACGAGTTTTGCGACGAAAGCTATAATGTCTTGATATTGAACGATTTACTAAAAAGAGCGAAAAGCCGCCAAATACTCGCATATTTTGCAACTTTATTTTTCTCGGTCCAGAATTTTTAAGTTATTTGCGAGGTTAGTTAATCAATTTTTTACCCAACTCGGCTCTGAAAATTGCAGTTTTTTCGCTCAGCAAAGGCAAGAAACGAAAAACTGCTTTCAGACTGAAAGATTGTCTATAGAAAAACAATACAAATTCATATTGTGGCGAAAAGAAAACCACTTTTTTCTTTTACATTTCGCTCGTTTTTCCGTAACTTTGTGGTTAGAGTAACACGAAGTTACTTCAACTCGGTATAAAAAATTAAAGTATTCATTTTGTTCTGCGCTCGTTTTTCCGTAACTTTGGCTGCGCCGAACTTACTTAGCACTCGGAAATGAAAAGAAAAAAACAATTTTCTCTTTTACATTTCGCTCGTTTTTCCGTAACTTTGTGGTTAGAGTAACACGAAGTTACTTCAACTCGGCATAAAAAATGAAAGTATTCATTTTGTTCTGCGCTCGTTTTTCCGTAACTTTGCAAACGATATAGTCGAATTATTTTTTTTAACCCACAATATTATGAATAAACTTAGGATTGCAACATTAGTACTGCTATGCTTTTGCGCATACATTAGCGCACAGGCGCAAGACCCACTGAAGGTGAAAGAAGTTAGACTTAGTAACGGAATGAATGTGATGCTGAACGAAGACCATTCGCAGCCTATCGTCTTCGGTGCTGTAGTTGTGAAAGCTGGCGGCAAAGACTGCCCCGATACTGGTATTGCACACTATTTTGAGCATATCATGTTTAAAGGAACCGACCGCATTGGCACCATAGACTATGCTAAGGAGAAGGTGTGGCTGGACTCTATATCAATGAAATATGACGAACTGGCGCAGACCAGTGACCAGAACAAACGGCTGGAGATACAGAAGAAGATTAACCAACTGAGCAAGGAAGCTGCAAGATATGCTATCCCTAATGAGTTCAACAGGCTGACTTCACTCTATGGAGGTTCTGACCTGAATGCTTATACCACACAAGACGAAACAGTTTTCCACAACAGTTTTTCGCCACAATACATAGAGCAGTGGTGCTGGCTCAACTCAGAGCGAATGCTGAATCCTGTATTCAGACTGTTTCAGGGAGAACTTGAAACGGTATATGAAGAGAAGAACAGGGCTGCCGACAACATGATGATAGGTGCCATGCAATATATGTACGAGTATCTTTTCAAAGACCGCCCATACGCTTATCCTGTACTCGGAAGCACAGAGAACCTGAAGAATCCGAAACAATCGGACATGAATGAGTTCTTCAAGAAGTTTTATGTTGGCAGCAATATGGGACTCGTGCTCTGCGGCGACATCGACATTGCTACCATCATGCCGCTGCTGGAAAAGACCTTCGGACGTATTCCTATGGGAGAGAAACCTCAGAAGATAGAGTCGCCAATGCCCGATATTGCAGGCAACCCCACAGTAGAGGTGCGTATACCGTTGCCTGTTGTCAGTGCTGAGGCTCTGGTTTGGAAAGGAGTTACCGACGAGCATCCCGACAAGCCTGCCTTGCGCATGGCCATGATGCTGCTGTCAAACGGCAGAGCAGGCATGCTCGACTCTCTGGCAAATGAGAACAAGCTGATGGCAGCTGGCATTTTACCTTTTGACTTGAACGATGCGGGAGCGATAGCCTCTATCATTGTTCCAAACATTTTAGGTTCGAAGAATAAGGCTGAGGCTATGGTTATGCAGCAGATTGAACGGCTGAAGAAGGGCGACTTCGACGACGAGATGCTGAAGGATATAAAAATGGAACTGCTGAAGTCTACTCACACAGCACTGGAAAGAATAGACAACCGCTCACAGCTGATGATAGACGCTATGTCGAAGGGTATCACCTGGCAGCAGATGCTTGACCAACTTGCGAAGATTAACAGTGTGAGCAAAGACGACGTAGTGAGAGTTGCCAGCCGCTATCTGAACGATAACTTCGTGAGATTTGTAAAGAAATACGGCACATATCCTAAAGACAACCTTCAGCAGCCAGGATATGAGCCAGTCATTCCTCAGAACACCGACAAGGAGTCTGACTATGCTAAAGAACTGAAAAAGATTCCTGTTAACTACAAGGAAATGAAAATTGTAGACTTCGACAAAGATGCCTACTCAAAGAAACTGGCAGAACACAGCACACTGTATACGGTGAAGAATGAGATGAACGAATTGTTTGAGGTCAACATTACCTTCTATCGCGGAAGCAGACGCGAGCCTCGTCTGGACTTGGCTGTCGATTATATACAGAGACTCGGAACTGACTCTCTCACCAAACAGCAGCTGGAGGCCGCCCTGCAACGTCTCGGTTCGTCTATGGACATAAGCTGCTCTGGCAATTCTGTTTCTTTCAAATTGTCGGGATGGGACAAGAACTTCGACAAGACCATGCGTCTGTTTGCTCACTTCATAGACTGTGTGAAACCCGACAAGAAGGTCATGGCAGAGATAAAGAAGACCGAGAAGGCAGACCGCAAATCGTTTGAGGAAGATAATAGCAGTGTGTTCTCTGCCGTGCTTTCTAAGGTAATGTATGGCAGCAAGTCGCCATATCTCATTCAGCCTTCCGTTGCAGAAATAAAGAAGATGAACGAGACCGAACTCATCGACGTATTTAAGAAGATATTCAAGAGCGAAATGACCGTAGTCTATAGCGGAACATTGTCAAACAGCCAGGTAGAGAATACCATCAGACAGACTCTGCCTATTGACATGGCTATGGAAAATCCTGACGAAAATTATCGCCAGTTCATGCAATACTCTGAGCCTATAGTCTATATATACAACCTGCCAAAGGCACGACAGACTCTGTTAGGAACCTACGACTTGCTTCCTCCAAGTCCTGAAAAGAAAGACCGAATGACGCAGAGCATCTGGGCTTACTATATGGGAAGCGGAATGTCGTCAATACTCTTTCAGGAAATACGTGAGTTCCGCTCAATGGCATACTCTACCTATGGCAGATTTGTTGCTAACAGCCGTTTACTCTACCCACAGGCAAACACTTCGTTTATTACTATGACAGGAACCCAGGCAGACAAGAGCATGAAGGCTCTGGCAACGCTTGACTCGCTGATGCTGAACATGCCTATGCGACAGCAAAGCTTTGAAGTTGCCAAGCAGAGCTTAAAGAACGAGATAAACAACTCCTACCCTTCGTTCAGAGGCATTGGAGGATACATAGCAAGTAATAAAGTATATGGAATAAACGAAAATGCACTAAAGGGCTATGACGACATTATAACGAACATGAAGTTCGACGATATTAAGCGTTTCCACGACAGCTGCATCAATGGAAAGCAGCGTGTCTACATCCTTGTTGGCAAAGTGAAGCAAATGGACTTGAAGAAACTTGCAGAATACGGCAAAATTGTAATGCTGAAGAAAGCAGATGTGTATAGATAACGGGAACTTTAACTTTAACGTTAACTTTAATTTTAACGGGAACAAAAAGAAGAATAGAGAAACTGCTTTATAAAGTGATTTAGAGCAGAAACTTAAAAGTTAAGCACACATGCAGTTGCCTAAGTTTATAATAACTATGGATGGCTATTTCCGTCTTGGAATGGTTAGCCAGCATAAAGACTTGCTCAAACCAGACGACCAGTGTATTGGCGGAGGATATTATTTCTTCGACTATACTGCAAATAGGATAATACTCGACAGGTATTCATACGACTTTGGCAAACCCCGATGGCACTATCTTGAAACCCTGAAAGTGTCTTCTGCATATCGCGGCATGCGCATTGTCTATCTATATGACGATGATACTGAGTTTAACGTTAGCGAGAACCTGAATTTAGAGTATTATTAGTGCTTAATCTATACAACTAATTCGCTTTCTTCATGTTCAAGTGCAGTTGCAGCAGTGCAGGCAGAAGAATGAGCAGCGAGAAGCCAATAGCCATCCATACTCGTGGAGTAGTGCCGAAGATTTCTATCAGTTTAGAGTCTGTCAGGTTTGGGGCTATGCGGAACGTAGCGTATGCCACAGTGTTGTTTATCCAGTGCATGGCTATGCCTGGCAATATGCTGCCTGTTCTGTAATACATCCATCCCAGCAGCAGTCCGATGATGAAGGCATGAGGCATCTGCGCCATATTGGCATGAATCAAGGCGAACAGCAGTGCTGAAATAGCTATTGCCCACACAGGTTGTATTGACTTCAAGAGCGATTTCAGTATTGCTCCTCTGAAGACTATCTCCTCTGTTAGTGGGGCTAAGATGCAGACTACTATATATCCCCATCTTGAACTCATCAGACCAGCCATAGTCTGCTGAAGAGCATCGGGCAGGTCGGGCAGCACTTCCTGCAATGCCTGAGAAGGAATAATCGTTCCCAGTCCTGCAATACAACTCCATATCAGCACCTGCCATTGGCGTGTGCGCAGCCATGCTGGCGACACTTCGCAGTATTTGCGCCATAGGAATATGGCTATCATCAGCAGGCTGAACAACAGTTGTGTTACTATTACCATAGGTGTGCTTATCAGCACATTGCCTTGCAGGGTTAGAGATACTGCCCTGCTTGCTGGCATACCCTCTGCCATCAGCCAGATGATGATGGTGGGGTAGTAGGTGAAAAACTGTATTGCTATAAACAGCAGCACATAGTATATTGCATTTTTCATTTTTCCTCTTGTTTTTTTTCGTTGTCTTATGTTGGTTTACTCAATTTCCGAAGTTTCTTTTCGCAGACTTTCCTCTTTACCCTATAGCCTTAAAACCTCACGACTTTGTAATAGCTAACTCTCTCGTATGCATCTCGTCAGTCTTCAGTTGTGCAGCCAGAGCCTCTTTCGAAGGAAAGAGTTGCTCATCTCTCAGCCTTTTCACGAAGTCAACGCAGACGTGCTTGCCGTAGATTGTGCCGTCGAAGTCGAGCAGATTAACCTCAAGCGTAGTCTTTTTGCCGTCGAAAGTAGGGCGCGAACCAATGTTCATCATGCCCCATAGCCTTCTCTCTTCATCCTCCAGACTCGCCCTTACGGCATATACTCCGTTTTTAGGCAGCATCTTCTCCTTGAAGTCAGGCTCAATGTTTGCAGTAGGGAAACCCATAGTGCGGCCTTTAGCCTCGCCGTGCACCACCTTTCCAGCCAGCCTGTATGGTCTGCCGAGACATTGCCCAGCCTTCTCCATGTCGCCTTCAGCAATAAGCCTTCTCACCATCGACGACGACACGCAGTTGCCTTCGCTGATGAACGAGTCGGCATTGAGAACCTCCATTCCCATCTCTTTGCCGTAGCCGACATACTGTTCGAAACCATCCTCGCGCTGATGGCCAAACCTATTGTCGTAGCCTATCATCAAGGTAGTCACAGAGAGTTGTTCGGAGAGTATTCTCTTCATAAAGTCGTGTGCTGATAGTTGAGCCAAGTCGTAGGTGAAAGGAAGAACTACGCAATAGTCGGCATCGGTCTTTGCCAGCATCTGGAGTTTCTCGTCCAGACTAGAAAGCAGCATAGGCTGATACTCGCTGCGCAGCACTTGGCGCGGGTGTTTGTCGAAAGTGATAATCATTGAACGGTGTCTCTTGGCCTTAGCCACATCCTTCAGACGCTCAATAAGATAGCGGTGTCCCTTATGCACACCGTCGAAGAACCCGACCGTAGCCACAGCCTGTTCCGTCAGTTTTGTCGCATCATCGAAGAATATAGTCTGCATATCCGTTCAACACTTTCTTCAAAATTTCTGCAAAGGTACGATTAAGTGAGTAAAGAGCAAAAGAAAAACCCTTTTTTCTTTTTATTTCGAGCGCAAGTACCTTATCTAAAGGTACGATTAAGTGAGTAAAGAGCAAAAGAAAAACTCCTTTTTCTTTTCTATTTCGAGTGTAAGTACCTTATCTAAAGGTACGATTAAGTGAGTAAAGAGCAAAAGAAAAACTCCTTTTTCTTTTCTATTTCGAGTGTAAGTACCTTATCTAAAGGTACGATTAAGTGAGTAAAGAGCAAAAGAAAAACTCCTTTTTCTTTTCTATTTCGAGTGTAAGTACTTTTTTTATCTGAGAAATACGTGCAGTCTGTGTGACATTTTTTTCGGCATAAAGACATAAGAACATGCTTTTCACTGCATGAGTGTTGACAACGTTAATGGGAACGATAACCTTAACGGGAACGGGAACTTTAACTAAAACGACTATGCACTATGCACTATGAACTATCTCCCCCCCTCCTTGCATGTTTTCAAAAAAAAATTATTATATTTGCATGATAAACAAAAAAGAAAAGAAGAAGAACTGAAAAACATATCAGAAATACAATATAAACTCATAAACCCACAAACCATGAAAGAACTGAAATGCCCACACTGCGGAAAAGTGTTTACAATAGACGAGGCTGGTTATGCTTCGCTGCTCAATCAAGTAAAAAACGCTGAGTTTGATGCCGAGATAGAACGGAGAATTGCCGAACTCAACACTCGACACAAGGCTGAAGAAAAACTGGCTGCCGCTAAGGTGGAACAAGAATATCAGACGCAACTCAGCAAAAAAGATTTGGAACTGAGCAAAAAGACGGCAGAGATTGACAAAATAAAGAACGAAAACGAAACGGAACTTTCAAAACTAAGGGCTGACAAAGACGCTGAGATAGAACGGCTCAAAATGGAACTGAAAGGCATAGAGCAGAAGAAAGACTCTGAAATGTCTGTCGCACTGGCTGATAAGGACAAGAAGATAGCCGAACTGAACTCTGCCATCGGTCAGCACCAAAACGACGTGAAACTCGCTGTGATGGAAGAACGAAGCAAGGCGCAGCAGGATATTATGACGAAAGAAAACGAAATAGCACGCCTGAAGTCGGAGGCCGAACTGGAACGCAGCAAGGCTAAGGCACAGGAAGCACAACTCGTGAAGCAATATGAAGGAGAACTGAAAAGCAAAGACGAGTTGGTGGCTTACTATAAAGACCTGAAAATGAAGATGAGTACCAAGATGGTAGGCGAAACCCTTGAGGCTCACTGCTCAACGCTCTTCAACCAGATGCTGCGCCCCCTCATGCCTAATGCTTATTTTGAGAAAGACAACGAAGTGGTGGGCGGAACTAAAGGCGACTTCATATTCAGGGATTTCGAAGACGGAACAGAATACATCTCTATAATGTTTGAAATGAAAAACGAGGTAGACACAACGGCTACTAAGCATCGCAACGAAGACTTCTTCAAGAAACTTGACGAAGACAGACGAAAGAAAAACTGCGAGTATGCCGTGTTGGTGTCACTGCTCGAACCCGAAAGCGAACTCTACAACGGAGGCATCGTAGACGTGTCGCATAGATATGAGAAGATGTACGTCATCCGTCCTCAGTTCTTCCTGCCTATAATAACCCTGCTCGTGCAGACCTCAAAGAAGAGTCTGGAATATAAACGCCAACTTGTTCTGGCGCAAAGCAAGGAAGTAGACGTAACCAACTTCGAGAATCAGCTGCAAGAATTCAAAGACAAGTTTGGAAGAAACTATCGCATAGCAAGCGAGAAGTTCCAGACCGCCATAGCTGAGATAGACAAGTCTATTAAGCATCTTCAGGACGTAAGAAAAGCACTCGTAGGCAGCGAAGACCATCTGCGACTTGCCAACCAGAAAGCAGAATCACTAACCATCCGCAAACTCACCTACAAGAACCCCACAATGAAAGCCAAGTTCGACGAGGCCCGCAATGCCGAGTAGAAACTTTTGTGAGGCTATTAAATAAATATAGACGTGGCAAAGATAACGACTTCCAGCCTAAGCAAGGTAACTCTGTTGCATGGGATATAATTGCTGAAGCATTCAAGTATGGTCTTGCCCCAACTGACGAAAAGCAACGCAGGATGGCTACTGCCTACCTGTTAGAGAAGGTGTCATGGACTGGTATGTCCGAGTTCAAAGTTGGTCTTACAGCATCTCGCACTCGGCAACTTTGTGATGCCATGACGGTTTCCAAAGATTTGATGGCAAACTTACTCCTCGCCGCTGGCGGTAGAGGTGGTTTTAGTACAGGAGGGGGCGGCTCCAATAGTGAGCTTACCAACTGGGATGGAACGAAGAAAAAGACTGGCTGGGGCGTATCTTAATAGAAGTCCTGTATCTGTTCTTTTTCATATAACAGCATTGAGTTACCGAGTTTTTTTCGTAACTCAATGCTATATGTTTTAATTTGGATAATTTATCAAAGCTGGCTCTGTTTCTTCAAGTTTATTGTTTAATTCTAGTCAAAAATATGTCACCAACAGATTTTCGATCAGTCCAGTAGTTCCCTTCTAATGTGTCATCTTCTTCCTTATACCTTAGCTTCGCCGTTCCATAATGAATCTGACTTCGTCCTCTTATTGTTACATCCGGCTCATTAATATAGTTATATATAAGATATTTATGTCCGCGCATTTCATCAAAATCAAATGAAGCACAAATCGAGTTACTATAACTTTCATTTGTTTCGATAGAGATCAAAACATGAAGAAAAGTTTGCCGAATCATTAGTTTAATCTTCTTATCCTTGTCAGATCCATCCCAATTATAAAAAATATGTCCCTCCCATTCTCCTGATAAACAAGGAAAGGGAACCAGCCATTTATGGAAAATCGGCCATTTCCACATCCATCTGTCAAAACAAAATCCTATTATTAAAACGATGGATGAGCATGTTCCAAAATCTTCCCACAAAAGTTTTGCGTCCAGTTGACCGTAATGCCCACGAACTAACTCCAGTATTATAAATAGTGCGACAAACATCCCACCAAGTATTTGGATGAATTGCTTGAAATTATGATTTCCCATCTTAGTTGTACTCTAAATAATTCCACAACTTATACATAAATGTATTTACATCTTGCCTAGCCCACTTATGGCCATACATTAGATATAGGCACTCAGAAACTTCAATCCATTGTGTCCATTCTTGTGAATCCTCTTTGGTCCTAGACCAGAAATAATATATATATTCTCGCAAAATATTATTCCAATCACATTCTTGTTCTATGTGAAAATTGTTATTGGGGTAGTTGTATGTCAAACACTCCAGCAAAAATGATGTTATATTTGCATTATTATAATAACCCTCATCCTCCATTCGAACATGCAAATTCTTTACGATTCGTACTAGCCGTTTGAACCTTCTTGAAGTAGTGTTGTTTTTTGAAACTCCATTCTTAAGATGTTGTTTGGGGAAATTGATAATTTCCTCTCCATTATTGTCTGCATATAATTTTACCCCTTCGTCGTAAGTATAACGATCTGTGCCATATCTTCTAAATTTCCAAGTAGGAACGACGTCTATCTCTACGCGATAAGTGTTCTCCTTTATGTGAATACACTTGTTTTTACGCACAACATTATTCCGTCCAAAATGGGCAACAAGAATTCTTTCCACATCATTTTTGAATTGGGCATAAGAATAGGTTGTTGGATTAGTTAAACCATATTCTTCTCTTGTTTTTCCCGAAGGAAGCCGAAAATAGAATCCACCTGTATAGCATACATTAATATCAATATCGCTATTATTTCTGATATTAGTGTTGTTGGCATACGAACCTTGGCCAAACACTTCGTATTCACCAGATGCTAATGAGTAATTGGATAACGCATTTTTAACTGCATTCTCTGCATTCTCCAGTTTCTGTTCTTCCGTTACACTGGCTGGACGAGCCAGAGCTGCTAACTGTTCATTTGTAAATTTAGCCATTTCTAATTCTTTTTATAAATCGTGACGCAAAGATAATGCCAATCTGTGCAATCTATCTGCACAGCTTCCAAAATTTCATGATTAGAGGGCAAAATTTTTTGTTTTGCCCTCTAATCATGATAATCTTTTGCATTAATCTTTTGTTAATGAGACTATATGTCGTATTTCTCTTTTAATTCATTCAGACACATACCTGTCACATAGACATACAGTGTGATGAATGCCTTGATATTCTCATCAAGCTGTTTCTCTGTCAGCAGGTATGAAGAATGAGCACCGTTTCCGTCCGACGTATTGCGATTGTTTCGGATGATGTCAAGATAACCAGAGAGTTTCTGCTCAGTTTCTTTTGTACTCCATTTCAAACGTTTCAGACATGGGAATGCAAAGATACAGTTAGCTAAAGTAACCTTCTTCCCTTCTTCAGTAGGCTGAATCTCTTTTCCATGAAGCATGTAATACAACTTCTTCAGATAAACCTCGAACTTGACCGATAGGTTGCCAGAATGAACGTGCTTATCAATGATGCTTACTTTCTTTCTGCCAAAAAGTTCATCCATAGCCTTATAGACATCAAGACCAACACCATCAACACTCGGGATTGTAGGTGTTGTAAGAATCTTAAAGAACGCTTTCACAACATCCTGTGTCAGTGGCATACCTGTGCACTTCCTTAAATCCTTTTTAACCAACTCACGTACATTCTGGCTCATCTCTTCAAATGACAGCTTATTGCTTTCTTCGCGCTGTTCCTTCTGCTCTGAAGTTTCCTGTGGTTCTTCATCTTCTGGCACTTCCTCTGGGATATTTACATCCAGGAAGAAATCTTCATTTTGATATGCATAGATAATCTTTGCCCTGTCAGAGGGGTCGAGGATGAAGCGACGAAGGATGCTCGATATGTTGGTGATGACAAAACGCTTGGGCACATCTTGACCCGTCACCTTCTTCAAGAAATCGACAGCCTTCGCCTTGTCAAGCGTCTGTACCAAAGCATCAAAGCGACCTTGTTCATTGATATTCTGCTCTGTAGTGTCCTTGCTAATGAGTTCCTGCAGTTTGGTGATGTTCAGCCCCGTTGCCTCTGCAAGGGTATAAACTTGTTGGTCACACTCACGTTTCTGATAGTCAACGATATAGTCATAGATTGTCTTACCAGGGCTTAGACGCAAGTCACCACTCTCTATGTCATGCAAAATGCGCTGGGCAGTACGCTGGTCGCGCTGGTTGAGTGAGGCAAAAGCATTGTGAAGCTCAGCCTGTGCCACCTTAACATGTTCGCTTCCTGGACCGGAAGTATAGAGATTCTTAACAAACTTGATAAACTTCGAGTTGATGTACTCAGCATCGATGGTTCCTGCACCAGTCTCTGTGATGTATGCCTCCAACTGATAGACATCATTGTCGTCGCCACCACTTCCTCCGCCTCTCTGGAACAGTTCACGATAACGAGACAGCAGTATCTTATATGTCTGCTCATCGAGTTCCATCTTCAGCTTTACCCATTCATTGGTGTGTTGGAACTCATATTCAAGTTTCTCCCAAAGGAAACCTTGCATCTTGGCAGCTTCCAGACGCTTGGTCATGTCGCAGAACTCCTTGGCAAACTTCTTCCTCGATGCTTCTGCCTGAGGTAAGGTAGCATAGTACTCGATTCCCTCTGCCTTGAAAAGTTGGTCGATGATGCGGAACGACTGATTGATTTTCTCCAGATTAGCCTCCAACTTATCTGTGAATACAAGTAATGGCTGATCTACATAAAGAGCCAAAGCATCCTCAATGTTCTTTGCCATTCGGTTTGGACGAGTAAAGTACTTGATGATGCCAAATGGCTTGTCAGGGCCAAACAAGCGGTTGGTACGTGAGAATGCCTGAATGACATCCACATACTGCAACAGTTTGTCCACATAAAGTGTGTTCACCCATTTTGAGTCATAGCCGGTCAACATCTGGGTCACTACGATGAGCATGTCCAGCTGCTTGTTTTTCTCCAAACGCTGATAAGGTGTTTTGTGAGCCAGTCGCTTGGCAACATCCTTCTTATATTTGGCATAGGTTGACTGCTGGAATGTTGTGTCGAACCTCTTGTTGTAGTCATCAAGTATTTCCAGAATAGCCTCTTCCTTATACTCTCCACCGCCATTGTTGTCGATAGAGTCGTCAAAGATAGCGGTTACATTGTACTCCGGATAATGCTCCTTGAACAGATGATAGTATTCGATAGCCTCTGGAATATTCTTTGTGGCTAATATAGCATGGAACTTGCCATTATGACTAAGCATCGGACGTTCATCAACAATTTTCTGAACAACAGCCATGTGATGTGCATCAGTGGTATAGAGCGATTTTGCTTCATCTTCCACCTTCAGCATATCGGTATCGTTCATCCACTTGTTATAGATGTCCATCTTCTCCTTGTCCTTTGCAATGTCGTCAACAGTCTCTGCCTCGGGGTCAGCTTGCCGTAATGCCACCTTTTCGCGGATGTCTTGCTCTTGGAAAGTGTCCTCACGATAGAGATCAAAGCCAAGCACATTTCCATCAGGAATACCGCTGGCAAGGGTGTATTTGTGGAGCATATCGCCAAAGATAACCTCTGTGGTCATCTCACCACGAGCATTCTCTGGAAATATCGGTGTGCCTGTGAATCCGAAGAGAACGGCACGAGGGAAGGTGTTCTTTATTGTTAGGAGCATACCGCTACCGCTTTCCCTGCCTGAACCAGTCACACTTCGGTGACATTCATCAACGATGAATACTACGCGCTTCTTGTTGATTCGGTCAATGGTTGATTGCGGAATGTTGTTGTCACTGTTGATACGGCTCATCTTCTGAATAGAAGTCACAATCAGGCACTCGTCCTTTGCGTCACTTTCCAGCACTCGGATGAGGTTTCTGGTATCTTCCGTATCAAGTACATTATCGTCAGCATTGGCAAAACCACGATATTCGTCGGCCGACTGTGTGCTCAGCTCAATGCGGTCGAGCAGGAACACCACTTTGTCGGCATCATTAGCCTTGGCAATGAGTTGGGCGGCTTTGAAGGATGTCATCGTCTTACCAGAACCCGTGGTATGCCAGATATAGCCTCCTTTGTGGTAATGGTCATCCCAGTTGGTTTCACGTACACGTTCCCATATCTTGGTAGTTGCGAAGTACTGATAACTGCGTAGCACTTTCAGCGTCTCGTCCTTATCATCAGCAATGGTGTAGTAGCCCACCATCTGGTGAGCCATCGGGATTGACAGCAGGTTGGCAGCTATGCGCTTCCAGTCGTGAACCTCTTCGTTATTGAAATCAGCCCAATGGAAGTAGAAGCTTGGAGAAAAATTCTCCGAAGCGCCAGGATTGGCAAAGTAGAGTGTCTTCTCCGGCGTCATTGCCACAAATATCTGTATCAAGGAGAAGATGCCATGCGAGAAGATGCCTTCGTGGGCGTATTTCTTGATTTGGTTCACCGCCTGAGTCACATCCACACCGCTTCGTTTCAGCTCAATGTGGACAACTGGCATACCGTTGATGAGCAGCATCACATCGCCACGTCGAGTAGTGCCAAGGGGATGTTTCGTCTGAAACCTAGGTTGACGAACAATCTGATAGACACTCTGTCCTGCACGTATCTCCCGGGCATTGAAGATAGTAAGATAGACCTCCTTGCCGAAGTTGATTTTATCATCGGGGTTATCACGTTTTATCATCACCTGACCACCATTGATAAACTGGTTCACCTCGTATGGGTTCTTCAGCGCATCCACCTGAGTCATGATCTGCTGCATCTCAGTGTCAGTCAGCGGGAAGTCACCCAGACGGTTCATGTCGCGGTTGTTGTTATAGATAATGGCAGCCCAGTTTTTGATAAGGGTCTCCTCTGTCGGGTTCATGATTACATTGGGCTCCCAACCATGCTGGGGCAGGAAGTCGGCAAGGGCCTTCTCAAAATCAAGTTCCTTTAGGAACGGACGAATTAAGACATCTACTGGCATAGGTATATCTGTTTTTAGGTTATACGAACATATTGTCTAAACATGCAGACTTAATCTGCTTCAGTTTCTCCAAACGCTGGGAGTGAAGGGTGATTTGGGAGTCGAGGACTTGTAGGTAATCTGCAATCTTCTTTTGCTCATCGAATGAGGGAATCCAAATATAGCCTCTCAAAGCCATCTCATCACTTATGTTCATTGTATTCTTTGCACCCTTATTAATCAGAGGTAACAAATAGTTATTAATTCGATAGGTAGGCTCAAAATAATAATGTATATAATCTGGACAAACATCATCTTTGGCATCATATACAGCATATAACACCGAAACAATACCAACAGAACCTTTATTTACTTTCACGATGCCATAAGGTTTTGACTTTAATGGCGACTTTGTGTAAACAATCTGATTTGTTTTGAGGACTCTATAATTGGCAACAGATTTGCCAGCATAACTTCTACCCAAAAGTTTAATTTGATTTACGACACCAACCTCATCAGATACAGAGAGGACATCATTTATGCCATAAACATTATTTTGATTTCTCTCACTATTGATAGTCAAACAGTCGCCTAAAGTAACCTTTTCCCATTCCCCTTCAAATCCTTTGAATCTGACTCGCGGCGTAGTTTCTCCTTCCTGTGGAAACATTGACTGCAAACTTGCTGCCTTCACCTGTTTGAGCGATTCAATCTTCTTTGTGGTGGATTGAATAAGGGAGTCGAGAGAGGAAAAAAAGAAAGCAATGGCCTTTTGTTCTTCTTCCTTTGGAATTTTGATATCTATCTTGGCGATATTAACTTTTGAAAGACTTGGAACACCTGTGGATTCATCGTATTTTCTCCAGTTTGTTTTTTGACTTAATGCAAATAAAAAATTTAAATTAATACCCTTTTGGGGAGTCATAAAGAACAAAGTATCAACAGTCCAAAAAGGAGCTTTTAATAATTGTGGCTTATCAATAGTTCCTTTTCTTCCAATGCCGATAGCATCGGTATCTGATAGACTTTCGTTAACACTAAGCATGTATCCTCCTGTTCCGTACACTGGAATATCACCAATTGATAGGTGCTTATAATCCATTCCTGAATTAATAGTAACGGATTCTCCATAAGTGGTTTCTTTCCACTCCCCTGTAAATCCTTTTATTCTTATCTTTGGCTTCATACTTATTTCTTGATAAGGTTAGACAAACCTTTGATAGCGAACTCATCGCCTGTGAGTTGACTAATGAGAGTGGCGAGGTTTTGCTCTGACTCTTCGATGCCTTGCTCAATGTCGTTGTAGGTAACGGCATACTTCTCGTTAAGACCTGTGATAGTATCTGCAAGCTTTGTAACGATAGCATCTGGCAAAGCTTCGATGGCAGAGGTGATAGGGACAATCCATTTGAGTTCGAGGAACATCTGAATATCTTTCATGTCAAGGCCTTCAATCGTCTTGATGGTCTTTGTCTCTAATTCTTCCAGCAAATTCTTTACCTTCTTCTTTGCCTTAGATTGTTCATCCCAAAGGGCTACGATGGCTTTTAGTTGCTCCTTTATATCCTCATCCACATCTGCCTTCGGCTTGCTGTCGGCAGTAATCTCTTTCTTCATGAAAGCATTGTCCTTCTCGGCATCAAAATATTTGTCTGTATCTTCCATACCAAGAAGTTCTTCGCGAACGGCATACAGTTCGCCGTCAATGGCGTCAATTCGAGATTGAAGTGCTGCGATAGCGTCCAAGTCATCTTGAAAGAGCGTTTTCTGAACAAGTTCAAAAGGAATGATGCGTCCTTTCAGTCCATCTGGCACCTCCTGTTCCACACCGTTCTTGTCCTTTACCATCTTCATCTTGGGCTCTACAACATTGCAAGCACCAAAACCTTCTGTCTGGATGATTTCCACATCACCCATGATGCCCTGCCAGTTATCGGCAAGTATCTGATAGGCGGTATATTTATCTACAAGGGGAATACCTTCGCAGCGACGGAAGATGTCAGCGGAAATCATGTCGCTCTCCACGACTTCCTTCACTTGCTCAACATTGTCTATAAGGCGAATATGAAGCAAGCGCTTGAAGTCCTCAAAAGAAGTAGCAAAGCGAGCCTTAAATGATTTTACATCCTTATTCTCATGGATGGCCTCTGTGATGTCTGCTGCCTTGACAGTAGAGTAAGGACGGTCTGATTCTGGATCAAACACCTCCTGTTGCAACGTAGGGAAAGCCTCCCAATAATCGCTGAGCTCTGCAATCTCACTGTTAGGGATGCCACCAAACATGGTGGAGTAGATGTCGTACTTCACAGGGGCTTCGCTCGAATCCACATAGCGTGGGATGTTGAGATTGTATTCGTTACGGCGAATCTCGTCGCGAGTCACCACCCGCGAAAAGCCAGGAATCTCCTTACGCTCGCGATAAGTGTCTGCAATCTTCTTCACATCGCATGCACGAAGCTTATTCTGCTTGCCATCCTTCACAAAGCCCTTGCTGGCATCGATGATGAGCACGCCCTCGTTGCCACGGTTCTTCTTCAGCACCATTATAAGCGTAGGAATCTGAGTTCCGAAGAAGATATTGGCAGGAAGACCGATGATAGCGTCAATATTGTTCTTCTCAATGAGGTTGGCGCGAATCTGACCTTCTGCCTGACCTTCCTCACGCAGTTCCATTGGCAGCAAGTTGCCATCCTTGTCGTAAATCTTAGGAGCCTTGCCACGGAACAACACACCATGAGGCATCACGATGGTCATAATGCCATCGCCCTTCAAGTGATGCAGCTCATGAAGCAAGAAAGCATAGTCTGCTTTAGTTTTCGGAGCTACACCATAGTTTTTGAAACGAGGGTCATACTCTTTGTCCTTTGGATCCCAGTGCTGAGAGTATGGAGGATTGCTCACCACTGCATCTACAGCCAAAGGCTTGTCAATCTCGGAGCCTTCCTCGTGCATAGGCCAGTCCTCTTCAAGTGTATCGGCACAACGAGTAACAATGTTCTGTGGAATAATACCACGCATGACGAGGTTCATACGAGTAAGGTTGTAGGTATTCTCCTTCAACTCCTGTGCATAGTATTTCACCTTGTTCTTGCCCTGTATGTGCTTGCTGACAGCCTTGCCGATGGTAATCAGCAACGAACCAGAACCAGAAGTCGGGTCGTAGATTTCAAGGCTTTCCTTATTCTTATGGTGCTCAGCCACAATCTCCGACATAATCATAGCCACCTCATGAGGCGTATAGAACTCACCAGCCTTCTTACCGGCATTTGCAGCGAAATTACTAATAAGGAACTCATAAACATAACCCAATACATCGTAGTCCTGAGAGCCATCGGTAGGGATGTCCTTGATAAGCTTAATAAGGCCTTTTAGTGCCTTTGTCTGCGAACTAGGGTTGTCGCCCAATTTGCTCAATCCTTCACGTAAAGTCTTGAAAATGCCGTCGTACACTGAGGCATAGTTGTCGCTCATAAGCCGCTCGAAGTTACTTAGTGCCTCACTCAGCGTCTGCACACTGAAACTGGTATCGTTGAGCCAGGTAGAGAATAGATACTTATACTCAATGAAGAAACCGATGTGTTCCTGACACTCCTTGATGGCATTCTTCATATTAATATCCTCGTAGTTCTCTTCAAGTTCAGGCAGTTCATCCGCTTCCCACTCGCAGACTTCGGTGAAATACTTCACTTCTGTATCGGAGAGAAATTTATAGAAGATAAGCCCAAGAATATAATCCTTATACTCGTTGGCTTCAATCTTATTACGCATGTTATTGGCTGAAGCCCAAATTCTGTTTGCAAGCTGTTGCTTATTCATATGCTGATAATCTTTATTTTTTAATATCGAGTGCAAAGTTAAATACCATCTATACACTCATTCTGCACAGGAAAATATTTTTTATAATTATCTGCTATTTTTTCTGCAATTTGTAGTCTAAATGACTCAGGAGAGAGTACTTCTACGTCAGAACCGTATGATAAGATTTGTTGTTCCAACTCACGAGTCGGTTTAACGCTTATAGATATTGTACACTCTTTTTCGTTGACTGTGGTTTGTGATTTGTGAATGGGCTTTGATGTTACATAAGGAAATCTTGTCTGTGTGAAACGCAGAATGATTGTTTCTTTCTCTACATCGTCATATGGTATAGAGACACCTACTACGTCATCAAAGAAATGAGCAAAGTCGATGGTTGTATTAGGCTTAAATGGAATATTTGCTAAAGAGATGCGCTGAATACGGTCAAGAGCCTTATTTGCTATCTTTCCTGTTTCTTCCTCATAGCCAAACAGGAACCAACGATTATTATATTGTTTGACATGATAGGGATGGAGGGTTGATGTAATTTCCTTACCCTTATACGTCCTATAATAAATAATAAGAGATGTATGGTTCACAGTTGCATCTATTACCTCCGACAAATATTCCAAACCTTTCAATTGTTCATTCTGCTCAAACGCTACCACATTATCACTATTTGATTTGATGCCAAAGCGATATTCAAGATTGGAAATTACTTCTTCCAACCAGGCATTATTAGGGACACCACGATATCGACTAAGCATCTCAATGGTGGAACGCAGTTTTTGAATCTCGTCTGGTGATAGTTCGTTTTGGAAAATCGAAAAGTCACGCTCTGAATAGCGGTAATAACACTTCTTGTCGTAATACGGCTTCGCATCAAGGTATATTCCATTAGGAAGCATCTTGCGAATAGCATTGATGTCTCCTCTTAATTGCCGAATACCTATCATAGAATCACCCCCTTGAACATCTTCCAAGTGGTCATTAACCTTCTCTAAGAGGGTGTCAAAGTCATACTTGTGGCGGAAGTCACTAAAACACCTGTCTAAAATTTGGTATCTGAATTGTGCATTCTTGTTTACTGGCATACAAAAGAAATGCTACTTATTTGGTTACTTGAATATACATAACATCACTTTTGCTGGAGTTGATGAGCTCTTTCACATCCACCTCCAAACATTCTGCTATTTGAAGCAAGGTCTCAAGTCCAGGCTGGGCAGAGTTGGTACACCACTTTGAAACCGTAGCTGGATCTTTCCCCAATTTCTCAGCCAGCCATTTGTTTGTCCGCTTCTTCTCTGCCAAAACTACCTTAATGCGATTAATGTCTCTAGTCATTACTACGTCTATTATTGATTGTGGGTACAAAGTTATCAAATTAATTCTGAATATAGGTAAGTAAAGGCAAAAATTAACGTAAATAGGACGTCTTTATTTGCGTTTTATGCAATTATTAGGTAAAATACCATTATTATATGCTGTTGTTTATTCGTAAAAAAGACGAAAAAGATTTCATGAAATCTCAAATAATCACATTAAACACCAGAAGGTCACCCAAAGGTCACTTTGGGCGTTCTATGTTCACCTCATGTTCGCCAAGAAAAGAAAAAGCACCTACAAAATCTTCGTAAGTGCTTGATTTTTAGTGTGGACCAGCCAGGGCTTGAACCTGGGACCTCAATTTTTCTTATTTATTCAGTATGGATATTCAGAACTGATGCTTTCTATCTTGCTCCAGTTTCCTTCATCGTGTCTTGTTATGGACTTGCTGTTCCAAACGTTCCCATACCTTCACCATTGCCCAAGTGTCAAGTTCACAGTAGCGGAGGAGGGCTTCGCGACTGGCTTGTGCTTCTTCTGGAGTCATGTGTTGGATGCGGGGGAAGATAGTCATGGCATCGCCTCCGTTCTGACATCGCTCATCAAGATTGTGATAGTCGAGACTAGGCTCATTAGGGAAGAGGGCTGGCAACACACTCTTGATAGAGAACGAACCGCCCATTGCTGGAACATAGTAGTAGCCACTCTGGAAAGGGGTGAGAAGGTCCTTGATATGCTCGCGGATGTTTAACAGATGATTGGCAAGGTCAGGATATAACGAGGCTAATTCCTCAATGCGCCCGCATTCAAAACTCTTGTTATATGCCAGTGTGCAAACATTCATTGGAATATCATTGCAAAGTTGTTCTGCTAAGCTGCGACGAGGGTCTGTACCATCGCTGGGTGCCAGAAATTCTTTATGTTCGTATGGTGCAGATGCACTTTGTTTGATATGTAATGAGTATTGGAAGGTAATCTGCTGATAAGGTCGTTGTCCTTCGTAATGTGGAACTGCTTGCTGAAGGGTCTCGAAGTCGAGGAAATAAAGCGGATAACTGAGACCGTCAAGAAACTCACGTATACCATCTGTATCGATGTGCTCTGTATCGTTCAGCGTACATTCCACCTGCATTTGTTGTTTGTCGCTTAAACTTTCTTGGCGTACATCTGTAAACGAGATACGTCCCGCATGATAATGCTCCAGCTTTTTGGAGAAGTTCATGCGATAGAGGTCAAACACTGTTTGCTTATTCTGTGGTATCTTATGCTGTAGCTTGCAATATTCGAGAAATGCGCAGCTGTAAGGTTTCATGCAGTTTTCAGAAAGGTCGGTGTTTGGTTCATCCTCTTTCTGCAGCATATTCATAGCTTGTTTTACTTGCGATGGAACTTTGTCGTACTCATTTTTCACTAAATCCTTCATGTCAATGGTGACGAAGAGTTGCTGCAAGTCAAGTTTGCCATTTAGCACATATTCACTATCCAGACAAATAAGGTAGGTATCTGTTACGTTGATCCCGCATTGTGTTAGCACCCACTTTTGGTAGGCAATATCTGGAGCATACTTTTCCAACTTCGATTCTCCGTCTTTGGAGTCATTGAAACTGCTACTCTTTACCTCATAGATAGCCCAGCCGTTGTCTGTCTTTCGCAGGATGTCCACTGCGCAATAGTTGTTTTCGAATGTGAACGATGCCTCACAGATGGTTTCTGTTCCTTTATTCATTTCCTGTTTGGTCTTCTCTACCATGGCCTCCAAGTCGAGACTGCCGTCTTCTCTTTCTGCAGTCACCTCCACATAGTTGCCAAATAGACCCATTGCCAAATCGCCAACCTCATTGCCTTGTTCGAAACGGGCTTCCAGTCCAGCATCAACTATAGCTTCCTCTGGCTTGTTAACTTTCAGCCAAAGTGCCTTCTCGCACTGGCAGAACAGCGTATAACGCGATTTAGATAATCTTCTCGCCATTATTTATTCATTTATATTATAAGGTGCAAACCTCAAATCATATTCTTAAGAGTCTGCAATGCGAATGTGTGAAATAATGAGAAGCAGTCAACTCCTGTAGGTGCATTCGGCAGGAGAAACAGCTGGCAGGTTTATTGCTCACGCACTTTGAATTTGCAGAATCTCAAACGGATAAAAATCTTTAGTAATTCTCTATGTCGTTGTTTTTCGCCAAACGGCATGACAAAGATACGAAACTTTTTCTAATTATAATCTGTTGCGGACTGAAAATTAGTCAAATATCAGCATTGACTTATTAATTCAAAAGGTAGAGAAAGGTTTTCATTTGGATTTATTAGCAAAACGAAAAAAACAGCAACTTAGATTCCTTCTAAGTTGCTGTTTTTCCTTTGTGGACCAGACAGGGCTTGAACCTGTGACCTCCAGATTATGAGTCTGTTAAAATAAAATTTTTTAGGGTTTCATAAAATTTTTCATGGCTTTGTAAGTTGTTGTTTCACAATTATTTTATAACTTTGCAGCGCAAAAGTGAAATTATAATAAACCTCAATTAATGGGTAATTTTGTTCGCATTTTGTTCGCAAATTGTTCGCAAGATTCTCATGAACGAAGCAACAGACTATAGTTATGAAGGCTGAAAAGACATCAATCAAGTGCGGAAAAGTGGACAACTGTTCACTTACTTTAGTTCTCGACAAACGTACCAATAAGAGTACGAATGTATACCCTTTGGCCATCTGTTTCCAGATAGCAGCTAAACGGTATTACTACAAGCTGAAGGATATGGACTATCAGAGCGAGAAGTACTTCAATGACGTATGTAGCGTGAAAGGTGCAAAAAGTTCACTCATGCCAATTCATGTCGAATGGCAAAAGGTGTTAGAAAGCTATAGGGAAAAACTGGAGAAACTAAGCAAGAAGCAGACCTTAACGCTTGACCTTATCCGTACCTATCTGACAGGTGCAGAAATAGAATATGATAAGGCCACATCTTTTGTAGGTGTTTGGGAAAGTATTATTGCTAGGATGAAAGCAGAAGAAAGGGTTGGAACCGCAGAGAACTACCAGTGGGCACTTAACTCCTTCCTTAAATACGTTGGTAATGTGAAGGGGTTCATGGTCGGCAAAAACGTTATTGACAAGTGGAATGATGTTATGAAAAATGGTGTGGTTGAAAACGGCAAGGTCGTCGGAAAGATTGCCGATGCCACCCGTGGTATGTATCTTCGGACCTGCCGTGTTGTTTGGAATGAATGTATTCGCCAAGGTTTTCTGACCGAAGACAAATACCCTTTCTCCAACAAGGACAACACGCTCATCTCCATTCCACGAGGTAAACGTCGCCAGCAATCATACCTTAGCGTTGATGAAATGACAGAACTATATAAAGTCTTCATTGAGAAACGCTACCCCGAAGGATGGGATCCTGCTTATAAGAAACGTGCCCATGATTCTTTGGGCCTATTTCTGGCACAATATCTGTGCAATGGATTCAATCTTGCCGATGCAGGACGTTTAACCTACAACCGTACTTACTTTGCAGAAGGTGGTCGTGCTTTTGAGTTTATGCGAAAGAAAACATCGGCACGAAGCAACAGCATGTCGGTGGTTATCGTTCCTATCGTAGAACCACTCAAAGTGATCCTTAATGAGATTGGAGCCAAGCCAGAGAAGGACTCTTACGTTTTTCCACAAATCTTCAATGGAGCCACAGATGAGACCTTGCGTCGAAAGTTGACGGTACAGGAAAACTCCAACATCAAAGACCGCATGAACCGTATATGCAAAGAAGTACTTGGATGGGACAAAGTTGTGTCTGGAACATGGGCGCGCCATTCCTTTGCTACCAACCTGAAACTAGCTGGCGTAGAGGAGTTGTACATTTCTGAAAGTATGGGGCACTCACAAGGTAATGATGTGACTAGTGGCTATCAGGATATGTATCCTCTTGAAATCCGATTCCGTAACAATAGTAAGCTGCTCAACCTTGAAAAGGAAGAAGAACCTATCGACATCGACAGCCTATCCCCTGAACAGATGAAAGAACTTTTGAAAAAGATGATGGGACAACAATAAAAACCACAATAATTGCGATTCTTCTAGATTGTTGTTGCCTTCCAAGGGAACTGAGTAAAAATCCTCTTTGCCGACCAAGAAGAGAAAGGAAAACCTATATTTATACTCAAAGATGGCAAAATAAGGTTATTTGGTAGTAAATAATGCAAATTCTTTGGTTTTCTTTCCTTGTTTTGAAAGAAAAGTCGTATCTTTGCAGAAAATTCACAAATATCGAAGTTAAAAGTATGATTCTTGAATTTTGTGTAACCAACTTTCTGTCGATAAAGGAAGAGCTTAAACTATCTTTCATATCAACATCGCTCAAAGAGGCCTGCTCCGAGCCGAATGACCTGTTTCCTCTTGAAGACACAGGCATATCACTTGTAAGGAGTGCTGTCATTTATGGCGCAAATGCGTCTGGAAAATCAAATGTGCTAAAAGCTTTTGATTTTTATAAGCGGTTCATCACGGAATCGTTCAAAAACAGTCAGGTCGGAGACACAATAGGCGTTGAGAACTTCAGGCTGAATGCTTCAAGCTTGAAAGAACCTACTACTTTTGAAGCGACTTTTACTGACGGCGAGTTCATCTACAGGTATGGTTTTGAAGTGGATAACCACACCGTTCACGAGGAATGGCTATATAAACGAGCTTGCAAGAAACGTGCTAAGGATGTCGAATTATTCTATCGTGAGGCAGAGAGCACCACAGTTCATCCAAAGAGCCAACTTCTTCAGGAACTGGTGAACAAGAAGATGGTACGCAACAATGCGCTGCTGCTCTCAACAGCTGCTCAATTCAACGAGCCAACCTCTGTCAGCATTCTCCAATGGCTAAGTGACACATTAGTGATATTTTGCTCTGAAGACGAACAACTATGGAATAACGCTATCAAGCATCTTGATGACGAGTCTCTACGTAAGCGTGTCATTTCATTTGCAAAGTATGCTGACCTTGGAATAGAAAACATTTCCAAGATTGACAACCGCATCGTAAGTGACCACAGGCAATTTGATGACGAAGGCCGGGAAGTGAACAGCGTATCTTTTGCATTCAACAAGAACGAATCAGAAGGCACTATCAAGTACTTCTCACTTGCTTATCCCATCATTGATGCTCTTGACAATGGAAAGCGCATTGTCATTGATGAACTCGACTCCAAGCTTCATCCGTTGCTCGTCAAAAAGATTGTTGCCCTGTTCAATGATGCCCAGACGAATCCCAAAGGAGCACAACTTCTGTTTACAGCGCATGATACATTCTTGCTGAGTGCTGGCCTGTTCAGAAGAGATCAGGTTTGGTTTACCCAAAAGGACAACTTTGGTGCAACGGAACTATTTTCATTGGCAGAATACAAGGTACGCAGTACATCCCCGTTTGAGAGGGACTATCTGCTTGGCAAATATGGAGCAACCCCTATCTTTGGTGAATTAGAGAAAATCTTTAATCCTTCTTAAGAGCTATGGCTAAACGACAGAAGAAAGACCATAGGTTATCAAACCTGTCACGCCGTCAGGGTGTAAGGGAAATCAAGCAGTCGTTTCTCATCGTCTGTGAAGGAGAAAAGACCGAACCTGACTACTTCAAGGCGTTCCGCATGACAGCAGCCACCATCAAGGCTGTTGGTCAGGCGATGAACACGATGACGCTTGTCAACAAGGCAATAAGTATTCGTGAAGCCGACCAAAAGAGAAAAAGGGTTTATGACCAATGCTGGGTAGTCTTTGACAAAGACGATTTCCCTGCAAAGGATTTCAACCAGGCAATACAGCTTGCCGAGAAGAACGGCTTCCGTGTGGCATACAGCAATCAGGCATTTGAGTATTGGTTCTTGCTGCACTACAACCTATATACTGGTGCTATTCATCGAAACCAGTACAAGGACATGCTCACCAGATTAACTGGTATGCCATACAGTAAAAGTGAGGGCTATGGTGCTGTTATGTACAATCTCCTTTTGTCGCGACAGCAACAGGCTATCAGCAATGCAGAAACTGTACTTGCTGAAATCTCACACGGCAATCCTGCCGAAGAGGAGTCATCGACAACTGTTCAGAGACTGGTATTGGAACTTAACAAATACTTGTAGCAGTTCATAGCCAAACAAGTTATTTTTCAAAACGTAGAAAGAAAACCCGCCGATTTGTAAAATTTTTGCATAATCGGGAGTTTTCTTCTTGAATTAAGGAAGATAAGCTAAAGTCGTATTGCCGTCCAAAAGAGAAAAATGAAGGGGTAGATTGGAGCACCAATCGGAGCAGAAAATCAGTCGCTACATAGTGAAAGATAGTTTGATAGTCTCACTCCGATTTTACATACATTCATAGGCTGAGCTTGCTCCACCAAAGCCCGATTTCGAGAAGCCGAAAATGTGTTAACGGAAGTTAACTCTAATTAGGCTAAGAGTTTTTGTAAAACTCACTTCCTTTGACTTGCAAGAAACCTCATTTCATGAGTTAACGAGCAAGCTCGATGGAGGTGGACGTTTTACACGTTAATGGAAGTTAACGCATATTAGGCTATGCGATTCGTAGAATCACTCTCTTCCCTCTATTCGATTTTGGCTCCTTTGATGAACAAGTTCATCTGCCACAATCGCCCTTACCATATTCGACATATTGATGGAGTTCATCACAATATGTCCCATTGATTCCCTCATGGGAACGAGAGCATTTATGGCATTCTGGATTCCCGCCGTGCCATCGTTTTTCCTGTGCCATCAGGAATGATTTCATGGCTTCGTCATCCTCTATTTGTGGAGGTGGTTCTGATTTTACCTCAGATTTGGATATTGGTTTCATCGCATCTTCGTCAATGGAAGAAACACCTACCACCTCCAGATTAAGTGCCTTGACGAGCAATGCGATGTTGGGATTGGCATCCTCCATTCTCATCAAAGCTGCTTCCTCTTCGGTTGGGCGTAGGGGTTGCTGACTGAGAACCATCTGGGCAATGTTGTGACAATCACCTTGTGAATTTTCCATCACGTCTGAGACATGAACATTGAGATTGGGAATCTGCCTTAGGCATTCTTCCCATTTGTTGCACTCCCCCTTGTCTGGGAATACAACTACAGCTCTTCCTTTAAGAGGCAGCAAGTCGGAGAACGTAACATTATCCTTTCCGATAGCAAGCCAAACGTATGGCGTTGGGAAGCAACTCATAATGGCAGCAGTCATTTCATCCGTCACCAACGCAACCGTCTGGCTGGGGAAGATGTCGAGCAACTGTTCACCAAACATGCAAGTCGGTCGTCCATCTTGATAGTACCAGCTATCATCATAGACCTTACCAGTTTCGCTGTCCATTGTAAGGATATGACCATTGGTAATCTTACGTTCTGCATTGATGTGCCAGAATATCGGTTCGTATTGTTCGGTTGCACCGATAGGGTATCGATTCATTAGAGTCTGTAGCTTGTCTTGGTCAAACCAAACGAAACCACAGAGGTATTCAAAGAATGAACTGCTGAAACTCGTAATCTCCGTTTTCATAGACTGTCCTCCTTCCAGTTGATTCCATTCTGTGCACAGATATGGAAGAACGTACCGATGTTGATGTTGTTGACATTGCGCAGAAGATTGTCGAACTTCTTGTCTGTCTCAGATGCTTTGTACTTCGCATTTTGCGAGCTGACCTGATGGAACAGGCTACGTCCGCGTTCACCAAGCGAGGCCAAGGCTGCACCCACATGGAACCATTCATCGTAGGTGGCGGTGATGTCGATGCTATGGTCAGTAATTATTTGGCAGCACTTCTCGACCTGTTTCATGTCGTCACCACTATATGTACTGGAACTGTGGTATGTCGGTTTTAGTTCCACCCACACCTTAGTATATAATGTAGCATCCTCATTCACATACGGCTCTGGGTCGTAGGAGATGAAGCGCATCCTGTTCACGTTCTTGCATGCTTTGTCAATGATTAGTCCGCTGTTGGCGAAGTCACGTTTCAGCGCTTCGAACTGAGCCTCATGCTTATCAGGATAGGCAATGCGGAAGATGGCAAACCATCCTTTGCCACGGATGCTGCGACCCGCATAGAGTATCTGGGGGATGTTATGCCACTCATGCTTCAGGTCATCGAACCAGTCAACGTCTAGGTTGTCTTTCTTGTCGATGTCGATACAGAGAAGGTTCGAGTGGACCACGAGGTTTTCCGCTTTACATGTAGGAGCAAATGTGCCTGAGATGGTTGCCACGGGCAGTTGCAACTTCAAGCGCTTTTGTATATCTTCATCCGACATGGAACGGATATACTCAATCTGTTCCTTGTACTGGTCGTTGAAGAGGAAGTCGCGCAGGGAAATTTCGGCTATCCGAAATCTTAGGTTGAGAAAATTTTATATGTAGGTATCCTTCGAAGGTGGGGTAAGGTTGGAATTCCTTGTCCCACCTTCATCGTTTGGTTGCAATCTGTGGTTGGAAGCACGACGGTCG
>Ga0256407_10000147_pt1 | contig 177009 bp, 317 predicted proteins | sample RumenRJG_04DNA_FD_193489 | JGI IMG/M metagenome (GOLD analysis project Ga0256407, IMG submission 193489) | Bovine rumen microbial communities from Lethbridge, Alberta, Canada - RJG_04 | ecosystem: Host-associated > Mammals > Digestive system > Stomach > Rumen | place: Canada: Alberta... | reverse complement strand
ACTATTTCCTCTTCTAATTGTTGTTTAGAAATAGATGAATTTTGATGATACCCTCTTAATCCGGACACTACATCATTATAAACTGCATCAGCTAATTTTTTTATGCTTGTATATACCATAATTTTAAAATAAAAAAAGCTAGACTAGACCTTTTAGGTCTGGCCTAGCTCATATTTAGATATTCTTAACTTATCCTTTGCTGCCAACAACATCATACATAGGCTCTGGATCACGAGGATTCTTATTATTCTCAAATGCCTTACTATAAACCTTTGCAGTTCCATTATTAGGAAGTGCTGCATAAGGTGCATTAGTTACTATATCAGCACCATTAATAGTAGTTCCGAGGTCAGCAATAGCACTTTCAAACTCCGTTGTAGGTTGGCCAACCATTACATAGAAAACATGAGTTGTAACAGTAGTAGCTCTCTGTCCGAGGATGCCACCTGCGATACCATCACGGTCTTTTATAATTCTTATAATATACTGGTTATATTTGCCACCAACGACAGGCATTTCACCAGGAACAGGAGACCACCATTGAGTATTAGCTCCAGTCGGAAGTCTGAGATTATGAATAATCCAGTTGTAACCTAAGAACTCTTCAGTACCAGGTTTAATTGGAACTTCAGTATCAGTATATTCTATAGGATCGCCATCTCCATTCATATGCTTAGGTTTAGGAGTACCTAATGTAACAACGCCGTCTTCATTAAGAGTATACACAGCAGGAATACCTTCAATAAGGTTTATAAATTCAGCACCAGTTGTGCAGCAGTCAATTTGAATAGCTTTTTCATCAAAGTGCTGGAGATAAGCCTTCTTGATTACCTGATAACCATTAGTTGCCTTGAAAGTAATTTCATTTGTATGTCCTTCCGTGCTGTTAGTTTCTACTGTTAAAATCTTTTCATCAGCTTGGAAAATAAGATACTGTTCAGCAAGTTTCTTAATTCTTGCAGGAAGTGTGCCGTTAGTTAACTCTTCCTTATTTTTAACTACAAACTCTACATAGAAAGGCTTTCCTTTGTATACAAAATCATTTGCATAGAATGAATCTTGGCTATTCATGGATAAGCCAATGTAGAGAGCAATACGATAAGTTCCAACTATATCTGCTTCAGCTACGAGATTCTTTTTTGAAATCTTGCTTAAATCAAAAGTTACTTCAGCAAGATTCTCAGGAACATAACTTGCCTTATGAATATCTAAGACACATGGCCAATTAAATCTGGCATTACCAATTCTTACTTGAGGATAACGTCCATTACTTTTGTTAATAATTAAATTTTTACCTTTAGTAGAACCTGTACCTTCCCATTTATCTACAGTGTTAAGAATACTTTGAGTAGTAAAATTAAACATAATTTAAAAAATTTTATTGTGCAGCTTGTGCTGCGGGTTCTGCCTATTGTTGAGCTGGATTTGCAATAGACTAACTAACTACTGGGTGAGTCTAGAGTCTCTAGTCACTAATGTTTTCCATGATAATATTAACCAACTCATTTATTATCTCTTGACATACATAATCAGGAAATTCTAATAACTGAGAAGTATCCTCTGTATAATCAAGTTCTTCTTGTGTAAGACGTATATATTGTGGAGCTTTTATATAATCAACATATACTTTTATGAGTTCAAATACAGAATCATCCGTTCCATATCTTATTTCAAGACGTACACGAGAACGATTTCCATATCTTATATTTTGTCCTCTTTCGACATTACTTACAGAAGTATTATCTATTACAATATTCGTCGGACCTTTGCTGCCCTAAACAATTTTATTTCCATTGCCATCCTCCCCATATGGTTTATTGCCATATAAAACAGTATCTTTTTTAGCATTAGTATAACTACGCTAAGGAGAGTTTTCAAAAATGTCATTTGAATCTGTACCTTTTACTAATTCACCCTTATCTGATAGTACATAGGGATTTGTAGGAACAGTTTGATTCTGATTTATATTATGAATATAATAATAAGGTCTTTTATAAGTAGGTCGTAACCAAAAGTTGTCTAGAACTTGAGAGTAAGCATCTGCTGTTAATCGAGTAGCTGCTGCTCTCCAAGTATCTCCAGCATTATAACATTTATAAGTCTTGTGAACCTTGTAAATACAAATACAATTAAGTAAATGTAAATAATCCATTGGCATATTTACTTCATAAGTGGCTCCGCCTGCCAAAGATAATTCTGAATAGCTATCTACTTTAGTAACATCTAATAGTGCAGTAGCTTTCAATACTCTTAAATCATCTGTAGTTTGTTGATTTATATCATAAATATTATAACGCTTATTTATATATTGATTAATAGCTTTATTTACAAAATAATTAAAGTCTTCCAAAAGAAGATTAGGAGCATTTTCTTTATGTAATTCAATTAATACTCCTTCATAGACTTGTCTAGCTGTCATGTACTATTAATTATTTTTTCTCGTCTTCTTTTGTTAATTCAGGAAAAGTTTCCTTCTTAATAAGATTTAAGACGTTTACATTTTTAGGATCTTTTAAGAATAATATGGCAGCTTCATCATTAGCTCCTAACACCACATTATCTGCATATATATAGAGTTTATTTTTATAAACTATAACATGTTTGTTTCTAGCCTCTATAAAGAGTAATCTAATAGAAGTTTCTCCACCTGTATAAAGGTTGATAATCTTTTCTGGATTTTTTTCTGCAATTTGAATTAAATAATCTGTTACATCAGCATCGGGTAATCCTTGCATTTCATGTCCGAGTAATTTAGCCATCAAAACTCGACCATCATATCCGCGCTTATCATTCCAAATAAAGTCTTCAGCATCATGAATTTGCTTCTTCTTTGAAACTCTACGAACAGAATCTTCGCCAGGCTTTTCTATAAATAATTCAGCTACGCCGAATCTTGGTCTTGTAGAATTAGGACCAGTTCCATTAATCAATGAATTGCCGTTAATGTCTTTTGCATAATAATCTGGAGCAATTAAAGGACAATTCTTAATAGCTTCCCAAATGAATCTCTGACGAACATCATCTAAATCAAATGTAGTGCCATCAACTACATCAAAAACATCTGTTTCTTTGATAAAGTATTTTCTATTTGGGTCGTTTCTTTCAGCCTCGGAAAGAATCATATCATTATTAGAATCTACTTTCTTTACACAATCTGGATATTCACTTGTGTTAGGATCTTTACAAGGTTCAATCTTAATAACTTGTCCTACTTTTCCACGAACACTTCTTAGGATTATCTTGTTTGATAAATTAATTTCTTTTAATGTTTCTTTTTTTGCCATATTTTCATAAATCATAAATCCATAAAAGAGGGCCTGTAACCAAATTGTTACAGGCAGCTCTTTTAATAATATCTAAAAATTTTTACTTAACTATGTTAAGCTTCACGTATAATATAACTACGATAAGGATTAAAGACAGCAAGGCTTGAATAACCCCACATAATTCGATTATCCTATATATTTCTATATAAGTCAGACTATATTTTTAACTTATTCTATTACTTTAAATTTATATCCATGAGTTTGATTCCTTCCTCCATATAAAACGTCCTTTACTTTAGGGTGTTCTTTTTGACATTGTGATATACTGTCCCAAATTTTGACCAAATTGCCTTCTAAATCAAATTGTTGTATCTTTATTCCTACTGGAACTTTATTTGGAGTATATTTAGAAGTATATCCATAAGACCAAGTTCCGTCAGAATTTTGAATTGATTTCTTAATACTGTTGACTGTAACACCATTTTCTTTTGCAGCTTTATTTATAGTTGCATAAGTTTGGATAATATTTCCATCTTTATTGTATTTTGATACAGATTTATCAGTTAAATTATAAACCAATTCTCTTGTTTTAATAAGATTATAAATATTAATAGTCAAATCTGAAATAAAATAATATCCTTTTAAGGGTCTTTTATGTGACATAGCATCATCTATAGATGATTTAGTAAAACCTAATTCAGATATTATTTCTTTAACAGAATTATAATATTTAATAAAATCTCCTTTTTCTGTATAACAATAAATTTCAGAAGCTTGACTTTTTCTAAATTCAGAAACATCAAGTTTTTCATAAAATTGTTTTGACCAATAACTATTAAATGCACTTCTTTTATCTTTAATAGCCATGTTAAATCTATTAGAATTACATCCATAATAGTTTACAGTTTCTTGAACTGAAGGCCATTCTTTTATAAAGTTTCCATTAAAATCATACTGGTATAATTTGTCATAAGAGCATCCTGGATGTATTCCTCCTAAAGATGTATTATAATTATCACGACGTTTTACAAAGTCATAATTAACTATTTCAGCTTCTTTATCGTATGCTAACTTTTCGGAATCTAATACATATAATACAGTTCTAATAAAATTAGAATATCCATATTTTTTCAATGCTCTTTGAAATGCAGTATGAGCATTTTTAATTGTCCACCCAATTTTAATTCCGTTTCCTATATATCCATCAAATATCTCCGGATTTTCCGTTTTATGAACTCCGATATAAATTTTTCCGTTAACCTTACAGGTTGTACAATATACTATATATTTCATATTTAAGTTATTTCTTTTTTCCATACTAAACTGTATGTACGTTTATATTAAACTAGTCGTTGAACTATCTAATATTCTCTCCTCTATTGAGATAAGAATATTTTAAGCTGCTGATTGTCATTTAAGATTTCTCAGCATTAAAAGAAAATTTTATATAATTATTTCTAATTATAAAGCCAATATATTTAGCTTACTACCTGCTACAGGAGAAGCAACTTCGCCACTTTCAAGACCAGTCAGACCGCCTCATTAAATATTTTTATATTTCTATAAAAAATTAGACTATATCTTTAACTTTCTTCAATATATTTAAAATTAAAACCATGACAATGAGACGCTTGTTTTTTCAATACTTTACTAACATTAGGAAATTCTTTTCTAGCTTCTCTTACGGTATTAAATATTTTGACTAATTCGCCGTTTAATGTATATTGTCCTATTTTTTTAGCAGAACTTTTAGATTTTTTATACGGAGGCAATGATTCTAATTTATCCCCTCTCCACCATAAATAACCTTTACATTGATATCCCAATTTAATAGATGTATTTACTTCGGAAAGATTAGTATTTAAATTTTGTTCTGCTTCTTTAATTGATTTAAATGTTTGAATATAATTTCCATTTAGGTCATATTGATGTACTAATCCAGTTAATCTCATGGTTTTAGGAGGAATAAATTTAGAAAATAATTCAGTAGATAAATAATAACCTTTTACTTTTATTCCTAATTTTAAAGCTCTTTGAATATGTCTTAGTGACTTTTCTTTTAAAAATTTTTGACATTCAGATAAAGATTCAAAAAGTTTAACAAATTCACAATCTGAATTATATGTATATATAGCTATTTTAGGAGAATAAATTGTATAATTTTCAATATCAAGAGCATCAAATTTACAATCTGCCCAAAAATAATTTTGAGAAGCTCTTTTAAATATTACAGCATTTCCTATACATGTACTACAACATTTATAGAATATTGCAGCTTCTGTAATTGAAGGCCACTCTTTTATAAAGCTTCCACTTAAAGAATACTAATATACAACTTTGTTTTTAATAGGAGGCATGCCTCCGCCTAGAACAATATTATATGTATCTTTTCTTTTTATAAATTCTTCATTCACAATTTTCTCTTCCAAATCAAGAGCTTCTTGTTCTGTATCATATATCTATATTATTTGTCTTTTAAAAGAATCAAATCCATATTTTCGTACTGCCATACAAAATGGATAATCCGAATTATACATACTAGAAGCTTGAAATCTATTTACTCCATTTCCTATATATCCATCAAATATATCTGGATTCTCAGTTTTATGTACACCAACATAAATTTTATTATTTTTAATATTTGTTGTTAAATATACAATATATTTCATAGTTTTAATATTTAAATTTTATACTTTATTGAAAGTTATCTTCCTTTTCCATTCTATTTCAAATGTACGATAAAAATATCTAGTCGTTGAACTTTTTTTAAGAGCTGATTAAAAAATCTTGCATATTCCTAAAAATTAGATGCTGATAAACTTTTAAGTCTTTTCAGCAATTAGAAAGATTTAATATATAATATTACTATTATATAGCGCAGTATTTTACGCCGCGGTACTTGTTAGTAATCATGTCACCATTCTTAACTGTGAACATTGAGATAGGCGGACGATTACTTGCTTTATCAGCTGTTAAGTCAATAATAGCAGCAAAGCCCTTATCCATGCCATATTCACGAGAGAAAGTTCTATCAACGTGGAACGAGAGAGAATTACCAAGCCAATTATAAGTATCGAAACCTTTAGCTCCAACTTCAATATAATCATTAGCTTTCTGACTCCATAAGTATGTTCCATCAGTATGATATTGCTGCAAGTATGTCTCAAGAACATCATTAGCGTCTGCAAAGAACTTCTCATTACATACAATCACATAGTGGTTGCCTGTAGGAGAACTTGCTTTCTGATTAAGTACCTGCAAAGCAGTCTTAAATACACTTAAAGTAAGTCTATTATAAACATACTTACTTGCAAATGCCTCAATTTGAGGTATAAGACCATCTGAAATATAGATAGGTCTGTTTGAATCCTTAATTTTCTATATATTTCTATATAGATTAGACTATATCTTTAATTAATCCACATATTTAAATATAAATCCTCCAGATGTTTTACTTTTACCTTGTAATACTCCTCTACATCCAGAAAACTCTTTTCTACATTCAGTAACTGTATTGAATACTTTAATTAAATTTCCATTCAAATCAAATTGTCCAACTTTTCTTGCTGAACATTGAACTTTTTCCTTAGAAGGGAGTGAATCTAATTTTTCTAAGCTCCACTGAAATCCCGCAAAGGTTCTTCCTAACCTGATAGCTGTAGAAAGGCCTTTTTTTACATTTAATTCTTTTTCAGCCGCGTTACAAGATTGAAATTCTTTTATAAACTCACCTTTTAAAGAATATTGATAAACACAATGTCCTCTGACTGAAAATTTCTCAGGCTTAGTATAACTTGTGTTAAAGATATAAGAAAAATATTTTTCATTTAATAAAAAACCTAATTTACAAGCTCTGCAAATATTACTAGATGAAGTGTTATTTACTCTAGCCGCATCCGATGCAGACTCATAACAACAATCATAATCTCCATTATTAGAATATTGATAAATGCATACTTTATTATCAGTTGTTTTATACTCAGATAAATCAAGCTTATCAACTTTTTCGTAGCTCCAATAAAAATTAGCAGCTTTTACTTTATTAATAATCGCATACCTTATTGTAGATGTAACTCTATCTACTGAATCGGCTGCTTTAGCTTGAGATGCAAATTCACAAAGATAATTTCCTTGTAAATCATATTTGTAACATGGTTTTGCATTATTATTAAGGTCTCCACCACGTCCACCTAAAACCATATTATATACATCAGGACGCTTTAAAAAATCTTTATCAACTAATTCACTTTCTAAAAAATAAGCATCATCCTCATTATCAAATTCTTTAATTGTTACTCTTTTAAAATTTTTTGGACCAAATTCTTTTACAGCAGCTTGAAATTTAGTTTTAGGATGCATATAAGTACTTGGTTTATCATTATATACTCCATTTCCTAAATAAAATGATTTTTCATTTTTCTTACATTCATGTACTCCAATATAGATTTTTTTATTTATTATATTGGTTGTTAAATATACAATTACTTTCATAAAAATTAATTCTAAAATATTAATTAATTATCTACCATTTCCATGATTATACATGTACGTCTTTCCAGACTAGTCGTTGAATTTAGTTGAACGCTACCGATATGGCCTGCTTATGTTCAACTTTATCTGCTGATTATCTTTACAAAGTTTCAGCAATTAGATAGATTTTAGTATGTAGTTTACACTACACGACCCCAATTCAAACTTTAGGGTCTACAATAGTGGGCTTTCCTGTACGTGGGTCAACATTACCTTTACTGAAAAGTAAGGCATTATTTCGACCGGTAAGGAATGTTTCAAGAAGATTCTTCTGTACAGAATCCATCTTATAAACAGCGTCACCTAAACCACCTTCGTTTTTACCCTTAGAGATGTTTACAAAAACATCTTCAAAAGCAGCATATTGAGCAGAATAAGAAGCATCAAAACGGTGTGTTTGGATATATCCTCTCATTTTCTCAACATTTGATTGCCATTTTGTATACAATTACTTCAATATGTTTCCATACTGTTTAGGTCATATCTTAACTATAAAAGTTCCTTCCTTTTCGGATTTCTCCTACTCTACTCACTTCCATTATAAAAAAAATAATGTGTTTTCGATGACCGTCGAACATTATTATTATTTAAGAATCTATATACTACTATTTTTTAGGTTTATAAATAATAATCTTTGATGCTGATTACCATTTAAGGGTTTTCAGCAGTTAAAAAGGTTTTTAATTTAACACTTAATAGAAAATATTAAGCGGAAGAGGCTCTAAATGGCTTTTCCCGAACCTTCTTCGTGAAGTTCTGGCATATGAGCACTTATCCACATGGTTTTTGCACCAGGATAGCAAGCTGAAGTATCAAGTACAGTATCATAATTGTTATCCACAAGGCGAACTATTACTTCCCAGTATTGGTCACCTTTTCTCTGAGGACGACTAATTACCATACATTGCTGACCCGACTCTTCAATCTTGAAGGTATCATACTTTTCATAATATCTTTCTTTAAAGGCCATTATGATTTCTGTTCCACCAGCACCATTACCTTCAGGTACAGCAGCAAATTCAATTCTCTTAATATAGTTAGTTTCGAGGTTCCACTCGTACATAAGAGAGTTAATACTTTCATACTTAGGCTTCTTAGTCATGTCTTTATAAAAGACATTTCTTAAACCTTCTGTCAAAAAACCAGCGGTCAAATCCTCATACATGCTCGATACGAGACCGAGTCTGTGAGGCTTAACACCAAGATACTTGTAAAAATCTTCGTAAGTTCTAGTATCTGTGGCCTTAACTAATATTTTATCATCATATTAGACGAGACTATATCATAATTGAAATAGCACAATTCTTGGCGTATAGTCTTTGAACTTCTTTTAATAGATGCTGATTCTCCGATAATTTGAAGGAATTTCAGCAATTAACCAAGTTTTAAATGGGCAATACCACTTACCCATTGTAGGGATATTAGATGTAAAAGCTATTTTCATATTCCCATTTTATTTAATTACTCCTCGTCATATAAATCGTATATTGAATTAACTTGTTTTTGAGGAGTTTTTTTATTTTCTTTCTTTATAACTACTCCAGGTCTCGTAGGTTCGACACCTTTCTACGCATCCAAATAACCTTTTTTATATTGGTTTTCTGAAATTGTTTTAATCTAATTAGTAAAATAATCTGAAATACTATCAAATGCTTCATCACCATTTAATATAAACCATGCAGCTTTTACTAATGTCTCTGGATCTTGTAAAGCTCTATATAAATAATTATGCCCAGTCTCATCTTGAGCAAGCATAAAGTCAGCAAGTTCATCTCTGTCGGCATCTTCCATATTTAAATCAAGATTTCCTACAGAGTTAAACTGACTAATAGCATTAACAATGTTTTGTTGATACTGATTGTATGCCTGTTGTTGTTCTTCCTCTAATTCAGCCTGTTCTTGTGCTGATTTAAAATCTTCTCTTTCTTTATATTCTTTACGAATACCATCAACTTGCTTTTTGTAAAAATCTTCGTTTTGTTTAGCATTACTCAAAGCCAGTGCAGCTTCATCATCTGTTAATTCTCCTACTCTAGATTCCAAGTCCAATATAAAGAGTTCATCATCAGATAAATCATCTACTTTATATTGAGGTTCTGATTGAACACTTGTACCAGCAATCTATTGTAAATACTCTGATGGAGTTAAATTACTCTGTCTAATAGAGTTAATTAAATTTATTTCATCATCAGAAAGAGAATTATCTTCTTGTTGTGTATATTGTTGTTGTGTTGGTAAAGGAGTATTAAGAATATTAATTTGTTCTTCACGAGTTAAATCGTTCCAAGAACGCTCTTCAATATTTCCATCTTCTCCTTCAAACTTAATCTTTTCTGGGTCGTCAATACCCTTACTCTTCAGGAAGTCCAACATAAAATCATCATCCTCATTATCAGGTTCTTGCTGATATTGAGGAGGCTAATTATCTTCTGGTTCTTCTTTCGGAAGAGTTACGTCATCATCATCATATAAATCATCAATCCCTAAAGCCATAATATATTAATTTCAATTATTTTCTAAAGCAGTTAATCTCTTTAGTATTTCATCTAATTGAGATTGCAATTTACTAGGAATAGCTAATTCACCATCTCTGTCAAGTAAATCAATCACCTTTTTTCCATATCTAATTTTTAATTTTCCGTAGGTTTGTAGGGTTAGATTCTTATCTAAAGTTCCTACAACTTCTTCAGTTTTGTCCATGAGTTTCCAAAAATTTATCTAAATCGAATTTATTCCAACTCAATTCATTAAAGCCTCGTCTTTTCTTGCCTTTTGGAATCCAACCGTTTTTGATATAATTATCAAAAGTAGCTCTGGAAACACCTATATAGTCCGCTGATTCTAATTTACTTAATTCTTTAGAATTGTATCTCTATAACAATTCTATAATTTCTTTTTGCTAACTTTCATCTATATTTGTATTTCCAGAATCTATATCGTCAATCCACTGTTTCAGTAGGTTCTTGAGTATCTAAATCATTTGTTGGCAATTCAATTTCTTCGTAATACTGAATCTTATCAGGTATTGGAGTTTCTAATTTATTACCCTCAGAATCCACTAAAATCTCTCCCAAAGTTAAATTAGAAAAGTACCCGATTGGAGGATTTATTTTATTAAACCCATCGAAGGTGCGTTGAAAAACCTTACCTTCATCTGCTATATATGTTTTTTCTGATATTTGTTTCATAAGTTTTAAAGGGTTAAAAGGATTAAAATGCTGACACCGCCAACACGTAGAAGGCACTATTCCGACCGCTGTTGTACACATTGCCATCGTTCGGACGCACGCTGAAGGCGGTGGGCTTGTCATTTTTAATAAAAATATTACTTGTCCAATAAGTAGCATAAAAAAACGCTCCTAAGCCACCATCTTTTGCAACAGATAAAGATTTAAAAAATTCTGTACCTTTTGTAAATATTAATAACAATTCCCCGCAAGAAGGCAAATACCACTTACGATTACCTTTTTTATACATTGAACAAGCTCCAATAGCAGGAAATTCTTGTAACAAAGTATCGGAATCATCATTATAATTAATTATCCATTCGCAATGTGATTCTCCATCAAAATCTGATAAAGGAACTTTAGTAGTATTTTCGTCTAATAAAGAAGTAATGGTAGATGTTCCTTCTATAACTAATTCTGTCTTAAAAATATCTGGATTTAAAATATTTTCTTCCTTTAACATAGGAATTATAAAATTAGTAGAATCCTCCTCAGAATAATTTAAGTTTAAATAAGAACTAGTAGGATCGTCATTATCATCAGTTGTTCCTAAATATAAATCTGATGCTAAATAACCATTATATTCACGAATGCAATCAAAACTTTTTCCATTTATAGTTCCCTAAAATTTTGTACTTACACCGAACTATTCTCCATTTAAATTATTTGAATTATCTGTTTGCAATTTCAAATATACTGGAGTTTTACTTCCAGTAACAGGAATATCAGCGCTCATAAAATCTATACTAACTAATCTACCTTTCCCATCAGGAAGGACTCCTTTAGGAATACCACAAATTCCAATAGGTTTAGCTTTTATTTCATCTTTATGTTGTGCATAAGCAGCTGAAGTAATCCAAGTATTATCACTTAAAAGTATGTCTCCAACTTTTGCAGTTTCATTTGTAATAATTTTTCCTCCAGCCGAAAGGTGACTTATTCGATGTTTTATTAAGTCTTTCATAATAATAATAAGAATAAATAAAAATAAATACTCCAATTATCAGTATGTGAGTAGTTAATAACCATCTATCAGAAATTGGAATACCTATGAAAAAATCTATGTCTGTTATAATTTCATTTATAAGGATATAATATAATGGAAGTCTATGTACATAACAAAAATAAAATCTTATTGAAAGCATGTACATTAAAATCCATGGAAATAATGAAATATCTGCTACATATCCTATATAAACTGCATCTATATCAAAATAGCTTAATATTGAATATAACATATAAGCTAATCCTTCGATATGAAAAATGAATTTAAGACTTACTAAGAATATCTTATCATTCAGAAGTTTTCTTAGTAATCTTTCCGCCCTAATCACGAACCCTCCCTTTTTTAATGGTTGCAGGCCCATGTTTGGGCATAGGTTTTGGTCTTCCCATATAAATATATATAATTTAATTAGTTTTATTAAAAATTTATTTATGATATAATTTCAAAACAAAATTATTTCAATTTATATTAAAATCAAAAAAAAAGTAGACTCGAATTTGAGCCTACTTTTTAATTATAATTTCTAAACAATTCTATAAGAAAGCATATTTAAATATCCATTTAAAGATGCTAGTTCTTCTTCATCTGTTATATCTAATGCTTTTGAAAGATGAGCCATTAGGTGGAAATATTCATGAGATATAGTATTTATCAATTCTTCTTTTGAACTTGTCCTATTAATAACCATAACAGAACTTTTTAAATCAAAATTTGAATAAGTCAAGCCTATATCTAAATTACAAGTTTCTAAATTATCCAAGGCTTCTTTTATATAACGGCTAGGGCAATTAATCCCTATTAAAGTTTCGATTATTTCATCAATATCATCACAAGTACAATCATAAAGAATTGTTAGTTTCCATCCAAAAGGATGTAATACTTCTTTAATCATACCATTTCATCCCAATCTATAGGAATACCGAGATGGACAGTATCTGCGTACCATCTGTTAAATACTATTCCATCATATCCATCCGCATCATCAATTACATCCTTAACGTATAACGCCAGATGTTTTTCGTCAGCAATACTACTTCCCATAAAATCGTTATTGCCCATATTAAATACATAAACATGGTCGTACAATTCATTGTTTTGTAAACTAATAGAATGTTTAGATAATATCTCTTCGACTTTATCTTTCTAAACTGGTTGTTTACCATGTTTCATTCTTTTTACGGCAAAATCACAAAGTTTCTTATTAAAGTGTTCTCCATAATATCGGAGATAACGTTTCATAGAAGTTGGCCTATCGTCGTAAAAATCTAAAGATTTCATAGATTCTATTTAATAAGAACGTCTGCCACGACGCATACCATAGCGAGAACTGTACATATCATCATCATCATATTTCTTTTTATTTCCATAAGATGAACGTTCCCCATATTCAGAATCTTCTGTTAAATCTTCAAATATAGCTTCAAGACATTCAGCGTGTTCACTTATTTTAGAAATAGCTTTCATAGCTTTTCCAAACTTATCCTCAGTAAATTCTAATACTATCATTTCTAAATTAAATTAAATATTTTATCCAGCTTAGATTCGACTCCATCAAACCTACTTTCGAGATTAAAGAGTCTCTCATCGCGTTCCTTATCTTTTGCAAATACAGGATTCAATTCTTTTAATATTTCTTCGCAATCAATGACATTCTATTTATATAAATCAATATTATTTATAATACTTTGACTATGCTATAAAATTGATTCAACTTCATTTTGAATACCTTGTTTAGTTTCACTTATTATAACTTTTCCGTTATTATAAGTTGTGTAACTATTGATACTAGGAATATTATTAAATTCTTGAATCTCCCCATTCACTTTAACTTTTAAATCTACAGTAGTCTAATTAAAATTAGAAAACTTTGGCTAACTTACCCCTATGATTTCTCCTCTTGAAAATTTAGGAGAGGAAGTTTTGTCTAATAAATAGACAGAACTTCCCTAACTCAAAGCTGAAAACATATTATACAGTTGTTACTAATTGCATAGTATTGGCATTTTTAGCATAATATATTAAATAAATTCCAATACCTGCAATATTTGCGCCTGTAGCAGCTTCGCCTCCAACAATAGTGAGAGGTTGAGTAAAATTATTAGAAGAGAATATAATGGGTAAAGTTGTATTAGTAATTTCTGTATTTAGCCTAAATAAAATCAGTCCTGTTCCATTTAAAAAACGGAATGCTCTATCTGGAATACGAATAACTACGTTAGTGTCTGTAACCTCTACAGAGGAACTTTCTATCATAGGTATTCCATTCCTATTAGCAAAATTGAACGGATAATTAGTAGTTGCTCCAAACATATTCAATCCTCCTTTTCAATTAATTCCAAAAGCTGGTCTAACCGTAACCATAAAATCCTCCTACATAAGGAGTAGCATTAGCAGCTACGATATTAGGCCATTGTACAGGAACAGTATTAGGCTGTTTAGAAGCAATAGCATCAATCTTATCATCTAATGCGTGTAATGCATTATTTAACTGAAGAGTTTGATGGTCATTACTTATTTGTCCACGTAACTGAGTAATAATATCTCCTTGTGTTTCAATCTTATTCTGCAATTCTCTTTCTTTAAGATCACAGAACTCCTTAGTAATAAGAGTATTTTGGCCTGCAATAGCATTAAGAATATTATTAGTATTTCTATCGGCCTGAGTGCTAAGGGAATTAGTTTGCTGACATACTGCAAGCTGGTCTGCGCTTTCAATCTGAGCCATCTAAAGCTGTGTTGCAGCCTAGTTCTGAGCAGCTTGTAATTGAGAAGCAGCATAATTCTGAGAAGCAAGTAATGTAGCATCAGCATGATTAGCAGCTGCCTGACTCTGTAAAGTGTTAGTCTGATTAGCAATAGCCAATCTGTTTTCGCAGCAACATTCACAAAGCTGTCTACTCAAAGTAGCATCGCCTGCTTGAATAGAATTAATTAATTGCTGACCTGTTAAGCCAACTTGAGAACCAACAGACTGTATTCCAGACTGAATAAGATTAATTCCATTCTGAACACTTGAAACATCTGTATGAAGCAGATTTGCGAGTTGACTAAGAGAATCTGCTCTACCATTAATAGCTTGTAATAACAAATCTCGACCTACATCATTATTCAACTGGTTTGCAAGATAACCTGTACCTGCAATATTAGCAGCTCCGCCGCCGAATCCGCCAAATCCACCGAATCCATTTCCACCAAATAACCAAGGAAACATGAAGAACATGAACATAGGCCATAACCAACCTGCTCCATTACCAAAGCCTCCATTCTGAGAAAGTGCAAGCATTAAAGCAGGATCAATAGAATTTCTGTTCCCATCGGGAACCATAAAAATTTTACTATCAGACATAAAAAAAGTGTAAATAAATTAACATTAGTATCTAGTTGCAACTAATATTAAAGTATTTACACTTCTTTAAAAACAATAACATTACTAAAAATTTTTTAACTCATTGATAATCAATAAGTTACATTTAGTAACATATTACTTATTCAACAAAATCTAAGTTTTCATCTAAAATTGTTAATAAATGAGTAGATGGATTATATCTATAATAATTATTATTACTTCTGTTAAAGAAATAAGCTGTTTTATTAATATTATTTTCAATATTTGTAAAACTTACAGGTTGATTGTTATAATATTTATTTGCTAAAATTTTAGAATTATCATATTTCGGTACCCAATTTCCAAATATTTCTCCAGAATCATATCCTAAGAATATTTGATAACTTGTACAGAATAAAACAGTATTTACTAAATGTGTTGAAATAACAGACTCACTTTCTACCTAAATTCTAGATCTTTCGTTAGAATCACTAATAGTGGGATATTCATCATCAAATGGAATTATTGAATAAACATCTCCACTTCTTGATTTCCAAATATCTATTCCTTTTTCTTTACCTAAATAATAAATAGTTACATTATCAATTTCATCGTAAAATTCATACCCAATCATATCATTGGTTAAATCAGTTGGCCTATCAAATATTGTACCTGAAGTTTTTCTTTCTAAATCAATTTCTTCTAATTTTTCAGTTCTTTTATTATATCTATATAATTTAGAATTTTCTAAATTTTTAAAATAGGGAGTTGTACTAATGGAATTTGTAATATTATTCGGAATATTAGAATTAATATCTTCAAATACATCTCTTTCTCTAAATAATCTATTATTACTCCAATTAGCATAAAAATTACAAGGAATTTCTGAAGATTCTGTTCTACAAGCTCCAAATATTTTTAAATTATCTCCTAAATAATAAATTGATTTTGGATCATTGAGAGATTGTTGTACCCAAGTTCTATTTAAAATATTCTATCCATTATTGAAATCTGTAGCTGTCAAATTAAGTATAGAAGTAAATTCTATTATACTATAATCATTTCCAGATCCATCTTTCCAAACATCATGTCCATATGCATCTTGACTCCAATAAAGTAATACATTATCAACAGTATCAAAGAATGTATATCCTACATCATTTGGATATGATAAATTAGTTGGCCTTTCTAATACATTTCCATATTTTATAGCAGCTACTAATCCATTAGCATCGGTCCAATAATTTCCATTCCAAAAAATTGGTTTATGAAGAGTTGTATCATAGTACATATAACCTTCATCTTCTTCTGTCAAATCATTTGGGCGTTCTAATGTTGTTCCTTTATGTATTTCGCAACTAGATTTACTAGTCCATCGTTCTCCATTCCAAAATTCTGGTTTATCGAGCTCAACATTAAAAAACATTTGTCCAATATGAGGATTTGTTGGATAACTAGTTCCGTAATTAGCAAAGTTTCCTTCAAATACTGACCAATCCTAAGTAGGAGCGATTTCATCTAAATCAAGATATACTTTATTAGAACCAATTATTGTTCCATTATAAAAACTTCCTCCTTCGAATTTTAGAATAAAATAGTCATCAGCACTTGAAAAATCTATTGTTCTACCTTGCAGATTATAACGATGTCTTATTACATTAATAGCATTAAATCCTATTGTTCCAAGCTATTCATAAGGAATAGCATTAATAAGAAGTTGAGTTGATGGGTTTCTTCTAACTACTATAGTAATATGTTCGTTGTCGTCCCATCTAATTTTACATACTGTATTTTCATCAATATAATATAATGAATCCGTTTCTAAATCAATAGCATTATATACAGAACTACTATCAAACTGATATTTTTCATCATTACTGTTAAATGCTTCCCACTCAGTATAATATGTTATGGTATTATTTCTTTTTGATTGAGCTACAAATCTTTTTGCAGACTTACTATAATAGACACCTGTTAAAAGTATCGTAGAAGATGGTGAACCTTCTATTACTTCTATTTCGTCACTAATTAAGTTTACAAAATAAGGAATATTATATTTTTTGACGGGAGTCCAATAAACATATCCAAATTGAATATTACTATTAAATACTCTATTAGCAAATCGAAGATAATGATTTTCAGTTTCGGTTATATCATAATTATCTGTTTGAAGATTAGAAGTTCCTCCAGAATAGTTATTAATTAGTTCTTCAAATTCTTGATTTATCTATTCTTGATTCTTATTTAATCTATAGTCTCTAACGCCATCAGCTGAAACAAGAACTCCTCCAGTAGTTGGAGAATACAATTCTCCGGGAGCTTTAATTAAAACATTTCCTTTCATATACTATATGTTATTACTAACGGATAATTGCCTTCATCATAAGTATTTGATGACTTATATATCTTATATGGTACATTTTCATATTGACTGGGAATATCTACTGGACTTTCTAATGGAAAATCAAATCCATTCATTTTAATAGAAACATTATACTATTTTGGAACTATTACAAATAAAGGCTATCCAGAACGTTGGTTATTTATTGTCTTAGTAGTTGATAAATCATTATTTCTTACAATATCATTTGAATTAAGGAATATTGAAGCCCAATATGTATCCTAAGTATAGTCTACATTTTGTGAAAACTTTATCCAAACAGGATATTGTATTTTAAATGTATAGGTTTGAGTTATTATTTCTCCATTAACTTTTGCTTTTGCTGTAAAAATAGTATCTGAATCATTATTCAAATCTACTAAAACAGTTACAGATTTAACAGGTGAGGATAAGTTAGGAAATAATATGGGAGTAGTATGTTTATCTGTATAATAACTACCGCCTGATATAAATCCATCTTTAGCCGTTATAGTTACTTGAGCTGTTTCGGCATGATTAGATAACGTAATATAAGTTTTATTAGAAGTAATAGTAATTCCTTCATTTTCTTTACAGAAATTAAGCTTTTTCCAGTTTTGAGTAGGGTCGCTCCAATTTAAAATACTTGAACCCAAATACTAATACCACTGCCAACCATCTGATGTTTTAAAAGTAATTACTAATCCTAATTTTTTCTATTTAGTAGGTATAGCCTATATAGCTGTTTCTAAAGATTCTTGTGAACCAACACTATAAAAATCTTGACTAACATTTTCTGAAATAGAATTTATCTATGATTCCAAATCTGTTTTATAACTATCAATAGTAGTTTGTAAATTTTCTATTAATGTATCTAAACCTAAATTATGTAAAACCTACTATCTTTCCGAGTCAGTTGTATACTCGGAAAGATAGTTATTTATCTACAAACATGTACTAACTTTCTAAGGAAGTTGTACACATGTGTGTTTGTTTTTGTTAATGTAATACTCTAAAGTTCTCATTAAACTAATTCTATTGAGTTGTTAACTTTATAATAACTTGTATTTGAAGCTTTAATTAAACTTTCTTGTATCTTAGAAGTGGGAACACCTCCACCTCCACTTGCAGAAATATAATTATTTAAAAGTGCTGTAGCATTTGGAAATATAATCCAAGAAGGTTTATCGTTTGAACTAAATCTTATACATGGAGTATAAATTGTCTTTCCAGATTCTCTTCTAGAATTTAATCTATAACTATTAAATGATGTATTTAAATTTTTAAACAATCTTCCAAATCCTAATCTAGTATAAGTTGCATCAAACATATTACTTACATTAATTCCGCTGGCCAATGAATAACCATCAAATCCGTCCGAATTATACATTATATTATAATATATATTTCCAGGATTACAAAAATCATAGTTATAAATTGTTTTACCATTATACCTGATAGAAGTAGATGTATCTGAATAAGGCAGTGGAATAATAGGCAAGCAAGTATCTAATTCTGGCTTAGTCTATGTTCCAAAAGCTAGGTTGGAAAATAGATAATAAGCTATAATAGTATCAGTACCATTTGTTGCAAATTTTGGAGGCAATCTTAAATAAAAATTAAAAGCATTCTTATAGCTAGTAATCTTAGTATTAAAATTATCTGGAATATAAACATAATTAATTTTATTCCTGCTGCTTATACCTAAATCAGATTCTGTATAATCAGGCTATGCTGAATACCTTTGTGGGAGTATATTAACTCTGTATATCCAATTTTCTATATTCGCTGCCTATTCAAATCCCTTAGTTACTCCATTTTCAACTCTTTGGAATATATGTTTAGGAATTGCTCCCGAGAAATTACTTTCTGCGAAACAATAGGATATATCACAATTTTTCAGGCATCCATATAAAATATCTGGAGCTACAAATAATATATTATTGTGTTCCAATTCATGTAATCCCTAAATTATAGAATTTTGCCAATTTGGCACTTGAGGGTCTAAATCATTAATAATACCTACATCATAATGAACTATAACATCATTGCAATCAGTTAATTCCGGATTAGGTTGAACTTTTGTTGGAGATGAAATAACATCGACAACATAATATTCATCCTATAATCTTGTTCCATCCGTTGTTTCTAAATGATTTGAGTCAATATTTATATTAGTAACATTAAAGAATGGATTTTCTTCAGACTTAATTTTAGTGTTATAAAAACAATAGGAAAGATTTTTAATATTCTAATCATAAGCATAAGTTACTAATCTAATTGGCTATAATTCATCGTTGACAATAACTGGGCCATCTTCAGTTGTTTTATATACATTAGTCTATATTTGTTTCCTCCGTTTAAAGAAATTCATAGGTAAAGCATTTGATAATGTCAAATACTAAAAAGCATGGTCAAATACTACACAAGAAGGCATATTAGTAATAATATTATCTAATTTTATAGGAATAAAATCTGAGTCTGATAAACTATTAAATGCTTCTTCTGATGTAATTGTCTAAGCAATAATTTTTGCTCTTGAAAAAGTATTATAAAGTTCAGTTATTTTAGTAGTTTTTGCTGGCAAATTGTAACCTTCTGGATTTGAAGATATTAAAAGAGTATTTTCAAATATATTTCCAAGTTTAGTATAATAACTACTTTGATTTATATAATTAGTCCATAAAGAATTATAATTTTCTTGGGTAATATATTTACAAATCTTATTTTTATCAGCACTGAATTGGAAGCAGTCGTAAAGTAGAATTTTTTGCCCATCAGTTCTATATTTTCCTGTAGAGAAATGGTCATTAATAGTATTATTGTTATTCCCATTTAAACTAGAAATTTTGAACTTACTCCAAGGAATGTCACTAAACAAATTAATAAATGTGTTAGAAGATATTTCATTAAAACACTAATATAAATAATTAATATTAGTTGACTATAATCCTATAGCTTTAAATTCTTCTTGAATATTATCATCAGATAAACTTATAACTTTATCAAAACAATTAGCTAATAATGTTAACTGTGTCCAATCTGTTATTGGATTTGTACTTTGTATAGAATTTATATCATAAAACAAACCATGAAAATTATGATATTGGGTAAACTATACAGAGAATATTTTTTTAATTTTATTTATTCCCCCATTGAAAAATTGTTTTATCTTAATATTTTTAGCATCTGTCTCAGAGTATGTATCTCCATTGCCATCAATTAACTGTAATTTTGTTGTTCCACCTTTTAGTGTAGTATCTGCACTATTAAATGTTACAAACATATCTAATATACTAATTTTGCCTATAATTCCAGATAAACTATCAATTGTACAATATAAAATATTTGGATTTGTAGTAGGAGTTAGGGCTGCATAAACATTTATATCTCCATTATAATCCTTTCCTACATATGATGTATTATTCTTATTAGTAAATATATATTTATTAAAGAAGGTTACTCCTGTATGAGAAAATACACTAGCAATAGAATTAACTTTTGTAAATTTAGCTAAAGATAATGAACATGTTTGATTTTTATATTCATTAAAATTATTTTCCTTATTATATACTAAAGCAGTTTGCCCAAAAAACATTCCAGAAATAGAAACTACATTATTATCTATAGGAATATTATTTAAAAATGTAGATACTTCCTGTAGTGTTAATAAGCCTCCTCCACCAGAACCTCTACCAAATATTCCAGCTAACGATTTACAATCATTATTTATACGCAAATATTGTAATCCAGTAGTTAATGGAGTATTATAAAAAATATACGAAACATAAGTTGTACCACTTGGAGCACTTAATAAATAAACGGTTCCAGTTGAACTAATTTCTGTAATAGAAGTTCTATAAAAAGCATATGCAGGCAATTTACATCCATCTGGAAGTTTAACTCTTTTAACATTAGCTGTATAATTAGAATCATTGGTAGCAAAACATACTGATTTAAGATTAGTTAATCCAGATAAATCTATATCCCAATCATCACTTTCATTAATTTTTAAGGTTGTAGAATTTCTACTGCAAGTAGTAATTTGTAATTCTTCAGTAGTATTACCTAAAGTAACAGATTTAAGTTTAGGACATGTTTGAATAACTACCTTTTTAAATCCTGTTAAAGTAACATTTTCTAATAATGAATTATTACTAATAGTGATAGTAGCATTTTCATTTGCAGAAGTAATATTTATAGTTTTTGCTTCTACATTGTCTAATATAAAATTAGATATAGTACTTGGCAGAGGAGATATACTAATAGAACTAGTAAATGTAGAATTATCAATTTCTAAATTATTAATATAAAGACAATTTATTATACTAAGTTCAGCAGCATTCATATTATTTGCTATAATAGATGTTACTCTAGAATTATTGATTTTTAAATTTACAGATGAACTAGTTAAATCAATACTCTAAACATTTGGAAACATATTATCACTATTAGAATTATTAATTTCCAAATTAAAAGCATTTTTCTTACCTTCCACTTTAATGTCTCTAACTGCCGGCAAATATCCACTTATGGAGCTTAGAGTAGTAAAAACATTAGATGAAATATATAAATTTTGTAATAAAGTCGAATTTATATATAGATTTTGTGACTAAACAAATGGAGCTACATCTGAAATATAAGTCCACCTATCTGAGCCTCCAAATAATACATTATTAGAACCATACACATTAACAGTTAATTCATATTCTTTAGTAGGGTCTTTAATCATATACTATTCGGGTTCTTTACCTGGAATATTTATAACAATGAAACTATTTTCAAGAGCTTTAATTGTTGTAATTATATTATTACTATATTTATTTCCTGCATTAGTTTGTGAGAAAATGTCTTTATAGATTATAATATCAGGATTATCTAATCCCTTTTCCGTAGAAGTAATTCCAACTTCCCTAACTGGAACTCCGTTAATAGCTAAACTTTTCCAATCATTATTTTCGTCTAAATATTGAATATATCTATAATTCTCAGTAGACATTAATCCCATATATACATCAAGAATATGAAGACGTTCTTTTAACCAATTTTCAGTATAATATTTTCTATTTCCATGAAATCTATTAAAATCCCCCATATATCCATTATCAGATTTTTGGAGATAAGTTGCTCTATAATTATAATTCATTAAACTTATTCCAACTTCATCTGTTCTATTAGAATAATACTTCTAAATAAAAGCATGAGCATTCTATAATTCTGTTCGACGTAATTTAGCCCAAAATCTTAAAGGAAAATTTCCTATAATATCAGAACCCAATATTAATGCAGAATATTTGGCTATAGCAAGTAAATAAGAAGATGGAGTATCAAATCCTTTATAAGTACTTGAAGGACTAAAGAAATCTCTATATATTACAGCCTGTTCAAGAGTAGTTGAATCATTTAATAAATCAAAATAATCACTAAAAGCATAATATTCTATATATTGGCCACCATTATCGAGTCCTAATGCTGTATCCATATCGTAGAAAGCTAGACTAAATGTTTGACCACTATTCCAAGACTTTATATTCATATTCTTTTCTATAGAGTCTAACATGCCAAAAGCCATAATAATAGTATAATATTCAACTAAAGACCGATAGTCTAATAATGGAAGTATTTCCTATTCTTCGTCTCCTAAAATTGTTTTAACTAATGTACCATTATTTGTTTGTGGAGATAGTTCTTCATCTATCTAATATTCGTACTAATTATTAAAAACTCTTTTATACTATGTTTTGTAATTTGGTACTTGATTATATGACATTACTTTTCCATCCTTTTCAATAGTCTTTTTATATTCATCAAGTTGTGGTCCAAAATTCTTTTTTAAATACTCAAATATATATCCTCCAGATAAACAGATATTCTTAACAAAATTTTGTATAAGATTCTGATAACGGTCTCTTAAATTTGGAGAAAATACATAATCTCCAAACATATGGAATATATCTTTATCATTAGCTCCAAACAATATAGAGGAATGGTACTGTGAGAAATCATAATATGGATTGTTATTCTATACTTCAGTAACAATTACTCCATCTTTAATAGTATTAATATCGCTACTTAAACTATATACTTTAAATCCGTTAGAAAGTCCTGTTTTATCATCAGTTACATTGTAAATATTATCTAAATTTCTTAAACTGTAATAACCAAGATTATAATAAGATTTTCTACCTAAGTTAAAATTATAATATCCTAAGAAATAAATTGGCTGATATTTAGTTCCATTATAGTCATAAGATACTCTAACAAATACCAAACAAGGAAATCCTGTAAGACAATTTTTAATATAAGGATAATACTTATGGTCTCTTTCCCCAGTAGCAAATTTAGTTGTATTAGAATTAACAAAATCAGCTATAGAGTTATTATTTGAATGAGCAGAGTCGACTACATCCTTTTTTAAAGTAAATACAGATTCTGGTAAAAATGTGTTAGATTTTCTCTTTTTTTCTTCATCACTATCTATATCTAATATTAACTCAAAATTAGGAGAAAATAAACTGGTTTTAGTAGGGTCTGTAGATTCTGATATTAAATCAAGATTCTTAGAAAAGAAGTTTTTAGTAGAAGTTCCCTACTTTTCAATATAGAATTTACTGTCTACTGTAATTATTTCTTTAAATCCGACACTTCCTTTTTCTTTATAAGATACTTTAACTTCTTTTCTGCCTGTATCATCTTCCTAATTCTCATCAATAGTAAATTGATACCATTTTAAAAAATTGTTAGTTACATTAGCATCGGAATCTGTAAACTCTGCTGTATCTTCAAGGTCAAATAAAATCATATTAGACATTTCAGGAATTGTTGCCAAATTTTGCAATTCCTATACATCAACAGATACCATTTTAGTATTGACATCTGGATTTTTTATAGAAGGTGTATCAATATGAAATCCTTGAGTTACATAATTATTTATACTAACTAAAGTTTCAAAATTATCAATAGTTAATCCATACATATAAGCATAAGTATAGAAATAACGAGCTATGTCAGCATCATTCCAAACTGGTTTTTGTTCAGAAGAAAGTGGAGAATAATATTTAATATCAAACAAATTCATATTATAATTTCCTTTGTTAAATATTATATTATCATAGAATATAGATGAACTATAAAACTCAGGAAGTGCTGTTTCTAAACTTCCATCAATATAAATTAAGATTTCATATCTATACGAATTTTGTACTTTTTTATAAAATTTTCTATAGATTGTAACAACATGATATTGGCTAGGATTACTTGGATCCAAACTATCATATTTTGGAATATATATTTCTAAATCTTTACTATCAAATCTTATTTTATTCTAATATACAGATATTGTATTAGCATACTAAATAACTTGATTAATAGAATCATCAGATAGATTTGTTATTGGAGAATTATTATTAGTAATTAGCAATATAGGTTTATCTACATCATTAATTGAATTATATGATATTGTAAAATTAATCATACAATCCTATGATATAAAATTTTTAGAATTTGGAATATAAATACTCTTAGCAGTATTAGATTCAGTCTAAACGAATAAATGATTAGAACTAAAAACACTGTCAAATGTTCCAGTACCTCCATTACTATTTATATAATATTCTATATATGAAGGGTTACTAGTATGAAAATAATTCCAATCTATATTAGACTAAGAGGCTTTTATAAAGAAGTATTTAGAAATACTATATTCTCGCCCCGATCCCGAATGTCCTAATGTAAAAGTAATTCGATTACATCCAGGGTCAGAAATCATATACTTAGAAATAGAATAATCTCTTTCCTTTTCTACATATATTCTATCATAAGAAATTTCTGAATTATCTTTCATATTTCTTATAACTGTGTCAATATAATAACCTCTCTACCCATCATCAACTCCATCATAAACCTATAAATTAAATACAATATTTCCTAATCCAAAATAATAAGGGTCTATTACATTCTAATCATCATAAAGTAATGCTCCTTCTTCTGCAGGCAGTATTTTTAAATATAATGAGTTAGGAATTAAATTACAACTTATAACATACGGTAACTCAACAGATTGCTGAGTTGTTGGTTCTACTCTAATCTTTACTAAAATGGAATAAAATCCTTGATTTGCATCAGTTAAAAATGCTTCAGGCGTAATGTCTAATTTAAGTTTGCCAACCCTTGACTATGATAAATCTATTTGACCTTCTGACTAAGTCCCATCAAACCAATTATAAGAGTAGAACACATCTCCCTATATGCCAATATCGTATTCAATATATGCATATATTCCAGAATTTCTTAAATCATTTATAAATAAATCATTATTATCGACATTAAACCTATTTCCATTTTCGTCGCCAAAATATACTTTAAAAGAATATGGATTAGTTATAAATTCGGCATTTACCTGCTTAACATCGCCATTTTCCGACATTACTTCAACAACTATTGAATCATTAATGTCGAGATTTATATTTGTTGATAATAAGTAAGCATTATCCATACTTAAAACTACAGGTGAAGATTGTTGTTGTCCCCTAGAATTTCTATATGAATATGTTACTCTATAAGATATTCCGTTAGGTTTTAATATTCTAATTTGAAGATTATATGAATTTGCTCCATTTAAGTTTATAATATTATTATTTATCTAAGTTCTGTTTAATGTAGCATATATACTCCATTCGTCAGAACTACTTCCTGAACCTCCACCATGAGAGCCAACTCCCCCATATTGGTATAAGAACTTAACATTTCTCTTTAGTTCAGTTATATCTTTGCTCTAACTATCCAGAACAACATCTAAGGTTTCCCCTAAATGTTGTCCTGTCATAGTTATATCGGCATCTACAATTATATTTTGAGAATTATTAAGTTTCATATGTTTTCAAGTAAATAACTATCAGTAGATGTCCAAGTTCCATAATTATCTGTATTATTAAGTGTTAAATATTGGAAACTTGGATTAGATTTTCCATAATTTATTTGACTAAAACCACTGGAATCACCTAATATACCATGTACTCTAAGTAATTTAATATTATTCTTATTATCATTAGTTTGAGTAATAATTGCAAACATTGGATATTTTTGATTTGCAGCTGCTTGATCTGTTTTTACTTTTTTTCCATCTACAGTTGTAGAACTTACGATAGTCTATGGAATAATTTGAGAAAATTTCTAATTTGCTGAAGGAAGTTCTTTATTAGAGGTTAATTTGTATCCACTAGCTTGACACATAAAATAAATTATTCCACCACTTAAATTTTCTACTGGAGTATAGGGGAAAAATTCATCAGAATTTTCTGTTCCAACTGAAGTCCTTTTAGTTAATGGGAATTTAGTTAAATTCTTTTCTCCATCTATAAACTAAATATTATCATTCTATAAAGATGAATACATTTTCATAGGACCATCAGCTAAACTAGTTAACTCTTCTCCATTAGTATAAGTTTTATTGCTTATTTTTGGCTCAGAAGTTCCAGCATGATAAGTATATTTATAATTTTCTCTTAACGGATATGTACAAGCATAGGTATGTTTATGTCCGCCTATAATTAATGATACATCAAAATACTCCATTAATCTAGAGAACCAATAAATACCTTTTTTATTATCATTTTTATGAATTTGATTTAAATGGGAACCTACTAAAGCATCTGAATTAGATAAATTTCTGAACTTATTTTTACCTTTAGAAGGACTTAAAGACTCCCTAGTAATAACTGTAAAAGGTAATTCGTGGCAAGCAGCAGTTATTTTTTTAGTGCCTGCTTCAGAACAAATCTAATATAATTGATTATATATCGGAGTAAATGATAATTCTTCAGCTACATAAGACTGCGAATTATTGTCTTCTGTAAAAGTAAATCCAGTATAAATATTTACAGGAATTCCATTACTAGTAAGCCCAAACCAATTTATACAATTTTCTTGAGTAATTTCAGAATTAACCATTAAATATCTTCTATCAACACTGTCAAAATAATAGAGAGAAGGTATATATTTTCCATTAACTATAGGAGGAATTTCCGGGTTAATTTCATAGCAATAGAATAAATGGAAATAAAAAGAATTGGATTTTCCAATATCATCACCTGTTCCAAGTATATATGGATTAGTTCCACATAAATCATTATTGCCAACAACATTCATTTGTTCAAGATGATTAAATAAACATTTACCAGCATTATAATAATCCAACCATTCGTTAATTCTAGTTCCATTTTGAGTCATATCTCCAGTGTTTATAAGTATAGGAATAGTATTAGTCATACTATTAATAAGTTCGTTTAACTTAATAGCTACAGCAGCCCATACTTGATATTCAACCCAATGAAAACCCTGTTGGTCTGTTACCTAAATTATAGTTGGCTTATAAGATGTTGGATATAATGTAAATGTATAATCTTCTGAACAGTGTTCCAAATCTGGCTATCCATCTTTAGTGGAACGTCCTACTTTATAAGTATATTGTGTAGGAGTTTGAACAGCATCAAAATCAATAATACATTTGTGAGAAGTAAATAATGTATTATTAGCTGGAAATCTTCCTGTAATTCTATTATATATTATTTCTTCAATTTCATTACTAAAAGATTTTCTTTTTCCAGTAGAATCCGCCTCTCCATAAGAAGCTACTCTTGTCCAAGTACTAGTTCCCTGTTTCTTATAAAAAACATATTCATCAAATAATCCAGCTGAAATCCAATTAAAGCATCTTGTAGTATAAATATTTATTCCAAAAGAACAAGTTACCATATTAGGTTTATTTAAATCTAATTTAGATTTATCAGTACATACATTTTTATGCTCAAAAGATGCTTTTGGAGTAAAGTAAGATATTGGATAAATATCTTCAGAATTTGGAAATGATATATATTCTTTATCAAGACTTAATTGCTAGTAATCGGTTTTTCCATTTCCCCATCTAGACCTACTACTATCTATTGTAGTTAAGGATTGAAAAGCTTGTTTAGCGGGGTCTAATTCAAAAGTATTTTTATATATAGAGTTACTTTCAGTAGCTATAACTGGATTTTTTCCACAAGCCCAATAGCCAACTTTATTAGAATTAGTATATGCTTTATTAATATAAACTCCGTCAATAAAATATTTATTACATTTATACACAAACTTTCCAAACATATCTTTATATTCCTCTGGAATAATTGGATCTGCCTCTGCCAAACTAGCTACTAGAACAGTAGTTGCAGTTAATTCGTCTCCATTAAAAGAATTTCCATATGTTAAAGCAAATCCTAATTTTGTTTCTTTTTGATTTATAGTTAAATCAAGTAATTCTCCATTTACATACCATTCCTAATCAAAACTTTTAACTTTTATAAAAGTATTAACATCATCAAAATTAGAATATTGTTTACATCTAATTAAATAAGTTCCTCCAGCTGGAAGCGTTCCTGTTAAAGGGAGGTGATAAACTTTATCTCCTATTCCTGGAAAATTCTTAGCACAGTGAAGATAACATCCTTCTAGTTCAAAATCTTCTTCTGAAGTATTTTCAAGTTCAATGAAACCATGAGAACATCCATGTATAATGTCAGCATCTAATGGTGCATAGACAGACCCTATTTTTATTCTATCGGAATCTAATCTATAATCTTGATTAAGTTCTGTTCCCAACTTTTTTAAATTAGCTACAAATCCTCTAATATTTGGGTCAGGAAGAATTTTGCCCTATAATTTAAAAGCCAATTTCTATTCATTTGGAATTACTTTTTTATGTTGTAACTCTCCATAAGCATCTATATAATATTTATAAGAATCTCCTATATCTTCGTTAATAAGGGTAATATCTGAAATTTTAGATAATGATAAATCTCCATTTTCTAGAGATACTATACCCATTTTACTTAATTTCTCTAATACTTCACTTTCTGTCATTCCACTTTCTGGTTCTGAGGATTTAGTTCCTATATTTTGAATTTTTCCATCATCTATTATATATAATCTTTTATTTGCTTTGCAATATACTAATTCAGCTTCTTGTAAATATTTAGCAATTTCTTCTAACATCTAATAAGTTTGCACACTACGAATTGTTATATGTGCTACATCTAATTTATACTCCTCATTTGGTTTACTTGGAATAATTTCTCCAGAAAAATCTTGATATTTAGAATAAGCAGCTAAATGACTAAGTGTAATATTTTCAAAGGATATTTGATTAAATATAGGCTCTTCTTCTAATTCATATACAAATTCTTGTAGAGAATTAGTTGTTGGATTATAATAACCCTTAATTATATTTTTATCTTCTGATATATTATCAATAGTCACATAAATATAATTTTTACCTTTGCCTTCTACTTTTCTATTTAATATTAACATTATACTCTATGGAGAGCTGTTATTTGTAATTTCATTAATATGAACATATATATTAGTAAAATCAAAGGTAACATTATTATTTGAAGCTGTTACATAAAAAATTAATTTTGGGTCCGTATTATCATTAACTCTATTAGATTCCCAAATTCCAATCCCATCTATTCTAAGAGTTTTTTTATCAACTATAACTCTTCCATTAAGTGTATGTTCATTGGTCATTGGAACTTCTTCAATTAATGATAAAGCTTCTGGATCAATAGTCCATAAAGGTTCATCCTCTATATCTGTAAAATAATCTTCTAATACTCCCGAAAATGCTGTATCTTTATCTTTATAAGAATTTATTCCATATTTAAAAGAGTTTTTTAGCATAGCTACCTCAGCTTGAAGTTGTCTTAATGCTGAAAATAAAATATTTGCTAATTGTCCATTTTCTGAAGTATAATAAGTTTTATTTTTAATTTCTTTATCTAAATCAGTGTCATCAGGAATAGATACATAATCTCCTTGCGGATGAAGTTCTTCAACCATTTTGGTTGTGTATACAGGAACGCTTTTAGTTACCTATTCCTATTTAATTACTAAATCACTATCTTCAATTCCAGATTTCCACTAATATTCTATAATAGAACTATTATAAATAACTCCTACAGTTAATCCAAGTTCTCTAATTACTTTTGGAATAGTTTCTAAAGCTTCTGCTACAGAGTTATAGGGTCCGTATAGAACATCTATATTTGCATGAGGATTAGGAATATGAATAGGTCTAGAAATATTAATACTCTATCTCATACACAAGTTACTGAAATTACATTCTCATAATTTGCAGCCGAATGAAATTCATATACTTTATAAGTAATTCCATTCGAAGTCCATGTTCTAGTTAAAGTCATTGGATTATTATTAAGAAGATTATTATACAATATATCAATAGTTCCACCTATTACTTGTTTTAGTGTGTATCCAGCTGTAACTATATAGAAATAAGTATTATTAACGCCAAACTAAAATTCTTTAGAAGCGGTACTTTGAAAACTGGATAAATCAGTTCCAGTAAATTCAGAATTTGTTGCTTTATAATAAGTATTATATGTAGTGGGAGTTGGAGTTGGAGTATCACTTTCTGTTTTACCCTATTGCCAACTTACAATTATTAATGGAGAATTTTTTGATTTGCCAGATGTTACCCAACTGTTATAGTTATCTCTATCACTAAATCCATAACACATTCCATCCTCTGTAAATACATACCCAATTTTCATTCCCAATGCTGATTCTAATAAAGCAATTTTATTATTAGCAGCATTTATTTTAGTATTTACAGGATTAATTTTACTATTAACAATACTTTCAACTTCTTCAGCTGTAATAGTAGTTTCTGATATTTCTTGTAGAGTATCATATATTCCAAGATTTCTTAAAACCTAATCCTTTTCTTCTTGAGTATTAAATTCTGAAAGTAAATTACTATGTCTTAAAAAATAATCTTCTTCTGGGTCAGAAGCATACATTTTTTTGGTTACTCCAAATCCACAATTACTATTCATATATAATATAGATATTTCTTCTAATAATAATTCAATGTCAGGTTGTATTCCACACTCTAATTTTTTAACAACATCTTGAAAATCAAATATAATTTTATTTTTCAAACGACACCAATCTTCTTCACTTGTATTTGGAAGAACAATTGGATATCTAGTAAGGTTAGGAACAGGTCCTGTTATTTCAAATTCAAGAGGTTCATGTTTAATTTCTATGCAACCACAATCTGTTCTCATTGACAACCACAATTAGAATATTCTTTATCGCATAATCCGTTACACCCGACTATACTTTCTAATAATCTTTCAGCTTCTTCAAACTATTCTATTTCTGCCATATACATAATGGTATTTATAGCAGACCAAACTAAATCTCGTTTATAAATTGAAGAAGATTTTACATCATTATCACATCTAATTCCACTTCGTTCATCAAGAACTTGTTGAGCTAGAGCTATATAACAAGCTCTTAATTTACAAAGTTGGAAATAATAATAATATGAAATATCCACCCCAGTAATAGAATGATTAGTTTCTACTAATTCTTGAAGGTCTATTTCAGTATCTCCTTTATAAAATTTTCCATCTTTATAATAATACGGTTTAGTATTATCTTTAGGAACTTTTAATTTACAAAGAGTATAAAATCCGTCTTGCCCTATTGTAAAACGGATTTTATCCTCAACACTTGTTCTAACAAGAGTTTGACTAATAGTCTCTCCATTAGCTTTATTTAATTGTAATATGTAAACATAAACATAAGGTTCTAAAAATTCCTCATACTAAACTATAGTATTACAATCTCTGTCAGTAATTATTTTATCACACATTTTTTACTTCGTCATTATAAGGATTTCCATCATACAACTACATAAGTTCAATTTCAGTACGTTTAGTATCATTTTCAGCCTTATTTTCTTTAAATGTTCTATCTGTTTTAGCTTTAAACATTTCTACATCATTTTCAAGTTTGAGTTTTTGTTGCTCAAGTTGAAGTTTGGCTTCATTAAGGCTTTCTATCTTTTGTTGAGACTTTTGTAATTCTTGCTACGTTTTTTGTAACTCATTTTGCATTTGTTCTAATTGCTACGTGAGTTGTTGTATCTAATTATTTTCTTCCCTCTACTTTTTAATAGATTTATTAACTTTGCTCTTCATTTCACTAAGACTTTTAGATGTTAATATATCCATCAAAATATCGGGAGAAACAATGCCACCTTTTATAAATTCAGGAACAAGTGCTTTTATTTGTTCCATTTCTTTTATGACTTCTGATGAAGTTATAATATGTATATCAAAATCAGTAACTGTAAAATATTTAGGGAGTGCAGTAAATATTTTCTATAACTTATTTCCAAGAATTAAAGTTCCTGTAAGTCCTTTTTTCCAAACTATTTTAGCACAGTTTAAAGAATCAATTAAAATTTCTCTAGTTACTAAATCCATCTAAAAATGCCACTATTTAGTAACTATAAAAGAATTATTAATTCCAGTTTGTACATTAGTAACTGCATCTCGTTGTTGTATTCCATTTAAACGTTCTCTAAATACTCCAGTAATAGAAGAAGCTGTTTGTTCTATAGAATCAATCACTAATTGAATTGCTTGTACTGACTATACTTTTACAGTATCATCAAATCCATTAACAAGTGTATTCATAGGAGCTTGTCCGGTACTAAGCTAACCTTCTTGCCCAGTATCTATTATTCCTATACCTGCTTTTTTATAAGCAAGCCATTTAGTAATTCTTTCTGGCAGACTATCACCAAGGAAAGCTGGAAGTGTTGGCATATTTAACCAATCACCTACAGAACCAGAGTTTGCTATTAATTTATCACGATAAAATATTGATAAATCATATTTGTCCTACAAGACCATACAATTTAAAACCATAGAATATGGTTTTCTTCCTCTATTATTAAACCAAATTCCGTTGACAGATAATGTTGCTTTTTTAGGATTATCCTTAGTTCTTACAACATTTTCTTTTCCTTGTAATATATATATTTCTGTTCCAATACGTATTGTAGAATATCTCTACATAACTCCTTCTTTATCGGCTTCAAGCCATTCGACTTCATAAACTGGAAGTATGTCTTTCTTATACCATCTATTGTCATCATCTTGAATTGGAGTTATTTCTTCTCCAGCTCTGATTCCATTAGTAGAAGGAGTGCCATCCCTATTAGTATAACTTCTTATAAGAAATGAATCTGAATAAGCAGCATACTCTCTCCATTCATCCTTAATTTTTCTTAAATCTTCTGGTGATAGTTTGTTTTTGTACTTAGAAATAATCTATTCACGATGCATGAATGTACGTACAACTACTCTATAAGATTCATTTATATAAGGAGAATTATAATTTAAATCTGGAAAAACATCTAATGGGTTTAAACATTCGATTTCTATGTTACTTCCAGAATCAGAAGGTTTTACACGATAAAAATTGTATCCAGTAACAAGTAAGTCTACAAATAACTATCTTAGTTTATTTACTAAATCAGTATCTTTAGACTAAATAATATACTCAACAACATTCTATCCTGCAATTTCATATTCAGATATAAAATTTTCATTTATATCTTCAACTAATTTATCTAATTGTTCTTTAATATTCAAATCTGTCATGTTCTAATTTCCAAGAAATCTTAAAAGATTATTTTTTAAATTTCTCTATAATAAATTAAAACATTCATTAGCTATTTTTAACTATTTCTCTCTAAAAATATTATTTACTGTTTCAGAGTCTTTACAAGAAACTTTCGGAAGAATTGGAGTTCCTAAATACTCTCCTACCAAGGCATCTACATGTTTCCTAATTAAAGGTACAAATTCTACAGATGTTGGCTAACCTATTCCGAAATTTTCTTCAAGATATTTAAACTATTCCTAATCCCTTTCACAATTATAATAGTTATATGCCTTTTTTAATTCTACTTTATCATAAACTAAATCAGCAATAGTTAAATCCGTTTTAGCAATTAGTTCTTCTTTCTTCATCGTATATTCGATAGCCTTTAAAAAATTGAACTTTAATTAAACGTCTTGATATTAGTTCTTTTTCAATAAATTTTAAAAAATCTTTTGCATCTGTATAATCAGCTGCAATTTCTATACCAGCTTTATCAGGGTTACCCAAATCAAGAGCTAATTTATAACCACCTGATAGTAAACGAGTAACCTTGATTCCGCCAATATATTTCTTTTTATAATATTTCTCAATTAATTTGAGAATTTCTTTTTCTAAATCATTCATCTATATCGTGGGTCGCTAGTAACATTTCGTCCATCATATAAATCCCATCTAGCTTTTACTTCTACCTATCGAACTTTTGGAATTACTCCAAATCTACGATAACCACGCTCATCTATATAATATCCTATGTCTTGAAATTCTTTAGATATAACTTCAACTTTCTTAGGTAGTATGTCGTTTAACTCTTCGTCTCCAACTTCAGCCATCAATATGTTATCCCATAGGCTTTTTATCCTATAGTTCTTATAGTTTCCTATAAGTTCAGCGTACATTTTCATCTTTCTCTTTAGGGTTAAGATGTTCTGGACTCATGGGAGGATTATTACTCTCATTAACGTTCACCTCCTACGCGTTACGGTACTCAGTGATTAACTAAGTTACCTCGGTATTAACATAATAATTATATTTATTATATTTTCTGGATAAATAAAAGTGAGAATCTTGATAAAGGAAATTATAAAAATTTATAATTGATTTCTTAGAACTTCCAATTATAGTATAATATTTTTTTCTTTCTAAATAATTAACGTTACATATAATATTATTTTCCTATAATATTTTTTGTATTTCTAAAAATAGATTATCTGTCTTTCCACATATACCAAAATTTCCCGAAATTCTCCAATTTTTTTCCCTATTTTTAGGATTTGGTTTACGGGCTACCCAAGTAAACCATCCATCTCCATCCCAATATCCTCTAATGAAATGTCTTATTAATGATTTTTTCATATTAGGAATAGATAATTGTTCATATGTTTTATTCTGAACTACTCCTAATTTATGTAGATCTTCTATTAAAATTGAACTCGCAATGGAAAGTCTAATACTTCCGTTGTTCTTTACAGTTCTTCCATTTACTAGAGCTTTTGATTCTGTAGGCTGACATTTTTCAATATATGCATTAGGACTTATTATTTTAAACAATTTAAATATTTCTTCATCTCTTTCGTTTATATGTATTGTTAGTGTTGCCCTTTTATCATTTATACTTCCATCAGCCATTATATATCCTAATAAATAAGCCTGCAATTCATTATCTATTCTTTTAAAAAAATCATGTCTAATCTTTCTTTTACTCGTATGATGAGTATAAAGAGGACAATAAGTATTTAAATATTCTTTATAAGTTATTTTCATAATAATTACGATTATACACGTCTGAATTTTATTTTCTTTAATAAATATAATTATCTTAGTCTTCACCGATTTTTCAGAATTTTACATTATATATTTCTATATAAGTGAGCATGTTCTATACTCATAGCTGCGACCATATCAAATTTACCCTTATTCTCATCAGTATATTTCATTAGCTAATCAAGCAAATCTATAAACCAAATATTGTGAGAATAATCTTCTATATAATCAGCGATTAACTAAGTTTGATGGTCAATCATAGGAGTAGTCGCAGTAGTTCCATACTAATTAACACTACGTCTTTTTGTCATATCGCTAAAACAAGACCTTGGTCTACGCATAAAATACTACATGAAATGATTATCTCTGGCATAAGTTAATACTGACATACGAGTAGCTTCTAGATTTGCTAAACAATTATACCACATTAGTAAACCTATAGTTTGTTTGTAAGCTTCTCGAATATCATTAGGTCTATCTATATAATATGCAACGTATTCTGGTTCTTTATTGCCATAGATACGTCTTTTTATCATCGTACAAAATTTTGAAGGATTTCTTGTTTCTGATGAAGTTTCGGATTGACCTATATCAATACCGTCAATACCTGCAACATAAAGATTACTTATTTTTTCAGATACTATTGTTCCATCAGATTGTTCATTCTTTTTTCTTTCTTCAAAAGCTTCTTGCGTTTCGTCAGGTTCTCTATCATAAGTAATTTCCCATAAAGGAGGCTGTAATACATGTACTGGGCCATCTGCTTTTGGAATAAATTTTACACCAGAAATACTGTTACGATTACGACTCCCATCTTTATAAGTAAATTGCATATAACCTCTTTGAATTTGAGGCTTTTCCTATTTTATACGTATTCTTATTATCTAATCGGATAATTTTACTTTATTAAATTTATTTACACCTTCAGCAGCAAATGCTTCTTCAGCTGTAAAACATTGCTCTGCTTTATAACTAAGAAGTGTTTGAGGGTCTTTAAAAGATTCTCTTCTTTTGGTATAAAATTCTTTCTACTTTTCTAAAAGATATTCACCTCTTTCTCCAGTATATCCTCTTTTATTCATTGTTATATAAGCAGGCATAAAGAATCCAGTAGTTACCCAATCTCCTGTTTCTGTATAATTATGATGAAAAGGTAATACTAAAAAGTCGTCAGGATTATAATAAACTTTATTTAACCCTTGAAGAGCCGGACCGCTGTCACCCAAATTGTTATCATTAAGCTTTTTATCTTAACTTCTATAAATTCTTTTTCTTTATAGTTCGGCGTACATTTTCATCTTTCTATTATAGTTAAGATGTCGAATACTCTTGGAAGGATTATATTTATTCACCTTCTACGCTCTACGGTGTTTCTAAGCCTTTCGTAATCTTAGAACTTACCTCGGTATTTTCATCACAGAATCTACCGATTTTACTCGATTTTCTTAATGGACTTTCATCCTCTAAGGAGCAGAATTGCAAATATTTATTATATTTACGTTCTAAATATATTGTTGAATCTTCATATAAATATCTAGCAATTTTCCTAGAAATAAGATCAGAAAAACTTAAAGAATAAGCTTTATTTTCCCAATTCTTGCAAGACTTATTTCTAATGTATCCTTTATTCTTGAATAATTTATTTACTGTTGTTAAAAATTCTTTTGTTCCTACTAAACTTAATTCAGTTCTAAAGGTATTTTTATCTTTAGGTTTATACATACTTAAACATCCATCGCCATCTACATATCCGCGAATAAAATGTAAAATTAATTTTTTAATATTTCCTTTAAAAATATTAAGTTTTGGAAATTTTATTATTAAGGATTTTCTTGGATGACATCCTAAGTTATTGAGTGTATTCCATAAATGTTTATTTCTAATAGATAAATGACAAAACCCATTCCCATTACAAATGCCAGTTCTTATTTCAGTTGTTAATTTTAGAAAAGACCTAAATTTTTCTAAATGACTTAAATCTTTTATGGAAAGTCTTACTTCTAATCTATTTCCAGTCGAACTTATATTTCCATCTGCATATAAAAAACCTAACCAATATGCAGATTCTTCATTATCTATGGAATCAAAAACAGTTTCATCACATCTTACTCTATTTTGATAATTTATTACTTCATATCCTCTTTGTTTAAGATGTCTTGATAGAGTTTGTCTTTTTACACCATATTTTTGGCTAAGTTTAGTTAAACTTCTATCATTATCTGGAGTATTTAAATACTCCTCTATTGCTAAATTAATTATATATTGCTTTCTTTCTCTTTCATTCATAATTTAATACAAATAAAATTACTTAAAATATTTTCAACATATTTTATTATTAAATAAATATTTATCTACCCGTTCCAGCAGCTAGTATTATTCCGATTTTATTACCACCTACAGTAACAAGTTCTTCAGCTTTAATAAAAGAACGTTCCAAAATAGGATTAGAGCCAGATTCTTCTAAAAATAAAAATCCAACACGGTCGCCACGCATTTTTCTATCCTTATCTACAACAATACCTTCTATCTATGAACCAAATCCTACTTCAATTTTTTGTCCGTTTACAACTTTATAGTGTGTAGAACGTTTTTTAGTATTAGTATTTATTACCTGACGAAGTTTTAACATTCCTCCATCAGTATTGTCATCAGTAAAGGATATTCCATTCCATATTTTATCTAATGTTTTCTCTACATAATTACTATCAAATGCCGTTAATAAGCAAATACTGTTTTTAAAACAATTAAAAAAGTCATCAAAGATTGAAGCAGTCATTTCAGAAGCCCCACACCCTCTGTTTTTCATTAAACACCCATTTCTTTTTAATACTCTACATAATTCAAAGTAATGAAAAAACTCATATTGATATGTAAAAAAATTAGGAAAAATAATAGAACGACTATCGCCTGCTTTTTCCTAATCTGTATTTGGTAATTGGTAGTAATTTAAGAAATAATAATTAAATCCTGTAATAGTATATCCATTAATAGTTAATCCATTTTTACACCGTTTATATTCCTAATTCCAAAAATCTTTATATGCTTTAGACCCAGGAAAAAATGTTGTATAATGTCCAGTCTTTAGATAAGTATCCCTAGCTTCTGTAAACCATTTCGGATTAAAATCTAATCCTTCAGTTTCTGTTATTGGTTTATATCCAGTATGTTCATAGGATAATCTTTTATCAAAATAAGGAATCTCATCTCCAATTTTAACATCCCATTCCCCTTCTCTTGATTCAATTTTATCGGATTCTTCTTGTTTAATTTGCTGTTGAATCTCCTCTCGCTTTTCTTTTACTTCTTCGATAAGTGATTGAATTTCTTCTGGAAGAGGATTTTTTCTGGGACGTCCTCTTTTCTTTTTTACTGGTTCAGTCATCTGGCATAAATCCTTCAACAGCACCACCACGTATCTAACTTTGTTCAGTTAATTCCTTCTTAACAAGGGATTCTAACAATTTCAAAGTTTCAATCTATTTTGCAGACTAATCCATGGCTTTTTGAATATCGGTAATTTTAACTACTGGAGTTCCATCATCTTTAGTCACAGTTAAATCTATATTATCGAAGTAATCTATAATTTTATCTGTTACTGTTTCAGCCGATTGTAAAAGTCTTACATACCTATTTGAATCCTGTAAAGATTGATATTTTCTACATGCAGCTCTGAATACTGGGTCATTCCACTCTTCTTCAGTTAATTCTGAATCCTATAAAGCAGCTTCATGTCTTTCTAAATTAGAAAAGTTTGCATAAGGGGATTTCCAACATATTGCTAAATATATGTATGTAAATTCTCTATCTGCTCTTAAATGTTCTAATCCAGATTTATCTTCTTTACATTGATTTCTCTTAGGATTTAATAGTTCTTTAAATTCTTTAATTAAAACTAAATCAGCAGTCATCAATACTGCTTTTCCAGTTTTCTAATCATAATCCCATACATCTAATGTCATATTTACATAATCATTTTTAAGTTAAATTAGCAAGATACTTTTATTTTCTTACCTTTATTAAATTTAAACTTTGAACCACCACAATTCTTTTTTACTTCTCCTCCTTTTTCATTCTTTCCAACACCTTTGTTTCTTACAACAGCTGCTCCTTCATCGTTATCTCCATGATTTCTTTCCCAAGTTTGTCTATCTTGAGAACTCCAATAAGTTGGGTATTTTCCTCCAGGAAGAGTTTTAGTTGTTTTAGGGTCAAGTTTAGTCTATTTGTTTCGATTCTTAAAATCATCAACAGCTTTATTAGAAGATTTCTTTTTTGGAGTTTTACCTCCATCCTCCATTTTCTTTTTACAGCCACAATCAATCATTCCGCCTTTTTTAAAGTAAACGAGTTCTTCATCGTCAGCACATTGATTTTTCAATTTCTTAAAATATTGAAGTTTAGCTCCATGTGCGGCTTTTTGAGCTTTAGACTGCATTAATTGTATAAATTCTTCATAAGCTTGTTTTAATCCATCTTCTCCAAGAGATTGAACATATTTTTCAAGTTCTTGTTGATTTTTAGCTCCAGATTTTTGAGCCAAAAATTGAATAAAAGCCTACTGTAATTCTTTATCATTCATTGCTAATTAATATTAAATCCTTTGTTGAAAAAACAGCTTCTTGAATAAAGCCATTTTCTGTAAACCATCTACATTTAATTCCTCTTAAAGCATCATTTCGATTTTCTTTTTTAATCATACTTCTTTCTACACGAGAAACAATCATGATTGGCTTATAAGGAATATCCTGTTTAATCTAGACTATATCTCCAGGTTTAAAATAAACCTTATCTTCATAATACATACTCATTTATTAAATCTTTTAGATAATCCTTTATTAACTACTGCTATTATGCGGTTTTCGCAAACTTGAACAAGACCTTGTTTATAAAATGGAACTACTATTGATGCCGGTTTAGAATAAAATACTGTATCTCCAATTTGAAGATATTTACATTCTGGCCCAGTTTCTTGAACTACTCCAACTTTTATAAAGAGTTCTTCTTCTTCAATTTCTCCATTATCTGTGTTTTTAAATATTGGCTTCATACCTCCTAAATCAGTTATTAAACCTGAGGAATCTCTAACAATTCTTTGGAAAGGATTCTGTTCAAATTCTTTAACAAGAATATAGTTTCCTAAAGGCATGATTTCAATTTCTTCTACATTTTTAGAGATATTATCAACATATTTCTCTAAATTTTTAGAATGTTCATTGAACTTTTCAACATACATATCTACTTGGTCATTGAATTTATTAACCATTTCATCTTTCATTACTTCATCAGCAGTCTTTCCGCTCATATCCATAATAAGTCCTTGTCCATCTCCTGCATTATTCATTACTAATGCAATCTTTTCATTTTCAGTTAATAAAGGTTTGTTGTTTTCTACCATTTTCCTAATAAACATTTTTCATTTTCTATGCTGGCTTTTGATTTTAAAATACAGCCGCATAAATTACATATTCTTGTGTTTGCAAATTTTACATTATGTTCACAAGTTTTACATATCTTTAATCTTTCTTTTTGAATATCTGATGTATAACCAGTTAAATTTCTCCAGTTACCAACTATTATATTTTTAATTTTACTAAACACATTTACCATTTTCCTACAGTACAATGATTATTTCTATTTCTAGATTTGACTGGAATATAACACCCACAGCCTCGAATATACCCAGATTTTGGAACTGTACTAACATCATTAGTTTCTGGATTCAAATATAATTTTGAATTACATGTTTGATTCATAGCATAGATTGGACACTTTCTACAAATCTCAATTCTTTCTTCAGTACTAAATTCTTTCATATTTCTTTTTTTGATTTTCTAATATTATTTGTCTTTTATAATGCTTTAGCAGTAATTCTACTTCCTTCTTTAAATATTGACAATGATATAAAGTATTATTCCCACTGTGGTCATAATGATTTATAATTAAATCCTTTATAACAAAGTCAGGATTAATCCTTTGAAGCATCCAAGCATATAAAGATAATTGTAATGTATAATGAGTAAAATTACAATCATCTAATTTAGTTAATGGAAATTTCATTTTCTTTGTTTGACGTGATTTAGAATCATAGAACCCTTTCTGATCAATTTTAGCGTTAGTCTTGTGGTCTATCAAGACAATCTCATTGCCATTCTTTATTAATAAGTCTATTTGGCCTGCAAGATTTAATATTTTATCTTTTGTACTAAAATAAATAAGATATTCAGGATATACTCCATATTCTAAATCTAATTCATTATAATTTTTCTTGCATTGAAATTTACCTCCAATCCCAAATTTTTCCAGTTTAACATTATTGCCTGCTTTATAAAAAGAGTTTTCTAATTCGGAATGAATTTTTGTTCCTCTTTCACAGGCTTCTCGATTTATTTTAGCCCATTCATCAAGAATGTCTTGTTGTGTGGCATTTAATTCTGATTCTTTAATGTCATACACTTCTAAAAAATCTTTTGGAATTTTATGAGATTTCCAAATTCCACCTTTTTCTTTTTTCCAAACATCAGAGGGAAGTAATCTTTCTAAAGCTTTATATTTACTAGTAAAATCTTTATCAAACTCTTGTTCATATTTACCTATAAGAGTTGTAACTGAAATATACTTTAAAGATTCATTTGAAAGATTTTTGTATTCATGAGTAGCTTCAATAAAACCTACTTCTCCATTTACCTTATCATATTTCATAAATCATTTTACGTTTTCATAATCAAGTAATTTTGCTAATTCATTAACAGTTTTAAGTATGAAAGCAAGATCTTTCTAATCATATACAATTTCCTAATCATAAAAAATTACAATCATTCCAATAGCTTGAGAATTACTTTCAATCGTAAAAAAAGAAATAGATTTAGCATCTGTCCCCTTTACCAAATGATATAATTTTGGAAGAGCAATTTTCATTTCAGTAATGTCTTGAATTTTTACAAAATTCTGACTATGTATTTTAGTTAACTCATCTACATAATAGATATAATCTATATTATTCCACTACGATTTTAATAGGGGAGTATCTACTGACCTTGGCTATTCCACCAAGCATGATAAATACAAATATTTATATCCTTGTAAGCTTTGTGTATTATTATGATAATTTAAAAGTAACACATCAAAAGCTGCCTAATCTCTTTCCTATATAAGTTTAACCCATTGATTAATTTGATTCGCTGTATCTTTAGTATATTGTTCGGCCTACTTTTCCGATTTAATATTTTTTTCCATAATGTTTATCATTGTTTCATGGGTTGACTAATTTATCTGGAAATACATAATATATCCCAATAAAATTATAATTATAGCACTTCTTGTATTTGGAGATAATTTACTAAGTATTTTCCAAAATTTTTTAAATAAATTGACTATCATCTATAAATTGTTAATAAATAAAAAATATTTGTATTTATTCTAAAATATTGATATATTAGTAAAAATCAAAAGTTAAATCATAAAAACAAAATAGATAATTTATAAAACGGTGGAAATTAATAAATTTTAAATATGTATGAATTATAAATTTAAAAAAGGAGCCAAAATAAAGATTAAACCTTCTCAGAAAGGGTCTTTCACTAGATATTGTGGAGGAAATGTTACAAATGAATGTATATAGCGCGGTAAAAATAGTCCAGACCCGAAGATAAGAAAAAAGGCAACGTTTGCTGCCAACGTACGTAAGTTCAAACATAAGTATGGCGGAATTTTGAATTAAAATAAATATGAAATCAGTTTTAAAAGTTAAATCAAAAAACACTTAGGTTGCATAGGAAAAGATAGAACCTAAGTATGTAGAAGATAAAGCCACAGAGCAATATCTAGATTATATAAATGAATCAGGAAATGTTATGCGACATAATGGAGATAAATATGTAAATACAGGAATTAATTTAAAAGGCCCAAGAGGGGCGGTCGGTCCAAGAGGTCTTCCTGGTAAAGATGGAATAACTCCTCATATTGGAGAAAACGGAAATTGGTTTATTGGCGAACAGGATACAGGTAATAAAGCAGAGTTAAATACTGATGAATATGTTACTAAGGAAGAACTTGAAGAAACTATGGGTGAATCCATCATCGGAGATATTAAGCTCAATGTGGCTAACATCGATTCCCGCCTGCAACAGGTGGAGGGCCTGGCAGAGCTGTCCGTCGAAGGCGGTCAGATCGGCATCGCCAGTGCAACAGACTTCACCAACCGTACGGCAGAAGGCGATCTGAAGATCCCCACCGTAGGAGCCATCCTCAATGGTGCTGACGAAGAACCTACTGCTGGTAGTGATAATCTGGTGAAGAGTGGCGGGGTGCTTTCGGCTATCCCTAAAATAGTCGATAATGTAATTGATGGAGGTGTAAATAAAACATTGAGTGCCGAGCAAGGCAATATACTTGATGGAACTCTTAGGATTAGAAAAGAAATAGTATTTTCAGATACTCTTGTTATAAAAGGTTATCTTAATCCTAACACAGATATATGGAGAGAGGATTCTAATGTACAGTCATATATTATTCCTGTATTGTTTGAAGTAGCAATAAGAGTAAAGGGAGGGGTAAGTAATAATACATCAATCGCGTTTTTGACCGACTATCCAAACCATGGTAAGTATATGCAGTATTGCGATGGCACACAAAGAATGCCTATACTTGCGAATGAATGGTATTATATTAATATCCCACAAGATTGTAGGTTTATATCAATAACGAAAAAAGTAGGAAAATACGACAACACCCCGTCGGCAATGTATTTATACAGGAATGATTGTTTTTCAGAATTTAGCCCTGCTTTGATTTTTGAAAATGGTCAGATTGCAAGTGCAACTGGATTAAATGTTGACACTGACGCTGGCAAGTATATAAGAAGCGATTTCATATCCGACAAAATCGCTGTTGTTTGTGAGAACGACTATTCTATAAGAGTGTTTAAATATAATTCGGATGGTACTTATATTGGAAGATATAATACAGACGGGAAATATGATAAGTCGGGCACAGTAAGAAATATTAAATGCTTTGCTACTGATGGAAGCTATAAATATAGGCTTGTACTATTCAAGTCTGACCTTTCTGTTATTAATCCGACAGACATTAACGATAACAAGGTTTGGGGTGAAGAATACCCTCGGTCAATACTGTTCGAGAAAGATGTGCTTGATAGAATTGAAAAAATAGAGGGAAATTTACCGGACATATTGAATGAATATCCGATAGATGTTATAAACATGGAAGAGAGAACTAATTATTTTATTGGTTCCACAGGCGGTTGGGCAACAGGTAGTACGGGATGTTTTGTAAAAGTTCCAGTCAATATAATTAACCCAGTTTTTGTGATACTTGGAAATACTAATTATTTTTCAAAATATGCTTTCTTAAAATCTATAGGAGGTTCATCACCTGATTATTGCGATGGTGAGAATAACCGTCATGACGTAAATAAAGACAATAGTTGGGAAATTACAGACATTCCTTCAGATTGTAAGTATGTATGGATTGCAATTGGTTTGCAACAACAACCACAAACTGAGGCTTATGTACCGCAAAGATGTAGTATTATCGAAAAAAAGTCTTTGCTTGATTATATTTTTATAAATAGCATAAATACCACTGCCACTGATATACTAAAACTTGAAGCATGTCAGTATAACAAATACATAAGTCTCGGCGATACTATTCCAATAAAAAACTCACGGGTTTCTTATGCTGATTTCATCAGTAATTATTGGGATGGATTTATTGACTCAATACCTAATATTACAGTCACAAAAGAGTTCATAATCAAAGATACATCAGGCACATACGACATTTTTAAGTATGTATTTACACCTCTTTATTATGATTATACTATTTTTTTGACAGCGGGTATTCATGGCAATGAGTACGAAGGCTTCTGGAGTCTATACAGACTTATTAGCTATCTTTATTTTGATGGTTATAAAAATAACGAGTTGAGAGAAATAGTTAGGCGTTGTCGCATCATTTGTATTCCTGTAGTTAATCCTTATGGTATGCAGAATGGCATAAGATATAATTCTGCTAATGTAGACCCTAATTATAACTATGGTCCAGATGGGAGTTGGGGTGATTGGTCTTCATATACTCATACTGGTTCATATCCATTTCAATACAATGAACCGAAAGCTGTAAAGATGGTGTGCGATGAGTATGGGGAAACTAACATACTTTTCCACATAGATTTTCACACAGACCCATTCAGCCCAACAAAAGGGAACTACATAGAAGCAGATGAAGATAGTACTATATTTTCGACAGTATATAGATTGTCTTTAGATGAAGAACAGAATATTAAAGATAGATTCAATTACTCGGTCAATCATAGCGACCAGCAATTTATTGGTGGTGTTTGGACTAATAATGCTGCAACTGTTTTCAGATATATGGAACTATTAAGACATATACCTTCCATCATAGTTGAAATAGCAATTAACGGATATGCTCAAAGTGGTTCTGCAAACATTATGTCAGCAGGTGTCAACTGGTATCTTAATAGCATTTGTTCAATGTTTAGAAAATTAAAATAAATAATACATTCACAACAAATCCCACTCTTTATAGGGTGGTTTCAATAAAAATATAAAAATTAAAAAGAAGATGGAAGATTGGAAAGAAAGGCTCATCAAAGAGCAGAAAGAATTAAAAGAGAGGCTGGCTAAGCTGACGGACTTCATCAACTCAGAGAAGTTCTACAAGCTGTCGCAGAACAACCGCCAGCTACTGAAGAACCAGAAGATTGCAATGGAGATGTACTTGAATGTGCTGAACATGCGGCTGTTTGAGGATGTGGACGAAATCACAGTGCTTGACTATGGGATGATGCAAGTTCTTGGCAGCGTCTTTTGTGACCAGCCATTAGGACTGATGCCTTCTACCAAGGAACTGGAGAAGATGCTGAAGGATTCGGAAAAGGAAGCACAGAAGTAAGGATATACAGAACACATTAGATTATGAACTCACTTATAATGGAGATAAAAAAGAGTGGTATTTAGATGCTTATAAAAAGTTTGAAAATGTCTGTATAAAAGATTAGTCATAACGCAAAAAGCCTGAACTCTTAATTGAGTCCAGGCTTTTTTGTGTCCTTACGGTCTTTATCTATTGATAAAACATTTAATTTATCATGGAAATCTAAATAAATTTGAGAATCTATTCCATAATATTTTTCTAATATAATATCCATTAATATTATATATTTATACAATCTATTTAATAATTTTAAAATAATAACATCTCTTATTTTATTCATATCTTAACGTTTTTAAAAATTCTATTGAGTATAATCCCGTTTTTGTTATTGGATTCCAGATCTGATTTTTTAATAATTCAATTATATCTGGTCTTTCGCCTTTAGGAACAATTACTACTCTTTTTATATCATCTGAATCAGTTATAAGATTTACCATTTCTTTATCTTTCATCCAATCTTCTAATTCATCAGATGTTTCCTTTTTCTTTTTTTCATCTGGAAGAATTTCTATATCTTCCATTGTTATTCCCATTTTTTTTAATTTTTTTTCTACATTAACAGGATTATAAATCCTTCCATTATATTTAAATTTCATAAATGTCAATTATTTTTGTTGGGGCAGTAGGATTCGAACCCACGTAATGCAGAAATTTAGAGTTTCCAGTCTGAACCACTCGACTATACCCCAATGTATGCTGGGATAGAGAATTACGATATCTCGACCTATGGTTTAACAGACCATTGCTCTACCTCTGAGCTATATCCCAGTTATTAGATGCCTTTCTAATAATTTAGAAAATATTAAATAGCTAATTGTTGGCGGCCACTATTTAATATTAACGAATAAATGATTTTAAGTTTTTAATTTTATTTTCAATAGCAGCATTTACATTATCTTGGAATGTATTAGCAACCTTTTCCCAATCTGTAGATTCGTAAACAACTTCCATATTTGGAATCATCTTTTTGGTTTGTTCAAGAGCTTCTGTAAATATTTCATCATCCAGATTGTTTACATAATCTTCAAAATCCTTTTTAGAATTATCTTCTTCATAATGCAATGTAATTACCATTGTATTATCATCTGTTTTTTTAGAATCTATGCTAAAAAATACTCCGTTATCTTCATATTTTTCGTGCATATCATTTGTTCCAAATAATTCTTGGAACAATACCTGCAATAAGTTCGGTTCAATTATCATGCTATTAAAATATAGTAGAACTTATTGAGTTCAAATTAAAAAAATGTTAAATTATTATTCCTCTGCTTTTTCGTTCTTTAATTAATTCTTCTTGTAATAATTTTACTTGATTTTCTAATATGGTAATTCTATCTTCATTATTTTCAATTCTTTGTTCGTGGTTCATTAATACCTTAACAATTCCTTGGTGGTATTTTTCTAAAGCAAACTCCATTTGTTGTTTTCCAGATGGAAGTGTTGTTGTGTTAATAATATCTTTATTTGCTAATTCTCTAGTAGCTTTTACTAGAGTAGAATAAGGCATATTTATCAACTCCGCTAATTCCATTTTAGAATATTTGATTATTCCTGTACCAGTATCTTTATTTTTCATATATTGTTGTGAGGATGCTAATAATGCTCTTTGTGTAAAACTAATACTTCTATCTTCTAAAAATTCATAAGAAAAAGGTTCGAATTGTTTTAATTTGTTAAATTGATAAATTTTATTTCGACCTTGTTTTCCAACTATTTTTATGTATTCTTTATCTATTAAATTTTGAATACATTTCCTTAATGTATTTCTACAACATCCTATTCTTTGTGCCACAGATTCTTGGGAAGGAAATGCTTGCATAGTATCTTTATTCATATAAGATCTAAGACCTAAATAAACTAATTGATCTTGAGGTGTTATATCATTGATTCCTTCAGTTGAAGGTAATTCAATATGTCTTTTTTCTTTGTTTTCCATAATCTGAATTTATCATTGAACAAATAATAATCAAATTTTGAACATATTAAAATTTGTTAAAAATCTTAAATGAACATATTAAAATCTAAAATAACCAAATTGAAAATCTTAAATGAACAAATCAAAATCTTAAATGAACACTAACTATACTTATTACTATACTTAATAGAACTATACTTAGGGCCTTCCGGCCAGTATTTTTTGTTTGAATTATACTTAATATAAAAATTTTTTTATAAATTTTTTTGTTTATAAAATTTTTTTTATTTTTTTTTAATTTTTTTTGTGATGAGAGGGAGGGTGGACATATGCGCGAGTCCCCCGGCCTCGCTCATATGAAAACGTAGTCAAAAAGTAAAATGTCTTTACTACGTAAGGGGTATCAACCTCAATATAATAATTTAATCATTCACACAACTATGGCACAAACTATGTTTGTTTTGTCTGCACCAAAGAAAGTGGATGCAGACACGGCACTTGCAGCCGCAAAAGCAAAAGATTCCCGTAACGTTAATTTTCACATCCCTGCTGATAGGGGTGAGATTCTAACCTTAACGGGTGACATCCTCGAAATTGAATGGACTCAAGGGGAAGGGAAGGACAAGCGAGAGGGCACAATCTTGTCAGCCGCTGCAAAGCGTACTGACGGAACGGAACTGCCCACAGGCATACCTTTCGGCTTTTTCCGCTCCAAAAAGTTACGCGAGGCTGACGGGGATAAAGATTTTCCCGCCTGTTTTCCCTCTTCTGCAACCTTTGAAGAAATTTTAACATCTATCAAAAAAGATGTTAAAATTAAGGTCTGCCGAGATGGATACGTCTACCCTGGTCGCTCTTCTTCTCGTGATGTGGATGCAGTGGTTTGGGCTGAATAAGCCCACCACTTTTCCCTCCGGGAGTTTCGGCATCCTCGCCGGAGCTCCTCTGCCTAAGGTGTAGCCAAGTGTATAACCGCTACATTCCTTAGGAGTAAGTGTATATACATTTGTATGTATAAATGCTGAAACTATGTATGAGAGTCTTACTCTAGTATCATACATTATTTTAAGAGTAGCACAACCAAAATTATTAACGCCAAAAAATTTAAGTAAAATGGCACAGACAACAATTACAGACGGCATCAAGATGCTCGTCGCACGTCATGCAGCTACTGAGGGTTGCGAAGTAGGAAGTAAGGCTATCGCCGCAGTCAAGAAGATTTCTAATGCTGACCCGTCAGAGGGTGTATGGGCAGAGAACGACCAGTTCACTATTCCTGCAGCTAATGAGATTGAACAGGCTGTGTTCGTGGCCATGGTTAACGGTAACAAGGCTCCAGCTATTGCTGTTGAGACAACCACTGGTGTTCCAAAAGTACTCTACATTTCTTCACTCAAGAAGAATGTCATCGAGTACGAAGAGGACGGAGACCAGTTCGTTGTCAAGAAGCAGGCTGACGGCAGCAATGTTCCCGCACATTTCGCCGACACTGAATTCCGAAAGGAAATCATGAAGAAGGCAACTGTGGGAGACATCATCGACTTCCTCGCAGGAAAGACGCTGAAGGTCACAAGGATTATGGGTCCGTACAAGACCAGTCGCCTGAAGGCAAAGACCGATGCTCTTGGCCGTCGCGATGGATACGAAGTTGTTGGCCTTCGCAACACTAGCATTCCCGTATTTGAAGAGGTGAAGTAGTGGAGAAATCCACTCTTCTCACCCTCAAAGGGAGAATCTTGAGAGATAGGACCTTAGCGATAAGGCCCTTTCTCTCCGTTCCTATTTCTAACTGGAGTGAAGTGTATCATCTTGTAGGTAAAAGGGGTTATTACAACGTAATTCCTACTTACAAGAAAAACACTATCATTTCGGTAGAAATCATCAAGTTTGTGAAGTGTGAATGATTAAGACTATATCTGGATTTTGTGAAAAATCTAGTGTTAATTTGAAATTTTGAGTTGAGAGTATAGGTCAAAGGGTAAACGAGAGCACTGGAATATACCCCAACCTTTCCAACCTTTTTACTCTCAACTCAATTTTCAAAATAGAGTTTGCGATTGTAACAAATTCTAACCACAATCATTCTCTTTCAAATTTATGGATTTTTCACTAGTCTATGAATTTTAAAAAATAGATATAAATCGGCCCCAAAAATTTTAAAAAATCACATTAAAATAACTTAATTAACTTTTGTTAAATACCTCTGATGAGTCTTTGAAAATTAAGACGAAACCTAGAAATTTCGATGGTCAGGTATAATGAGACAAATCCTAAGAAAAATATACGAACTATCGTTTCTAAGTTTGGCGGGATAGTATAGAAGTACTATGTAATAGTAGCTTAGGTACTGTATGTTGTCGACGAGAGAAGAGGCTGACATTCAGTATAGTAACCTCTCTAAAGGGCTGTATGCGGGTAGAGCCTACAGTGTGGTGATCAGCTAGTCCACACAAAAATTCTCCTGGAGGACAGCATTATATGTTGGAAATAAAGGGAGGACTACCAAGCCTGTGAGGTAGTATAAAGCTCTAACGGGACAAAGCGTCGTGGGAGGCTATGAGGACGCATAGTGAGGTGACAGAGCGGCAATTCCTCACAAACTCTTTTACGTATAGAAGAGTATAAAGATATTAGTACGGTGAGCATAGAAGAAATGCTTATAGAAATGCGAGACTGGTAAATATGTATAAAGTTTACGATTCTCTGGGGAACTTCATGCTCCCCACATATAAGCAGGCTAGTAATTACAAGTCTGCTTATGGAAATGTAAATTGGACCGTAAAATCTGAAGTATAGTAGGATTATCCGTAGTCACGAAGAGCGGTTGTGAAGGTCACCAATATGGGGATACGTAACGTTAGCGGTTAAATAGCGTTTTGTGGTACTACAGCATTCTCTGTAGTTAATGAAGATGGAGACATCTAAAGTCCAAATCTTTCGTGAGAATAAGTACACTGAGCTGTCAATGACAGTTCAGATTCCTTTCTGTAATAAACAGAGAGGAGCAGATTTCGACATTGACAAATCTCGTAAGCGAGCAGATGCGTTTATGTTAGACCTTATTGGGTCATTCAGTAAGCGTATGATAGCTTCTCTTGAGAGGCGCATGCACGCTTGCCAGGAGAATCTCATTCGTCATCTCGACTCTGTCGAGTATTCGGATGAATGTGGTCATATTGTCTATCGCCGTAAAGACGGTAGCACAGGCTCATTCAATGTGTCTTCTTTCAACACAATGAAGGAGGCTATTGCAGCTCTCAAACAATCTCGTTGGCGTGATTTCCGGAATAACCCGTTCTGGATTGACCAGACAATCAAAGCCTTGCTCAACGACACAGAGCAAGACCACTCGGACAAAGGACAACTCAAGTATTCGGACCTCGTGAGTTTCCTCTGTGAAACTCATCTTAATGCCTTTCATCAATCATGAAAATGGAGGATATTAAAAAGATAATCCCTCTTAAAAAGGAAGATATTTCTCTTCCTTTAGAGGGAATGTCTGAAGAGGAAAAAGAATCAATGTATTATTGTGACATAGCAGATTCTCAATTATATGATTGAATATTGTGTTAATGACAAAGGCAACGTGGGTGTTCATTGCCCACGTTGCTTGGCTGTTACTGGACTTCCAATTACGGAAGAAGAACTTTTAGCATGGAACCCGTCTGAACAATATGTTCAAGATGCATTTCCACAGCTAACTCCTGGACAGAGAGAAGTACTTCTTTCTGGATTGTGTGAAGAATGTTGGAATCAAATATTTCCTGAAGAAGATGAAGAATAACATATTTAACAGAATATTTCGGAGAAAAAAACTTACAGAATATCTCCAAAAAGTTGATAAGTCTAAAACTCTTGTTGGATGGTATCCACACCTTGAGCAAAGACTTAAGGAAGCCACATCTCTTGGACAGCTTCTTGCTATCCATAGAGATGCATGGAATCTAGGTTTCCAGAATCCGAACTTAGGACCATGCCCTTGGGGCATGTTCCGAACAAAATCTATACCTGAAATGACTCCAGAAGAAGTATATCTTGGTGGCATCTGGGGATTGTCAACCAACAACATTCCATTCTGGTCACAAAACAAGGATGAAACTATGGCTGGAAATGGCTTTGGTATTGATGAAAATAAGCTTATTTATGAGCTTATTATGCAGCAATACCGTAGACATTTAAGGTCTAATTTCTATGAATTATCTTCTCAAGCAGAATTGTGGTTATATGAACAGGGACTTCATCAATGATTTTTGGGAGATGCATCTACAACATGATGTATCTCTTCCACCTCATACAGCAGTGGTAGTAGATGGTCATCATTATTTAATTGGTGATGAAAATTCTACAAGCCACTTTCGTGGATTTGCAGGAGCAAAATTCTGCATCCAATTCAATGATGGATTCTATATAGAGTCCACTAATTTGTGGCATCAAGGGGAAATCGACCCAAAATGGAGAGATAAGTTCCCAGACAATGCAAAATTCATTTGGAAACACGACGATGGCTTACCTTTCTAAAAAAGATGCAATATTAATATCAAGGAAGTATAATCTGGAGAAAGAAATTCGTCAAGAACTTGATGCAGGACTTTCTCCAGAAGATGCTCTCCGAGAATGGGATATATTATGAATAAGTATATCACTTGGTTCTGGCGATTTGTAATATTAATCGCCGGAACCATGTTATCTCTTCTGGCTCTTTTCACAATAAAGTCGGAAACACTAGCAATAATCATGGCATTTATGGGAGCTATTTCAACAGCTCTCATCTTGGATGCCATAAGTGACTAACCTTTTAAACAAAGAACAATTATGTACAGAGTAGTTTACAATTTTCACAGAATAGCTTCTTTTAGCTCTCTTACCGAAGCTCGTGCTTTTGCAGAGCAGAATAATGGAAGAGTATATGTGAAAGAAGCTTCGTGTCAGTATATCAAGTAATTTTATCAAAGTTATTAACACAGAAAAAGACTTTGGAGTGAAGTCCTTAGAAATAAGTCTTGTAACTCCAAATTTTCCTTAGTCAACTATTGAATACAGCGAAGTATAGTAACTGTTGGTGAAAATGTTGATATTGCTGATAGAAATCGGAATTTTAATCAATCCATTAAATAGAATCCTTAGGATTGGGGTAATTATATGGCAAAGCATAGACCATATATTAAAGCTGATAAACTTAACAGAATCTGTTCTATTTACTGGGAGGATTCTACACCCTACGTTACACCAGAGGAGTTCAAACCGACTCTCAATATGTTTCAGGGTCAACAACTGACTCGTGAGACAGTTAAAGAGTGTTTGAATTATCTCCATACGTCACTTCTTGCTCAGGCTGGAAATGCCGAAGCTATCGAAACTTTGGATTCTATTCATATATTGTGGAACCGATGAGAAAAGCAGACTGGAAATCAATCTCCGCTCGTTTTAATGAGCGAAGGCAGAATGATAGAAACATATATTCTGCTAAAAAGATGCAAGAAGTTTGCCAATCGATAGGTATTCGAAAGGATGTCTATCAGTTGATGCTGAAGAAAGACAAAGTCTTCTTCGACATTAAAGAGGTTGGCACAGGGAAAGAAATCCGATTTTCTCAAACTCCAGTCTTTGAAGGTGTCTTTAGACAACTCTTCGAAGATGCAAAACAATCAAAAAAGAAGCCTGCCAAACGCGACGAGGCTTTTGAACAGGAATGTATCGAATATCTAAAATCTCAGGGTTATCGCATCCTCCGTGAGGACGGTGTCGATGAAACCAAGCTGAAAAAAGAGCTTCCTGAGGTTTATGAGAAATTTCTCATTATTACTGAACTTTAATATTTTTTAACATGTGATTTTTGATTGTTAGACATAATTTAGTAATCCGAGCTTGTGAAAGTAAGGATTACAACTTGGGGTTCGGTGTGAAGGTCGCACAAGAGATTTTGGTTCTCTTAGAATTGGTTCGATTCCAATAGCCCTAGCTAATTTTTTATGTTCAAAGTACTACAGTTCGTGAGAATAGTAGTATATACCCCTATATTCGAATTGGTATAGAAGACAGACTTATGAAAATTTGAGTGCATAGGCGAGAAATCCCTATGTATAATCCCCTAAATTCGGTGAAAATCCTTCTGATGGGCAGTAGATTACCTTGAAACATGTGGTAAGAGTGGAAAGGTCCCATAAAAATCTAAACACTAACAAATACGGTGTGAGGACTATGCCGAGCGAAAATAATTATGCGAGAAGTAAGTTAGCTTAATAGCTGTGATACTTATGAAGAATGCTACTATATCAAAGGAAGGGTATGAGATAATTATAATCGTGTAGAGGCCAAACGGGAGATGCCTAAATTAAGATTTATATAATAGCTAATAAAGGAAACAGTAACTCAGTGGTAGAGTGCTCCAGAAGGAGAAGTCATAGGTTCAATTCCTATCTGTTGTCGAAATAAAAAGCTATTATGTATCTAGCTAGAATCTTAACAAGGCAAAGAGATGGTCCAGACCACAACAAACAACTCGAAGAAGGTGCAGTAATGTATGAAGTGAGAGGAACATATAGTACAAATGTACAAATTCCACGAAAGTTCCTTTAATTGTTTGGCTATGGTAACATAGAGTGGTAAGAAAATCTGTTGGACAAAATGTCCGTGTGGGTTCGAGTCCCACTAGGGGTACAATATAAGGTAAAAAGAATAAGTGTTTTAATTGTTTAGGTTAGTAACTACGTTACTTATTTGTGAAAATAGGTAATTTTTTTAAGAGTGAAGCTTGATACCGGGGTTATTGTCACGTACATGAAATTGACGTAGAAACAAGAGAAGATTCTTGGGGCAATAATAAAGTAGAGATAAAACCGCTCGAAGCCACTCTTTCTTTAAGGAGCTAGAGAGACGAACTCTTACATTGTCTTTTCATTCATTATATTTCATTTATTTTTTTGAGTTTGTTTCTCTGCTCCTATTTGCTCCGCCATTCTTTCTTGAATGGACATGGCCGTCCGCGGACGGCTTTTAAATCTATTGGACATGGTCCACAGGGAGACAGGCCTGCCCTTTGAATGGAAAACAGACTAAATTAACTCGGAGATAGCGCTTACCGACACTGATTTAGAAAGAAGCTTTATAGCAATAGATTGACAGTGGAGATGCTAATATGTGGTATGAGCGCCATCCTTATAAGATGGAAATAGTGGGTTCAACTCCCACCTCCACTACTACTTTTATAGTTTTCATATTACAGAGATTATGTGGGGGGCTTTGGTGTATTTCCAAAGCCCCTATTTTTTTACTAATACTTAAAGATTATGACTCAAGAACAATACAAAAAAGCTATAGAACTAAATGAACGTATCAGTGAACTTGAAGAAGCGGAAAAATCACTTAAAGGTAGTAATTTATGGTATGCTTACAAAAATGGACTTTGTAACTGGAAAACGTTAGCAGAATGGTATATACATCCCATCAAAAACATTCTTGATAAACACGACAAATTGATTCGTCAAGAAATTAATGATGAAATTAAAAAATTAAAATCAGAAATAGAAACATTATGAAAAAACATTTTAATAAAGATTATATGTATCCACTTCCAAAGCGAACGGTATTATATAGTCATAAGAAACATATGAAACCTGTTCCAGAGGTGGGAAAGAAATATCATTGTTTTGATGATGGGAAGATTAGATTTTCTCGTCATTTCATTATTCAAGTCGATGAAGTGCTTGGATTCATTCAATTCAAAAAGAAATATCCTAAATTGTTCGAACAATATGTTGAAGCAACAAAACGTAGCTATTGGCTTTATTCAACACATTCCGATAAATTTGTCATCACTCATAAAGGAGAAAATGACGAACTTGGAGTATATGTAAGGACAAAGCAAGGAGGATGGTTTGGAGCTGGAGATTGGTGGAACTCGGCTACACTGGATGTTACCAATGAACTTTGGGATAGTCTGATTGCTGATATAGATAACTATGACTATACAGATGAAGAAAAGAAACAATTCATTGAAGAAAATACTATTTAATAAATGATTACTGTAAAAGAATTGAGGAACCTTTTTAATAGTTGTGATAATAATTTCAAAATCAGGTTTCAAAAATGGGAGCATGGGAATAAAGAAGATTTCATGAAAAGAAATCATTATCCAATGCCCAACCTTGTAAGTATTCGTGTCAAAAAAGTAGTTACAACCGCTAACGAAAATCATGAATGGATCAATCATAAGTTTGTTCTTGAAGATGATTTTAAAGATGACTTCGTACTTACTAAAGATGAAGCACTTGAATATTTTTGTGATGGGTTAGATGATTACGAAATGATTGACTTTGAATTGTCAACTAAAGACGGCAATATTCCTTTAAGAATTTCTAAAGGTGATACTGGATATAGTGAAAAAATTCAAATGATTGATTTAGAAGAGGTTTAGTATGAAGAGTTACACAGATATAGAACAAAGTCATAAGCTGGTAGAGATATTACCACTTGAAAGTGCAGATATGTGTCTAACTTTTGTAAATAATGTATGGAATCCTGTATGGGGTAAAGCGGATGATATTTATCAACTTCAAAAGGATTGTTATGAACCTGATTATACTAAAGATGATTACATTGATATTGACGAATTTGAACCAAAAGTGGTTCCTTGTTGGAGTCTTGCAGCATTAATGGATATGCTACCAAGTGAATTTACAGTAAAAGGTAAATACACAGAAACCACATATAAGATACACATTCGCAAATATGCATTGACTAAAGATGTGGATTTACATCAAATTGCTTATGGGAATTATAAAATTTATGAAGACGGAAGCAGTTCTTGGAAAGATATGATTAACACAGGTGAAAAGGAAAATCTGATTGATGCGGCATTTCAAATGATTTGTTGGTTAAAAGAAAATAAAAAGTTATGAAAGCATACACAGATATTGACCAGTCAAAGAAGTTGGCAGAAATCTTGCCACTTGAAAGTGCGGATATGCATTGGCAATATATTGAGGAAGATAATGGACAACTACAATGGTTTTATTTTCCAAAAGATTTCTCAATTAATCAACACGATAATATTCCTTGTTGGTCATTGTCAGCATTGTATGACATTTTACCGAATAACAAAAAAGAAACAACCACTTTGTCAAGAGGCGGTTGGAAAATAGAGCCAATTGAATATCTTGATAATTGGTGGTGTGAGTATGAAGATGAGAATCATACCAAAGATTTTACAGTAACGGCAGACAACGCTATTGATGCTTGTGTTGAAATGATTAATAAACTTCATGAACAAAAGATATTATAATTATGGACTACAAAAAGAAATATGTGCCAAATGATGTTTTTAGATTTAAAATAAATCTTGACATAGAAATGGAAGACATAACTGTCTATACAAAACCATTTCCTGAAGATGAATCTTATGAATTGTGTAAACAAATTGTTGAAGATAAATACTTTACGCAAGAACGTATTAATGAACTAAAGGAGAATCTTATTAAAAAAATTAGGGAAACTGAAAATCCTTTTGATATTAGTTGTACTGATATTGATAGCGGATATAATGTTACTAAAGAAGAATTATTTAAATTATAATAGATATGATACAAGAAAAGACAAAAATTTATGATGGATATGATGGGTATATGGATGAGGAATGTATTACACTTTGCGATAAGTTAAACTCTTTATCACATGTTGAAACAACAGAAAGTTGTTGTGGACATTGTAAAGAACCATATATGATATTTTTTGATTGTGATGATTTTATACGATTAGGAAAACTCTATAGATGTGTTAATAGAAACTATTCTGACGGCAAATGGAGAATTGAATGTTGTTGTTCTGATGGAAACCCAACACATGGATTTCTATTAACAAGTAAAGAACCATTTAATTCTAAAGAAGAAATGATGGAATCAGTTAATAACCTCATTGAAAATATTGATTATTGGGAAAACCCTATTTTTGATGATTATTTTAAAAATATGAAAACAATCGAAGAAAAAGCAAAAGCCTATGATGAGGCAATAAAAGTAATTAAGGATAATTTGGATGCTCTTAATGAAATTACCGAAACGAGTGCAGAGGTTGTAAATATTCAATCTATTAAAAATTGTTTTTACAGAGCATTCCCCGAACTCGCAGAGTCAGAAGATGAGAGGATAAGGAAAACTCTTATTGATTATTTTAACACTTGTCATGGAGATTATTACGGTGAACTCAAACGTAAAGATATCCTTGCTTGGCTTGAAAAGCAAGGTGAGCAAAAACCTATTGATAAGGTTGAGCCAAAGTTTAAAAACGGGCAATGGATTGTTTGGCGAGACAAATGCTATAAAGTCAACTATAATGGTTGTGGATATGAATTGGTTGACCAAGATGGGTTAAGTACGTCATTGGAATATGGTACTATTGATGAAAATGCGCACCTCTGGGATGTTACCACAGACGCAAAGGATGGTGATGTACTTCAATTAGGTGTAGTTACCGCAATTTTTCAAAAGTATATTGGTAATGGAAATTGTAAGTGTTACTGTTCTGTTTGTGATGGAATATTTGAAATTCCAAGTCAAGATGATGATGATTACTACGGATGTCATGATGCTACTCCAGCAACCAAAGAACAGCGTGAACTCTTATTCAAAAGTATGAAAGATGATGGCTACGAATGGGATGCTGAAAAGTTGGAACTGAAAGAGATTGAACTAAAGCCTATTTGGAATAAAAATGATGAAAATTACATGAAATCTGCTATCGAAATGATAATGCATTGTATTTAGAATAGTTATAGAGGTTTATACAAAGAAGATATAGTAGAATGGCTTAAATCTTTTAAATATCGATTTGCAGAAAATAATGAAGAATTAAATTAAAAAATAAGGTTATGAAACATGTCAAACAGAAAATACAGAATAGCATATACTCCATCTTGTTGGAATTGCCGAAAATTAAGAAAATCAAAACGTGTTATTCACGAAGATACACTTAATAAACACGGAGGATATTTTTCTATGTCTGCACCATCGATCATGGATGCAATAGCAGGCTATATGTGTGATAATTATTGGTTCGGAGATAAACCAGACAAATACATAATGCTATGTAGAGGGAAAGAGTATGAATCAATTTATAGAAGATAAAGAAAGGAAAGAAAAATGAAAACAATTATCCTATTAGCCCTCACCACCTTGATGATGGTGGGGTGTTATCAATCAAAGGCTTATAACAAAAAGAATATTGAACTTGTTGGTGGTTATAGACTTAAAACTATTGAGTATCAAGGTTGTGAATATATTGTAATGCAAAGTCATTGGAAACAACATGGTACAATTATACATAAAGGCAACTGCCGCTTCTGTGCTGAACGCAGGGAGCAGGAGTTGAAAGAATTGGTCGTACAACCAAAAGAAAAGTAAGTTATGAAAGCAAGAATTAAAGCAACAGGTGAAATCGTCAACGTACAGTCTGGTTCACTCATAGCTGTGCTACGCGACGGTGACGAAGCATGGAACGCCGAGGAACTTGAAATAGAGGATGTGGAAATACTGCCTGACGGCTATGAAGAAGTACGTACACGGGCTGCCATTGCTGCTATGCAAGGTTTACTTAGTAACCCAGAATTTGTAAATACTGCATATAATGAATACAACATTTCAATAGAAAAGGTGGCCGTTGGATACGCTGATGCTATTGTTGAACAACTTAAAAAGAAAATAGGTTATGACACACCACATGATGCTTAGTGACCTTTATGGTCGCATAGGACAGATGTTGAGAGAACATGGGGATGCCCCTATTGGAAAGATAGTGACTCCACTGTTTCCTAATGAACCGCACTTACCTATTGACTGGGTTAGGCCAATCTATTTATCCTTTCACCCTATAATAACAGAAATAGAAGGTGTTAAGATAAACTCTTACGAACCAATAATAGAAGAATAAAGTTATGGAAGCACCAGAAAAATTGTATCTAAGTAAGAATATATATAGCACTTATCTATATCAAGTGCCAGACCCTGATGATGATACTGCTATTGAATACACCCGCACTGATGCCTTTATTGAGAAGGTGGTTGAATATCTTCGTGGAAGTTTAGAAGATACTAAAGTCTTAGATGATTATAGAAACATCTTAGTACCAGGTATTCAGGCAAGATATACGTCAGTGGAAGAGTTTATTGAAGATTTCAAAAAATATATGGGGGAATAGGTTATGAAAGTATTTTGTTGTAAAAATCAATGGTCATACGGCGGTGGACTTATATTAGTTGCCGCCAATACTAAGGAAGAAGCCTATCTTACTGCGGCATACGATGATAAAACATCGTATCTGTTTGATTGGGCTGACGATGATTATATATGGTGTGAACCAGATGGTAATATCAACCATTGCACATCAGATACATATCCTCTCGACAAATGGTTTGAAGTAGAACACATGTCTACCGACTTAACCGAAACCCAAATTATTATTGAAGACCATTATTCGGAATAAGTTATGGAACAATATATACCGAAAGCTCCCATAGTGGCGGAGATAGATAGTATAGCGGCAGATGCTATTTGCCAATACAACTCTGATAAGTCAAGGTATGCCGAAGGTGTTATTGATGTAGTACATCGGATAAAACATCTTCTTAACATCCTTGAAGTGAAAGAGGTGGACTTGAATAAAGAAGTTGAAGCCTACCTTAACACCTTTTATTTGGATAAAGATTTGTATAAATTTGCTAAACATTTCTATGAACTTGGATTAAAGTTTTAAAAGTATAAAAAAAAATATGATTGAAATAATAATATTAACAATATATTTTATAGGACTTGGTATAGGTTGTGCTTTAGCAGATAATCAGAAGGAAAAGGACAAGCAAGTTGGTACACTAATAATTGCCGCATTTTGGCCTATTATATTAATATGTTCTCCACTTTTGGTGACAATGTGGTTGTCATATAAAATAACTCAACGATGTTTATCAAAAAAAAAATAATATGAAATACATTGACGCAGAAAAACTGAAAGAACTCATTTATGAGAAATGGGAAGAACTTACCGATAAGAATGCGAAGGTTGGCGGAGGCAAATATGATATTGAAATCTATACATATCTATCAGTATTGAAACTTATCTACTCTCTCCAGCAAGAACAATCTAATGATATTGTTGTAGTGGCAAAAGCTTTTCTTAATGCTCTTTCAGAAACACCATACAATAATAAACCGATAACTGACGCACAGATAATTGTAAAGGAACTTCTTTTATTCTTTGAGAATCCGAAAGAGTATAATCCCGATGCAATTTTTGAGCAATCGGATGTGGACTTAGAGAAAGAGATCAATAATTACTTTCCCAAATCATACTTTGAAAATGGGGTTGTAAGGATAAATTTTGACGATGTCGTTGATATGGTACATCACTTCTATGAACTTGGTTTGCGAACACATATTCCTGTCATTTACAAACCTACAGAAACAGATGTTTACAAACTTGGATTAAAAGCAAGAAAGGAGGAATAATATGGTGACTGACAAAATTTTTATCAGCACTCTTAATGCTGGAGATAATCACTATTCTATAACACCTACTGACAATCCCGCTAATAAAAAATACGAGGTAGAATATGTCCGAAAAGACACTTTGCTAAAGTGGGCGAAGAATATGAAACATATTTGTAAAGGTTCGGAGCCAGTAGAGAAAGTATTTAAAATAATAATTGACAAACTAAACTCAATGTAATATGACATTTGAAGAATTTATTAAAAACCATGTAAGAGTAGCTCCAGAAGGTAGAAATATAGAATTAACATTAGCACAATATGCCTTTATAGATTGGATAGAAAAAATAAGTAAAAAGGAAGATTATGATTAAAGAAGCATACGTTTCATTTGAAGTGGCAAAGCTACTGAAAGAAAAGGAGTTTAATGAGCGTTCAGCTGCAAGTTACGACTCAGAAGGCCAATTACAAGAAGGCAGTGCATATTGGAATAAAACACCAATTTGGTATGCTGCACCAACTCACCAAATGACTGTGGCATGGTTGAGGGAGAAGGGCATTCACATGAGCATTGATACTGTTATCTCTTCAAGTGGGAATATCTATTTTAATATTGACACTTACTCTGAAGCTTTGGGATGGAATCATCCAGTGGATTTTTATGACTCCTACGAAGAAGCTGTTGAAGCAGCATTGAAATATGTACTTGAAAATTTGATTTAATTATGACACAAGCGGAAAAAGATAAATTAGCAAAGTTTTGTTACGACAATATGCATACACATTCTGATTGGACTGGAACAAGAGTCGAAACAATATCAGAATATTGGTCAGTATTTAGTTTTATTAATCAACTTATAGAACATATTGAATCATGAGATTATATATGAATTGTAAAGAAAAATTAGAAGAAGCTAAAAGGCTTTATAAGTTTTCAAATGATGACCAAAGACATGTTCTTGAGGACCTTTTCCCTGAACTTAAAAAGAAAGAGGATAAGGATGAGAAAATAAGAATAGCCATTCTTAACTATCTAAGGAAAATGTGGGCTAATTGTAAGGATAATGTTTGTGGTGTACATGTTGAAGATGCTATTGCCTGGCTTGAAAAACAAGGCGAACAGAAAACTAATGATAATGTTGAAGCTAAGTTTAAAGTAGGTGATTGGATTATTGGCGGAATATATAATAAGCCGACCCAAATTACAAAGATTGAAAAGGAAGGATATGTAACAGATCGTGGGTGGATTGGCTTTTCTTTTTCTTTTGTAGAAGATATGCGCCTTTGGACCCTCCAGGATGCAAAAGACGGAGATATACTTGTATCGAAATATAACCAACCATTTATTTATAATGGAAACCGTAATTTTTGTCATGTAGGTTCTTATTGTGGTTTATCAACATCAGATAAATTTATTGTTTCAACTAGTAAATATTTCTGGACAGAAAATGTGAGTATTCGCCCAGCAACCAAAGAACAACACGAACTTTTATTCAAAGAAATGAAAGAAGCAGGTTATGAATGGGATTCAGAAAAGAAAGAGCTGAAGAAAATCAATACATTCTGTCAAGAAAATTGTAAAGGATTTCAGGAAACTGGTAAATGTTTTGCTGATGGAGAATGTAAGGCTAAAAAAGAAGCAGAACAAAAGTCTACTTGGAGTAAAGAGGATGAAAGTAATTGGAATAATATATGGGACGTTTTAGATGGACGTTTCGAATTATCTGATTATGGCTACAAAGAAGCAGCAAAGTGGTTCTTAGAAAACTGTCCCAAAGGATTTAAATCTTTTAGACCTCAACCTAAAAAGGAGTGGAGTGAAGAGGATGAGAAAATGTTTAGTGAATTGTTAAGTTCACTTCTTATCAATACTTCAGACAAATGGGTAAAATATGGCGAATGGCTAAAATCTCTTAAAGGCCGAATAACTTGGAAACCTACTGAGGCACAATTAGCGTCATTAACAATCGTTTGTGATAGAAATGATAGGATAGGTTTTGATTTAACACAATTACTTCAAGAATTAAAGAAATTATAAATGTGGAATCTGATTAAACAATGGTTAGCTAAGAAAGCATGTCATCATGATTGGATAGTACATGAAACTACTGAAGTATATGAAGATAGTCGTTTGTTTCCAAATAGTATTCCAATACGCACCGAGCAAACATTAATTTGTAAAAAATGTGGAAAAATTAAAAGAATAAAGGTATGATAAACATAGCAGAAATTTTAAAACACGCTCCAAAAGGAACTAAGCTTTGGAGTAATAACTTTGGAGAAGTAAAACTTGATAGTGCTAATTCTGATGGCGCATATCCAATAAGATGCATTGATGCTTTTCAAAACACTAGATCTTTTTCCAAATGTGGATATTATAATGAACTATATTCAGAATACGGAGAATGTACACTCTGGCCATCAAAAGACCACAGAGCGTGGGATGATGGAGCATATAAAATTCTAGGAATTGAGAAGAAGCCAGAAGCTCCATTTGGGCTTAAGCCATTTGATAAGGTGTTAATAAGGGATTCTTTTAGTGATAACTGGAGTGCAGATTTATTCTCACATACTGATTATGATAGTTATACTTGTTATGTATGTGTTGGTAATCGATGGAAACAATGTATTCCCTATAATGACGAAACCAAGCACCTATTAGGAACAGATTTAAATCCGCCAGAGAAGTATCGTATCTAAAATGGCAGCAATAGACAAAATGTATGTTAATTCATACTTTGATTATGATGATTTAAGAAAATGGGCAATCGCCTATTATCCAAAGTTGTTGTTTTATTTCTATGATATTGCAATGACACATCAACAGTGGGAGGATGATGTTGAGACTTATGTAAAGCAACATATTGCAATTGCTAAAAGAGACTATAAGAAGATTGGCGTAGAGAATCTTGCTGTAGAAAATATAGTCAAACATTATAAAGAAACTGCTGACTATGATTGTCCCATAGAACAAGCAAAAGAGGAAGCACTTGCAATTATAGATGCTTACTATAGAAATGCATCAGATTGGGAAAAATTATATTCCTGTCCTATAATGAATACTCCTTTTGGTGTTGATAGAAAATTATTATGGATTTGTCCATTACCTTGTGTAAGAAAGTATCTTGAAGAGCATTGTGGTTATAAAACCAGATGGTATCACAAGCTCTTTTGGAGAGGTAGAAAAATGTTTAAATAACTTAAAAATTGATTTAAAATGTGTTTAATTACAAATAGACAAAAGCCTTTAGTTGCAGATAGAGATTTGATAGTCTGTAAAAACTTAGTTTTAAAAGGAGATGAGTGGGTTACTCCTATTAGGGATACTCCAATAACTGGCAATTTGTTGGAATCTAGTATTCCTAATGATCCTAATTATGATATGTTATATGGCCAGCATACAATTGATGGAGAAGGAGTACATGCTTATACAAACTTAGCTAACCGTGTAGGATTTAAAGCAATAATTCCGAAAGGTAGTCTGTTCTGGGTTTCTTCTGATTTAATGGAGATAGCTTCCACTAAGTTAATTTTAACAGAGGAAGAATATTCTAGAGATACTGATTTGGAATACATTTGTGATTTGCTTTTGAAAGATGTAAAGGTTGAATATTCTGACAATGTTGTTAGCATTAATGATTATCATATTGATACCAGATATATCGGAAAAGGAGCAAATTATCATGTATTAAATAAATTTGGTATTAAATTATTTTCAGTAGATGAATTAGAAGAAATTTTTAAATATAGAATATATATAAATGCTTGTTTATATAAAAATAAACAGAATTTAATACCAAGTTATTGGCATTGGGCTAGTGATATTATAGGTTCTAATAAGGCTCTTTATTTACATCCATATGTTAACAAGGTTGATAGAGATGATAAGAGTAGTGTTAACACTGTGTTGGCAAAATATTAAAACTTTAAACTTTGGAAAAACGTTATCAATACTGGTCTAATGAAGGTATTAAATGGACTAACTGGTTTGAATGGAATAACAAAGACTATTGTCCAAAATGGCAATTAAAAAACAAACTTTTAAATGAATACAAATGAAAATATATCTTCAAATTGTTGATACAAGAACAGGAATTTATCAGTGTGGAATGATAGATGAACCTGTAATGAAAGGAGAAGAAGTTAATAACGCTCTCGGACATTTTGGGGTTAGTCCTGGCAGTTGTTCTGTTGAATATCAGTCGAATGATTCCGAAATATATCGAGTTGATGGAACTACAAAAGTAGTTTCTGTTATTAAAATGCAATAAATAGAAAAATTTTGAATTTAACGTTAAAATAGATAATTTTACTTATTAAAGTAGATATTTTTATTTTAACGTTAAATTTTAAAAAATATGAATAAACTTATAAGTAATAACCCTATATAGCGTTTTAAATAGGGATAGAAGATATAGAAATTTTAGAACGCTGGAAAAGTATATTATAAGGGGCGAGATGGTATTAATTACGAAGCATGGAGAGGCGGAGATGATTGGTATTATAGACAAAGAGGGACGTCTGGAATAACCAAAATGCCGCATAATTATGTAACAACTAGTGGTGTCCGTTTTTATAGAACTTCTCCACGGGGCAGAATAGTGGCAAACAGTTTTGAAACCGTAAATTCTACAGCTAATGTAAGACCTAATTCTGATGGACTTACTAATACTATTAATAATAGAATAATAGATGGAGGTGAATATCTTTCGGGAGAGGGGGCAGTTGTTACCGCTAAAAGAAGTAATAAAAATACTCCTAGTTAGTTGGGAAAGCGAACAAAAGTTAATACCAAAACAAACAATGTTCAAACAACTACCTCGCCTCAAACTGGAACTTCAGCACCAAATACTCCAACATTATCTAATACTTATGTAGGATATGCTACTCCAGAAACTAGTAGAGTTCAAAATGTAAATTAGAATTGGACTTATAACGCAGGAAATACAAGTGGAGGATTTGTTCCTACACAATCATCAGCGCAGAAATTAGACGAAGGACCAAGTTTCTATGGTGAAGGATTAACAGACTTTAACCGTGGAAGCATAAGAGGATTCCGAAATTAGGATGGAGGTTTCCGAAACGTAGATGAATATTACACCTGGTTAAATAACAACCAGAATAGTGACCAATATAAATTATGGAACAATGTTCTTGAAGGAATGGACGATGAAACAAGACGAAATACATTCTATCAAATAATGAATCAATTTGGAATCTCTGGAAATCTTGGAAGAAGAGATTCTGGAAGGTTAGCCGAAGTACTCAACACATTAAGAGACTTAGGTGTTAATGGTTCAGCAAATTAGAAAGCATTTATGAACTCCTACAATACGGCTTTAAACAATGAACTTGCAGAAGCTAGACGTAATGCTTCACCTGTAACATCTTATACTGAATAGCTTAGAAATTAGACATTAAATGCTAGACCTTCTTTGGCAACAGCTCCTTTTATAGTTTCTCCAAGATATTATGAAAATGGGCGTCCTTTGATTTATAAGAAAGGCGGATTGATTTCTAAGAATCTTGTTGAACAATTTAAAAATAGAGACATAGCTAAGTATTAGTTAGGAGGTTGGTTTAAACGTATGATTACTGGAAAACCTTCTAAAGGAGGCACTTACGGCGGAGGCCGTTCTGGCGGTGGTGGGGCAACTGTTTCATGGGATACTGAAACAGAAGATGCTAAAGATGATAAGAAGAAACGATATACAGTTGTTTAGTCCAAAAAACTAAAATCTAAAAAGGATTAGAATAAAGAAAATAATTCTAAACCTAAAGCAACTTCTACTAATAAACCTAATTTAATTGATTAGACTTTGCCTGAAGTTGTTGTTACTGCACAACGTCCTGAGATTGCTGCTAATTTTGCAACGCAACCTAATATGGAAATTTCTCCAATAGCTGTTCCACAAGTTCCAAGACATTATAATAGAAGACAGACTAGAGAATATATTAGAACCAAGGGACTTAATCCATACCATATGGGAAGTTTACAAAGAAGATAGCTTCGCAAATATTTAAATGGAGAATTAACTTCTGAATAGGTATCTCCTACAACGCGTTACATGGCTGAAGAAGTTGTAAATCCGAATAATGATGTTTATAATAATTATAATTCAAATGGAACTTGGACTTCTAATACTGTTGCAGATGTTAAAGAATTTTTTAGACCAGCTCAATAATAAATAAATATGCTAACACCTTAGAAAAAAAGATATAGATTTTCACCAGAACTAGCAGCATAGATTGAATCACAAATGGCTCAAAGACGTGTTGCCAGTTCTGATGCTACTAAAGTAAATAACAATACTTCTACAACCGTAGAAGTTAAACGTAAACAGAAAAGAGCAAATCAAAGAATTGCTAATCAACATGCTTCTAAAGCAGTATCCGAAAGAGATGCTAATAGACGAGCATAGAAACTAAATATAGATAGAAATAAAGATAATGGTCAAGATGTAGGAACAATAACTGATGCACACCAAGCTAAAATAGATAAAGCATTTAGTGATTATGGATTATCAAATGCCTTAGGACAAATGACAAATGTTTCAGATTCATGGAGAGCAACTCCATCATTTGGAAGATTTATAGGAAAAGATGTACCGATGTCTATGGTAACAGTTGGGACATTTACAGCTGCTCCTTAGACAGCTTTATTTGGATTAGGAACATCTTATATTGGTAGTAAAATTGGAGGTAATATTGGAGAGAATTTCGGCAATAGAGAAGCTGGACAAATAATAGGTTCTCTTGCTGGCCCAGTAGCTGCAAGTGGATTTAACAGAGCAATATTACCTACAGTTAGAAGAACATTTGCTAATGAATTTGGAACATCCTATGGATATAATCAATTAGCTAGAGTTCCATATTTTACTAAGACATTGGCAAAAGGTGGCGCTAAAGAATATCCTAAGGTTACAACTGACCCAGAAACTGGAGATTAGATGTTAAGTATAATTGAAAGAAGTGCTAGAAGAACAACAGATAATCCATCTTCAGTAGCCAGAGCATAGGCTACTTCAAAATATGCAGGAATACCCGATTCTGAAACTCCTTTCTATTTACAGAATTAGAATGGAAGTTACAGATACAATATAGATGAAAGTCCATATTCTACATTTGGATTATTTAAAGAATTTCATGGAGAGCTGCCTATAAAATATGCGGCTAGGAAAGGTTCTGATGTCCATGGTGATTTTATAGGTAATAATGGAGGAAATGTACAAATTAGATATGATGGACAATTCACTCATAATGGAGATACTTATAATAGATATATGATGCGTGATGTATGGGATTTACAACCTTATCAACAGTTAGTTAGTAAAGGTGGTGAATGGTTAGGTGATAAAATATTTTCTACTTCAACTAATCTTGGTGGAAAACTTATGGATAGAGCAATAACTCGTTTCGGAGAAAATACTGGAACCAAAATTGGAAATTCAATTTTCAAAGCATCTGATGCTTTAGAAAAAGGGGTTAGAAATACTGCAAGAAAAATGGCTCAATCTAAAACCCTTAACACACTGTTTAACAGAGAAGTTGGGAGAATAGTTGGAGCAAAACCATTTACTTTAGAGCATCCATTTGCAGTTAAAGCTAGTGTATTAGAAAAACCTGGTCCAGGAAGTATCAACTATAGATTGAGAGGAAATTCTCTTAATTTATTTTCTAATGAAGAAGTTCCAGGAGCTAGATTTAGTACTCCATACGAAATTGGTTTAGATATGCCTTTTGATTTTACAAGAACTCAAAAGAATTTAGTATATCCGATATTTAATTATGAAAACTTAAATAAATAATAACTATGATACTTGGAATTGGTATATTAATTGCAATACTTTTATTCGGAGCAGGATTATGTATTACTGAAAAAGGTAAGAATTTTACTGAACCGAGAAGTGCAGAACGTGAATTTATTAAAAATTTTATTAAAGACCATCCTGAATATGAAGAAAGTGATTTCTATGATTAAGAAATTTGGATTATTGTTAATATTTACAGTATTTGGAATAGTAGCTGCATTATTACACATAATTGCAAATCTATTTCATTTAACTTATAATGAAGTTAATGTACTTTTTTATTATTTAATACTCCCTCTTTATTGGTGTACTTTAATAAGTCCATTATTAAGTATTATATTTATTTTATTTTGGATATACATATTTATAACTAAGAGAAAATTCTTTAAAGAATGGTGTGATGTAGTTTTTGATATTTCAGTAATATTCCTTCTAAAGTTTCAAAAAATAGGTTGGAGTTATCAAACTGCATCAGTTATAATATGTGTACTAATTCCAATATTAATTACAACAATATTATTAATATGAAAAGAAACGTTATAAGAAAAAATACAGGTTTAAATGGAATCTCGATTGAAAGACAAATTGAGATTCCAGATTATGATATGACATTGTAGAAATTATCTACAATGACTCCCTATCTTGAAGGTAGGAAATATGTTTATGGAGATACAAATTCTTCCTCTGACCTTAGTAATTATAAGATTTATGATGTTCAAGAATGGATAGATAATCCAAATAAAGAAAAAGTTGAACTTGAAGATGGAGTTTATGCTATAGCTATGAAAGGAAATGTTGTTTCTGCCTTTCTTCGTAATTTTGTAACAGAATCAAATAGTACACCTGCTTTTTTCAGAATATATCCTGTAATATCGAACGATAATCCTTATACACTTATATGTTTAACAGATTATAGAAACCCAAATTCTCTTGTAGAAGTATCAGAAGATTCAGACTTAGAATTACCAAGATTAACTACTGATGCTAGTTATGTTAGAAGAATTAGTACCAAAGGTGGAGCAAGACAATTTGATTCATCATTAATTAAAAATCCTATAGTTAAAGGTTGTATTTTAATGCCTTATGATGATGGTGGTGGTTCTGCAAAATGACAAACTTTCAAACAATTTCAAACAATTAATAATTAATTTTAAAAATAAAGATTATGTGTTTATTTACAAACAGAACAAAGCCTTTAGTGGCAAATAAAGATTTAGTAGTTTATAAAGAGTTAATAGTAAAAGATGGAAAGTATTTTACTCCATATCGGGATGTTGAAGTAAAATTAAATTCTTATTTAACTGTTTTTAATACATCATTTATAGATACGAGTCTTTCTGGTTATCATGAAATAAACGGAGAAGGAGTACATTCTTATACTCATTTAACTAAACTAATAGGATTCAAAGCTATAATACCTAAGGGCACTCCATTTTGGATTTCTTCAGATTTAAAAGAAATTGCTTCAACTGAATTATATATAACTGATAAAATATGTGATGAAGAAACTGACTTAAAAGAAATCTGTGACTTGCTTTTAAAAGAAAATTTTGTTAAACACGAAGAAAATAAAATTATTTTATTAGATAAGTATTATATATCAACAAAATATATTGGAAAACATTGTAATCATTATTTATTAGACAATTCTAATATTCAATTATTTGATAAAGAGGATTTACAAGAAATTCTTTCATATATTTTATATATAAATGCTCTTTTATATATATGTAATTTTAAACTTTTTCCAATCAATGGTTGGTATTGGAGCAAAAGCAAATATTCTGAATTATATGCCTTCCGCGTGCGTACGTACTATGGTGATGTGAATCGTAGCTATCGGAACAGTACCTTTTGTATATTGGCAGAATCAATATCTTAAAACTTTAATCCTTTAAAAATATGACATTAAAAGATTTAAAATTTAGAAAACATATGTTACCAGACATGTATGATAAACATGCTATGGTATTATTTCCAAATGGATATGGTGTTAGTATTATAACAGGAAAACACGCTTATTCTGATGAAGAGCGTCCTTATGAATTAGCTGTTCTTAAAGCTGATGAAGAAATTCCTGGAATAATTAATGGAGTTGACGAATGTGATAAATTTGAAATTTGCCTTAACTATGACTATACAGATGGAGATGTTAAAGGATATTTAACTGAGGACGAAGTAAATGAATGGTTAAAGAAAGTTGAAAATCTTGAAAAGCATAAAGAAAATTAACACATAATTCTTTTAAAGGATGTGTCTGACCATCCTGCGTAAGCATACGATCAGTGACTGGAGCCTGTGTTCTCAACAAGATTGAACGGATTGAAAGGCATCAATGGCAAAATGCACAAGTATTAACTCTGTAGACTACCTACAGAGTATTTTTAAATTAATAATTATGGAAATTCGAGACTTGTTACTTCGTTATTCGGAATTATTAGTGAAGAAAATAGAAATTGATTCTGAAATATCAGACATTGAAAGAAAATTTAATGAATTAGCAAATAAATGTTAAAAATTTTGAATTATGGACGAAAATGAATATTTTAATGGTCTGTTGCAATTATTTGCAGAGTCTGTTGAGAAAGAAGATGAATTTTATCGAGAATTAATTGCGGAAATATATGTAGATTACTATTACTAAGGGGTTATCGTATAACGGCTATTACACTTGCTTTGCAAGCAAGAAATCTGGTTTCGATTACCAGTAGCTCCACTTTAGTAGATAGTTTTTTTAACTTAAATTATTTAAAATGAAGAAAAGTTTTATTTTAACACTTTTAATGAGCTTTGTTCTTTTCTGCTCGTGTACAAATTGTAAAGGAAATAAAGAAGAACAGATAGAAATTGATTCAACATTGAATGTAACGAATATTATTTCTATGGATTGTCAAGAAATGTATTTGGCAAATCCGACCTATAGGTGGTATGAGTCAAACATTTTACTTGAAAATTTCTTGGATGAAGAGAACGATGGAACTATTGCAGAAATAGTAAATGTTTTCCAGACTGTTACAGGTGATGAAAAGTCATTTGATACTTGGGTACATAAGTTCCAACATCTTAAGGATGGAACTATTTATAAGGATTCTATTCACGGATTCTGGATTGAAGATTATCCATTGAATAATGAGGCAATTAAAGTGCCTTTCGATAGTGCATATACTCTTGTTCAAGAAGTCAATCTTCCCAAGCCTCATTCACGTCAAGTTTGTTTGAGAAAGCCTATTGGTCCGAAGGATTGTAATCCTCAGTGGATATTTGGCAACGTGAACGAACAAATCTGGATTGATGCAGTAACTGGAGAAGCTAAAAATAGTAATCCAGCATTTCCAGACAATTTTAAATATGCTTTTAATTGGTAATTAAACCAAGTTATTTGGAGCCATAATCTGGCTCCTCTTGTGCCTCTATAATTCAGTTGCTAGAATAGCGGATTTGTACTCCGTATGTCGTCAGTTGGAATCTGGCTAGAGGCCAAATATCGCGGGATAGAGCAGAGGTAGCTTGCAAGTTTCATATGCTTGAGGTCGTGGGTTCGAATCCCACTCCCGTAACTCTCCAGATAAGCAAATGGTTAAGCTATCAGTCCGCAAAACTGAGTGTGTCGGTTCGATTCCGACTCTGGAATCTATACTATTAGATAATAAAAAATTTTAATTTATGAAAAGAAGAACTTATTGGAAAGAGGCTTGTTTATTAGTCTTAGGCTTTGTTGTAGGTACTTTTTATAGTGAACACTACTCTTCAAAAGCTCCGAAAACACCAGTAACTAATGTAGTAGTACAAAAGGATTCTATTAATGTAGATACTTTGTACGTTAAAGTTCCTTACAAAGTTCCTCCTCTCACAAAGGAAAATTTGAGAGCAGAATTGATTAGACAAGGTATTCCACACCATGAAATAGTTTATGCACAAGCTCTTCATGAAACTGGAAACTTAACTAGTCATGTATGTCGTACCAAAAACAATTTATTTGGATTACGAAAAGGTAATACTTATAGAAGTTATTCTGACTATTCTAAATGTATTGCTGACTATAAGCGTCTTATATCATCAAGATATAAAGGCGGAGATTATTATGCATTTCTTGTTCGTATTGGATATGCTGAAGATGAAATGTATATAGATAAAATTAAAAGATATGTTTAATTTAAAAAAAATTTTAATCATTTATGAAGAAAATTTTAGTAATGTTAATGGTAGCAATATTTGCTACAAATGTAAATGCTCAGATTGCTTTGCAAGAGCAAAAACCTTTTGATAACACTTATGTAGGTGTTACAGCAGGTGTAAGTACACCTCTCTCTTTTAATTCAATGTTTCCTATTAATCCTGAATTTGGATTGAAGGTTGGAAAAGATTTTACTCCTATTTATTCTCTTGAAGTAGAAGGGATTACCTTTCTTGGTAGCAATAGCGATAGTGGTCATTTTGACCTTCGTCATACTGCTTTTAGAGCGATTAACCTCGGATTGAATGGAAAAGTAAATCTTCATAGTCTTGTTTATGGTTACAAGAATCGAGTATTTAATCTTAGTACTGTAACAGGATTTGGTTGGTTCCATACTTTTAATGCAAACGCAGCTGATTATGATGGATTGTCTGCAAAAACTGGTGTTCAAGGTTTATTTAATCTTGGTAAAGGACATGCATTGTTTGTTGAGCCTGCTGTGCTTTGGAATCTCAATGATAATGGATTTACAAATGTAAAGTTTAATAAGAATCATGCACAACTTCTCTTAAATGTTGGTTATACATATCATTTTAAAACAAGTAATGGAACTCATTCATTTAAAAAGTACAATATCGGAGCTATGAATGATGAAATCAATTACTTGAGAAATGAACTTGCTAAGAAGCCAACAACTATTGTTAAGACTAACGAAGTTACTGTAACTAACACTGTAAAGGATGAATATGTTGTTTATTTTGCACAGAATAGTTACGATATTGTAGATTTCTATACACTTGATATGATACCTGCTAATAGTAAGGTAACTATTAATGGATATGCTTCTCCAGAAGGAACTGATGAATATAACTACATTCTTTCCGAAAAGAGAGCTTATTCAGTAGCCAATTATCTTGCAAATAAAGGCATTGAGGTAGTCTCTTGCAAAGGTAATGGTGTTGTAGGTAATAACAGCAATCGAGTTGTAGTTGTAAATGTACAATAATCTAAAGCAGGAGTAATCCTGCTATACGTTCATAGCTCTATCACCTGAGCTATGAGCTTTTGCATCCTTCGTATATCGGTAAGTGCTGGAAACAGACGATTATCTTGGACTTTTAATCCAACGAGCTGGGTTCGACTCCCAGAGGATGCACTAAAACATGGTCCTGTAGCTTAACTGCATAGAGCAGCTGACTTAATTTGCTCCAGTAAAGCGTAATTGAATGACCGCCATGCTCTTCTAAAGCATTCAGTAGGAATACTGTTGTGGGTTTGAGTCCCGCCTGGAGTACTATTAAAATTTGTTAAATTCAAAGTTTAAGTTTGATTTTTCGAACCATAATTATATATTTGTAGTACGAAGATTAAAACCCCTTCGTTTAAAAATATGTCAAAATGGGAATCTGAAAAAGAAGAACTTGAAAGACTTATAAATGTAGAGAAAGTCAGTTATGAAGAAATAGGTAGAAGATATGGTTGTTCTGGAGCAAACATTAAAAAAGTAGCTAAAAGGATAGGAATAGAACTCCCACAACGTAGAATAATTAATCCTAATGAAACTTTTAATGAAGGAACTGGAGAGAAAGTAATTTGTAAAAATTGTGGAAAAGAATTTAAAAAATACCAGGGAACTACTGGAAAATTTTGTAGTCATTCGTGTCAGCACGAGTATCAACACAAACAAAAATACCAACTCTTGTTAGATGGTGATGAATCTATTATGAGAGCAAATTATTCCCCAAGGAATTTCAAGGAAGATATTATCAAAGAACAAAATGGAGTTTGTGCAATTTGTGGAATGAAACCAGAATGGAATAAAAAACCTCTTGTATTTATAATTGATCATATTGATGGTAATGCTGCTAACAATAGAAGAGATAATTTAAGATGTATATGTCCAAATTGTGATTCACAATTAGATACCTACAAATCTAAAAATAAAAACGGAGCAAGAAGTTACTATCGTTATCATAAATATGACGAAGAAACTAAAATAGGAAAGTGATAAATCTGAGGGAAAAATAGTCTAATCTTTATTAACTAATTAGCAGGTTAGAGATTGGAGCTCCCTCAGGATCACTTAATAGCCCATTAGTCTATCGGTTAGGACGTCAGGTTTTCAACCTGAAGAGAGCAGTTCAACTCTGCTATGGGTTACAGTATAAAATAATCCTAAACACTTAGCAGTCGTGTAGAGAATACACTAGAAAGAGTGCTCAACTATGGCATCTATAGACCATCAAACTGCTCGTGGGATACGTTGAGAGGGTTATTTTTCGGGATGTGGTGTTTAATGGTAGCATGAAATCTTTGGGAGATTGCGGACTGGATTCGAATTCTGGCTTCCCGACTTAGTAGATAGTTATAATAATTATTTAATTTATCTAACTTATGGATTATACACAAATGTTGGGTAACTCAAATGAGTTATAGTGTATTACATCTTTTATTTAGCTAGGTTTTGAATGTTCAATTCCATATGGAAATGGAGCAAAGTATGATTTTATAGCAGATGATGGAGAACATCTTTATAGAATCCAATGTAAATGTTCTAATTATGTTAATGACCATGGAAAAATAAGGGAAGATGCATTTAGTTTTAGTACTACTTGTCAAACTACTAATACTAAAGAAACTATTAGATATACATATTCTAATAAAGAAATAGATTATTTTGCTACTTATTTTAATGGAAAAGTTTATGTTGTTCCTGTAGATGAATGTAAAACTTCTAAAACATTAAGATTAGAACCTCCGACAAATGGACAAACTAATTATAATAAAGCAGAAGATTATTTAATTACTAATATGTTTTCTTATACATAGAAACTAAAAGATTCTTATATTAAGTTTAAGGAACGTAATACAGTCCGTGAGAAAAAAGAGGGATATAAAGAATCAGACAAAAAAGAAAAAGATACTAATGTATTAGAATTACATAAAGAAAGAGTTAAATATTATTGTCCTGATTGTGGAAGAGAAGTTTCTACTAAAGGTGCAAAATGTGTTGAATGTGCTTCTAAATCACAAAGAAAAGTTGAGAGACCGGAACGAGAAAAGTTATTAGAATTGATCTAGACTCAATCTTTTCGTGAAATTGGAAGAATGTATGGAGTAACTGATAACGCTATTAAAAAATGGTGCAAAAATTACAATCTCCCAAGCACTAAGTATGAATTAAAAGAATATAATAAAAATCCATAGGAATTTAAATCTTTTAACAAAGAAAAGAAAACTTATAATCCTCAATTAATACTTAAAATTTACAATGAAGGATATAATTTAAAAGAAATCTCTGAATTTATAGGATTTGGATAGGATACAGTAGGTAAAGTACTAAAACAACTAGGAATAGAAACAATTCGTAATGGAAATTCTAAAAAATATGGATAGTATTCTTTATCTGGAAAATTTTTAAGATATTTTTATAGTGCAAATGAAATAAGAGAATGGTTTTTATAGAATGAGAATAAAGATATAAAAACTGGAACTTCTCATATAAATAATTGTTGTAATGGAAATGTATCTCAAGCCTACGGATATATTTGGAAATATGAAGAAAGAATTTCAATTGATGAAATTACAATATAATTAGTAAATATTTCTTTTTAGTTTAAACTAAAATAACTATATGTATTCATAGTTATAACTGTTAGAATTAAAATTATGGAGCTACAAGTTAACTTCTTTTATTCCTCCTTAGTTCGAGTCTCGTCGCCCCTACTATTTAAAATCTAAATGATTATGAGCAGAAGTATAGCTAAACATCCAAAGATTAGTTGGGTTTGTTATTTTTCTAATAAGAAAGATAAGAGATTAGCAAATAGATTGTTTAGAAGAATAAATAAATTAAGAGTTAAATTAGGTCTAGAACCTATGTATAGTTTAAAAGAATGTTCAGATACTTATAATTTTGATTCAGACGGATTACCTCATTGGGAAAATAATTTAGACATTAAATACTTACGAAAATGAAACTAACATTAAAACGAATTGCTAAACGAGATACTTATACAATAGGAAATTTGTATATTGATGGAAAATTCTTCTGTAATACTATAGAAGATAAAGATAGAGGTCTTGATTAGTCAATGACTGATGAAGAAATATTAAAAATAAAAGTTCCAAATGAAACAGCGATTCCAACTGGAACTTATAAAATTACTTTAAATGTAGTTAGTCCTAAATATAGCAAACGTTCTTTTTATTAGAAAAATGCCAATAAAGGAAGAGTTCCGAGATTACTTGATGTTAAAGGATTTGCAGGAGTACTCATTCATTGCGGAAACCTTGCTTCTGATAGTAGCGGGTGTATTTTAGTTGGATTAAATACTAAAGTAGGAATGGTTACAGATTCTAAAAATACTTTTATTAAGTTATATAAAGAACTTTTAAAAGATAAAAATAATATAACACTTACTATATCATGACATTATCTGAAATAAAAGAACATTGTGCAAAAGGAAAACTTGGACGTATTCCAAAATGGTTAGGATATTTAAAATGGGATTACGTTAAACACTAGATATATTTCTCACATAACGATTATCGTATGGAAGAAGAAGAATTAGAAAGATTATTAAAAAATAGAAATGATTTATACTATATAACATGATTGCTATTATTTTATTTATAATATTGTGGTTAATATTTGCGTTTGAAATAAATATAGAATACGAAAGAGGTACTGTTACATTATGGTATACTTCATTCTATGGAAAACGTAAATACTTTATAATTTGGCGGACTAATTAAGGTTCGCCTTTTTTGTTGTTATGATACTATATAGATTTAAAAATTGGATTTATATTGATTTAATAAATCCTTTTAGAACTATGAATAAACTTAAAGGTGTATTCAAGCCTTTAAAGTGTTATTTTAAATTTGGACAACCAAATCATTGGTATTCAAAACCAGCTTTGATTCATATAGTAAGTCAAGATGTTGGTTGGAAAGATAAGTATAACTCTCCGAGATTTGAACAATGTCCTTATATTTGGGTACATATTTGGAAATTGAACCTATACTGGTTCTGGGGCTTACATCAATTCCAATTTTCAAAAGATGAAGATTATTGGGAACAAGCTCTTTGGTATCTTTATTATTATGGTAATACTTCATATGGAAGTGATAAACCTGATATAAGAAAAGCTAGAGAAAGTTGGCCCTGGACAATATGGAATGAAAAGAAGAATAGTTGGACAGATAGTTGGAATGATAAATTTTTAATAAAAAATGACTGAATTAAAAGAACAATTAAATAAAGAATTACAAGAAAATGTGGAATTATATAACATGGGTGAATTGACTTATGAAGAACTTCATGCTGTTCAAAAACCTATAATAGATAAAATTAAAACTTTATGAGAACAAAAGATAAATTATGAAATACATTATGGTTGGATGGCCTGAAATTCAGGACTATATGGATAATCCAGATTATCCAGAAGAATGTTATTATGACCCTGTTGAAAATGTTTGGTTTATTCCAGAAAATTGGGAACCAGATAATTTAGGATTAGGTGGTGATATAGGAGATTTAGAAGATGCAATGGGATGAATGATTGGGTAATTTATACTGACGGAAGTTGTCGTAAAAATACAAATGGAGGAATTGGAATAGTATGGCTAAAGAATGGGGAAAAAGTATTTGAATATTCTAAAGGATATAAGAATGTAACTAATAATCGTATGGAATTATTAGCAATAGGTATAGCATTAGCTTCTATTAAAAAGCCTATTGATTCTTTAGAAATAGTGTCTGATTCAGAATATGCTTTAGGATGTATATTTAATGAAAAATGGAATCCTAAAAAGAATCGAGAATTAATTAATAAAATTAAAGCACAGTTAAACCGTGTGAGAAACATTGTAAAGAATCCTATTAAATGTCGTCATATATATGGACATCAAAAAGATAATGAAACGGATACTTTATGGAATAATAGATGTGATTTCTTAGCACAAAATGAATCTTTAAATTATGAGTAAGGATAAAATTATCGAAATTTTAAATAAAGCAATAAGTAAAGACAATCCTCCAACCATAGAAGAATATTTATTGATTATTTCAGAATATTTAACAGAAATTAACTATAAAGATTCAGAAAAAGTAATATCTTTAATTACTCAACAACCTATTATAGTGACTAATTTTATGCCAAAAGTTGTAGATTATTTTACAAGAAAACTTGATATTTGTTCTGTTATAAAGGATAAACAAATTATTTTATATTATGGTAATTGAAGAAAAGGATTTTATTTTAGAACCAGTTTCAGATGATTCCCATCTTTGGAACTTATCCTTTTATAAAAGGGTTAAAAAAAGAGATACCGGAAAATTTGAAATGGAATTAGATTCTCCGTTATATGGATTAACTTTAAGTTCTGCTTTATTAAGAATTGCAAAACATCGGACTGCTTCTAAATATAAGGAAATGAATATTACTTTGTTTGATTTTCTAAAAGATTATCAAGCTAACTATAGAGAGATTGTAAAATTATGTAGAGAAAGTCTTCCAGAAAAATTTGATACTGGGGATTAATTGTTTAATTTAAAAAATTTAAATTTTATGAAAGTTAAGAAAAGTGTTTATTTAGTTGACAAATTTGTAGATTATGCAGGAGTAGAACGTCCCGTAACTATGTGTGCATCTTCTTTGGAGCCTGAAGAAGGAACATTTTTAATTGGATATAACTTCAAAGCACGTGGTGTTGAAAAGATTTTATCTCTTGGAATAGCAGTTGGACATATTAATGATAAGAACTGTTGGAATGAAGAAATCGGAAAGAAGATTGCTCTTGGTCGTTCTTTGAAAATTGATGTAAATTCTCCTGTATTAGTTACTACACAGAAAGGATTTATCAGTGCAGAACTGGTAGATGCTTTCTTAAAGAAAGAGATGGAACACTTCAAGAAAGACCCTGGAACTTATATCAAGGGTTATGATAAGGCTAAACAACGTTATCAATGTCAGAAAAAAGTAGAACAATCTTAATTTGTGCTTCTTTAATCTTAGTAATAATAGGAGTATATTGGTGGGGAATTTCTAATTCTCCACCACCTTCTGATAATGAGATTTTATCTCGGTTAAAGAAAATAGAATCTCAATTAGATTCGATAGAGAAGAAGAAAGATAGTGTAAAGACTGTTATAATAACAGTTGATAAGGAAATTATTAAAAATGAGAAACACTATGAAAAAGTAGTTAATGATATTATTCATCAGCCTGATTCCGTTAATCGGATTTTCACAGACGATTACATTAAACGATATATAGACAAAATCAGGAGAAATTGATACTGTTAAAGTAGTGGCTTTAATATTTTCAGAACATGAGAAATTGTCTATAGAAAATCCACTCTTAAAAGAAAAAATTACAGCTTTAGAAAGTCTTAATAAACTTCAAGAAAAAGAATCACAATCTCTCAAAGAAGAAATACAAGTTTATAAAGATAAATCTAAATCTGATAAAAAGAAAATTCGTAATTTAAAAATAGCTAATACTACATTAGGTATTAGTAGTATATTATTATTAATATTAAGTATTTTATGACACAATATAATATTTATTTTGGAACAATAGGAAAGAAATTACATACTCGTTATCAATATACTAAGAACTTATTCTCTGAAGAAGAAGCTAAAAAGTTAGCTTATGATGAGGCTAAAGCACTTTATTTTAAATATGAGGGAAAATATGGACTTCCTTCCTATGCTCAGATAAGTGAAGAACATAATATAACAGGAATGTCTATTGAAGACTTGTATGAAGAACATATTAAGGATATGTGTCGATGGTATGTAATTCCTACAGAAAAAGATACCATTCCTCGTAAAAAAATTAAGTGGTAACTATATATTGTCAATTATTAGCGAAAGAACATGACATAGGTGGATATACAACATATGTTTTTAAAAATTTAGACAATGCTCCCTTTGGTCATCAGTATTTAATGTGTACACGTTGGCCAAATTGGGAGCATCGTAATTTAGATATTGGAGAAAAAGGCTATTTAACTTATAAAGAAGTTATAGCTGGAGTAGATAGTTGGTATGATGGAAAAGATTTCATACCGTATAATTATACAAATATAATATTTATTAAATTTGTTAAAGAAAATAAAGATAATTTAAAGCAGATTATTTTATGAAAAAAGTTAAATGCAAGACACAGTAATGAGTAATGCTTTGAAAGAAGCAGGTTTAAGTAGGTATGCCAATGTAATTTGGAAAGGTGAAAAAAGAAAAGAAGGAGATAAGTATGTTCAAGATTCAAAAAGAATTATTGATATGGATGAAGCAGAGCTTCGTAAATGTTATAAACACTGCGATAGAATGCTTTGGAATGAAGACCCGAAACATCTTGGCCGATTCAATGTTCTTGATGAAGTAAGTGAACAAATTAAGTGTTGTAACATAGAGTTGTTACTTCGATATTTCGAAAATGCTTATATGCAGGATGATACTCGTGGAGACATTAAGAGATATTCTCTGATGATAAGTTTGAGAGAATTGATGCATAAGAATCCAGAAATTGAGGATTGGAACAAAGTTCCCATCTCCAGGATTACGGAAAATCTTCCTTCTGAATTTCAAGATATAAGTATTGCTGATGTATTAAAAGGATGTACTAATAATCTTGGAGCTTTTAATAAAGAACACCTTACCATGACATTTATTACTAAGATGGGATTGTGGTTTACTAAGCAAGAAGAATCTGAATTAAAAGCACAAAGTAATATTGAACGTCTAAAAATCGCCAAAGAAAGACTTCGTTTGCCTTCAAAATTAGTTCTTAGAATAAGTGAAAAAGGATTGTCCTTCAAAGAAATGCGTGCAATGTTGATGTTGCCAAAGAAACAGAGATATTCCGATATGACTACTGAACAGCTTGTAACACTGAGAAATAAAGTATTACTCCGCTATCAAATGGAAGTAGATAATCATATTTGGAATTGGCAACGATTACAAAAACAAATTGTTGCAATAGCAGAAGAAAAAGGAATAACTATTGACTAGAACTGAACGACAACGACTATGTGTAAAGAAGTGGATAGCTGCAAAAGGTAAAGGAACGATAGTTGGTGCTACGGGATTTGGGAAAACTATGGTAGGATTAATGACTTTTAAAGCCCTTTTGAAGAAATATCCAACATTACGAATATTAGTTGTTGTCCCTACTACAGGCTTAAAAGATCAATGGCAAGGTTTAGTTGACGAATGGGGATTTACATTTAATGTAGAGATACAAGTAATTAACACAGTAATTGAACATAACTGGACTTGTGATTTACTTACAATAGATGAATGTCATCGAATGAATTCTGATACATTTAGACAAATTTTTAATAAAGTAAAATACAAATTAATTTTAGGATTAACAGCAACATTTGAAAGACTTGACGGAAAACATGTCATAATGCAGAAATACTGTCCAATAGTAGATGACATTCCATTAGTTGAATGTCAAGCAAATGGATGGGTATCTGAATATAAAGAATACAAAGTTTTATTAGAGGTTGAAGATATTGATTATTACAAACAACTTAATAAAGAGTTTGTAAAATATTTTGAATTTTTTGATTTTGATTTTAATAAAGCTAAAAAATGTTGCGGAAAAGATGGATGGAAATATAAATTAGAGCTTGTAAATGAAATGTATAAAGGCAAAGACGAATCCAAAAGAAAAGACATTCTTAAAGCAATTACAGTCAATTCTATAGGATTTATGAGAGTTATACAAAAAAGAAAAGCTTTTATAAATAACCATCCTAAAAAAATAGAAATAACCCGAAAGATTTTAGAAGCTCGAAAGGATAAAAAGATTATAACATTTTCTAATAATATAAAAATGGCTGAAGCTATTGAAAATGGAAATAACGTTTATTCTGGAAAAGTTTCTAAGAAAAAGGGTCGAATTATGATTGAAGATTTTAATGCACAAACTACAGGAAATATTCACACAATTCGTAAAGCTGATGAAGGTTTAGATATACCAGGACTTTCAGTAGCAATAATTCTTGGAACAGATAGTTCCGAAACTAAAGCTCGACAAAGAAAAGGTCGTGCAATCAGAAAAGAAGGTAATAAGGTTGCAGAAGTATTTTATTTGATTATTAAAGATACAGTCGAAGAAAAATGGCATGACAATTCCCATAAACGAGATAAAGACTTTATAACCATTGATGAAGAAAATCTTGAAAAAGTTCTTCGCCATGAAGAACCAGAAGAATATAAGAAAAAAATACAACAGCTTTTATTCAGATGGTAATTGAAAGAAAAGTAAAATTAGCAATCCTTTTAATACTTAATCATTTAGCTACCGACTATGACGGTTGGGATTCTGTTTTAAATGATTATGATAGAGGAAAAATGGATTCAGATTTATTTAATTTATTAGATGAATTTTTAATTGATTATGCATTGAATAAACCTGAGAAATCAGTATAACACTTTAGCAGCTTAACTTTATGTTATAAGCTGTGGAACATTTTAAATTCGAAATAGACAATGAATTATGTTTATTAGAGCGTTATAAATTATCGCCAACAGAGTTATTCACTATAAGAGTAATTCTGTTGGCTAAAGAAGAAGGAGAATATGAATGGCTGCAAAGATATGCTCAAATACAAAAATTAAGACCTCTCATAGAAAGTCTTCAAGAAAAAGGAATAATTCTAAAGAGTTGGAAACTTCCGAAGGAAGGGAGTCAATTGATAGTTGAAGACATTCCTTTTAATCAGAACTTTCAAAAACAATTCTTTAGAGCTTCTTTTGAAATGGGGCAAGAATTATTTGAATCTTATCCTCAAAGTACTATAGTAAATGGTTCTTTGTACAACTTGAAGAGAGTGTCAAAGCATTTCGATAGCTTAGAACAAGCTTTCTTAAAGTATTCTAAATATATAAAGAATAATCCAGAAACTCACCAACATATTATAGAACTTATTCGTTGGGGAATTGATAATGGATATAATTTCTCCACATTAGATTCGTTTATTATAGATAATAGTTGGTTAGCTATTGAAGCTATGAAGAATGGAGAAGGAATTAACGTTAATACAGAAGCTATAAAAATGATATGAAAAAAACAAAGTATGAATATGTAGAAGTTACTGAAGATGTAACTATGGATGAACTAGTTAACAATTTTGTTCAACACGAGTTTAATGTAAAGAAATGGGCTGAAGGAGAACCTTGGGATAGAGAAGATTTTGATGCAAACTTTGATTATTTCTGGGACGATTATGATATAAGTGAAGACGAAAAGGAAGAAGCTTTTGAACTTATCAAAAAGACGTGCCAGAAAATAGTAGACAAAGAAAAGCAAAATCAAATTAAACGTTGTTGGAAAGATCGTGATAATATTGTTTACAACATAGAACAATCTAGCATTTATACAGATGATGAATGTATTCTATCTCCAGAAGAAATTGTTGATATAATAATTAAAAATGGAAATAAATGACAATAACTGAATTAAAAAATAAAGGATTAATTCCAACTATTCTTTCTGAATTATATGATGATAATTCTATAAAACATTGGTGGATGATAACAGATAGAAGAAAAGATTCTGAAAGATTATATATTGGATGTAAATATCCTGCATCTTCTAGAAAATCATTTGATACTTTTGAAGATTGTATAATGGATTTAAAAGAAATTATTAATTCTTTTAATATGGGTAAACCATTGAACAAACAATTTGAGGATTTTTTAAATGACAATATCTGAATTAATTGAAAAGTTACAAGTATGTAAAGATAAGTGGGGAGATTTGGTTGTTTTCGACCATAGGCTTATGCCAATAACTAATCTAGGGAGAGAAAGTAAAGAATATCTTATTAAGAAGCGAGATTGGGTTCCTGAAGAATACTTGGTTATAAATTTTATACATTAATAATATGAAGAAATATTTAGTAAGATTCACTACTAAAAGTGGTGATTATGACAAAGAATGGTGCTATGCAGATTCTCCAGGTGAGGCAGCACAGAATATTAGAGATGAACATTGGAATATAGCACATATTGATTTGGCAACAGAAATATGATTGGTATAGAAGAAGTACATAAACTTAAAGATTCTCTTACCTCAATATTTTACAATTTGGCTGAAAAATGTCTTCCAACTGAGCAAATTACTCTATGTTATTCTGGAGGAAAAATAATATTTGAATTTGAATGACTATAACTGAATCTCTTTTAAAAGAAATTGAGTTAGGTAGAGAAGGTAAAAATGTTGGATATTCTATGGGTCTTCCAAAACTTGAATCTATTATTGATGGTGTAACTAAGCAAACTTATACTGTTGTTTTTAGTAATTCAGGTTCTGGAAAGAGTACAGAAGTTCTTTTTAGTTATATTTATAAACCATTACAGGAACATTTAGAGGATAATAAATACAAAGTGTGGTTAGCTTCACTTGAAATGAATCCAGATATGGTATTTGGAAAACTTTTAACCATGTATATATTTGAACATTATGGAATTGAAGTTTCTGTCAAAGAATTACTTTCTAGAAGAAAAGGACACATTCTTTCCGACGAGTTATATAATATTGTTCAAGAGTGTAGACCATGGCTAGAAAAAGTAGAAAGTAGAGTGACTGTATATGATAAAGGACTAAATGCAAAAGTATTATATTCTTTATTATTAAAAGAACTTGAAAAAATAGGCACTTTTAAGGAAGATGAACATAGAAAAATTTATATTCCTAATGATCCAGATTTAATATTTACTGTAATAATAGACCATATTGGTATTTGTAGACCTAGTGAAGGACATACCTTAAAGCAAGAAATCGATTTAATATCTCAATATCTTCTTACACTTAGAAATATGTGTGGAATATCTCCAGTAGTTGTTCAACAAGCTAATAGAGATCAAGGGAGTATTGAAAGATTTAAAGCAGCTCGTACTGGATTTACTATTAACGATACTAAAGACAGTGGTGGACCTGTTACTGATGCTGAAGTCGTTCTTGCTATTTATAATCCACATAGAGATAAATTAAATACTTATGGCAATGGATATGATATTAAGAAACTTCGTGATAAATTTAGAACTATAACAGTTTTAAAATCTAGATATGGAGAATCTGATGTTGAGATTGCTGTAAACTTCTTTGGAAAATGTGGTATATGGCACGAATTGCCTCTACCTAACGAAATTTATGATTACGATAAATATTTAACACCTTACTATATATTAGAAAAGGATGGAGATGAAGAAAAACACGAAGTAGATAGTTCAAATAATACATTTAATTTAATTATTTAATGTCAAATATAATTGGATTAGTAGGACTTTCAAATAGCGGAAAAAGCACAAGCTTAAAGTACCTGAATCCCGAAGAAACTTTTATTGTTAGTTGTACTAATAAACAGTTGCAAATACCTGGATTTAGGAAAAAGTATGTTAAAGTATCTGTAGAAGATGGTAAGTTAAAAGGAAATTGGTTAATTAGCAACAGTTATTCTCAAATTGAGAAAATACTTAAAGCAGTATCTAAAACCAGACCAGAAATTAAGGTTATTTGTTTGGATGATTGCAATTACTTACTTTCAAATGAGACTTTCCAGAATGCATTGGTTAAAGGATATGAAAAGTTTAGTGTAATGAGTAAGAATTATTATGATTTAATTCAAACTTGTCAAGAATTACGTGATAACTTAACTGTAGTATTTATATCTCATATTGAAAATTTTGGAACAGATATCGATCCAGAATATAGAATGTGGACGACTGGTAAATATTTTGCCTGTATTACCCCTAATTCGGTGAACCCTAAAATAATAACTATCATGGGAATACCGAGCCAAGCAGAAAATAATATTATAATTTTCGGGCGCGTGTAACGACTAGTTCCATATCGGGAACGTAAAATAAAGGTAGTTCCTTTATTTGAAATGGGGATGTTGTAAAAAAAGTAAAAAATAATTTTGAGATAGTCAAAAAAATAAATATATTTAATACATAATTTTAAAATGTATTAAATATGTATAAAGTTTTTATTTACACTTTAGCTTCCACTAGAAATCCTAATGACATTAGGTATGTTGGAAAGACTACTCAAACTTTAGAACGTAGACTTCAAGGTCATTTATGTGATGCTAGAAAAGTTAAAAAATTAGGTAAAACTAATAGATATTCTTTAAATTGGATAAATAAAGAATTAAATGAAGGCTACGAGATTATAATAGAAGAATTAGATTCAATGATTTTTGAAAATAAAGACGAATGGAAATGGTTAGAAAAATATTGGATTTCTCAAATAAAAACGTGGGGATTTTCATTAACTAATCTAACTGAAGGAGGAGAAGATAACTATGTACCTCATCCTACAGAAGAAACTATTCGTAAAAGAGCCGAAAAAATCATTGGAAAAGAAAGAGACTTAGAAACAAAAAAGAAAATTTCGAAAAAATTAACAGGTATTACCCGAACGGAAGAAACTAAAGAAAAAGTTAGAAGGAGTATTATAAATATTCAAGGAAAACCTGTTAAACAATATGATAAATTTGGAAATTTTATTAAAGAATGGGAATGTGGAGCTACTGCTGCTAGAGAATTAGGACTCGATAAAGGTAATTTAAATGCGGTATGTAGGGGAAGAAAAAAAAGTTGCGGAGGATTTATTTGGAGATATTCTAATGAAAATGTAGAAATAGATAAATCTAATTATGTAATTCAATTGGATTTAGAGGGAAATTTTATTAAAGAATTTTCTTCAGCCGCGGAGGCAGAAAGAGAACTTGGAATAAATTCTAATTTAATTAGAAGAACTTGTAAAGGAATCCAACCTCAAACTTATCATTTTGTTTTTAAGTTTTATAACGACTATTATAATAAATAAATTTTACAATGAATATTTAGTCTCAACTATAAGGAAACTTATAGAGAGGTATAATTGGAATTAGAGTAACTAACTAATTTAATTTAAACAATTATATCCAAGATATTGAAAATGTTAACAAATCAGATTAATTTGGATGGACTTTTCTCATATATTATATATTCAGAACGATATATACCTGACGGAGAAACTGAAGTACAATACCGCTTTAAGACTCGTACTGATGGAAATGATACTTGTCGTTCTGTAGCCGGTTGTTTTGAGGAAAAATATATTGAACCTAATATGAAATTGGTGATAGATACTATAAATAAGTTTGAAAATAATGATTTATAAATTATATGAATATTCAAATTAATAGCTGTAAGCTCGTTATAGAACTTGTTGATACTGAAACAGGTGAGACTTTTAAACAAGAGGCTACTCTTGGAGATTTTAAGGAAGCTAAGAAAACTTCTACACGTACAAAGAAACCGAAGGATGATGGTTCTACTGAACCTAAAGCAACCTTGCTTGAAGGTAAAATTCAATTAAATAATCGAGCAATTGAATTAACTGGATTTGAACCTGATATGAAGATTGATATTCGCTTTGAGAAACGTGGTAGAAGTGTAGTTCCAGTAATGTGTGAAGACCCTGCTAAAGGAAATAGACTTACAAAGACATATACTATTAGTTGCAGAGGTTCTAAACACGACAATCTTCTTGACTATGGAACCGAGTTTGATGTCATTCCTTATGAAGGACGTAATGGATTCTTTAAATTAATTGGCGAAGCTGGAGAGCCAGAAGATGATATTATTAATGTTCCAGAAGAAATTGCTGAGCCAGAAGAATTTGATGAAATTGGCGATGAGTTAGAAGATGAAATAAATTTTGAACTGTAAATATTTCAAATAAAGCAATAAGATAATTCCATAAGATTAGATAATTCCATAAATAATTAGATAATTCTTTTTTATTTATAAATGATTTAATGTATTATGGATTTTAATTTTAGTAATTTAGCAAACACTTCTTTCACTTCAACAGCAGCACAGCGTCTTAAGCCTTATGATATTTATAAAGTAAAACTTACAAAACTTGAAAAGTCAGAATTAAAGGGAAGTAAAGACCCTGACAAAGTTTATCCGGTCATTGCAGTAGAATTTACGAGTGTAGATGAAAACACTCCTGGAGTATTCTCTGAAAATATATTTATTCCAACTACTCAAGAGGATATGACACGTAGAACTCTTACTAATAAAGAGGGACATGATAGTGTAATGCCTTCTCGATTCGAAGAATTTCAATATACATTGATGCAGATTGCAGAAGTATTGAATCCTGAAGGTGCAAAGAAAATTAAGGAGAATGGCACTAAGATTAAGACTATTGAACAGTTTATTGATTTGATTATTAAGGCTGCCAGTACTCCAAGTGCCAAGAATAAGGTTACAAATCTGAAACTTGTTGGAAGAAATAGTAATGGAACAATATATGCTTCACTTCCTAGAGCTTGTGGTTTGAATCGTAATGGAGAAATCTTTGCAACAAATTTCTTAGGAGACAATTTGTACTTTAGTAATTATGAAATCACTCAACAGAAGAAGTATAGAAGTGCAGCTCCTACTCCTATGAACGATTCTACACCTGATGACAAGGATAATGCTGATGACATTAACCTTGATGACATCGCTGATGATATTCTTTAAATTTGAAATAATATAAATTCTTGATATATTATAGGAATGAACTTTATTGTATTTCAACCTAAGATAACAAAAGACTTCATTCTAAGTAAAATTAATCAAGAATCCATTATGCAACATTATACTGGACTCAACGTTAATAGCAAAAAACTAGCGTTGAGTCCTTTGCGTAATGATCATAAAGTTACAGTATCTATTTATAAATCTAGAAATGGGGTCTTATATTTACATGACTTTGCAACAGGTGACCACTTAGACTGTTGGAATGTAGTTATGAGATTGTATAACTGTAATTTTTATGAAGCGTTAAAAATTATAGCACAAGACTTTAATCTAATAGATAGTACTAAAACTTATACAAGACAATCTCCTAAAATTGTAGAATCAATTAAGGAAACCGAATCAGCAAAAATTCAAGTTCAAATAAAGGATTTTACAGAGGAAGAATTAGAATGGTGGAAAAGTTTTGGAATTAATAAAAGACTCCTTAAAAAATATCATGTATTTTCACTACAACATGTTTTTCTTAATGGAAATTTAAGATTTTCATCGACTTCCAAATTTCCAATTTATGGTTATTATTTTGGAAAAGATAAAAATGGTGATGAAAAGTGGAAGATATACATGCCCTTTTCTGATAGTTGTAGATTTATAGGAAATTTAACAAGTAAAATTCTGCAAGGATATAAGCAACTTCCTGAAACTGGAGATTTACTAGTGATTAATAAATCTATGAAAGATACTATTAGTTTAAGAGGATTTGGAATTAGTTCTATTAGTCCTAATTCTGAAACAACATTTCCGACAGAAAAACAAATTGAAGAATTTCAAAAAAGATTTAAACATATTCTTGTAGTTTTTGATAACGATAAGCCTGGACTCCATAATCTTTGGAAGATTAGAAAAAAATATCCCAATTTAAATTATTACTATCTCCCAAAAACTTTGGCAAAAGATTTTACAGATGCTATAAAAAAAGTTGGAGTAGAGGAAATGAAAGTATTAGTAGAAAAATTTTTAACTAATTATAAATTTAAATAAATATGAAATTTAAATTAAACTGTGAAATTGAAGTTAACCCCTTGGATTATTCTGATTTAATAGTAGAATGGTGGATACTCAACCCTTCTGATCCTTGGTGGCATGATATGAGGTATTGTCATCATATTGAACCTCCTACTTTTAATATTGATTTTGGATGGGCTAATAAACATGATATTCATAATGAAATAAGAGATTTTTGGAAACAATGGGTAGAAGGAAATTTCCATGTTCCTATAGGAGTAGAATGTCCAAACGAAATTCTAGATTGGTTAGAAGATTGGACTTTTTCTAATATAGAATACTTAAACAAAAGAGCTTTAGAATTAGAAAAGGAAGGAATTGAATTACATAATAAAGTTATTGCACAGAAAGAAGAAAAAACCAGTAACTATTTCTCAGATAATTATATTCCACCAAAAAATGCTAAACCAGTAATTTATAAAGGAAAGGAATATAAATCTAAAAAACAGTGTTGTATATTAGAAAAAATTAATTTATATACTTTAAATAAATATTTAAGTGAAAATTGAAGGAAGAAAAGATATAAATGCGTTACCCATTAGTGAACGAGAACGTAATTTATTAAAAGCATTATTAATAGATGTTGGGGAAATTAATCGTTTATGTGGAAATGCTAATATTTATATAGATTGGCAAGACTTCCATAATGATTATTCTCCAGAACGAACAGACCCATGTCCAGATTATTATGGAATGTATCAAATTCGGAGAGGATATAATGATACTATTGGAGATTTTATGACAATAGATGATTTAGATTTTGTACTATGTGCATTATGTGATTTTATAGAACAAACATTATGAAGTAGTTAAATACAGGAGTAAAAATAACGGATAAAGGTGGGAATACATATGTATATGACTCTATTGAAAAGGCCACTATAACAGGATTATCCGAACGAGCCATTAAAATTAGAGCAAATAAGGGAACCTCTGGTAAAGATGGATTAAAATGTGAGTGGATAGATCCTAGTACAAAGAGACATTATATTAGTAAAAGGTCTCGACAAAAAGGGAATCAGTTAGAGTTAGATATTGTGCATAAATTAAATGAGATTGGTTATAACACTTGTAGCTCTAGAGCTCAGAATAAGGCTTTAGATGCTTCAAAGGTCGATATTTATGATATTGATGGGAATTTGCCCATTTTAATCCAAGCAAAATGCACACAAACTCTACCTTCATATTTTAAAATTAGGGAAGAGTGTCCAATAAAAACTCTTCCTTTTACTATAATTTGGAAAAAGCAAGATAAAAATGGTGGAAACAGTCCCGGAACTGTTGCTATAGTAGATATTGATATTTTGTGGGATTATTTAAAAATGAAATTACATTCATATGAAAATGAAAAAAACAACTGAATAGTAATTTTATATAAAGAGAAAGATATTGAAAACTATATAGCATTAAATTTAAACAAACAATAAAATAAAAAAATGCTTAGTAAATACGTTTATGCAGTAGGCAGTTACGAAACTCGCCCTCAAGTAAAAACAATTTTCGGAACATCTTATAATGATGCTGAAGAAAGAATTATAGAAAAATATATTGAAAAATATGATATAGATACTGATTTTTCTACCTATGAAGAATTTTGTGATTGGATGAACGAAAATCTAGGAATAGATTTTAGCGATGTTGAAGATTATGATACCATTTAAATTATAAGAATTATGCAGAAAATTAGAGAAACTTACGTAAAGAGACTTATTACGTCTTACAAGAATCTTTCTAAGGAAGAAAAGGAAACATTTAGACTTGAAACTGGTTTGATGGTTGAACCTAGTAAGACTGAGAATGATTAAACGTTTAGAAATTGGATTAGATATAGATGAGGTTCTGGCTGATTGGTCAGGACCTTTTTTTAAAAGATTTAATCCAAAAGATGATGCAGACATAACTAGAATTTGTAGTCAAGTTATAAATAAGGATAGAAATTTTTGGTTAAATCTTCCAGTAATTCAGTATCCTATAGGATTTGAACCTAAATTATATTGTACAAAAAGGAGTTGTCTAAAAACTTATTCTAAAGAATGGTTAGATAATAACGGATTTCCTCATAAACCTGTGTATCAAGTATACTGCCAAATAGATAATAAGGCTAGATACATCAAAGGCAGAGTTGATGTATTTATAGATGACAGTATTAACAATTTTATTCAAATGAATTGTTCTGGAGTTCCATGTTTATTGATGGATACTCCATTTAATCAAAATTGGGGACCGATAGGACGAGTTTATTCATTAAATTATGAAGAAATAGAAGAATCATATTATATGATGAAGGAATCATTTTTAACAAATTTTAAGAAATTCCTTCTTTGAATTTTAATTTAAAACCATATATTTATTTTGAACTAAAAATATAAATATATGGAAAATAAATTAGAAACAATTAAAAATGAAAATGGGGAATATTCTGTTTATTTATTAACTTGTAAGGATACTCCAGAAACTGTTTATGTTGGAATTACTAATAGTAATTATGTAATACAAAGATTATTTAAACATTTTGAAGAATCTGTTAATAATACTTCAAAAAACGAAGAAAAACATAAATGGGTATTAGATAATTGGAGAAATATAGAAATGACTATATTAGAATCAGGCATAAAAAATAGTGAAGAAGCTAGAATTAAAGAAGCTCAATATGTTTTTAAATATAAAAAATTAGAAAAAAAAGTATTAAATATGACATATGTAGCATTAAGATGTTTTGATTCTGATGGGAATTTATATAAAGATTATGCTTCTTATGCCGAAGCTGCTAAAGATTTTGATGTTCTACCTAGTAGAATAATGCAATGTGTAACTAGCAACTTAAAATTATTAAAAGAATATACATTTATAAAATGGACTAAAGATTCTCCTGAAAAAATAGAAGTAAATAAACATAATAAAAATACTATTAGTACTCCAGTTTTGCAGTATTCTTCAGATGGATATTTTATAAAAGAATGGAAAACAGCTTTAGACGCGTGTCAAAAATTATTTATAGATAGATCTAGAATGAGTAAATGCCTTAAAGATTTTTCAAAAACTGCTAAGGATTTTCATTTTTTATATAAAGGTCGTACTATTGATACTTATATTTATCCATATGATAAAATTAAAGTAATAATGTATGATTTAGATGGAAATGAACTTGGAAAATTTAAATCTGTAAAAGCCTGTGCACAAGTATTAATTGATGAAGGATTAACCAACGCAAATATTTCAAATGTACGAAGTTCTATTACTAAAATATCAAAACAAAATAAACCTTATTTAAATAGAATATTCACTGTATATTAATTTTATGGAAGTTGATTATGAAGTAATTAAACAAATTAAAATAACTCCGTTATTAGATACTCTTAAATTAGAAGATATATCAGACGACGAATATTTTAGTGAAAGATATAGTAATTATATTTCAAATTCACGTTTAGGCAAACTAATTAAAGATGGAGCAGAGTCTTTCTTTGAAGGATTTGTAGATGATAATTCCTTTAGCCAAAGTTTTAACTTTGGCAGCATGCTTCATCAACTTGTCCTTCAACCAGAATCTTTTGAATTGATAGATTCTGTATTCAAGCCTACTGCGAAAGCTGGAGTTGTGGCTGATTATCTTTATAAAGATAATGGAGATCAGATAACTGATGATGAAATTAAAGTAGCATCCGTTAAGTGTAATTACTATAAAGATAGTTTAACATCTAATAGGTTACTTGATTTTAAGAATAGAGCAGAACCTTATTGGAGGGATAGGTATATTTATGAACAAAATAACCCTTTAAATCCCAATATTAAAAGAATTTATACAGATGAAAAGTCTGTAATCTTATTAAAAAATGTTATTGAATCTGTTAAAAAAGATAAAAACTTCGAGGATTTGTTACATCCTAAAGGATTACTGGAACCAGTATATTCAGCTAATGAAAGAGCTATACTTTTAGATGTAAAAATGGAAGATGAAAATTATTCTGAAATTTATAAATTAAAAGCTAAATTAGATAATTTTACTGTCGACAAGGAAGAAAATACTATTACTGTTAATGATTTGAAAACTACGTCAAGGTTAGCTGTAGATTTTGACCTTACTTATTTTCATTATCAAAGAGAATTAGCTATTTATTCTTGGCTTTTAAAATATTGTTCAGAAAAATTCTTTGATTTAAAGAATCCGAAAATTCGTGGAAATTTCTTAGTAGTATCAACAGTTCCTAATTATACTACAATGGTATATCCCATGACTCCCCAGTTATTTAAATCTGGATTTGGAGAATTTAAATATCTTCTCAAAACAGTATTTTATTTAAATAAATATAAAGGATTTTCATTCAATGAAGTTTGATGAATTAAGAAGGTTATATTCTGAAAATTTTAGTTTAGGATATATATCTACGACTAATGGAAGAAGTGCTATAGAAAACCGAATGGTGCTTATAAGTCTAATATGTTATGTAACGTACAAAGCAAAACTAAAAAATCCTGATATTACTCATTATGAAATAATTATGAAATTGAGTAAAAATTTAGGACTTCCAGACACCTTTATAAAAGGGCTGGCGATAGTTTGTGAGGACTTTGCATATTCTTGTTCAGACTTTCCAACTTTTGGGCTTGAGGGAAAATCAATTTTAAAAGAGATTGTCGCAATTCTAAAAAGTTATATTCCGTTTTAACATTTTTTAATTATATAAAATTTTAAACAACAAGATACTTTAAGATTACTTTCTTAGAGAGAAAAGTAAGTAGATAGTTCATAAAAGTAGATAGTTTATGTCGAGAAAAATCTCGAATGGAATTTATGTAAATTATTTTTATTTTATGACTAAGGTATTTAAGAAATTTGAAACTATTGGTACAACCAAAGATGAAGCAAAGAACTCAACTGAAGCACAGGGTCTCGTAATGATGGTAGATGCTACCCAGTCTTGGAAGAAATATGCTGAAAAGAATGTAGTTAGTGAGGAATCTCAGAAGGAATGGATGAAGGAGTATTTGAAGAAGAAGAAGTATGATAAGGCTGGTGTTGGTGCTTATATCGTAACTCAATCTCATTCACTTGATACTCGTGAACGTCCGTATAAGGTTGAGAAACCTAAGTATGATGCACGTACACACAGTCCTGAGAAATTCTATGTTCTCCGTGATGCGACAGGTCAGGAAGTTGGTCGTAAGAAGACTTCTAAGGAGGCAGAAGCTGCTGCAAAGGAATATGTAATTGATTTTAAAGAAGATGTAACTATTAACTATGAGTGGGTTTCTAAGGAGAAGAACTCTCTTTATGCTACTGTTAAGTACACTCCGAGTAAGGGTGCTCAGCCCTGTAAGATTCTTGCATTTGGTTATGTAAATGTAGATTAATTCAAATTTCTTCTCTTAATAGAACGCTGGCTTCGGCCAGCGTTTTTGCGTTTAAACACATTATAAAACATTGAAAAATGAATAAAATTAGTGAAAGCAAAATACATGAAATCATCGAAGACTTGAGAAAGTATAAATCATTAAATAATAAGAAACATAAAGCTAATTATTATTATCAAGCTAGACAGAATATTATAGATTCTGATCATCCAGTTGAATTGATTAAAGAATTTTTAGATATTTATTCACAATGTAAAAGAAATGTTTCTACTAATAAAGAAGAAATTGAGACAGACGATAGAGCTGTTACTAAAGTAGAACGGGATGAAAATGGATTGATTCAATATTATACTTTTGAAATATTTAGAAAAAATAAAAACCCAATTATTGGAAAATTTTCTAGAGAAGAAATGAATCTAGTGTATAGATTATATTCATATTATGGAGATTCATTAACACAGCGTGTTATTTCTAGAAATTTTCCGGAATATTCTTTAGTAGATTTTAAAAGAATTTTGAGGTGTTTTCAAATAACAAAAAGTTCGGCTCCTTTTGCCCCTCATATGTTTGAGGAATTAAGTGAAGAAGAGTTAAGAGATATTCAATTACGTGAAAAAGAGAATAGTTTTCTCAGAAAAGCTGAATCTGATATAATTAAAAACAATGAAAAGCTTTTAAAACAATATGCTAATGAAAATATTGAATTAAAAAGAAAATTAGAATCATTAGAATCATTTAAAATTATTTTGGATGACTCCATAAAAAGTATAAATTTAAATTATACTAAAAATAAATCAAATTCGGATATAAACTTATATATATCAGATATACACTTAGGAGCCACAGTAACTACTGGATCTTTATATAAAGAAAATGAAAATTATGGCTTTGATGAAGCTAAAAGAAGATTAGAGTGTATATTATACAAAATTAAAGAAATTGGGTCTTATAATTGTATTAATTTAGTATTAATGGGAGACAACATTGATTGTTGTGGATTTGTTGGAAAAACATCAAGATTAGACCATACTATGCCAGAAAATATGGATGCTAGAGAACAAGCAAATAAATATATTAATTTAATGCTTTGGTTTATAGAGTCCATAGTTAATACAAAAGAATTCTATTCTAAAATTAATGTATATTCTGTTCCTTGTGGAAATCACGGAGGAAACTTTGAATATGTATGTAATAAAGCTTTATTATCAACAATTAATGTTAAGTTTCCAGAAATAGAAACTACTTTATGGGAAGAATTTTATGGTAGTTTTGAATTAAATAATCATACCTTTATTTGCCTTCATGGAAAAGAAGATCAATACATGAAAAAAGGATTCCCATTAAACTTAAATGATTCTACTAAAGTATTATTGTATGAGTGGATTACAGAAAATAATATAAAATCTAAAAACCCTATACATTTTATTAAAGGAGATTTGCACTCTGATGCTTTAAATTCTTGTAAATTAATTGATTATAGAAATGTTTTAAGTTTATTTGGAGCTTCTGATTATTCTAATTATAATTTTAGTAGAAATTCATATGGAATGTCTTATGATTTATTTTTAGGAGATAATTTAATTAGAGGTACATTTAATAATATTTAAATATGATTAAAAATAAATTAACTAATGAAGAATTTATAGAAATTTGTAAATAGAAACACAATAATAAATATGATTATAGTAAGACAAATTATATAAATTCCTAGACAAAAATAACCATAACTTGTCCTATTCACGGAGATTTTGAACAAAAGGCTTATGTACATAAACGCGGACAAGGATGTCCAAAATGTGCAAAATCAATTAAAATAACTACAGAATAGTGGATAGAAAAAGCTATAAAAATTCACGGGAACAAATATGATTATTCTAAGTCTAAATATACTGGAGCACATAATGATATTGTTATAATATGTCCCGAACATGGAGAATTTCAACAAAAAGCTTATTCTCATTTGAATGGATAGGGATGTCCTAAATGTGCAAATAAAGTATCAAATAATAACGACTTTATAGAAAAGGCTAGAAAAGTCCACGGAGATAAATATGATTATTCTTTAGTAAATTATAAAGGAGTTTTTACTCCTATAAAAATTATTTGTCCCACACATGGAGAATTCGAACAAAAACCAAGAGATCACGTTTAGGGGTGTGGTTGTCCAAAATGTGCTGGAAATAATAAATTAACAACTGAAACATTTATTGACAAAGCAAATAAAATTCATGGTAATAAATATGATTATAGTAAAGTTAATTATATAAATAATCATACTAAAGTGTGTATTATATGCCCAGAACACGGAGAATTTTGGATGAAACCTAATAATCATATAAATGGACAAGAACAAGGTTGTCTTAAATGTTCCGAATCTCACGGAGAAAAGTTTATAAGGACTTATTTTGTAAATAATAATATAGAATTTGAAAGAAATTATATTATAGATATAGATAAATCAATAAATAAGTCTGGAGTAGCTAAAATAGATTTCTATATTCCAAAATATAATTTAGCTATTGAATATAATGGATAGCAACATTATATTCCTATGGGATTTAGTGGAGGATAGATAGCTTTTGAACATTAGTAGAAAAGAGATTAGTATATAAGAGATTATTGTAATAATAATAAAATTAAATTGTTAGAAATATCTTATGAATATAATACTCAAGAAAAAATTAATAATATATTAAATAATTTTTTTGAAAATTTATAAGAAAATGAATATGTATAAAAAGTATTTAGAAAAGATAGGTGTTATATCTGAAACTGAGTTTAATGAACTTTTAGATTTATTTGATAAATCAGTAACTGAAGATTTTGACGAATTGCGCATAGATTCAGAATATATAATGAACTCCGACGAATTAGCGGAAAGTCTTATAACTCAATATATATACAAACATTTAGATATTCAATCTAATGATTGTTATGCTTGGTGTGTTAATGTAGACTCACGGGAGTTTGAACTTAGTGGAATAGATTATATAGAAGACCTTCTAGCTATAAAAGATGCCTTCCCTAAATGGACTATTGTTAATTATGATGAATTGTATGAGGCATTATCTATAAGAAATTCTGAAAATTCTATAATTGATAATATTATTGTAAGATTAAATTCTTTTAGTGTAAGTAAATTGAATAAAGTACTAGACTATGTTAACAAGATATGATGTTCTTAATAAAGCGGTTAAGGAATGTCTAATGGAGCTTTATAGTTTAGCTCAACCTTCTGTATCTTGGGAAGCATTTAAAGAAGAGAATAGAATTTTTAAAGAAAAAGAAGCTGAATATGAAGCTTTAGAAGAGAAACCTTCGTATTCAGAATTTGTAGGCCCGAAACCGTTTGAATTTTATTATCTTCCAGGAGATGTAATAGAAGATGTTTGTAATTCGTATATATATGCTTATAAATTGGATGAGCAACAGAATCTTCTTGATATAATAGAAATCCTTAAAAATTATTGTAAGTGTCCAATTGTTAATAAATATATAGAAGGAAAGAAAGGCGAACCTGGACATAGGGGATATGAACATCCTAATAATTTAGAAAAGGAGTTAGAGATTATTTTAGAACAAGTTGATCCCAGTTTCGTAGAAATATCAGAACAACTTCAAAACAAATTCTTTGAATTTCTTGATATGGCTGGCCAATTCTTTAATTGGACTCGTGATTTAAACTCTTTTCAAATGTCTGTATATTTTGGGCCAAGTCCCAGTTCAAATAAAGAAGCTGTTATAGAAAATTGGAAGAAATATAGGAATAAAGATATTGAAATTAATGAAGAACAAATAAAACAAAATTATTATGGAGAATAAAATAGAATATTCAAAAATAGAATCTTTTATTCGAGAAGCAATGGATAAAAGATTAAATATTGGAGCAACTGGTGCTAGTGATTATATAACAATCTATAATGAATCAAATCAGTACACACTTTCATTTATATTAAATGGAAATTATATAATCATACTTTATAGAGGACATCGTATTGAAATTTCCTTAACTGAAAAAGAATTTAATCAAGCCAAAATATTGTTTCTCGACGCTAAAGAATATAGCGAAAATCAATTAGTAGATTATATTACAAATTATTTCTATTATAATAATAATTCTGTAAAAGATATTTCAGATATTAATTATGATGATGAACAATGAATATTGAATTAAACACTCTTCTTGAAGGTAAAGCTACTCGTATTGGAGGAAAGGAATACTTTCCAACTGCTGCATATGTTGAACCGTTTTTAGATAGGTTACTTAAATTAACTTCTGAATTTCGAGTTCAAGCTCAACTTCCGAAACAAGTAACATTTGATTCTAATGGAAATATTGTTACAGATGATATTACTTATAATAGAGTTCTTATAGAAGCCATTCTTCCTGATGAGTATAAATTTTCAAACGACCCTCATAAAGGAGTTATTGGAATGGTTTTTGGAATTGATGTAAAAAAGCCTGTAATAAAGTTTTTCAAAGGGATGGAAAGACAAAGCTGCACTAATCTCTGTGTATTTTCTCCACAACTGTTAAGTTGTCAAGAGTTAGAGGCTAATACAGCTGTTGATTATAAACCATTAGATAATATTATTCGCCAAACTGATGATACTGCTGCTTGGTTAAATAAGTTAACAGAAAAATCTTTTGAATGTGATGATTATCATATCAATGAATCTCTTGGAAAATGGGTAAGAAATTGTTTAAATTATTCTTATGATAATCATTTTGGAAAGAGCAAATTAGCTGTTTCAACTGCTATTGATGCTTATAAGGCATTATTTGAAAAAGAAGATTCTGAATATTATTTTGAAAATAAACCTGAAATTCCAATGTATTCAGTATATAATGCTTTTACAAATGTTATCACAAATAATATAAAGAAAGACTTTTTCAACTTATTTGAAAAAACACTATTATTACAAGACATTCTTGATTTATGAAATTTAGAAAAATGTATAATCAAGCTATAGTTGATAAGTTACAAGAATTAGTTAATAAATATCCAGATTGGAGATTCGGACAAATACTTTATAATTGTGACATTATTACACACTCTGAATGTCCTGTTGGAGAAACTAATTCGGGTGAACTTTGCTATTTAATTGATGACCCATTTCATGAAGAGTCCGAAATTACATGGAATAGAATGATTAGAAATAAATTTTGTTTTCCAAAAACAAATTAACATTTATTAATATAATTAGTTTTTAACTTTGATTTTTAAGGTTTGATAGGTATATTATAAGTTCAATTTAATATATTTATTAAACCTTTTATTTTATATGACAGAAAAAGAATGGTTAAATGGAAATCAATTATCATTAGATATTTGGAATAAAAAATATCGTAATGAAGATGAATCTTTTGAAGAATTTTTAGATAGAATTTGTGTAGGACAAGAGGATATAAAGGAATTAATTCGCTCCAAAAAGTTTATTTTTGGAGGTAGAATACTTGCTAATAGAGGAATTAAGGGTAAAAAAGGTTCTTTAAGTAATTGTTATGTACTTCCAGCTCCTGAAGATAATCTGGAATCAATACTTGAATGTGCTAAACAAATGGCTCGTACATTTAGTTATGGAGGCGGAGTTGGAATAGACCTAAGTAATCTTCGTCCTAGAGGAGCTACTACCCACAATGCTGCTAAAGAATCCACTGGTCCAGTCTCTTTTATGGATTTATATAGTCAAGTTACTCAGACAATAAGCCAGAACGGCCGCCGCGGAGCAACAATGATTTCTTTAAGTGTTAATCATCCTGATATAGAAGAATTTATTGATTGTAAGACTGATTTAGAGCGTATAAAATATGCTAATATATCTGTTAGAGTGACAGATGATTTTATGAACGCTGTAAAACGTGGAATTAATAGATATATATTATCTTGGCCATGTGATAAATGCGAATCTGAATTCAATACATTAGACTGGAAAGAAGGAGAACTTCACGAAGTAGATGGAGTATATTATAAAATAGTAAATCCAGTTAAATTGTTTAAGAAATTAGCAGAGAATAATTGGAATTATGCAGAACCAGGCATTTTATATTGGAATCGTATTGAAGAATATAACATGCTTGATAATGTAGAAGAATTTAAGTATGCTGGAGTCAATCCCTGTAGTGAAGAGCCTCTTCCAGCCGGAGGGAGCTGTTTATTAGGTAGTATAAATCTTGGAATGTTTGTTGACAACCCATTTACTAAGAACGCTAGTATCAATTGGTATGCCTTAGAAACAGCTGTTATTGGTGCAACTAGGGCTTTGAATCAAGTTCTTATTGAAGGACTCACTTTACATCCACTTTCTATACAACAAGAAACTGTTAGAGATTGGAGACAAATCGGATTAGGTACAATGGGTCTTGCTGAGATGCTAATAAAACTCGGCATAAAATATGGTAGCGAAGAATCAATTAATTTAATTAAAGAAGTTTACAAAACTATTGCTGTCGACGCAGTATATGAATCATTGGCACTTGCTAGGGAGCATGGATGTTATCCAAAATGTAATAAAGAAAAATTAATTAATTCTTCTTTTATTAAAGCATTAAATCTTCCAGCATCTGTATTAGGACAGATTGCTGATTATGGATTATATAACTCTCAGCTTCTTACGTGCGCGCCTACTGGGTCAATTGGAACCATGCTTGAAACCAGCACTGGGTTGGAACCTTATTTCGCTCTATCCTACACAAGAAAAACACAATCTTTAAATGGAGGAGATACTTATTATCAAGTAGATTCTAAAATTGTTGAAGATTATAAGAAGATTACAGGAGACGTTAAACTTCCTGACTACTTTGTAACGTCTGCTGATATTAATCCAATTGATAGAATTAAAGTACAAGCTGCTTTACAAAACTATACAGATGCTTCAATAAGTTCTACAATAAATCTTCCAAATAAAGCAACAATAGAAGATGTATATAATATATATCTTGAAGCTTGGGAAAGAGGATTAAAAGGAGTAACTGTATATCGTTCTGGATGTAAAAGAGAAGGTATTCTTACAACAGATAAACCTGAAAAGGTAGAAGAACCCATTCAATTAGAAGCTATACATGATGAACTTCCAAGAGGATTTGTAGTAAAAGCTGATGATACCTGTATTGGACTCAAACGTACCTTAACAACAGGCTGCGGAACATTACATTGCACCGCTTACTTCGATTCTATTACTGGAGAGTTAAGAGAAACATATCTTAGTAAAGGTTCTAAGGGTGGATGTCAAAACTTTATGATTGGTCTTTCACGAATGATTAGTCTTGCAGCAAGAGGAGGCCTTTCTATAGATGCAATTATAGATCAACTTAATTCATGTGGAGTTTGTCCATCTTATGCAGTTCGTACTGCTACAAAGAAAGATACTTCTAAAGGAGCTTGTTGTCCAACAGCTGTTGGAATTGCATTAAAAGATATGCATAAAGAAGTTCTTGAAAGAATACATAATTGTATTCCTAATGAATGTGAAAGTCCTATTAAAAGCCATGAAATAATTTATCCAGAATATGAAGAATGTCCCGAATGTCATCAGAAGGGATTGACTCATATTGGAGGATGTAATGAATGTGTGTTATGTGGCTATACTAAATGTTCATGAAATATGTCAATAAAATTAATAACTGATGGTTTTCCAGAGGATAACGAAGTTCTTGTTGATGAAATTCAAGTAAAATATTTACAAGGCCCAGATAATTGTTCTGGAGAAGATGATTTTCAGGAGCTAACACTTTTAACTAAAGATGGTGGAGGTGGTAAGTATATTAATCTTAAAACTGGAGAACATGGTTGGAGTATTTCCGACGAAAAAGATTTAGAACCTATATTTAAACATTTTAAGAGTATCTATGAAAGTAATAGTAGTACCTGATGTTCATTCAAGAACATTTTGGAAAGATGTAGTTAATATTAAATGTGATAAAATAATCTTTTTAGGAGATTATGTTGACCCATATCCTTCAGAAGACCCAGAAACTTTATATGACAATCCAGTAGATTGTTTAGAAGAAATTATTCAATTTAAAAAGGATAATTTAGAAAAAGTGGAACTTCTATATGGAAATCATATACTACATTATGTATTAAATGGTTTTCCAGAAAGTAGTCGGTATAATCGAATTTCTTCTGGATTATATGAAAGAATAATTAAAGAAAATCAGAATTTATTTACTATTGGGTATGTAATTGATAATGTAATATTTACCCATGCTGGAATTACTAAAGAATGGGCTAAACTTCTAATTCTAGATAAATCTGTTTTAGAATTAGGAAAATTCTTACAACAATCGATTGATTTTGATAAGGACTCTGCTAACTATAGATATTTAGCAGCAGTTTCTTATTATCGTGGTGGATTGGATAGTTGTGGTTCTTGTGAATGGGCTGATATACGTGAACATATAAATCATCACGAGACAGAAGTGAAAGGAGAAATCGTTCCGATTGGAGAAGAAGGAATTTATCAAGTATTCGGACATACCCAATTAAACAATCCACTTATTACAGATAAATGGGCGTGTTTAGATTGTAGAAAAATATTTGAAATCGATACCATTACTCATGAAATTACAGAGTATTCCGTATAAACTTAATAATTCTAAATGGTATACAACAGAATATCTTCCCGATAATTGTCGAAGTATTCTGCTGTATACTTTAGAAGGAGGAACTGCTGAAGGTAAATTTGAAAATAATAAATGGATTCAATATAGATGGAATTGTGAAGTACATCCGCAATATTGGAGAGAAATGCCGAGATATGAAAGTAACATTGGTTTATAATAATGATAATGATAAAAATTATTTAACATTAAGTAATACAAATGGTTTTTTCATAAACTATTTGAACATGAACTCTTTACATGGAAGAAAAGAAGGAATTAAAATCCTTAATTATTGGAGTGCCAAAAAACTTCCATTTATAGAGGTTAGAGATGATGAAGACAAAGTAGTTAAGGTATTCTATTCCGAACTCGGAAATAGTGTTAATCAATTTATTAAATGGTTACAAAATGATAGTAAAAATTAAGAAACTACACGAAAATGCTCAAATTCCATTCAAAAAACATCCTATTGAAGATGCTTGTTTTGATTTAATTCCAGTATCATACGAATATGATACAAAACGAGATAGATTTATCTATCATCTTGGATTTGCTACAGAATTTACACCTGATTGGGAAGCTGAAATAAGACCTCGCAGTAGTAATACTAAGACAGAAGCTTATATACCTAATGCGCCAGGCACTATCGACGCAGGATATCGTGGAGAATGGTTAGTTATTTATAAACTTCGTACACCATTTGAGCAGCTGTTTCCTGATGGAGATAAAGAATTAAATCTTATTGAGATGGAGAATGAAATGGCTCCATATAAAATGGACGGAACAGCTATTGCTCAAGTTAAATTTAATCGAGTTGAACCTACTACTTGGATAGAGGTAGAAGAATTATCAGATACTTCTCGTGGTGAAGATGGAGGATTGAAGCGTGCTTAATAAAGAATATATAAAAGAGTGTCTTGAATATTATAAAGATATAAATATAAAGTATTTTGTAATTAAAATCGAGGATTTCCTTAAATCCACAGATGCAATGCATTTGGAAGAATTTTATAATATTCTTGATATGTATAATGAATATAGGAAAAATCTAGGCAAACCTATTAATAAGTATTTTGTAATTAATAGGGATGAGTGTCCAGAATTTAGTAATGCTGAAGAATTTATTGATTTTATGAAAAATAAATTACCCCAATATAAAAAAGAAATCTTGTCAAAAGAATTGTTTCTAAATTATCTTAAAAAATGGGAATTATTTGATTCTAAAATAACTGAATTTGAAAAAATCTTTAATTGTACAATTTACGATATTCCTGCTGTAGATGCTGTAGGACTTATGTTAGACACATTTTTAGAATCGCATTTTACAGAAGCTGGATGTGACATGATTAATGCCTATCTATTTGACCATTCAGATGGCCGTTATGTAGATTTAGAAGAATCAGATGGAACACAAGTTTATATTCAAACTTTAGATGAATTGTATGATTATATGGCTAAAGACACAAAAACTTATTTTATAAATGGATGATTTATTTGAAAGGATTCCAGACGAACGAACTTGGTATTTAATAAGTCGAGATACGAAAGGAAAAATCAGAACAGTAGAGATAAGTTATTCTTTAGTTAATGATGAAAAAACGGGTGAACGTTGGTTTGAAATCTATAGATATTCAGGCCAACTTCATGGAAAAATTACTGAACAGCCTACTAAATATGTAGAACGAGGGAAAGCTTCTCGCAATCTTTGGCAGCAAGTTGACCTTGAAGCTAAGCATTTAGTTAAAGAAAAACTTGATAAAGGTTATAGAGAAATTGAACGAGACCCAGAAACATATTCTGAAGAGGAATTAAATAATATCATTGGAGAAGTAGTAACAAATCAAGATGGAGTTCCTAAACCAATGCTTGCTAAGCAAAGTGAAAAAGTTACAAATATGAAAATATTTGATAAGGAGTGGTATGCTTCTCGCAAAATTGATGGACTTCGAGCTTTGATTTATATGGGAACAGATGGAGAACTTCATACTCAGTCTCGTGGTGCTATGAATTATGATGCTGCTATGTATGAAATTCTTTCCAATAAAACTCTAATCGATATATTTAAAGCTAACCCAGGACTTATACTTGATGGAGAATGTTATCACCATGGAATGAGTCTACAACAACTTAATTCTGTTGCTCGTACACAAAAGAAAGCTGTCGATTATGAAGTTTTACAATTCTATTGGTATGATATTTTAGATATTAATTCTTCTTTTGAAGATAGGTTATCTAAAATGAAACAAATTGCCGAACAATATAGTATTACCTTTAATCCAGAAAGAGAGTTTTCCAGTGGAGAACTTCGTCTTCAATTTGTTCCTCAAATAAAGATTAGTGGATGGGATAATATTATGAATTTACATAATGAATATGTATCTGAAGGTTGGGAAGGAGTAGTAATTAGAGATCCTAGTAAAGTTTATAAACCTAACGGGAGATCGAATGATATGATTAAGATTAAAAAATACAAATCTTCAGAGTTCCTGATAACAGGTTATGAACTTGGATTAAGAGGCAATGAAGATATGGTTTTTAATCTTATTACAAAAGATGGAATTGAATTTAAAGCTAAGCCTCATGGAGATAGAGATTTAAAAGACTGGTATGTTAATAATTTTGAAGAAGAGTGTTTGAATCACTATGCTACTGTAAAATATTTCTATCTTTCTGATGATGGAACACCTCTACAACCATCTGTATCTAGTTTAAGAATTGAAGAAGATATGCCAAATGACTAAAAAGTATTATGTTGAATTTGAAGAACGTGTAACATATAAGAGGCAGAATGATGATTCAATTAATTGTTAATGTAAACCTTCTTAGAGAAATTGACGAGCGTAAGTTAATTAATGCTTACGCTCGTTATATGTACAATAGTGATGAAGATACTTCTGATGATAATAAAATAAGAAGTAATCTTATAAAACTTTTAGATTGGGATATAAATGGAGATAATGGATTAGGAATTTATTGTGGCAAATTTGAAGGAATTAAAAAAAGAGACTGGTTAAAACTAATTCAATTTATAAAGGAAAATCATTATGAAATAAAGTTATTATCCTATACTCCAATTCGACATAGAAAATTGCAATCTATAAAAGAAATCAGAGATGTTATTGAAAAGAAAAAACAACACCAGATAGAAAGATTTACTGACCCAAATTATAAACATAATAATAGCGGAAAACCTGCCAAAACTTGTATTTATAATGGCAAAACCTATTCATCTAGACAGGAATGTATGTATAAAGAAGGAATTACTCAAAATCAATTATATCGTTATTTAGAGAAGACTGGACAAGTATGAAGGAAATAAAAATATCTAAAAATATATTAAATGAAAATTCAGATATATTAAAAGTATTATTTAAAGATATTTCTCGCTATCCAATACTTTCTAGTGAGGAACAGATTGAATTAGCTCGAAAAGCTAAAAATGGAGATTTAAAAGCACAAGACAAATTAGTAAATAGTAATTTAAGGTTTATTATAACTTGTGCTAAAAAATATGTGAATCAAGGAGTTCCACTCGTCGATTTGATTGATTGTGGAGTATGTGGACTAATTCAAAGTTTAGATAAATTTAATCCCGATAAAGGATATAAATTTTTAAGTTTTGCAGTATGGTACATTAGAAGAGAAATTCTAAAAGAAATTTATAATACTAGTAGAACAATTCGATATCCAATAACTTATATAAGTAAATTATCGAAGTCTAAAAAGGTTATAGAGAATTTTGTGACTAAAAATGGTAGAGAACCTACCCCAGAGGAAATTATCGAATTAACTGATTTTACAGAAAATCAATATAAAGCTACTATTGTTAATAGGTCTTATATTCAATCTCTTGATACTCCAATACTATTAGACGAGAAATGTACTTTAAGTGATATAATTCCAGATAAAAATTCTAACATCATTGATAATTTTAACCGTTCTACAATCTTAGATACTCTTTCTATATTAACTCCGAAAGAAAAAGAAGTTATAATACTTTTTTATGGATTAGAGGGAGTAGAGAAACCTATTAAAGAAATAGCAAAAGATTTAAATCTGGGAGAAGAAAGAGTTAGACAATTAAGAAAGAACGCAATTAAAAAATTACGTCAAAGGTGTGGAAAAACTTTAAAGTCATTATTATGAATATTCCAAATGAGTTTAAAATAGCAGGTGGAAAAACTATTAAAGTTATTCAGAAAGATATATTAGAGGATGGCAGATTTGGAGATTTTTCTCCGGCAAGAAATGAGATAGAGTTGGGTAGAAAAGTTGAGGAAGAAAATGAAGTATATGACCAGACTGATGAAGATATGGAAAGAACATTTTATCACGAACTAATTCATTCTTTTCAATGGTATTATAATACTGAATTTTCTGAGGAAATGGCTCAAACTTTTTCTAACTTTTTATATGAATTTATGCACACAAAACAATGATTTATTTTACAGTAACAACAAATGATTGTGGAACAATTATTGACAGTATTTCAGAAAGTTTTCATCTTTTAAAAGAAAAGTTTCCAAATTCTGAGATTTATGGCTCTAAAAAACCAATTACTAGTATTGTTGTTAATAATTTAGATGCGTATACCAAAGTTACCCACTAAAACTCCGTCTTATTATCAAATAGGAATAATATTTCCAGATAATAAGAAGATTATTAAAAAGAAATGTACTTTAAATGAGGTATTTGAAACATATTTTATAGGGTTAGATAAATATATTAATAAGGATACTGATACTGAAGAACTATTAGATAAATATAAAACATCATTTGCAAATAAAAATGTTAAGATACAAATTAATTATATAGATAGCTGGAACCATCGTTGGTCTGGAAAGGTAGCTTGGCCGAAGAAAGAATGGTTTATTAATTATTTAAATAAGAGATTAAATGAATGAATTTAAAAATTTCTTAATTAGTTGGAATACCATGTGTATAAAACCTGTTGGAAATGTTATGACGCTTTCTCCTTTAGATAAACATTGGATAGAAGAAATTAAAAATAATTTATCTAACCTTATTACTGAAACAGATACTTATTATATTATTAAATATATGGGTAATACAATTAATATAGAAAAATGACTGAACAAGAATTTTTAGAAAAGAGAATACCTATTTGGTTAGAAGGAGATGATTTACATGTTTCCACTCCTAGTAGTGCTGATAGAAAAGATATGCATGTGTTTCTTTCAAAGAAATACGGATTCAACTGGTTGTGGTCAATTCGCGGATATTACTGGCCTGGTTCCCATGTTCAACTTTATCAAGGTGATTATGAAACCCCAAACTGCACTACAATGGTTACAAGTTATTTATTTAACTATTTTCCCGATATTAAATACATAGGATTTGGATGCAACAAAGGAGAAATTGGCGAACTGTGGACACCAAAGATAACTATTATTAGAAATTTAGACTTAATGAAATGATATTTCTTATAAGTAATCAAAAGCAACTCTTTGAAACTGATTTATATAAGGAAATTTCTTTTGATGAAGCCAAAGAAGCATTAGAAAAACTAGAAGTCATTCAGGTTGATACTGAAACAATGGGATTAGATGTCTATACTAAGCCTTTATTATGTTATCAACTAGGAAATAAAGAAAATCAATATGTATTTGATCAGTCCTCTTATTCTATAAAACTTTTTAAAGAATTTTTTGAGTCAGAACGTTTATTTATATTTCATAACGCAGCTTTTGATTTAAAATATTTATATTACTATGATATATGGCCTAAACATGTATATGATACTATGTTAGCTGAACAGTTAATTTGGCTTGGATATAGTCGTAGGCCTATTCCTCCACGTGAGTATGTTAATGAAGGATATTCATTTCCATATTTGCAAAAAGAAAATAAACAAACTAAAGAACCTTATTATGAAATTAGTTGCTCTTTAAAAGCTGTTGGAAAAAACAGACTGGGAATAGAACTAGATAAAACTGTCAGAGGTCGAATTAAAACAGTTGGATTAACTCCAGAAGTTGTGCAGTATGCTGCCACAGATGTAATGTATCTGGAAGACATTAAGGAATCTCAACAAAAGGATATTGATAGAGAGGAACTTCAAAAAGCAGTAGATTTAGAAAACGAATTTGTTAAAGTCCTTGCTTATATAGAATTTTGTGGAGTTAAACTTGACGTAGAAAAGTGGAAAGCTAAAATGGCTAAGGATAAGGACAAGCAAAAAGAAGCCTCTAAAAAATTAAATGATTTTGTTCTTAAATATTTTAATGAACATCAAGGAAATATTAGGTTTAAAACAATAGTTGTAGAACACGTTTTAGATACGCAATGGCTTCATGATGAAGAAGACCTTAAAAAATATAATATAAAATTATTTCCGCCAGCCAAAAAATTTAAAAAGTATTATACCAGAGATTCTGGCATAGAAGATGTAGGAACTCTTTATTGCGAAGAAGTTGAAGTTCCTTTTCCTTATATAGAACAAAATTTACAGATGGATTTGTTTCAAGAATTTGATCCAACTCCATTTTGTAACATAAATTGGAAAAGTCCAAAACAAACAATTCCATTTTTTGAATTATTGGGGTTTAAACTTGATACCTTTGATAAAAAGACTAAACAAAAGAAAAAGTCTACTGATTCTGATACCATTAAATCTCAGCGAAATGTATGTCCAGAACTAGCTGATGCTTATGTAAAATTCAAAGAAGCTTCTAAAGTTTGTGATTCTTTTGGAGAAAATTGGTTAAAGGCAATTAATCCAGTAACAGGTAGAATACATGCCGATTTTCATCAACTAGGTACCGCTACAGCTAGATTAAGTAGTGGGGGAGGAGAGTCTGGAGTAAATTGTCAACAAATTCCAAGAAAAGCTGAGACTAGAGCTTGTTTTATATCTGAAAAAGGTAATAAATGGATTTCAGAAGATTTTCAATCGCAAGAAAGTCGTGTTCTAGCATCTGTAGCTAATGATGCTGCTATGTTACATATATACGATCCTGGAGAATGTGCTGATATGCATGCGTTAGTAGCTTACATGTCATACCCAAAAGCAATTCCAAGAGATACTCCTATATCTGAAATACCTAAAAAATATAAACAATACAGACAAGCTGCCAAATCCATTGAGTAAATGACAAAACAAATTTTAACATAAATTAAATATAAATGCCTTTTGTTTTATGCCTTAAATTAATATTTTTATTTGGAATTAAAATAAAAATATTATGAAAGTAAAAATTAAATCAGAAGAAATTGACAATTTAAAATTAAAAGGCATTTATAGGATTTACAATACTAAAAACAATATGGTATATGTTGGAAGTACTTGGAAATCATTTATGTCAAGATTTAAACAACATGTGTCAAAATTAAAGACACAAAAACATCATTGTAAATCATTACAACAAGATTGGAATGAGTTCGGAACTGATTGTTTTGTTTGTGAAATATTGGAGATAATAGAAGATAAAAATATTTTATTGGATAGAGAAGCTTTTTATATAGAAAAGTTTGATAGTTATAATAATGGTTATAATGAAAATCCAAATCCAAATTTTTCTCCAATGTTAAATATTTCTTCTTGTGAAAAAAGTTCTATAACACATAAAGAATGGTGGAGAAAGAAAAAAGAGGAACTTTCTCCGGAAGAATACGAACAATTTATTAAAGAATATTCCGAAAAAAGAGGTTATTATAAAGGCATGAAAGCCTGGAATAAAGGAATAAAAATGACCGAAGAACAAACGAAAAATATGCGTAAGCCTAAAAAAAATGGAGTAAGTGCTGCTATGAAAGCAGTACATATGAATAATGCTCAAAAAATAAAAGATAGGTCAGCATATATTGTTGTATATGATATAAATAAAAACTGGCTAAATACTTTTTGGTGTACATCAGATTTAGTGGAATATAGTAAATCGGAATATAATGATTTACCTTTAAAATTAAGGTCTAATGGTAGAAAAACATTGGACCCAAGTAAAATAGCTAATCATTGTACTGATGGAACACCATATAAAGGTATTTATTTAAAACGAGCTCCTAAGAGTTGGAAACTCTCTTATGCAAACGGAACGAATTCATGGAAAGCAGTGTCAGGGCCAACCATGAGCCAAATCGAAGATACAACTTCGAGAGGTGCAGAGACTACTGGAGAGATTTAGTCTCTTAATAACCAGTTTAAGCATTCCGGACCTAAGTACTTATAAGTATATGGTTATGAGATAGTCCGATAGATATTTTGTTGTTATATCTATTTGTCGCAATAAATTACGGAGGAAATGATTCCACTATGGTACAAAACAATGGCCTAGACCCAAAGGAAGCTAAAGAAATTTATGATTCTTATATGAAAGGTTTCCCTGGAGTTAAAAAATATCAAGATTATTGTCGTAAAGAGGTAATAAAACGTGGATATATTTTAATGAATCCAGTAACTGGACATAGAGCACATATAGAAGATTGGGACAATAAATGGAAAGCTATTAGAGATTTTACAAGTCAACCTGGATGGTGGGAAGCATATCAAAGTATGAAAAGTGATGACCCTTATAGTAAAGAAGTGTATTGGCTAGGACAATGGAATAAATTTAAAACAGATATTCAAAAAGATTCTATTAATTACAGAATACAAAATAGAGGAGCAATGGCAACAAAATTGTCAGGCATATTATTCTTTAAATGGATATTAAAAAATAATTATCAAAATAAAGTTTTAATATGTCTGCAATGTCATGATGAATGGAATGTAGAAGCTCCTGATTCTATTGCAGAAGAAGTAGCATCAGTACTCCGACAATGTATGGAGAAAGGAGCTAAGCCGTTCTGTACTAGAGTGCTTCTTTCTGCAGATATTTCAAGACTACCTAATGGGGAATTGCCTACCTTCTGGGTGCATTGATACTAAACTAAGTTTTATAAAAAATGAAAGAAATAAATAATAAATTAATATAGGAAATAATATCTTTATATAAAGAGTAGAATTTATCTTTAACTAAAATAGGAGAAAAAGTAAATTTAGATAGACATACAGTATCAAAGATACTAACAGATTATGGTCTAATTGTAAAATATAAATAGACTTTAGATCCAAATGAAGGAATTACTGGAAGAACTTGTACACATTGTGGAGAATTTAAACCGTTTAGTGAATTTCATAAAATGAAATCAGGAAAATACGGATATAGAGCTATGTGCAAGGAATGTTGTAAAGAAAAATATGAATCAGATGGAAAAAGAAATGAGTAGAGAAAATTGGCAAGAAGAGAAAAAAGATTAAACGATGAATATAGGGCTTAGGAAAATTTAAAAAATATTGAAACTAGGCATTTAAATAAAGAAAGTTTAATTAAGTAGTTAATAAGATCTGCCAAATAGCGAGCTTAGAATAAAAATTTAGATTTTAATATTGAACCATCTGATATAACTTTGCCAGAGACATGTCCATTATTAGAAATACCATTAGATTCACATTATGGAAGTGCTTAGGATAATTCTTATTCTATAGATAGAATAGATTCTACTAAAGGTTATATTAAAGGAAATGTATGGGTTATTTCTAAAAGAGCAAACACATTAAAAAATAATGCAACTTTAGAAGAACTTTCTCTTTTAGTTAAAAATTTAAGTAAATATTTAAATAAATGAATAAATATATTAAAACAGATATAGAAAATGCTGAAAAATATATGAAATCAGCAATAATGAATGCTTTACATGACATAGATTCTGGAGAAGAGGATGAAATAGATTTAGGTCCAAATATATCTTGGAATCTTTTTTCTAATTGTTTGGATGAAGCTGGATGGAAAAAAGATGATGATTTTGAATTTTGGACTCATTATTGTTCTCCTTCCAAAAAGTGTTGTTGTATAGAAGGGTCTCTTTATGGACAAAATTGTATAATTAGAGTTATAAAGGATGAGAATTGAAATAACAAAAGTAACTTCTTGGAAAGACGTTCTTAATGCAGCTAGATTTACACAGAGAAAAGAGCTTCTTGATAAAGAACCTTCAGTTGAATTTAAAAAGAATATTATTAAAGCAGAACATTCTCCTTTGAGATGTTTAATGTTCAATATAGATTTTTATGACATTCCAAATTATGTGTCAGTACATCTCGTTCGACATGTACATTCACAACCTTTCGTAAGTACTTCACGTCCAGACATAGATGGGAAGCAGATTCCAAGAGAAGAACAAAAAAAAACTGACCCTGTAAATATGAGATTATTTTTAAATGCACAAGAAATTATTAATATCTCAAAGGCAAGGCTTTGTAATAAAGCAGAAAGTGAAACAAGAAAAATCTGGAATGAAGTAATCTTTGAACTTAGAAAAATAGAACCTGAACTTGCTAATGCTTGTATTCCTAATTGTATATATCGAGGATTCTGTCCAGAGTTTAAATCTTGTGGTTTCACAGATACTAATTTGTTTTTAACGACATTAAAAGAATATCGTACAAAATTAACTGAATAAAATATGAAAAATTATTTAGAAAAATTTAATAAGATAACTTCTGTGTTTACAAAAACTTTAGAAGACTTAAATAAACTTAATACCGAAATTGAGGTAGAATATAATCAGAATCAAGATTCAATTAACAGATTGACAGAGAGAAATGTAAGTCTTCAGTCTAATAAAGATATAATTGGACGATTTATGGACAATTTATCTACTCTTATAAATGGAAACAATGATTGATAATTTTGAATTTATAAAACCTTTTCTTAAATTTCCTAATGATGATATTTACTATCATTTACAAATATTAAGAAGAGGTAAAGACCATCCAGAACTTCCTGCTGCAAATAGAATGATTAAAGCATATTTTATTTGTAGTTTAGAAAGTTTAGACTATGTTGAGCAAGAAATAAAAGACTTATGTAAATTTTTTGGAGCAAGAGCATATATTAATCTTGCTCCGAAATCTATTAGGAAAACTACAATGCTTCAATTAAAGTATCTTGCAGAAAGAGCTTATATTGGAGATTTTAAGAAAATCTGGAAATCTTGGAATACTTGTGCTGGAGAAATAAAAGGAGAAGAGCCTAGATGGGTTGTTGATATTGACCATAATGTTGATGACCCTAATTTGGAACCTACCTGGGGAGCTATCGCTGACTTTATTGATTATAAGTGTGAACCTATTAGAATAATTAAGGGACAAAATATACCTAAGGTAATTACAGATATTCCAACCAAAAATGGAATCCATTTAATTACTACACCTTTTAATCTTCAACAGTTTAAAGAAAAATATCCAGATATAGATGTTCATAAAAATAATCCAACATTATTATATTGTTTGTAATTTAAGCTAAGGAAAAAGTTCTTAATACTTGGGATTATGAAATAGTTTCTGATGATTTTGTAGATGTCGTTAATAAAGAAATAACTGAAGTAGAACCTTACAATGAAGATTAAGGATTTGATTTATAAAGCCCCAGAAATGTCAGAAGAAAAATTACTTTCTATTATTGAAGAAAATAAAGCATTTCTTCCGACAGATTTAAAAAATTTAACAGCAAATGAAATTCTCGAAGAGTTTGATTTGATAGAAGATAAGAAAAGCTATTTATCCGCATCTAGACGTAGATTGATTAATGGATTAGTAGGCTATTGTGCAACTTTAATGGTTAAAGGAAATGAACCCGGAAGTAACGATAGATTGGACAACGTATCAGAAACTGAAGAAGTTAGGGATGCTTCCTGATGAGGAACATTCATTTAATGTAGGTGAATCTGATTATAGTAAACATTTTATACAACCTTGGCATATTTGGTTAGAATATGAACTTAATGCTTGGGATGCAGATATTGTAAAACGTGTTCTCCGTACTAAAGAAACAGAACCTCGTAGTAAAGACTACGAAAAAATTATTCATGATTGTAAGGAAAGATTACGTCAGTTAGGTGTAGAAATTGAAGAATCAAATTATTTATAAAAATTATGACTAGAATTATTCAATGTACATGTCAGCATGAGTTTCAAGATGAACTCTATGGCAAAAGAAATCGAGTGTTTAATGAAACAGTATCTGGTAATAAAGTAACTGGTTATAGGTGTACTGTCTGTAAAAAGGAAGTAAAATGACCAATAAAAGAATCGAGAATTTGGAAATAAGGCAAGCATCTTATTTATTACCAAAAGATAAATGGCCTAAAAATCCTTCTTATGATATAGTTTTATGGTATCCTAATAAGTACTATGGAAGAGAAAATGAATTTACAGAAGACAAATTAGATAGTTCTTTTAGAACAGATCCAAAATACTGGAATCATAGGATTCATAAAAGTTGTTTTAAACATCCTGAGAGTTGTTTTGTAATAGCAAGCTTTGTTTATGATAAACATGAATGGTGTTATGAATTACACTTTTGTTTAGACAGGCCGATTGAATATTTAGATACGCCTGAAAAACGGGAAATCTTTTGGGAATTAATAAGATATGGCGACAAATGTCTAAATGTATCAGAGAATGAAGAGAATGAAGAATGATTGTTTAAAATGCGGGTATTGCAAAAAAGAATCTAAACGTTATTATTGTAATGATTTAGATTGTTATGTAGACCCACTTGAACCAGCTTGTAATTATGAATAAATCATTTAATGTAATTATCTACGATTTTAATAGTAAGGAATTTGAGCCTTATGATATAATTCCACATCTTATTAATTGCTATAATAAGAAAAGCAATAAACCAAAGACATTTGATGAATTTAAAGAATTTATAAAAAATGAATCATTGTATCAATGGTGGTCAAGATGTGAATATGAAATTATATTAGGCCCATGGCCTTATACAACTTCTCCGAGTGAAGACTATCATAAAAGAGGGGAAAATGATATAGAGGCTTGGAAAGAACATTGGAAAAAACATTTAAAAGAATGTGAAAAGATTGATGTTCATGACCAAGTAATGATGAATCTTGATATAATAACTGAAATATTTATGAGTTGTATATGAAATCAATGTATTTTCATATTGATAAATCTGGAAAAATTAAGCAAGTTTCTAAATTAAAGCATATCTATTATAAAGTAATAGATAAATTCAAGAAATGGAAATTTATCAATTCCAGAAAATATCTAATAATACCGAACAATAAAGCTGGCGTAGTATTCAGACTTTCCGATAAAGAACATGAATCAGCTGAAGAAATCTATAAAACTAAAGGAACAATATCTTATGAATTTTATCCTTGTGGTGGAATAGGTTGGGGAGTAAAACTCCATGTATTAGATACTGGAGAAATAATTGATATAACAGATATAGATAGTTGGTAATTATGAAAGTAGAAGTAGGAGTATTTTTAGAAATTAGTAAAGAAGTTAATTTAGAACTTCCTGAAAATTATACAATGGATGATGTTTATGAGGCATTTGATAACCAGTATGGTTTTCCTCCAAATTGTTATGATTATGTTACTGGTCATTCAGATGATTGGTTAATAAATAATGTTGATATTTTAGAAACAAATGGATATAGACAAACTAATTAAAATAGCAACTTTAGAAAAGAACGGAGCTGCTAAAGAGGCTTATAGAGCTATTAAAGCTGAATTACTTTTAAATAATTCTTCTAAAAAACCTAAACCTGAAGGCAAACAACTTACAGGATTTAAATTTAGAGTATTTGAAGACCCTGCTACCGAGGTTGAAATTTGGATAAATGAATTAGACCTTTCGATTATTAGAAAATTAATTAAGGAAAGAGAAGAACAAGTTTCTATGTATGAAGCTAATAGTCGTAAAGACTTGGCGGATATGTATAAAGAACAAATGAAATATCTAAAAGAACTTCTCCCTCCAGAAATTTCTAAAGAGAAAATCCAAGAGGCTGTCTATGGATTGTATCCAAATGGGTTTACTCAAAAGGAAATGGGTAAAGTTATTAAGTCAGTTAAAGAAATTTATCCCACAGCAGATGGAAAATTAATTTCAGAAACTGTTAAATCATTACAACATGAGTAAAATTCTTTTATTAGTAGATGACCAACTTGACTTTGTAACAGGTTCCATGTCAGTGAAAAAACGTGGCAAAGAAGCTGTTGAACGTACTAAGATTTGGATAAATCGAAATAAAGAAGATATTGAAAAGGTTATCTTTAAGTGCGTTTTAAATAGTCCTTATGAAGAATATTTTAAACGAAATGGAGGAGATTATCCTATGTATTGTGTTCAATGGACTCCAGGAGCTTGTATCGAACCAACAATTCTTAAGCTCTTATGGAGATTGAAAATTCCGTATGAAATATGTGTATCTTGGAACACAGTTGAAAAGAACATAAAATATTCTGAATCCAATGAAATAGTTATTGCAGGAATGAACGGAAATACTTCTGTAAAGGAAGCAGTTAAAAAGTATTGGAATGTTTATCACTGTTATCTATTTTGGCCTGGAATATGGTTCCCAGAACACAATGAAAATCTTTTTAAATATTTAAGAGAACATACTGAAGGAATTTTCACAGTTCCGAAAAGAGACAAGAAAACAGATTTATTTGTTCAACGAATTAAAGGAATGAAATGATTGAATTTATAATATTCATCATATTTTTCATAATATTTTTAAATATAATTTCTTCAACTTTTAAAAACAAATTTTTATGATTACTTTAATTATTGTAGATTGTCAAAATGATTTTATTAGCGGAACAATGAAGGTAAAAGGAGCCTCTAATATAGTAGCTAATATCAAAGAATTTATTTCTAATAACAAAAAGAATATTGAAAAAATTATTCTTACTGTAGATTGGCATCCTTACAATCACATGTCTTTTAAAAGAAGTGGTGGAATCTGGCCATCTCACTGTGTACAGTTTACACCTGGAGCATGTATTGAACCAAAATTACTGAAATTTATTCATTCTTTGGAAATAGATTTTGAAGTAGTTCCTAAAGGTCAAATTGAAGAAGTTGAAGAATATGGAGCATTTTCTGACATTGAATACTGTCAAGATGAATTTGGAGAAAGATATTATTTAGATTCCATAGCTACTGTAAATGCTAATAATGATTTTATAGTGTGTGGAATTGCTGGAGATTATTGTGTAAAAGAAACTACTCAAAATCTCCTAGATGTTGGCATTTCTCCTAAACTGTACTTAGATGGAATTGTTTCTATTGATGATGGTACAATATTAAATAATTTTATAGAAGAAAATGGATTAATAACAATATGAAAAATTTTCCAATAATTGATAAAGAAACAGGGCGGGAATATTGGATTTCCCGCTCTGTTGCTGTAGTAAAGCATACAGGGTCAGATAACGAAGTAAAATTAGCAAAATATATATTAAATATATGAAAATATGTGCTATAAGCGATATTCATGGACAGTTTGAAGGATTGTCTATAGAAGAAAGTGATATATTATTTATTTGTGGAGATATTGTTCCGTTGCGAATACAGCGGAACATTCCACAATCTTTCAAATGGTTTAAAGAAGTATTTATTCCATGGTGTAAAAACCAACCAGTAGATTTTATTTACATGGTATTCGGCAATCACGATCTACTAGGTGAAGCTTGGATGGATTTATGTAAAGAAGCTGTCAGAAATACTAATATCATTATTTTAAATAATGAAGGAGCTTCTTTTATAGATTTAAATACAGGTAAGGAATATAAAATTTGGGGCTCTCCTTTATGTCATACATTTGGGGATTGGGCTTTTATGATGAGTCCAGAATATGAACTTGAGCAATTTGAGAAGATTCCTGATAATTTAGATTTTTTAATTACTCATGACGCTGCTTATGGTAGAAGTGATGTAATTCTTGATAAGTCAGTGTGGTGGGCAGATGGTTCTCATATTGGCAACCCAGAATTAGCAGAAGTATTGAAAACTAAACATCCTAAATACCATTTTTTTGGACATCTTCATACTTGTGACCATGAAGTTGTAGATTATAATGGAACACAAACTGCTTGTGTATCTTTATTAAATGAACAATATAAGATGAAATTTAAACCTTTATATTTATCTATTTATGACTAAAACAGAAATTATTTTAAAAGCATTTAAGGAAAATAGATTATCTTTAGAAGAAGCTACAACATTGCTTCAAGATGATTATTCAAATTATAAATATCCAGAAATAGGTTTTAAACCTTATACCTTAACAGACAAAACATTTAATCCAAATGATTGGAGAGTAACATGTACTACAACTAAGTGGCTATGACAGGATATGAAGAGTTTCAGCGAATAATGGCTGAAATAAATTATAAAATTAAAAATCAAGGTAATTCTTACGATTTACCTCCAGGATTTGAGGATATATTTAATCAATTTAAAAAGAAATGAATAATCCTATTAAAGATAATCGTATAGTAAATGATGTAACATTTGCTATACGATTAAGAGACTTTATTAAAGATACTCAAGTAAATGATGCAATGTCAGATGAAGAAAAATGTTATCTTTTAAATATAGCTCAGTCATTACTTGATTATCAAATAGAAACAGCTACAAATGAATCTGAATTAAGGTATTTGGAGAACATTAAAGATTTAATATGATTAAAGTATTAGAACACGGAATAAGAACAGTTATTTGTCCAAGTTGTAAGGCTAAGTTACAATATGTACAAGGAGATGTTATATGTGAAAAACGTCCTCATGGAAATTGTTGGATAATTTGTCCAGATTGTAATAAAAAAATAATTATTGTTAAAGAAGGTATTTCTATTTACGATAATGACATTTTATAAAATCATTTTAAATTTAATATAAGATGACTTATAGAGAAGAACAATTAATTCTTAAAAGAATTGAAGAATTAGAAAATCACCAAAAGGAACAAGATGAGAAAATTAAACAGTTAGAAGAAAAGGTAAAACTTGCTTCTACAGGTTTTCCAGTATGAAAATTGCATTATATCTTGGTTCATTTAATCCATTTCATAATGGTCATTTAGAGTGTGTTAAAACTGCTTTAAATGACTTTAAAATGGATGAAGTAATTATTGTTCCAACAATGCAAAATCCTTGGAAAAAGGAGGAAGTTCTTGATATTAATAAAAGGGTTTTAATTATTATTAATAGTTTAATTGAGAGAAATGAAATATTTTTTCCATATACTTTTGATAATGATTTCGAAATAGAATCTAATTTATTAATTTCTCTAATAGAAAAAGAACTTATTCCACCTTATTATAGTTATGCTACTCTCCATGCTTTAAAGAATAAATATTGTAATGATGAAATATATATTTTGTGTGGAGAAGATACTATTAAGGATATTCCAGATTGGATGAATGGTGAAGCAATAATTCAAGATTATAATTTTCTAATATGTGATAGGCCAGCAAATTCTATATCGTCTACTCGAATTAGAGAAATATTAAGAACTAGAAATAAAATGGATGCTCATTATTCAGATGAGCATTTAAGCAGATATGTTAATCCTAATGTTATTAATTTATTAAAAGAGTATTATGACAATTAATTTAATGTTTATTGCTATTGCAGTTGTTGCAATTTTGTTAGTAGTTTTATTCTTTGCTTCTTATGTAAAAGCTCCTTCTAACGTGGCTTACATAATAGCAGGACTTAGTAAAGAACCTCGTATTCTTATTGGAAAGGGTGGATTTAAGATTCCATTCTTTGAAAGACTTGATAAGCTATATCTTGGGCAGATTACTGTTGACATTAAGACAGATGTCCCTGTTCCGACTAAAGACTTTATCAATGTAAAAGTAGATGCTGTTGCTAAAGTAGCTCCTACTAATACATTAGCTGGAATTAGATTAGCTGCAAAGAATTTCTTGAATATGAATGTTACTCAAATTGCTACACAATTAAAAGATTCTCTGCAAGGTAATATGAGAGAGATTATTGGCACAGTAGATTTAAAATCTCTTAATAATGACAGAGATGCTTTCTCAAATAATGTTCAGGATAAAGCTCAAAAAGATATGGAGAAGTTAGGAATTTCTATCTTGTCATGTAATATTCAAAATGTTACTGATGAACAAGGCCTTATTGAGAATATGGGTGCTGATAACACTTGGAAGATTAAGAAAGAAGCAGCTAACGCCAAAGCTATTGCACAGAAGGAAATTGCAATAGTTGCAGCAGAAAATGCAAAACTTGCTAATGATGCTCAAGTACTCTCTGAAACTCAGATTGCAGAAAGACAGAATGAACTGTTAATAAAGAAAGCAGATTTAAAGAAAGAAAGTGATACAAAGAAAGCTATTGCTGATGCAGCTTATGAAATTCAGAAACAGCAGCAGTTAAAGGAAGTAAATACCAGAACTGTTGAGGCTCAGATTATTAGAACTCAAAAGGAGCAGGAGCTTGCTGCAGAACAAGTTAAAGTTATGCAGAATAAATTAGAAGCAGAGGTTAACAAGAAAGCAGATGCTGATAAGTATGCAATTTCTAAGAAGGCAGAAGCTGATTTGGAATTGGCAAAAAGAAAGGCAGAGGCAGAAAGATATTCTTATGAGCAGAAGGCTATAGGTATTAAGGCAGAAGCAGAGGCAGAAGCTTATAAAATAGCACAGACAGGTGAAGCTTCAGCTAAAGCAATTGAGCTTAAGGGTCTTGCTGAGGCTCAAGCAATGGAAAAGAAGGCTGAAGCATTCAAGAAGTATGGTAGTGCAGCTGTCATTGAAATGATTACCAAGATTCTTCCTAATGTTGCCGAGAGTGTTGCTAAGCCAATTAGTGCTATTGATAACATGAATATATATGGCGGAGATGCTTCTACAGTATCTGGAAATGTTCCTGCTGTTATCAAACAAACATTTGATGTAGTTAAATCTGCAACAGGAGTTGATATGTCTGATATAATGAAAGCTGAAACATACGATGCTAAGGTAAATAAGAATTATGATATTAAAGGAGAAATTCCTGTAAATACAAATAAATAAAAAAAATAATTAAATAAGGCTGTATTATCATTAATTTGATAGTACAGCCTTATTTTTTTATTTTTTTCTATAAGAGTCTAAAAATTTTTAGATGATAAATTATTCAACTTTACTATAAAAATCGATTGTAGATAATTTTAGATATGTTAAAATTAAAATTTTAAAGGAAAGAATATATTAAAATAATAAAATATTTTGATAAAAATATGGGAATAATAAATTAGGTAAAATAATTTTTTAAACTTAAATTTTTATGATTTATTTATTTGATTTTTAGACTTGTTATAAAATTGGAATCACTTCTAATATTTATAAAAGATTTTCTTCATTTAAAAACGCAAGAGAAAATGTTTAGTTAGTTAATTTAATAGTTAATCCTAAAACTACATTGGATTAGGAAAAAGAAGATAAAATTATTGAAAAAGAATTACATACTTTATGTAAAAATTTTAAAATAAGTAGAGAATTATTTTAGAAAAATCCGGAAGTATTAAGAATATTTTCAAAATATAAAATAGATATAGGAGATTTAAAAGATTGGGTAAAAGAGTTTAATCCTGATAATGTAAATGATAAGAAAAATATTATTAGAAAAAAAGTATATTAGTATGATTTAAAAGGAAATTTTATAAAAGAATGGAATAATGCTAATTAGGCATCAATTGATGGATTTAATCCATCAAAGATATATAGAGTTTTGAATGGAGAACGTACAAAATATAAAAATTATATTTGGAGTTATGCTCTATTAGAAGGAGATACTTTAAAAAATGTTTTAGAAAAAGCAAATAAATATAATACTTATAATGTAAAACAATACGACTTAACTGGAAATTTCTTAAAAAATTATAAATCTATTTCAGAAGCTAGTAGTATTACGGGAATTTCTCAATCTAGTATTTCATTATGTTGTAAAGGAAAATATAAAACAGCTGGAAAATATATATGGAAAAAGGAAGAATGAATATCATTCTTCCTTTATTTTTTTTTTGAGTTCAGTTCTCCGTTATTTTTTTTTATTCTTTAGATTTTCCATTATCTCCTATGTCTCTGCCGAGAGTTTCATTTTTTATAAAGTTCATAATAGGTTTAGCATTTCTTGTAAATGCTATTTGTTTTGTTAATGTATCATAAAAATCCTAATCTCCAAATAACCAATTTCCACAATTAGTTAAAAATCTAGTTCCAGATTGTAAAGAAAAAGGAGTCCATTGAATACCTCTACCAAATACTGATTTTGTAAAATTAAAATCATCAGTAGATGTTTGTAACATCCCCGCAGATAAAGTGGCTAAATATCCCATTGTCGCTTCTCCTATGGTTTCAGAACCCGTTTCTTTAGCATAACTATTTGCGGCATTTACTAGACTGGGAGATATTATCATACCAATCAATATCATTCCAAGTAAGTCTGCTAATAATTGTCTAAGATTTGCTCTATACATTTTTCTAAGATAGGGGTCATCATCATTCCAATATGGGTCCCAAAAACGTATTCCCTCATAATCTCTTTCTCCAGTAATTATATTAGCTATCATATGACTAAGAGTTATTACTATTCCCTCTTGAGGACGACCTTTCCACACTTTATAAGGGATTCCAGTGTCTTCAACATCTTTTCTTATTATATCCATTTCTCCTGTTTCTTTATTGTATTTCTAACAATATTCTATCGGATGTTCTGGATCTTCTGGATTTTCTTCAACATAATCAACAAATTCCCCTTCCTAAGTATAACCTCTTCCAGAGAAATATTGATTCTTTTTGGAAGACCAGAACGTATTCATTTGAAATATAATAGCTCCTAAGGTAAAACTTTGTATTAATGATTTCTTTTCAGAAGCATAATAACCATAAGTTTTATCTCCTAATGCTTTCATTGATTCAGACTATTTTACTGTATAAGCTTTTGGAAGGGGTTTAGGATTTTTCATATCTTTAACAAATTTAGTTCCATCAGGATTTAAAGTTCCATCTTTAACCATTTCGTCTGCCATAGCACTATATAAAGATTGCTATTGTCTGAATTTATTTTGTTCTGAAGTAGGAACTTTAGATATATCTCCTTTATATTTAGCAAATATATCAAAACGTTTATCCTTAGTCCAATCATATACTAACTGACCATCAACTATTGAATGAGCTTCAAAACAACCGTCTCCTCTCATCTGTGCACCAAAAATAGTCATACGATTATAATAGTCAGGCCTTGACGCAAATCTAAACATAGCTTTTTGAAGCCTATCTGTTCCATAAGTATCTTTAGCGTATCTACTTGGAAGCTAGTTTATATCCATATCATTAATTCCATATAATTGATTCAAGGCTTCTCCTATAGATAATTCTCCATTAAATTTTGCAACATCTTGTATTATCCAAAAAAATGAATCCTTAAAATTTTTAAATGACATATTTACATCACCCTCTCGATGAGCATTTTGTACAATTAATCTTATATCTTTCCACAATCCATCTATTATTTGATAGAGCTGTTTGGGATTAAACGCTAATGCTAATATTGAAGTTCCTTTCATTAAATCAGAAACAAATGAATTATCTAACGACTAAATATCCTATAATTTTTTATTTTGAATTTTAGCTTTTATAAAATTCTAGATATAATTTAGGTCATTTTCAAAATTATCATTTAATATAATTCCTTGATTAGCCAAATGAATTGAAAGGGCTTTCATAAATGGCAATATTTTATTAACTTCTTGTTTCTAAATATAAGCATATTCATGTTTTAATGCCAACATTTCTAAATTAGTTTCAAAATTTTCTATGCCTCCTCCTAAAGTTATCCTTTCTTTTCTATTTTCGGGATTAATATCTATGGAATTAGTCATTTCCCATATAGTTTCCTCCCTATTAGGCTCATTTATAGATTCTTTTGATGTAAAATCTAATAACTTTTCCTTTAAAGAATCTTTCGCATTTTTAATATTAAATCCCATTAAGAACTTTCTAGTTCTAGACATAAAATCACCTAATGATTTAGTTACAGGTTTACTAGTACTTTTAATTAATGGAACTAAAAGATAATCAGAGTCATTTTCAATTGCGGATCTCAAGGTATCTTCATTAATAATTGTAGAATTTCTTCTATGAGCAATATCCAACAATATAGCTTTTAAAACTTTCCTTTCCATATCATCTAATCCGTTATTTGGAACAAAGGGGTTTTTAAAAACTAAATCATCAGTTATATCTTTATTATAAAAATTCTCATATAAATCTTTCTAACTAGCAAATTGTCCCTTATACTATTTATATTCATCTAATATTTTTTCTAAATTATTTTTATATTTGAATAACTAATCACGAATATTCTAATAAGCAACATCTACAAGATGTGAAGCTTGATTTAAGGTTTCACTTCGAAGAGTTCCAGGGTTGTCAGTAAGATTTCCATTAAATCCATCCCATAAAAAAGCTTTTATTAAACTGTTTCCTTCAAAAATGTTAGCGTGGTCTTTAGTTTGTTGTTGATAAGTTAACCCTCCTATTTCTCCTATAGCTAACATTACTTCTGCATATAACCTTTTTTCTGGAGAATTATAATCATCATATATGGAAGTCATCACTCCATCTCTGGCTAAATATTCAAATCCTGGAACGTTTTCTATTTGCTGTTTTAATTTAATTAATTCAGAAAGTATTTGTTCTTTATTACCTTGAAATTTGTGTAAATTATTAGAAGCTTCCTCAAATTTGTTCCATCTTGTTCCTCGATTATTATTAATTATTCTAGTTAAAGTATCCTAAGCTAATTGTACAAATGAAGCTACTTTTATATTTTTATTATTAAAATAATTAACTTCTGGCGAATCTTCTTTATTAGAATAATTCATTAATTTCTAAAAATTATACAATAAAGATTTATTATTAGCTCCTCCTCCTTCATTATAATGAGATATTACTTGAATTTCTCCTAAAAACGCATTATCGTTATTAAATATACTAGGCATACAATTTAAAGCATACATTGTTTCCATAAGTTCTACATTTCCTCTAGTACTTTGCATTACTAACGAATTAGGCTAACTCTTTGCAACATGGTCAGACACAAAGTTTCCAAATAATGTTGTTCTATTATTGCCAAAACCTATTTCAGCATCTAAATCGTATGTAGAAGATAATTTAATAACATCGATTCTATCAGTTGTTAAATTTCTAACAAGAATTATTCCTAAAGAATCAAGAGCTTCTGGAGTTTCTTCTACTGTCCAATCTTCATTAGCATATTTTTGAAGAATTTGCTGTGCCCAGTCAGGAGTTTTCTAAGATTGTTTATCTTTAGAATATAGTGTAATATTAAACAAAGCTCCTCTGCCTAAATTTTCTTTTTGAGCTTTTTTTAATTCTCTCTTTATAGATTTAGTACTTTCTAAATTTCTCTATCTATTATTTTCCCACTCTTGTTTGATAGCATTTATTACTTCTTGTTCTGTATCTTTAACATATTTCAAATCAGCATTTTTATATCGTCTAAATCCCCATTTTCCAGTTTTTTCATCCTATACTACACATTTTCTTCTTTTGCAAAAATCTAATACATTCTCGTCGGTTACTTCCGAAATTTTAGAATATTCAGGAAATACTTTTCTTATCCAATTTCTCGTTTTTTCAAGAATATGTTCATCAGAAACATCTTCAACGTGTTCATATTTGAATGAATTATTTAAGTTATCTTCAACTATTTGATACTTATGAGCATTTACAGTAGGAGAAGATACTTCTAATTCTTCAAAGGTAGCGCCATCACGTAATTTTACTCCATCTAAAGTTACTAAATTATTAGATTTATCTATATCAAAATTAGTAAACTAAATCGGAACTACCCATAAATGAATCTGATCTTTATTTATTCCTAATTGTTGTAGAATTCTTCTATATACTGCTAATTGATAATTAAAAGTTAATTTTTTTGCTTCGTTATAATTTCGATATTCTTTAGGAGAACATTTATAATCGATTATATGTACTTCACCATCAGGTTTAATTACTACCATATCCATACGTCCTATTACTTTAAATAATTGATTATTTAGAGTAGCCATACCTTTTATAGTAATTTCGGGAAGCACCATTAATCCTTCATTTTTAGGATCAAATTGTTGTTTCAAATCCTCATTAAATTTAAGAGCATTATCTATAACACTCTCTAAAAAACTATTATTTTTATTTAAATCGGTTCCAAATTCATTTAATAATTTACGATAGGCATTAGGTTCTGGTTTTTTAGATAATATTCTTTTAATTTCCTCTTTAAACTATTGTTTTGGCAAATTTTTAATATTAGTTCCATTTTCAGTAGTATAATTTGAATATAAAATATCAAATATATCGTGAACAACGGTTCCTATTAATCCTTGCTATTTCCACATAGATTCTATCCTATTTCTTATCTGATTAAATTCTTCCTCTGTTGTTATAGGATGTGTTATATAATTTCCTTCAGAGTCTCTTTCGTCAAATATATATGGAATAAAATCTTTAATTTTATCACTATTCCAATTTCCGTCTCGTAATTCTCCTCTTATATTATTCCAATAATTATCTTTGTTAAAAATAGGAAATACGTTTTTATTATCTAAACTTTTTAATTCCTACATTATAGAAGTAACACCTCTTCCTTCAGCGGAATCTACTATTCCATCTAAATCTAAATCTTCCATATCAGAAATTTCTAGCTTTATTTTTCCTGATTTGATAGCTTTTTCTAGCTATTCCTTCTAAGAAAATAATTTTTGTCTATATGTTTGCTATACAGGAGTCCAAGATTTACTAAATACTTCATCTCCAAACTATTTATATAAATTTTTCATTTCAGAAAGATAATCGTCTAACTATATTTCTGAATTAAAAACTCTCTATCCTAATATATATTTACAATTAGCCATCACATCTTTCCTCCAATAAATTCTTTTTCATTAAATTTTCTTTTACATTAGCAAGTGTCCTATGTAAAGTTGAATCATCTAAGGAACCTGTTTGTTTATTAATTATATTTTCTGATTGTAAATTTTTATATAAATTTTCCAAAGTTTCTCCAAACGCTGAAGTTTGTAAAGATTTAACACTATAATTTCCATCTATTAATGTATCTATATTCCTGTATATTTCATACATTAATTCACTCGTATTTTCAAAATTATCAAATATACTAGGAGATTTAGTTAAATAATTAGCAAACTCTTGAACAAATATTTCTTCGTTAATATCACCTCTTGTTCTATTAGGAAATCTTTCTGAAAATTCCTAATATCTAGGGAGCTATTCTACTTGATTAACTAATGAAAAATATAATTCTGGATTAGAATATCTTATTCCTCCTAGAAATATATGCATTAATTCGTGTACTTTAGTATCCATTGTAGAATTTTCAATATTTATATAAATATTTCCATTTTTCACAAATCCCTTAACCTAAGACCCATTAGGAATTCCTAATTCCTATATTTCATCACTAGAAACAGGAATTATATTTATCCCATACAGTTTCTACATTTTATCTAATTGTTTAGATAAAATGGTAGCTCCATCCTATTTGAATTCTTCTATATTTAAAGGCTCTTTAATTGATGTATATACAGATGGCCTATGTCTTACTTCAATAGAAGTAAAACTCTAAAATGGAGTTAAAGTAATTTCTAAATCTTTATATATAGAATTTAACTTAATATTTGCTTCTTCTACAGAATTTGTTCCTGTATATTCTAGTAGTCTATTAGTATTAATAGTCCTTATATTAGATAATTTCTTAATTCCTAAAACTTTCTCTAAATAAGGTTCCGAGTTAACTCTAGGTAATTCATCTAACTTAGGCATTCTATTAAATTTTGTCTAGAATGTAGATATATAACTATCTAAAGAATACTCGGAAATACCAGACATATTTTTCAATGTCTGGTATTCAAACGAGTTTTTATTTATTTCACATGCTATCATCCTTTACACGGGTTTTCTAAATTTCCTTTCGTAGTATCTATATCAATTACAGTTTCTCTAGAAGAGCCTTCAACTATAACTTTAGTTACTATTAAATCATCTATGTTATTTTGTCCAGTAATTTCTTGTAATCTCTTTCTGATATTATCTGGAATATTAGGTTTTCCATCATCTAATGTAATTGAATCATTTCCGAATCTTATTTCTTTAGGTGTAATTATTCCCTGTCCTTCTAATAACGTTTGTTGTTCTTGAACTATAAAATTTTCAATATAAGGGCTATTTAAATTTCCAGAATCTGTAATTCTTTCGAATTTACGAACTCCAGGCTCCCATTCAAGTTCTGCTAATTTAGAACTCAAGGTAATTTGCTAATATTGAGGATTTTCAGGATTTTCTTCCTAATTAATATCACCATCAGGACCTATTCCTTCAATATCTATTTCTGGATTATCAATATTAGGATCGTCCATTGCGCCAAAATCATCGTTTTTATTATTTTTAGGCTTAGGATTTCTCTTTATAAGATAAAATTGCTAGTCTTCTGGATCTTTTACCCACCCATATTCTTCATCAAATTCATCTAAAGCATAAATGGAAATAACAGGAGCTATAAATCTCTTAATTTCATCTATCTAACTTTCATCTAAAGTTAAAATAATATTGCCTCCCTAATCCAAGTCTGATACAAATTGAACATAATCGGAAATAACTTTAGTTTTCCCTAATGCTACTAATTTATTAAAAATCGGAGTTAATGATAACTGACCTGGCTATCTATCATAAGCTATTAAATCATAATAAAAGAAAGCTTCTACTAACGGCAAATCTCCTATAGTTTTAGATTGCAAATTATTAAATCCCTCAGTTATTTCAGCAAATTTTGTAACTTCGGTAGGGTTATTTGTCATACTATCTATGTTAGTAGTATAATTTATAATTGTATTATGATTATCAGATTTATGATAAGCCGCCTCTGAAAGTTCATTTAAAAATCTATTAGATTTATACTTAGATTTCTACTGAGGAATAATTACAAAATCCATCCATTCTTTGAACGCTTCATTTCCTTCTTTTGTACCTAATTTAATTGGAACTTTTACAGAAGTATCAACTTTACCATCAGTTATTTTAGGAATAGTTAATTCTATATTTTGTTCTAATAAGAACATATTATTCATTTGTCTAGAAATATACCTAGAAGCAACTTTCAATCTTGACTAAATATCTTTGGATGCTTTTATTTTTAAATCTCCTATGATTATTTTACTTAAGATTCTGTCTTGTTCTCTATATTGTACTGACTGATAAGCTAATGACTGATATAAAGCATCACAAGCTTTTAAATATCCAAAATAATGAGGCACTTTGACTAGTACATCTAAAGCATTCACTTTAAATTTAATAGAATCGTATGCTCTTATTGCAGCATTTCTATATTCTTCATCCCATACAAATTCAGATATAGAAATATTTAATCCCTCAATCCCTTTACGCTCGTTAAAGTCTTTGAAATCCTATATTTCATTGATTTTACTTGCATTCTCAACTTTTCCTAAGGTAATTCTATCATTTATCATATTTTCAAATTTTTTAATAAATGAAAGTTGATTTTCTTTAGAATTAGGAAGTTGTTGATTGAGGCTGAGATTTGGACGTATTAAGGACATTTCCGAAGCAAATTCATTTAACTATTCTAATATTTTTACAGTGCTATATTTATTTCCTTCAGCATCTGTGTATCCTTCATCCATTTGAACCTATTCAATAGTATCTAACCAGTTTTCAATATCCTAAATAGTCTTTTTGAAGTTAGAAGAATTCTGTATATATTCTTTATTATCCTAAAATAATTTTTTCAAAGAATCAGACTGTTCTCCATCTTTAATAGAATTATAATTTTCAAGGTATTTTTCATATAAATCATACTAATCTCCTTCATTTCTACTTTGAGGAATAGTTTGAGTTATTTTATATTCATTTTTAATATCTTGTAATTCAGTAAGTTTTGTATTCAATTCTTCTAAAGACGCTGTTAATGCAGTAACATCTTCATCAAGTTTTTTATGTTTTCTTCCTAAGGTATCTTTTTCAATTATTTGCTATTTCTTAGCTTCTAAAGCTTTACTAATTCCAGAAATTCTTCGTCTTGTTACCTAGATATCTCTAGATAATCTAGATTCAATAGTAGGGATATTATATTCTATTTTTTCTCCTTCTTTACCATAAGCAAGACTTTTGGCTAATGCAATAATTCTTCTTGCTGTTAATAACTAAGACTAATCCCAGTAATTTCTAATAAGTTGTTTATTTAGATTAAAAATAGTAACTTCTCCGGGATTATGTAGTTGAATAGCTTTTCCTAATATTTCTAATGTAGTCATATTAGGACTGAGTCTAGGACCTTCTTTAATATAATTTATAACTCTTCCTATATCTCTGGAACTATTATAACCCAGAAATATATCCCCCTATTGAACATCGGCAATAGCCATTCCTGTAGGAGACATTATTATTTTAGATAAAAAACTTATAGGCAATCCTAACACAAATCCGGAATTATAAAGTCCAATCATTTCTGGATTAGCATTTATTTTAGCAAGAGTAGGATCCTTAGCGTTGTCAGTACTAAGACTTAAGAATGCTGATAACCATATAGCTTGGTCATTATCATTATCGATTTCTTGTAATGCGTCATATACTTCTTTAGATTTAATATTTGCTATATTTTTACAATAAGCATTACATATTAATCCTATATTATAGCCTCCTATATTTATAGGTTTGATTAATGATTTTTGTTCTTCGTCTGAACCATAATTAAGAATAACATCCTAATATTGATTGATAGCTTCCATAACTTTCAATGAAGATGCTTCTATACCTGTATTTTGTTTTCCAGATAAGGTTAATCTTAATAATCTAAATATTGACATTATATTTCCTTTATCAAAATGTTTAGATTGTTCAGCTAACGGAGACTTATTTGCAATTTCTTCTTTCACATAATCAGTCTGCTAATCCACAGAAGTCATAGCTTGTACTAAATTTACTGGATCACTAGAAATCTAAAACATGTTACTACTAATGTAATTAACTACAGCGTCTTTAGTATCAAAAGAATTAACAAAATATAAATTATGTTCATTAACAGTTTTATAAATTGCTGTCATTAAATCATTAGACATTACTTTTGGAATCTATCCAAAGGAATTTAAAGCATTAATTAAAATAGATAATTGTTTTATATTATTAATCTATTTCTATTTTAACTAATCTTGTGTTAAATTTTCGTAAGATATAGTATCATATTGAAGTGGTTCATTGCCAATATTGTCAATTATATGCCTTACTCTTCCAGTAAGTTTATTAAATTCTAATTGCCCTTTTTCGTTATAATCAAATATAGGAGCAAAACAATTTATAAACTATTCAAAATCCTTTTCATATAAATATTTAGAAGAATCCTTTACTCGATTTTCATTAAATCCTAAATGACTTATATTAAATTGAGCGTCAAATATTTCTCCTTCTGAGATTTTATCTGTAATAGCTCTTTCAATTAAATATACCTCCATTGGAGTCATCTAATTTCTCATAATATCTTGAGTTAAATTAGATACCCATATACCAGATTGATTCTTTGCTAAATATATTTCCTATTCAAAATTTGGCAAAGTAAAAGTTATCCTTGTATCATCATGCCAAACTAAATGAACAGGTTTATCCATTTTATCATATACACGACTATTAAGACTTTCTCTTATTTCTAATTGTTTTCCAGTTGGAAATGGTAATGTTTCAGAAGCTCTTAAATGTTCTATAGACTATAAACTCATAAAGGGACTCCATACAACATACCTTCCATTTCGTATAATACTTCCAAGTAAACTAGCTTTATCTACATCAAAGTCTGAACCTTGCAAATATAATTGATAACGACTTACATAAGCGCTATTAACATCTGATTCATCAAATGCTACCAATTTCATAGGCATGAACGATTGATGTGATTGTGCAGGAGTTCTAGAAACAATATAATCTAAAGATTTAATAAACGATGTATGTGTTTCAATAGCAGAGTTAATTATCTGAGCAAACATTCCAGTATAATTTCCTTTAATTTCTCCAGCTAAAATTTCAGTATTTAATTGGGTTAAATACTAATCTCTTAAATTAAATCCTTCAGATATTTGTTGTTTTAACTATTTGTTAAATTCTTCACCAGAAGTAATCTATACTAATCTAGTACTCAAATCCTATTTTTTCTATTCATCTTTTTCATTATTTATTCTATCTTCTAAACGTGAAACTTGATTAAATTGTTCAATTTCTGATAAATAATTAGAAGATAATTGTTTAACCGAATTTTTCTTAGAAGTACTTAATTGCTTAAATATATCATAAATAAATGGTAGATTTAATATATTTTTTCCAAAATCAACATAATTAAATTGTAATTTATTTACAAAGAAATTTAATTTATCAGTATAAATAACTTCATTTCCATTTTCATCGACAAGTATTTCTGCATCATAAACTATCTTTCCAGAAGAATCTTTATGATAAGGTAATTCATAAATTCTATCACCATCTCCATTTAATCTGTAAACTTTACTGCCATCCCAATCAAGATTTGCATAAAAATCCTATTCTGTGATTACACTTAACCCTTCTGGAATTTTAGTTGTATCAGACTTATATAATATTGGATAAGACTTTCCTGAAACTGTTTTTAGAATAATGTCATATTTATCAGAAGAAATTGGATTTCTATCTACCCAATGCCCGTTTTCTAATCTGTATTGATTGTCAATCATTCTTTTTAAGAAGAATAACTTATTCTAAGATATTTCCTAAACATTGTCTCCAGTCTATAATCCAAAAGTAGTTTTATAATTTTTTGGAGCAATTAATTCATAGGGGGAAACTTTTAAAGTAGATTTATCGATAAATACTTTTTGTCCATCTATAAATACACTATTATTATTTCCAGAACCTATAGAATTTAATTCTATTTGTTTTCTTCTATTAATTAATTTTTTAAAAGATTCTGTAAAAGATTTAATATCAGTTCTATCTAAGTATTCTGGATTAATATGAAATTCTCTAACTATTTCTTCATCTGTATATGTACTATATATATTTAATACTTCTTCTGGATTGTTTTCTAACATATGTATATGTTTAATTGAATCTAAATCCCATAACATATACATTCCCTTATTAGTATTAAATGTACAATTATATGGTGCTAAATCTCTTCCAGTTATAACATCTTCAACTAATGTATAAGTAGTCCCTTTTAACAAATCTCTTAATTGATAATATGTTGATAAATCATCAACCTTTATAGATTTTCCTGCAAGTACAGTAGATAATAAAGGATTGTCAGAATTAAAATGATTATTTGTTATTCTTACAAAATAAGAAGCTCCTATAGTTATTTCATGAAGTCCTTTAAGAGGTTTTTGTTCTCTTTGTAGTTCTTGTAATTCTTGTAATTCAGCAATTTCTTCATTATTTGGAATAAGGTCATTTTCTACATATCTTTGAGTATGAGCTATACTTCTCAATTTTCCTCCATGTATTTTATATATTCCATCAGAGGGCACAAGTACATTCATACTTCCTGGGAACTGAATTCTTACTCCCGCTTTTGTCATTAATGAAGAGAAATTACTTATTAATTTGTTAAGAATTGCGGGGTCACTTATAGGAAGTCTATGTCTAATTATATCATAATCATGTCCAGTTCTATCTTGCTTATTAAGTTGGACTACAATAGAAGATAATAAATCCCCATCGGTTTCAGAGGTTCCTATTATAGATTTCAATAACAAAGATGAAACTGCTTCTTTAAACTAACTATCGTCCCCGGTAGTTCTTTTCAATTCAATTCCTTTAAACAATTCTTCTAATGAAGTATCTGTTAAAGTAGCAAGTGCTTTGTAAACTTTATCAGCAGCGTCAGAACTAAATCCTCTTAAACCTAAAGCATTAACAACCTGAGTCATAAGAGTAATATGAGAATTGTCTGCTAAGTGTTCAGGATTTAACTACATTCCAATATCTGCTGTAGCTATACGTTGAGTTGTCACTCTATAATTAATATCTTTTAACATATCTGTAGAATTTACATTAGAAGCTCCTTGTTTAATAGCTCCTTCTGTAACAACCCAATCAATTTTAGCTTCTTTTAATGGCAAATATACATCTTCATTAGATGGCCTAGTTACATCTCTATTTATTCTAGTTCCACAAGAATGAGCTGCTATAGTAAGATTCTCTAAAGAAGTATTATCGTCTTTATAAGATATATCGTTCATTTCATTTATAGAAGCAGAATAAGCTCCTCCAAATAAATCCCATAATTCATAATTATTAGAAATGGGTCTGGTAGTTCTTATTGTATCAAATGCTTCATCAACATTTCCAATAATCTTAGGCTTAGTTATTGCAGCAATTGTATTAAGATAAGGAGTTAAATCTCTTCCTGCTTTAATTAAGGCTCCTATAGTTATTCCTCCGACATCAACTTTTAATAAATTATTTGCTTGTTCCTAATTACCTAATTCTAATTCTTTAAATGAAGTTACTCCATCTTCTTCAATCTAGAAGTCAGTTCTTAAATAATATTTTTCTTCAGAAGGTTTAAATACGATTACTGGATGATAATTAATATTATTTCCATCATAATCTCTTAAAAAGTTTCCGTCAAAATTTCTCCAAGGAATACTGTTCATATGTTTATGAAGAATGATGTTAGCTTCTGACGTTCTTATACGACTATTCGTAAGTACAAATACAGCGGTTTTGATAATAGTTCCGGTCCCAGTTTTAGGATTTAAATCATCTCCAAGAGGTTTTGAATTTTCTATTCCAGCTTTTTGTGACCCAAGAGAATACAATTCTTCTTTTCTAGTTACATAATTTCCTATAGTAGAACCATCCATTACAGTAGCTCCTTTTGGATTTTGAATACCATTAATAGTAGAAATTCCGGCCTTTACATCACGCATTACAGCAATTGTCATATTTTTGTCCATTCCGTTAATGTCACTTCTAGTGTATTGATTTTTAGCACCCGATTCTGATACATTACGTTTAGCTTGCTATCCTGTTTCTAAAGCTCCCATTAAAGTTAGATCTTTAGTATAAGGAACTTTATGATTGATATGAGAACCTACTGTACTATTTAATCCTTCCTCAGAATATAAATAATGTAAAGTATTATACCTAGATATTTCTGGATTTATTTGTAATGAAAAATTACCACTTTTCTTTTCTAAAGTAGTATCAAAATCTGTTAAGTTATATTCTTGTTTTAATTTTTCTATTTCATCAATAGAAGTTATATTGTCTATCCCTTCAGTTTTATAAGAAGCATTTCTACTTCTCCAAATTCTTTCGTCAGGTTCAGTTTCGTAATTTAAAACTGCTTGTTCTAATTCTATTTCTGTTTCTTCAGGCCTATTTTCTTTTCTCCATTGTCTATATTGTTCAGTGAGAGCTTTTTTATCTAGACCTTCAGAAGTTTTTAATAATTTTTTCTTAATTTCATCTTTAATCTTTCTTTTTAAAGATTGCAGATGAGAATACTCTTGTATAGCACTATAATTTTCATTTAAAGCCTATAAAAAATACTCAAAATCAAAATTACCATTAATATTGAGTTTATCTAAATTAAACCCTCCAAACTCTTGAGCGTATTTAAAGAAATCTTTATAAACTTTCCAATCAGTTAAACTTTTTTTAGTAATTAAATTTCTAGATTCTTTTCCGTTAACAATTTTTCCTATTATAATATTACTTTTGGTAGACCACCCATTTTCATTAGCTTTCCTCATTCTTTTTACAGCGGAAGAATCTATAATTTTCTAACTTTGAGAATCAATAAAGCTAATTCCGTGTTTTAAATCCTACAATAAATTAGTAACTAATTCATGTTCTTTTCTTGTAAAAAACTATTCAGAGTTTTCAGTAATTAATCCTAATTTATTTACAGGAACGTCGTGTTTAGCAAGTTCTGCTATTAAAGAAGGTTTAGTGTGAAGGTTTCCGTCTTTATCCCAAGAAAAATAAAGTAATTCATTTATTTCTATATCCTCTCCAGCTTGCTGTGCTGCATATATAGCTTCATGAATATCATTTTCTAATTCTTTTTTAGAATATTCTCTAGTTTCAATGTAGTCAGTATTTATATCATAAATAATTCCTTTAGGAGAATAATTACTAAGAATTTGAAGATTTCTATCAATCTCCTATTTCATCATTCTATAATACTAACCGAGTTCTCTAATAGCTATCTTTTTCAAATCATCAGAGGTACAATCTTTTAATTTTTTAATTATTTGTTTTCCACCTTCATCATTTCCTACTAATATTTGAGTGTCTACATATAATTCCATCTTAGGAATGTTAGGTTTATCAGATAATACCCCTAAATGTACAGCAAGACTGTCTCCATAAAAATCATATATAAAATTATTCAAGAAAAACTCCTCTACATTCATAGAAGTAGAAGACTTCACATCTCCAGTTTTATCGACATAATCTCTTAAAAATGTCATTCTTTTAATAACATCTTTTATAGAAAAATGTTTTATAGCACTTTCTGGATCTTGTGATTTTTCTTCCATAAATTGAGAAAGTTGAGTGGTTAAGGTTCTTAAGATTACTGAATTAATCTATTCTCCAGCTCCTCCTTTGACTACAATATCTCCAATAATTCCTTCATTAATATCATTAGCTAATGACAACTGTGTAATTAACGGAAACATTCTTCCAGAAAAAGCATCGATTTGATTATAAGTCACGCCTTTTACTAAATTTGGACGTTTAATAGTAGCATCATAAAATTCTTTTAACTTATTCTTAAAGTCGCTTGTAGATTCGCCTTTTAGGTATTTAGATATTTCATTTGCATAAATTAAATTTGCTGAAATATCAACTAAATTTTCTAACGCTTTCTGTTGTCCATTTCCTATTTTATTAAGATAAATATCTAATAAATTACCTTGATTAAATTTTATTTTAATAACATCAGTAAAAAATCCTTTTAAATCCTATAATACTTGACTTAAATTACCAGATACCTATATTCCGTCTTTAGTTATAGTAGCTTTCTTTCCTTTTATTATTTTAATTACATATTTATCCTTTTTCATAGGAACTTTATATGTAATTGTAGTACTAGGTTCTTCGCCTTCAAAATCATTTTCTACAGTAACATTATAAATTCCTTTATTTAATAATGGAGAATAAGCTCCGTTAATTTTAGACTGTAATTGATTTAAACGTTGATTAGCCCTTCCTAAAGAATAGTTTTTCTTTTCTATAGTTCCCATATCATTAACTATTCCGTATAATTCCTTTTTATCGTGAGTTAATAATACTTGACTAATCATCTAATATAAATCGAAATCTCTATTTTGAGAAACTTGATTATATAGAGAATTATTATTTAAAGGATCAAACATATTTTTCCAAATTGAATGTAATATATTTACTTCATTATCATTCAATCTAACTATTCCATCTTTAAAAGAAGTTTCGGCTTTACTTTTCTTAGCTCTATTGTGTTGTTCCGTTAATAAATACATCACTATAGGTAATAAATACTAAGGAGCTTGATTAATATTTCTTACTATCTAAGGAATAGTTCTGCCTTCAATATATCTCTCAAAAATATCATCTATTACTTCTTTTCCAGTTTCTATGTTTACTCCAAAAGCAATTCTAAAAGTATCTTTTAAATCATCAATTATAGGCTTATTTGATTTATTATTTATAATAGGAGTAAAATCTTTATTTTTAACGTCAGCTATTCGCATTACTTTTGTTAGGACACTTACTACTTTATTAGTTTCACAATATTCATCAGATTGTCTAGTCCACACGTCTCCTTGTTTGCGATATAACGGCCAATTACCTATTTCTCGCTATACAAAATCATCAACCATTTTTGCTATAGAATATACAGCATCCTCATCTTGCCAAGTCATATTCTATCTTCCTTTACCTAACTAAATTCCATATTTATCAATGGTAGACATTAATTTTCCCTTATTTCTAATCTATATAGAATTTACATTAGATGCTAAAAAGTTATCAAAATTTAGTGGCTATATAAGTAAAAATCTAGCAAATGCTCTAGCTTTATCATAAGAGGAATTTTTAGAATCTGTATAAGCCATTTTCTCTGAATCAGAATAATCCTAAAAATAATCTGAAATAGATTTAATTATATAATTTATTCTTTCATTAGGATTAGTTCCATCAAACGGCATATTATCTCTTATAATTTTGGCATAATCGTTTTTACCTTGTTTATCAAAAAATTCAGCTAACTAGTTTAAATTATAATTAAAATATTCTTGAATAGTTCTATTCAATACTATCTCAGCAGACTCATTAGGATTAGCTGTTTTAATCATTCCTAATATTCTACTTTGTATTTCTCTATTAGTATCTTGTACAAATTTATTCTAAGCTAAAGACGCTACACCCCAAGATTCACTGAGCCATATTCTAGCACGTTTTCCATTCTAAACTATAGCATCTGGATTATCTATTGCTAATTCTTTTGTCTAAGTAGTAACTGCTTCAGGAGAATTAATATTTTTATCTGACCCTAAAAAGTCTCTCACAAATTTTTCATCCTAGAATTTTTTAATAAGTTGTAATTTAGAGGGAGCTAAACTTCTTAATTCTCTCGTACTTCTAGGAGCAGTTACTACCTAAATAATATCTTCAATATTTGCTCCATCTTTTAGTAAGGAAAGTAAGGTTTCTTTTACCTTACTTTCCGAACTTAAAGATTCATTATATTTTTTACTAATAATATCAATACTACACGTAAAACTCATATTAACATCCTGTATAATTATCGGCAGCTTCATTTATTGCTGTCATTAAAGTATCTAATAATTCTTCATTTATATTTTGATATTTAAATTCTTCTAAGAATGTATCTGCCAATTTTTCTTTTTTCTTATTCTGAATATAGTCCTGTATATCAGCTTTAAAGGTTTCTTTATCAATAGGAACATTTTCTCCTCCGATTTCAGCAAACATTTGTAAATCAGGGTCTGTAAATATTTCCTATAAAGATTCCTCTTCAACCATATTTAAAATATCATCAATACTTTGGGCAGAACCTTCTCCCTCTGATTTAGATTGAACCTATTGCCATATTTTAGCTAAAAGTACATCTTCTGGATCAGTTAAAGTAGATAAATCTTTCGAAGCATTTTCTTTAATTTCATTTATATCATCTTCATCAAATAAATCCCTTTTAAACCAAGATTCATCATTTATCTCAGATACGGTTCCATCACTTTCTAATTCGTAATATTTTCCAGAAGAATCGTGTACAACAGTATAACTATCTTCAATAAGATTGGTAGAGTATCCTGCTGGAATTTTAACTAAAGTATATTGTAGTTTATCAATTTTAGAATTGTATTCTCCAAGTATCATATAGCCTAAATCATTAATTACAGGTAATAATTCTTCTATATCCGTATCTTCTTTTATTATATCACCTCCGTTAAGATTCTCAAATTTTTTAATATTATTTAATATTAAAGTAGCTAATTCAGAACGATTTGTAAATTGGTCTAAGAGTTCCTTAGAAACTATATCTTCAACTTTAATAGGTTCTTCTGTATCATCTATATGCTTTCTATTATCGAGTCGATACCAATCTTGCTACATAGCTTTTTTAGTAGAATTATTTATTGTATCTAAAATGTTATCCATCACAGAAGAAACATTCATAACTAACATTGTAGAATCTATTTTTCCGTTAATTCTAAATTTGCCATACTAATTTTCATAATTATCTGCGTCAGCTTTGATAAAGGTATGGTCTCCTAATTCAAGAGCTTCTTCGGAACCTTCAGATTTTTTAATTTGAGTAAAAATACCTTCTTTAAATTTATCATCTAAAGACTCAATTACTTTATTTATATTATTATTAATATCATCAGTTATTTCGAGAGTTCCGTCAGAATTCCAATGTAGTTTAGCATCAATAAATCCATTTTTTTGTTTAAGAACAAAATTCAATAGAGTATTTGCAATAAAACTCTTTAAATTATGTTTTCCATCTCCATAAATATTATCTCTTAAATTATTAATGATTTTTTTAGTAGCTGTATCAGTACCATCATATTTAATTAATTTAAGATATGGAGTATCTTTAATGTCTTTTTCAAGTAACCTTACTTTTTCTTCACCACTTAAAGATTCAAAATCAGTAGAAATTTGTTGGATTACGGATTTAAATATATCCCATTTAACTAATGTTAATGTTTTATTAGTAGGATTAGAATTAATTAATCCTTTTAAATATTGGTCATATACAGAATTATTTTTAGTTATAAATTCAGCAATTCTAAATTCAGACAACTAATTACCAATATTAGAGTCAATATCTGGATCTCCGTCGTTTTTATTATGTCCTTTATATTTTAAAGCAAAATTCTTAAAATAATCAAGAATACTTATTTTAGGAGAACTTACATATATTACAGATATTTTCCCATCAGGATTATCTTTCAGTTCATTATCTACAAATAACTAAAATAAATCCTAATCTGACATATTTCTATAAAAATCTGAACAAAGAACAAAACCGTGACCTTTTTTTACTATAACTTTTCCATTAACTACTACATCATTTTTAGAATAATATATATCTTTTGTTAAATGATGTGCAGTCTAATCTATATCTTCTAGATTAGTATATTCTCCTCCGTAAATCCATTCTGGAGTATAAAAATACTAAGCTCCTTTCTAATCATTAACAGTAATAGTTGGGCCAGTTGTAGAATCAGCTAATTCTTGTAAAGTCTTGTCTAAATATACTACTACATCTCCATTTTTACTTTTATAAGTATAAATCTAAAGATGTTTTATTAATTTTTCAGCATTTGGAAGTTTTCTTAATTCTGAATTAGTTAATAATAAATTTAAAAATTTCTCAGGAGCATTTGGGTCATCTTTAATTTTATTATACTCTTTCTTTAAATCCTCGAACCCTTCTGTATTTAGCATTGTTAACGGATTAGTAAATATACATAAAGGCTTAGTTAATATATTTACTCTCTTTCCGTCAACTACTCTATAAACATTTAAAGCAAATTCTTTATTATTATTATTTACTTTATTGGCATTATCAGGAGTATGTTCTCCTCTAAATATTCCCATAATAGTTTCAATAGGAGAAACAAGAAATCTTAAAAATCCTCTAGATTTTTTAGCATTAACATGAGTTTCATCAGTCTTATTATCTCTTATCATAAATAAGAAATCAACTCCAAATTCAGAATCGTCCAAGTTTAGTCCTAAAGTATCTTTAACTTGTCTTTTAACTTCACTCATAGATTTAGTATATAAACCTATCTAAGCGAGTTCATTTAATGTTTCTAAAGCATCCTGTTGATTAACTATTTTTCCATTTTTAATAGCCCAGTTTTTAGCAAAATCAGAAAGAGGTTCGCCTTTAGAATTTGTCATCGATACTAATTTAGTTAATCCGTTTAAACCATCGATTCTCCCTCTAGATTTAATTTTATCTCCATCATATTCGTCTTCGTAACCAACACTGGGGATAAAATTTCCATCCTCATCCTCTACAAAACCTGTTTCATTGACAGGCATAGAATGTAATAACATATTATACTCTTTAGGATTATCGTTTTTAATAGTTACTGTTTTTTTATTTAATTCAGTAGCTTCTTCCTCGGAAGTTGATGTTCCTTCTTCTCCAGTTCCTTCTGTTTCGGTTGTTCTTATTGGATTAGTACTAACTCTTCGTTTAGCTTTTGGGGTTTTTCCAGGTTCTGATGTAATTATTTCAGATAAAACATCAATTCTATTTTTAGAGAATTTCGCCTTAGCTTCTTCAGATAATGGACTCTTTACAAGTTCTCTTACTCTATTAGTTTCAGCTATTTGTTTAATGTTAGGATTTTCTATTATTAAAGTACCTTGTGAAGAACGAGAAATTGCAGTATAAAAAGTATTAACAAAATTAGCATGATTTCCCATGTTAGCTGTAGTTTCTAATCCTACATCAACAGGTTTTAAATCAACAATATAATACTATCCCTCATCACCTTGAGCAGCACTACTTTCTACAAAGTTTATTTTTCCTCTATAATTTTCATTTTCTGTAGCAATTTTCTATAGTTTTTTATAAATATCAGAGTCTTTATCCTAATATATAACAGTTATTTTTTCTCCTTTCCAATTGCCATCAGAATCTTTTTCTCCCTTTAATGTAGCAAACATTAAAGTAATAGCTTCATCTAAGTCAGCACTATCTTTTCCAATAATTCTTTCACCATATAATCCAGAATTATCTTGATAATAAGACAATTTAATAAGGGGTTCAGTTAATTGATTTGAAGCTAATTTCTAAATAGTCTGCAATTTATTTTTTCTAGCTACTGCAATATTCTAATCCTTGATAGTATTTTCGGTTCTCATAGAACTTCCTAATTTAGGACTGTGAAAGAAATTATCAGCACTAGTATTTAAGAAATTTTTAACATTTTCACTTATTTCAAACTATCCTACAGCTCCAATCTAATCGTAATCACCAGTAGCAATAGCACTAATATCATGTTCTTGTTGAAATGCTTCTGAAACTAGCATTTCCTATTGAGAGAATCTTGTAGATTCGTCCATTAATATTAATGATGGAGCTTTTACTGATTTAGATAATTCAACATTTTTAAAATGCCAAATTCCAGTTTCTCCATCTTCCTATAATTCATCTTTACTGGTAATAATAACTCCATTTTCATTAGTTTTAGCTGGAGTATATCCTGGATAAATTGTTTCAAGATATGTCTTTTTACTAAAGAATTTTGATTTATTAGGATCAGCACCAAGTTTTTCTGCCCAAGCTTTAGCTTTATCTTCATCAGTATGAATAAACCAAACTTCATCAAGTAATTCTGGATGATATTGGTTTAACATATTATAAAGAACTCTTTGGAAACCTTGAGTTTTACCTGCTCCTGGAATACCTTCTACAAGAAAAGTATTTAAAAATTGCAAAGCATAAGAATTATCAAGTTTTCCATTAGGAGAAACATTTTTTCCATACATAGCCCATTGTTTCCCACTATTTACTCCTTCAAGTTCTTTTAATAATTTATCATTATATGCTTTACCGAATAATTGAAATATTGGTTTATTTAATAAAAAAGAATAAGCCATTCTTGTAGCAAGTTCTTGTCCAGGAATAGGGGCGATTCCATCAACAAGGCTATTCTTATATTCTGCATAAAAATCAGAAGCTTTTACAGCTGCTGCTGTAGCCATTAACATAACAGCACTTCTATCATCAAACTATTCTATATTTGAATCAATAAGCGTTCCCTCATAATCATTTGAAAAAGCGTCTGTAGAAGGAAGAATCTTTAACATAGATAAATCTAACTTTCCATCTTCTATTTTAGATAAATTAGTTTGAAAGAAATCATATAATGCATCCTATATTTCTATGCTCTCCTTTTCTAACTTTTTAGATTTTTCAGAATCTAAATTAAATCTAGTATCTTCAGTACTAGAATCTATAGATTCAAAAGTACTTGCTTTGTTTAAAGCTGCTAATAATTTATCAAGAACTCCTATCCCAGACTCATCTTTTTCGTTCCAGTCATCAGGAGGAAGAGCTTGAACAATAGCTTTCATCTTTTTTATAAAAGAATAGTTTACTCTGTTATGTATTTTTTTCTATTCTTCCAATTTTTGTCCACTATTTACATCAAAAATAGTTTTAAAATATTCAAGTTGAGTTTTTAATTTAGCTAAATCCTACATTAAGGTATTTGCAGAATCCTTTTCTATTTCAGCTAATTTCATATTTGGATTTAGCTAATTTACTGTAGAATTAAATCCAAATATTGCTCCAAGTTTTCCTCCATCACTTCTAGCTCCTAAAATATTTGAAGCTAAAATATCTATAATTAATGAAGCATTTTTTAATTGTTCCTAAATATCAACTCCATAACCAAATTCTTCAATTACCCCAAGATTAGCTTTTAAAGACATTTGATTTTGTAGAGTAGTAATTAAATCAGATATTTTTATATGATTATTATCTCCTAAAGCCAGCTGAAACTAATCAGCTAATTGTTCTATAGGAGTAGTTGGTTTACTATCAATTATTGCAGTATATTCTTTATAAAGCTCTGTTCTTTTAGCTAATTCCTATTGATAATCAGGATCAGTTTCATCATATAAATCTGGATCATTAAAATAATCTCCATCTTTATCATACTCATAAACAAGTTTTAAAAATGAATCTTTTAAATATTGTCTTGTAGATTGATTAAAATATCTAATTTTATTTAATACTTCTTTAACTTTATCAGAATTTTCTACTAAAGTTTCATATATTTTCTTTTTTAATAATTTTTCTTTAATTCTTTTAACATCTTTTTCAGTAAAAGAATTTTCATCAAAACTTTCTCCAATTGAATCAGCTATTCTTTTTATATTCATTATGTCTCCAGGAAGTAACTCTTCTAAAGATACTGCCTCTCCAACATTCATCATTATGCTCATATCCGAAACATCTAGTCCAGCATTTTCCATCAATGAATGTAATGCCTACATATTTTTCTATAATGTAGTCATTTTAGCTATTCCTTCAGTCTATTCAAAACTCTGAGTACTCTTTTGAACATCTTCAGATTCATTATCTGGAGACATTATAATATTTTGGGTCTAACTGAATAAATTACCAAGATTCTATTGATAATCACTAGGATTTTTTAAATATGATAAATTAAATGCTTTTAATCCTTCAGAAAATTTTTCTGTTATTAACATGAAATTCTAAAAAGCAAATTCTATATCATCTTTAAAATTGCTGTTTTTATAATTTTCCCAAGACGTTTTTAATTCATTTAACCTTGATTCTGGTATATCAGCTAATACCTTTCCTTCTAATTTTTCAGCATAATCCTTAAAATTAGTTTGGATAAAAGGTGCTGAAAGTAAAGGAGACATTTCAAATATTACTTTTGGAATAACAATTTTAGCCATATCTCCATTAAGATAAGCATCTCTTTCTTCTATAAGAGATTTCATTTCCGCTTCTAATGAAGATAAATTTCCAGCATTTTGTTGTAATTCAGCTTGTTGCTTTCCTTTCTAATCATATTTAGGATGTTTAATGGCATCTATTTTTAAAGCTATGTCAGCAATTTTAGTAGATAATGAATTAAATCTTTGAAGATAGTTTGCTAATGTAGCTGATCCAACTTCTTCTCCTCCTACTAATGTTTGAAATCTTGCCAATGCTGGAGCATCCGTTAATTTAGATAAAATAGATTTATCATCCATTTTAACTCCATTTATAGTAAGAAGATTATCAATAAGATTAACCATACCTTTAAGAACAGTTTTATTAGCTTTGTCCTAGTTATCATTTGGAGTGCCTTGTTTTGGTACTTTTTCTCCATCTATAATTTCATAACCAGTAGCCGACAAATTCGAATCAGCTGTTTCCAATTTATCAATAGTTCTTAAAAAATCATCTTTTTTGCCGTTACGAATTAAAGCAATTAATTCCTAATATGCTTGTTTCTAATCCATATTAGTTCCAAGCATATTTTTAATACCTTCCTAAAATCCAGGAAGTCCCACTGCTATGGCACCACCTGCTAAACCGCCCACAAAATTAAGAGCGTATCTATTTAATGTTTGTTCGAGATTCCATCCATCAAAGGTTTCTAATTTATTTCCTGTTTGAGTTATACCTAAATTAACAGCTGCATTTTGTAATCCTTTTGCTATATCAAACCATAATTCTTCAGAAACTTCTTCTAAACCTTCTCCTAACGCATTAGACATAACACTTGTAGCTAAGGCTTTCGCTGTAGAATTAGTAGCGTAAGCCTTTGCTATTTTAGCATCATTATAATCACCAACTACAGCTTCTTTAGCAAATCCCATTAGTCTCTAATACCATTTTCTTGGATCTTTTTTAACTTCTTCAGAAGTATTCTTTTGTCCTTCTCTAAGAACTCTTTCAATATTTCTATATTTATGTTTTTCTGCCCTTAGTTCTGGAAGTATATGTTCTCCGAGATTCGTATTTAAAATTCCATATTCTCCAGCAGCATAAGCTAATGTAAATATAGCAGCTTCTGTGTCAGATAATCCAGAATCTTTAGCTTCCTCATAAGAATCTGCTACTGTTATACCAGTCATATATAGTTTAGAAACATGTTCTCCGAATTTATTAGCAGAATCTAATTTAGATTCAAGTGCCATTTGTGCTTCTAACATAGATCCAGTTTTTAAATCTATAGCTCTTTCAAATGGATTTAATACTTCAGATTCATTTAATCCTTTATATTTCTATATTAATTTATCAGCATAATCTTTTTTAAATTTTTCTTGAGCTTCTTTACTAAATCCCAGTTTATTTCCTTTTAAAAGAGATGGAAGATGCGTAAACATCCATCTTTGTTCAGCTAATTGTGTAAATACATCAGCTGAAAGATTTAGTAAATTTTCTAAAGACCAGGCATGTGCCTGCATTTCCATTTCTTGAGAACCTCTAGACTAATCGGATGTGGACTAAGTAGCAGCAGCATTTAATCCTTCTAAATAAGACAACATTGGACTTTCACTTCCAATACCTGGAATCATTTTGCCGACTTTAGCAAATAAATCAGCGCTACTCAAAAGAACTCTAGCCCCTATATACCAAGGTGCTATAGTAGGAATAAGAGCAGGAGCTACTTTAACTACAGATTTCATTAAAGATCCTGTAGGAGATTTTTCTAAATCATCAGAATCAAAAAAATCGTATTGATTTATCCATGAGCCATCTTTAGTTAATGTATCCCATCCAGAAAGAACGTCTCTTCCATAAATATCTCTTCCATTAAGAGTTTCATAATAATATGTTCCAGTTAAAGGATTTATTTTCTTTTCTCCTTTTTTATGTGCTATATGTTCTTTATCAAATCCAATTTCTGAAGCTTTTTTTCCATTTATATCTTCATCTTCATCATATTGTGCTAAAACTTTTGGATTGATAAAATTACTTAACCTATTTAATAATCCATCATTAGGAGCATTTATCCACTAATTTGTTTCTCCATCCCAAACCAATTGATTTTGAGCTATTTCCCTAACTGATTGTTTGGGATTTTCCATTATATTATTACTAACGAATCCTATCTACTATCTATTTGGATTAGGCATTTTAGTAATAAAAGTTTCTGACTAATTAGTTCTTTTGGCTGATTTAGCAAAAATATCATCTCTAAATGCAGAATAAGAAGTAGCTAATCTTTCGTTACTTGCACTATTCGACATTAAATTAAACCCAAGCAGCGCCTATTCATATAATTTATTAAATTTATTTTCATCGAATTTTCCATCAGTCTATAATAAAGGATTATTTTGAACTAATTCTAACTTTTTATATTCATCTTTGTTCTCAATTGAAGTATTTTCTGAGTTTAGTCCAATGGTCTAAAAATCTCCAGGACTAAACTCAGGATTATATAACTAATTTAAAAAATAATCATTTTGCTTACTCATTGTTTAACAAATTTGGGAGCTTCTGTATAATTTCTAGTACTCCATTTATTTCTATAATCATCATAATTATTTTCGGTTAATTTTCCAGTTTTACTACCAGATATAGCATCCGTCAAATCTCCTATTATAGGAATAAATATAGAACCTTTATATATATCTTTATCACCTGTAAATAATCCAGGTCTATCCATATCAATATCTTTTTTCCCAGTAATATTTTTTAACTATTCTAAATATTTATCAATTTCATTTTCATCAGATACTAACGTAAGGGTTCCATTGGAGGCTAAACCATTTTTATTTAAAAATACATCTTCAATAGCAGTAGCCTGAACTACAGCAAATCTTTTATAACTTCCAGTTAATCTATTATCCGTTCCATACTTTATAGGAAGTCCGTGTTTTGCATAAATTTCATTAACTTTTTGTGGTTCCTATTCTGGATTTATTCCCTACTTTAATACTTCCTAATCAGCCTCTTCTATTTTATTCAGCATTTTAAAATTAGGAATTATTCTTCCATTACTATCTGTTGTATAGGGTAAATCTACTCCTGCAATAGTACTATTATCAATAATTATTCGATCTTTTAATGCTTTATTAATTGGAACATCTCCAAAACTAGCATTATCTAAATCCAAATTTTTTCTTAATGAAGATTTATAAATTTCAGAATAAGAAAAATCAGCTCCAAATGGAGTTTCATTAGTATCATTAATACTAGACACTCTTGCAAGTCCTGTAAAACTATTACCATTTCCTATACTAAATGTAAATTCTCTGGGACTAGACATTCCTAGTAATAATTGTACTGCTGAATTTATTTCTAAACCTTCTTTACTATTTCCATCTTTATCCTTAGCAGCTTTTCCAGTAACAGCGTCTAATTCTAATTTATAATTAGTACTTATATCTGATTGAACTAAAGATGTTAATAATTTATCAGGAGTAGTACCTTGCATATCAGCGTGTATATTAAGAACAGCTTTCATATTTCTTGGCATCATTCCTATAATATAATTTAAAGCTGCTTTTGCTTGCTACTGTTGTTCTTTAGTATATTGAGAAAGTTTATAATCCCCACTCGGAGCGTCTTTTAAAATTTCAATACCTTGAATTATCTAATTAGACTCCTATTTAGTATATCCTTCCAAAGTATTTTCAGTAGCTCCTATTTTCGGCAAATTACTCTTAATCCACTCTGAAATTTTGGTAATTCCAACTCCATTTCCAACAATATCAAGTAATCCATTTCTAAAAGCATATTCTGGACTTGTTGCACGTATATTAAGAAGTTGTCTATTAGTTAAAGGATTTAAGTTTTTATCATTCTTTTGCTTGAAATCATTCCAACTCATAGGAGTTATATCGCCAGTATCCATATTTTGAATTATGACATTTCCTGCTCTATCTACAGCAAATTCATCTAAAGCGTCATTATTAGTAGCTTGTTCCTTAGCTTTATCAAAATCATTCTTCATATATTCAACAGTATTTAACTATTGAAGTTGCTGTAAATACATACTAGCAATATCGTCTGTTGATAATTCAGTTCCAAAGGCTTCTGCTCTTGCTAAAAAATTACTTAAAGATTTATAAACACTATTCATATCAGAAGGTAATCCTTTACCCTATGCAGCTTTAAATAATTCTTTAACCATATCAAGAGTATCACTTCCTTCTTTCTTTGATGATTTACTGGAACCTGTATTCGTAGAACTAGTTTGTGTACTTGTTGTGGTTTCTCCACCAAGAACGGCTGGAGTGTATACCAAAAAAGGGGCTACACCACCCTGCTAATATTTTTTAGCATTTCCTTTCGGGTGTGGAGTTAATTTTTCTATTTTAATTCTACGTCTATTATTTGCATCAGAAGTCATTTTAGTCATTTTTCTAAAATGTTCTACTGCATCTCTAGCTGTTTTATAAAGTAAATCATCTTTCTTTTTATAAGTAATTTTCATTCCAGACTTTGCTCTATCTAACATATGCTAATATTGCATACGTTGTATTCTATATTGTGCATTCTTGAAATCTCTTTGAGCTGCCATAAAATCTGGATCGAGTTTAGCTAATGCTGCATTATCTCCATGCTTTTTAATAGCTTTATCCCAAGCATCAGACATTCTCTAATACAGAGATTGGTATTGAGTATCATTCTATAATCTATTTTCAGCATCCAAAGCATATATCTAATCCTCAATAGCTCTTCTTTCAGCATCTCTCTGTCTAAGTCTTGTTTCACGAGCAAGTAATTCATTCTGTATAGATGTTGCATTAGCTGAATGTTTTAAAGCTAATAAATCATGACGTAATTTATTAGCCATATTTATTGATGCTATATTTGCATTAGCAACTTCAGTACGACGCTAAGTGTTGGCCCATTGATGTTGATTTGATTCATCAGAAGTTCTTCTAATTTCAGTATTATCAACAATATCGCCTTGAGATTTTAACTCATTTCCAACACGGTTAGCTTCCATCATATAAGCTTGATTTCTATCCTAATCAGAACCTATAGGCTATCCTGCCTTTGTTTGAAGTTCTGCGGCTCTTCTATAATACTATTGTTTTCCAGCCTCATCACCAACTACCTAACGATAAGTATCATAACTTTGTCTTAAATCAGGCCTAATACCTTCAACTTGTTCGTTAAAAATACGTTCATTAGAAGCTAGTGTATAAGCAAGACGTCCTCCAGCAAGAATGTCTGGAGCTAATTTTTTCAATCCTTCTCCTATTTTATTCCAATCAAATCCATATTTATCGTTATGTTGTCCAGTTATAGAATATGGAGTAGATGGATTCTGTTGTGGATTTTGCTGTGGATTATTAGGGTCAGGTGTTCCTAATCTTTTTAATTTATAATATTGGTCAGAGTTATCTAATTCCATTGTCCAACCTCTATCATTTAATTGTTTAATCCAATCCTTGTATTCTTGACTATTTTCATCCCAGTCTCCTTTACGACCAAGTAATCTTCTATCGTCAGTGATAGCACTATAATAGTTATCTACTTTATAGTTATATCCTTTTCTGGAGAAATCTCCAGAAACTCTTCTTGGAGGGTCTGGGATATTATATCTTGTTGCTTGATTTGTTTTAATACCTGTCTAGTTAAAATCATATTTATCTTCGGGATTTAACTAAACTTTTCCAAATCTTTGATAGTTATTATCATTACCTAAGCCTCCTCTATAGTCTTGTTGATATCTACCAACGTCCTCATTTTCATATGCAATATCTTCCCAATTTCCACTTTGGTTTGCTGAGTTCCATAATTGAGAATGTCTATGCTGCATTTCATTTAACCAATCACCATAGTCATTAGCTTCACCATATTTGGAAAGCTAATCAAGCAAATGCTGACGGTAATTATTAAACACCTATTGTCTCCAATTTGCACCGCCAGCATTTGCAGATGAAAATCTTACACCTGTTGCAGCATATAATACACTATTTTTAGGTCTTATTTTCATTTCTATTTATTTAAAAATTCTGATATTGTTTTATCTAAGTTAAAATTATTAATTTGTCCACCTTGTTTAAGCCAACCTTTAGCTTTAAATTGTCTTAAAAGAGCGGCTGTTTCCTTAACATTATGCTATTTTTTGATAACTTTATTTAACTATCTTGCTAAATCACTTCGTAATTGTTGAACATCTTTATACTATTTGGCAATTACTGTATCGCCAGTTTTTCCAAAACTTATGGAAAATCCTTTATCTCCATCAAGTTTTGTTACAGTAGCGGTAATTCCATTAAAACCTAAACTACCACTTTCCGGTTCTTTAGAGGTTCCATATCCATTTCCAAATGCTCTAGAAGGAACTTTAGAGTTTTTTCTAGTAGATGTTATATACATTCTATCAAAATCAGTAAATTCCTTTACAGCTTCTCCTGTAGAAATATTTTTAGTTGAAGAAGTTCCAGTACGTTGTACGTCTATTCTAGTTCCCTTATGTTCTCCTCCCGGCTGTGGAAGTCTTCTTGACTCAGGAATAACTTCCTAATTAGTTACAGATGGTTTATTATATGGTTTTCTAAGAAGTGGAAGAGCTTTCAGTTCTTTTTTAATTTCTTCCTTTTGTATTGGAGACAGTGAATTATTTCGATAGGAAGCTAAAGCAAAAGTTAATCCTCCTCTATTTGGGCCTCCTTCTGTCCAGAAACGTTTGTTTAATGGATTTCCTACTCCAATAATAGGTTTAGCTCTGTCAATTTCCAATAATCTATTGATAGCTTGGGTATTCACAGATTGAGCTATTTTAGGAAGTACTAATCTTTCATTATCACTTGTCCAATTTCTAAGACGTTGTGAATAACGATTTGGATTATACCAAGCTCTTGAATTTTCCTAAAAACTAAATGTTCCTTCTTTTGCTTCTTCTCCTGTAGCCTTTTTAAATGCCTCTTCTGCAGCTTTTTGACCCTTTCTTCCTCCAATTTTATTAATGTTCTTTACCTAATCCTCTGTTAAAGTAACTTTCTTTCCAGATTTGGTCTCAATAGTAGGTTTATTATTGCTTTTAACTTGTCTAGCAACATTTCTTTCTGTAAAATGTCCTCTTGCTGCATTGGTTCCTCCTGTAATAGCATGTAATGTCCATTTAAAGTTTTCAAAATCTTTGGCAGTGATTGGTTTTCCTGTAATAAGATTTTTCCAAGACTATTGGACTTCATCATTCATAAGGATACCTGCAGATTGTAATGTAGCATAAATTCTTGCAGCATTTTTAGCTAATTTACCTAATTTAGCTCCAGGAATAAGTCCGGCTGCACCCCACGCTACATTAGCTCCTAAGTTTTTAATAGTTGACCATGTATCTTTTCCTCTTCTAATATCACCATATAAGTCAGAAAGTAAAGTAGTTATACCTCCAGCTGCTCCTGCATATCCTCCTCCTAAAGACACAATATCTCCAAGCATTGACGTCATATCAGAAATAAGAATATCTGTATCTTGACTCAAAACAGGTTTTTCATTATTTAATTGCACCTAACTTTTTAAGAAACTATTCTTATAATTATTATAAGCAGCACTTCTTGTAAATGGTTTTTGCTATAACTATTTCTAGTTTCTAGGTTTTAAAAAGTATAAATTGCCTTTATTATCAGCATAAGTATATCTTCCATCAGAAGTTTGCCAAGGAAGTCTTCTAAAATCTTGAAGTCTTCTGCCTTTCATACTCGTATGAGCCTATAACTCAACCTCTTCTTCTGGTGTAAGATTATAATTTTGATAATTAGGGTTATTTGTTTTAATATACTCTAATAAATTACCAAGTTCTTTTTTAGTGGCGGCATTTAAATTATTAGTATATGCTCCTTCTATAAGTTCTTGTATTCTCTAATTTACATTATTAAATCCTTGTTGTCCAACTCCATGAGTACGTCCTAACCATTCGGCATATTCTTTAGCCTTAGTTCTAGCCTCACGCGGGTTAAATCCAGACATTATGTTAAGTACACCAGCATTTTCTTTAGCAGCAGTGGTTTTTTGAGTAGCTTCAGATTTGGCAGCTTCTTCCACCTATGCCTAATTAGCAGTAGCTAACTGAGCATAAGATATAGGATTTCCATTAGCATCTACAGCTGCTGTATCACCGCTTCCGTCATTAAAATATCGTCTCCAATCAAGACCTATTTGATTTAGAGCATCTTTATCATTCTAATCCCAAGTGCCATTTCTAAGTTGTGTAACTGCGTTAGCAATCCTACCTTTTAAATCTGCTGTATTTTTAAATGCAGTACCTTCAAAATTATATTTTCCATCTTCTAAAGAATTAGAATATCCTTCTAACATATCAGCTAATTTCAAAGCTCTATTAGTAGTTCCCCTAATTCCTGTTTTGGAATCTCTTTCATCTAAACTATTCCAATCATCATTATCTCCACCAATATTCCAATTTCTTCCACCAAACATTTGATTTCTGATATAACCTTCAAATGCTTTAAAATGTGTATCGTTATCATATAATGGCAAATCTTTAGACTCTTCCTTCTTTTCTTCTGAATCTTTAACTGGAATACCTTTCATTTGCTCTAATATATAGTAGGCTGCCTCGTGATACATTTCCTAGTCTTTAGGAGACATTCCACTTAAATCAATTTCTTGATTTAAATCTAAAGCCCATTGGCCAGTAGAATTATTAGCTCCAACAATTCCTTTTGAAATAATATCAGAATAAGCATCCAAAAACTTTTGTTTTCTCTTTGTACTCCAAGCCTAATTATTTACATAACTTTGTACATTATTAGCCAAAGCATTAAGAGTTGCCTACTATTCTATTTGATTATTTCCGTAATTAAAATATGATAATTCTTGATTCTCTTCCATGTCTATAAAAAATTAAAGGGAAACACGACTTATTCGTGTCGCATTTCCCTTGTTTAATTTAAAACTTAAACCCAGCGGCTTAACCTTCCACCTTTGCGGTATACTGGTTGACCTGGAGCTTCTGCAGGAGCAGGTTCTCCACCGCCGCCAGCCATTTGCATCAATGCTTGACATACTTGCATTGCTAAATTACAATCTTGAGATTCTAATGCTTGTTGACAAGCAGCTAAAAGTTCTTGCATTGGGTCACCGCCTTCAGCAGGAGCTTTTGCCGGTGCAGCAGCACCCTCTGCACCTCCATCTGCGGGAGGAGCCATCTCCCCACCTTCCTAAAATTTAGGAATAAATTCATCAATGTTAAAATTCTTAATCTTTAATTCCATTTTATAAAAAATTTAATAATATTATTAAATGAGCTTTTGCTCAGAAAATTATCTTTCGCTTAATATATAAATTTATATAATAATTTCAAAATAAAATAACTTTATTTATTTGTTCTTTTCTAAAACACATTGGCAACACTATCAATTCCAAGTAATGAGGAAGCCATTACAATAATCATATCTCCAAATTCAGGAATTTCTTTTCCGAGTATAAATCCTGCTAAAAATACCCCGATACAACACAACCATCCAAGTATTCCAGCTATTCTTTTACTTGAAAAGCCACCACTATTAGCAAAGAAAATAGTTTTCCAACTAGTTTTAGTAGTTAATTTAGGTTTTATATAATTCTTTTTCATGATAATGTTGATTTAGCATATTTTATTCTAGATTCTAAAGCAAGTACTCCAGGTCTTTCGTAATACTAACAGAAATTACTAGTAGCTTGTTCAACAGATTTACTATTAAGTAATGCGTTTAATGCTTTCTTTTCCGTACTATTTAATTCCTACCAAACATATTCAAGTTGAGTATTAAGATCTGTTTTAGAAGTTCCTAGTGATTTAGCTAATGCTTCTAATCCTTTTTGTCTATCTGGATGCCATTGAGCAATACCAAATGCTTTTCCACCATCTCCTTTAATAGATGTTTTTAATCCAGATTCATGCATTAAATTTCCTACTATTCCAGCAGCTTGGTGTGGTTTTAATCCTTTACCTATAAAGAACTCATAAGCCTATTTTTTACTGCCAGTTACTCCTGGATTAGATTCATAAGTAACATCAACCGAAGGCTGTACCATCTAAGTGTTATTATCAGTAGCAGTTGGTAAATTTCTCTATGCTATTGGAGTACCAGTTTGTGAAACTCCAATACTCCAATCACTAATATCTAAGGGCTTATCCATTAAGGGCATATCTATTTCCACTTTCGGAGTTTCAACAGCTTCGTAAGTTACGAAATTATTCTATAATGGGTCATATCTATAATCTGGCATAATTAATTCTTCTATTTAGATTCTGGAGCCTATACATATTCTGGTTTACGTTCATCTTGTCCTTTTAACACTTTAAATATATATTTCCCAAGTGCTTTATAATCTTTATCTTCCTTCGAAGCATTAGCTTTTAAAGCTTTCTTAATTAAAACAACAGTTTCACGACGTGAAATTATTCTCTCTCCTGACTCTAGCCAGGCCTATGGTTTATTATCGCTCCCTAATATTGCCATAACATATTTATGAGAATCTTCATCATTTATTTCTGCTTCGTCTCCCTTTTTAATTCCACTATCAACATTTACTTCAAGTACATAAGATGCAATTCCGCGTATGTTATCATCTTCTGGATTACCTCGCTTAACATCAAGTACCTTAAATTCATCATCCATAAATATCATATCGATTGGAAAAGACACGTTATGCATGTGGAACTATGTTTCAACAGGTTCTTCTTCATTTATATAAAATAAAATTCCTTCATCTTTTGGAAGATTAGTAAAATTCTATAATCCACGCCTTTTCTGTTCTTCAGATTTAGCAAGAATAATATCATATTCCTAATTTCCAATTTTAATAGAACCAATATTTTTAGTTTTCTTTGCTTCTATCATAATGTAATTTTTGTTTTTTCAATTTGTTTTTCTCTTAATTGGCTTTCTAATTTAGCTATATAAGCATCTTTTTCTTTTTCACGTCTTTCTTGGATTGCAAATCTTTCTTCTAATGAAGTAATTCTATCTTCATGTGAAATAAGTGCATCACATACTGCTTCATTATATTTAGCAAAATCATAATATCTAGAATCTATTTCTGAAGTTTCTAGTCCATTTTTAGTTTTTCTAATTATTGTCATATATTCTTTTTCTACTAAAGACTTATCACAACGTCGTATTGTTGTTGGAGACATATTAATTTTGTTTGATAATTCGTAACTAGAATAATCAATTTTACCTTTTCCACTTTCTTTTTCTAACATATACTGTTGTGATGCTGCTAAATATGATTTTTCTGTAAAAGTTAAATCCTTGTTGTATAAAAATTCATACGAAAAACATTCAAATTTTTTATATTCGCTAAATTTATATCTTTTTTTTCTTGGGTTTACTTTTTCAATAGTTATATATCCCTCTCTTTCCAATTTATCTAAGGATTTTTTAATTGTAGGCTCAGAAGCCCCGCATCTTTCCGAAATTTTAGCCATCGAAGGAAAACAATCATGTGTTTTTCCATTTTCATAACTCTTTAAAGCTAAATAAATTAACTTATCTTTTGGAGTTAATTCGGAACTCTCTTTGCTAGGCAATTCTATATGTTGTTTCATATACCTAAAATATTTTTGAAAAATAAATTTTCAAAATCATTTTTGAGCCAAAATTTATGAAAGTTGAGCCAAATTTTTTGTATATGGTGCGCCAAATTTTTAGAACATTGAGCCAAATTTTTTGACTAACTATACTTATACTATACTTAATAACTATATTTAGAAAAATTTTACATTTTTTCTGAAACCTCTTCTATTAATCCAGTTCTATCATCAGTATTATCAAGTATTTCTTTTACAAGACGTTTACCTACTTTTATAGCTAATTCATCCTTTTCGGTATTACTAATATCAGAATTAAACTTCTTATAATTCTATTCAATAAAATCTGTTACTTCTTTATTAAACACAATTTCATTTTTTTCAATCTCAGCGACCTATTCTTTGCCATCAGCTGTCATAACTGGAATGCCTTTAGCAGTAAAATCTTCTCCAGCACCTTCCATGTTATTTTTTCTAGCGTGTAACGCGCCTTCTGGTATAACATTCATCTGTCCACCTTGTTTAAAGGCTTGTGGATTAAATCCTTTTTTCTTTTTATAGAAATATCGATTCTAATCTTCATCAAATATTAAATCATGCGAAAACTACAATCCAGTTTTACCTAAATGATACTAATCTAATTCTCCTTGAACTTCTGGGTTAACCCATTCTCTACCTTTTTTAAGAAAAATATAATCTCCATCACCATAAGGAGCTACACTTCTCAAATGATGAGATTCATCATTTAATTGTTCAGGAGTTGCAGTTCTCCATTTTTCCAATTCTTCTATCGGAAGATATTGATAAGCAGTTTCTAAATCATAATTATTAGATAGTCTATCTTGTGGAACAGTTCTTAACCATTCTTGGTAAGGCTTTTTACTAGAACCTCCATTTTTAAACTATTCAATTACTTCTCCCTATTCAGTTTGGGTTTCTTGTGGTTTATTTTTACTATATTTCCAACAATCTTTTTCTTCGTCAAAAATGCGAATAAATCCACCTTGTTTTAATTCTTTAACAAAAGGAATTACATCATTATCCCATACTCGAATATCTTTATTTACAGTTTCATTCTCTCTGCCTTTATTAAGATATTCATATTCATCTGTCTCTTCATTATATCCAATAGAAGGAAGTTTAACATTATTTTCATCTATAGGTTGAATCATTCCTTGCCACAAAGCTTCTTTATAATCCTTAGGAGAACCATAAGCTTTCCAAGCAGCTTCTAACCTATAATTATCATCAACTTCTATAGGAAGAGACTTTTTAAATTTATCAAACGGATTTCCAACTTCTTGTTTATTAGAAATAGTTTTTGATTTATTAATTATATTTTTTAATCTTGAACGTTTCATATATCAAAATCAGGTTCCATTATAAAATAATCTATAAATATATAATCTTTATATTTATTTTTAAATTCAATAAATTCATTATAATTTTTTAATTTATTAAATTCTTCATTTAGCTTTCTATCCAATTGTATTATTGACTGTTCCATATATCAAAGGTACTGAAAAAAGAGTTCCTGTTAAAGCTTTCCAAATCCTTAGAGGGTGTTTAAGGTTTAAATGATCAATAACTCCTGATTTATAATCTCCGGAATTTTTATATTTCTCTAGTAATTCTAAGACTTTCTAATTTCCTGGAAATTTCTATCCAACTTTTAAACCCATTCTTTGTCCTACTTCAAACATATTAACTGCAAGTTCAGCAGACTAATCTAAATAATCTGCTCCGGGAAGATTATATCTTTCAGACCAAGGTTTTAATAATTTATCTTTCAAATAATCATAAAATCTATTAGTATCTCCAAAAGTTCCTCTAGTTTCATTTAAAAAGTATTCTTTAGGAGCATTTCCTAAATATCCTCTATGTAAATTTTCATGTATTGATGCAAAATAAGGATCACTATTGTATAGATTAATTGTAACCTAATCTGCTGCTGGATTTTTTGAATCTGTCGACACAGAACCTCCTATGCTAGAATTTTCTCTTACTATTTTTAAATTACTTGGGGTAGAAACTCTTTGTCCGGCTTCATTAAAGGGTCTGAATAATTTAAATCCTAATCTATTAGCTAACTCTTTATTATGAGTATTAACTGCTGTTCTTATAGGAGAATTTAAATATTCTATTGCAAAATTTTTACCTCTTACAATCTCTGGAACTGCTTCCTAAACATTAATAGAACCATCAGGATTAATAAATTTCTCAGAACTTAAATTCTAAGAAAATAATTCGGACTATTTAGGAACTTTAACTAACTATCCAGCTTTATTAAATACCCATCTAAATCCTCTCTATAATAATGGAGCAGCACTTACAGCTAAATCTGCCATTAAAGCAGCTTCTCCAATTTTTTCAGCTTCATGAAATTTCTCTACCTTTTTTTGTTTCTAATCTTCAGCAGCTTGTTGATATTCTTGTCCAGTAAAAGGAATTTCATTAGCTTGCTAAGTCATTGCTCCCATTACTATATTAGTTTGTTGATTAAATTTATTAGCAGCTTCTTCTTGTTGTTTTATTTTTCTAGCAGTCTCTTCCTCCTACTATCTTTTTTGTTCTTCTTCATGCTATCTCCACCACTCTTGTTCCTCTGAAGTAAGACCTCTAGATTCATCGCCTTTTCTATGCGCCCTCATTCTAGGAGGTCTTGTTACTTTAGTACCGCCTTGTGCAGAAAGAATCATTTGTTTATTGTCTATTAAAGCGGCTCCAGAAAGAAGTCTTTGTCCAAAATTGTGGTTAATTTCTGGAATCTTCATTCCTTCTTTACCACGATATAAAGGACGAAATCCTCCAGTAATATCTTGAGCATATCTTTGATTATTTATAGAAGTCATATATTCACTTCTAATTCTGCGTGTTTCTTCATCATCAGCCATATCTAATATTTTATTAAAAGCATCATTAGCAAAATTTACATTACCTTGTGCTTTATTATAGGCATGTCTGCTAAAAGTTCCATAAGTTTTTCCAGACTCTCTACGTGCTTTATCAAATTTTTCTCCTAAATCACCGAATCCATTTTGCATAAATGTATTAGTACGTTCTTGATTCTGCCAACTTTGATTTCTAAACTTATCAGTAGTTTTAGCTCCAGCCATATTCAACCATTTAACTGGAGCAGGCATAAAAGCAGAACCTAAGATAGCATCTTGACGTGTCATACCACTAGTTGAGCCAAACACATTAGATAATCCTTTATTAAGAGCCATAAATCCAGATACTGCTGTTCCTACTCCAGGTATAAATCCAGCTGCTCCTTGAATTAAATCATAAGCAGTATCCATTCCCTTAGTAATATTTCCATATGTTCCACCATATTCTTTAGAGGGGCCAAATGCTGCTTGCAATCCTGAACCAACAATAGAGGCTCCTAATCCAGCAAGATTAAGAGTTCCAAGCCTAGATGCTTTTAAAGCTTCCAAAGCTTCTGGAGAACCTTTTGCAAAATTCTTAGCTTGATTAAAAGTTTTAATAGCTTTAAAAGAATCTGCAATATCTCCAAATGCACGTTCTCCATTGATTATATTTGATAATGCACCTCCTCCAAGAGTTCCTGCACCTGTAGCAAATCCTGCACCAATTCCTCTACTAAGTTTGGAATTTCCCCCTAAAGAGGAAATTCCTTTACCTATGTAGTTTGCTGCCATACCTGCACCAGCTCCAGCTAAAGAAGAACCTACACTTTGACCCATTCCATTCATTAGAGACTCTCCTTTAAAAATATTATTAGCTATTTGGTCTCCGGCTGTATTTATTCCAGTACTAAAAAGATTACCCATAGCTTGTCCAAGTTCTGTATCTGTTCCAAAAATTCCTTCAGAAACTTGATTCGATAATTGACCAGTTAAAGAACTGACAGCTTGTCCAAGTAACTAATTTTTATTTTGCTATGTCTAATACTAGTTAAACAAATTCTGTCTTTGTTGATTAACAGCATTCATAGCAGAATTGGATAATGCAGGAGGCGGAGCTAATGCTTGCAATGAAGCTTGTCTTGTATATTCAGACAATCCTGGAAATCTTTGAATTTGTGGTAATTGATAATTTATATCCATATTAACTATAACTTAAATTAAATAAAGTAACTAAACTATGAATAACAGCTAAGTTATATCCAGAATATCTTACTCTTATTTTTATCCATTTATCTCGTATTTTTGCTTCTTTTCTATAAGTCCAGTTTTCTGCAATAGCATATTCACTAGGATTTTTAATATCTAATGTTTCATATGTATCAGCTACATGACTTCCGTTAATAACATTAACACCTTCTGGAAGATACTATACTATTATTGGAGGAGTAGTCCAAGGTTTTTCATTTTTCTACATAAAGTTCAATGATGGAATTTGTATATTCCATTTACCTTCTTTATAGAATGAATTTCCTCTTAATCTTCCATAATGGTCGATTGGACTATTTTTAATGTGAGTAGCTATATTAAACTAATTCAAATCTCTATTCCAAATAATTTCTGAACCCGATAAATTCTAATAGTTCTTTCCATCACTAACTAATTCTTGATATTTATCGTATATATAATTATATTTATCAATTCTTTTATAATAAAGAGGGAATATTGTAGATTTTACTTGCTGAGTTAAACCTCCAGATTCTATTGGATATGTTCTATCAACTCCATGATAATTTTTAAAGTCAGTATATTGGTTTTGATAATCGTTATCCAATTTTCTATAATACTATTCCTTTGTAAGTAAATTGGCTGCTACATCTTCATATTTTCTATCATATAAGATGTCAGAACCTGCTTTCTAAAATAGTTTTTTAGTACTTTCTTGTCTGAAATACATAGTCCTTTTATCTGAAGAAAATTCATAATTATCGCCTTCTATTTCAAAGTGAAAAGATTCAGGTTCAGCTTTATTACTTATAATAATAAGATTTGTAAATACCTTTTGATATGCAATCTGTTCATTTACAACAAATTCAAATTCAAATGGATGAGTTTCTCCATACCAATGAGTTGGATAAATATTTTCCTTCAAATCATATATGCCTCCTTGTCCATGCACAAAGAAATCAGTAGTTAGATTCAATTCATCTAAGTCTACAATATTTTGTACTATACTCTTAAATGTAAAAGCTATTGTTTCTGTTCGGAACTTAGTTATGTCATTTAGGGCATTTACTTGATTTTCAATCTTACTTATTTGAGGTGTGATATTTAAAATTATGACTTTAGAGTTATTTTCTTTCATCTTATTTTTAATATCTTCTAAAGTAACTTCAGGTTTTAATCCAATTTTATATTCATTGTCATTGTTTTTAATCACCTCAAAATATTTATTCCAACCATATTGAGAAAACTCTATTACAAAGTTAGAAAATTCGGTTTCTTTTTCAAAATCTCCTTGCCCAACATTATGTTCAGTATTTTCAACAGTTCCATCCTATCCTTCTTTAATAGTATAATAAGTTCTATGTTTAACTCTATAATGTAATTTTGGATATGTTATTTCTTCATCAGTATCATCTATAACTGGGTATTCTAATAATACTCCATAATTATTTAAATTATAATAGTTAGATTTTTCAAGTAGAGATAATGCTTTTGAAGTTTCTCTATTAAACGAGAAGAATGAAGTATCAATATTTGCAGAATAACTTGGAACCCAACTATAGAATGTTACAAATTCATCAAGATATTCATTATAACACAAGTTCCAAACTTTTTCTTCTTCTTTATAAACATCATCATAAAATGTAAACATTATATCTTTTTTATTATTATTATAATGTGTCTTTACATTTTTTAATGCAATATATGGATGATTCTCTCTTTCTCCTAAAGTAATATTATCAACTAAGAATTTATTTACTTTAAAATCAGAAATAATTTCTAATTGTTGAGATTTAACTCTCCAAATCTTTTTAGCTATTGTATCAACACCATATACATATCCTGCTTCAGATTTAACTACAGATTCTCCCCATTGTGTACCAATTGTATCGGAAATAATGGTTAATTCTTCTGGAAGAACATTTTTAGTATTTATAAATACAGGTTCTCCATCTCCTTGACCTGCCAATATTCTCTCATTAATTACAGCAATTCCAATACCATGTTCGAAAATAACAAGTAAATATCCCTCAAATCCAACAAGTTTTGTAATAGAGCCATATTCTTGAGAATAATCTCTAAAATATGTAGATAATGAATATCTATAATTATTTTTATAAGAATCTTGTACAGATATAGCAGAATATTGTATTCTATTTGAGAAAGTATCTTTAATGTAATTTATATCATTTAAAGTAAAGTAACATTTAAATCCCAAAGTAGCTCTATACGCATCATTAAATACATAAGAATCAGGAATTTTGTTATTTCCTCTAAATAATAATTTATTTTTTGGATAAAAACTACGAGGCTATCCCATTAATGCAGCTTCTGCAACATTAGAAGCATCTTCAGAACGGAGAGCATAATTCATAGCACTTCTTACTTGGAATGTAATCCAACTTCCCATTTGAATAGCATTAACATCTGAACGAGATATTTTAGTCCATTCTGTAGGATCGTCCAATTTATAGTGATCTTTCCAAGTATTCGGATCTATTATTTCATCATTACTAGGAAGTGTTGGGTCATTAAAATTTCTATTTAAACGATATGTAAATGTGTTTAAATAACAATCTCCTCTAAAACATATTATTGATTTATCAGAATCTCCTTCTCCTTCTAACTATTCAAAATTGTATCTATTACTAATAGCATAAAAAGGTTCGAAAGAATCCATTCTGTTTTTAAATTCTTGTATTGGGTTCTGTTGGTCATACATTATATCATAAAGGGAATTAACTGTTAATTCAACATCGCTATATATAGCTAAGTATGGTGAATATTTCCCTCGAATAATATTAAAGTAATAATTCTCTTTTTTATCAGTTCCATTATTTTCATTATCCATAGAACTGTTGTCATATTCAACAAACCCAAATCTAAAAGCTTCTTCTGCTTCACCTATCTATAATTTATAAATAGAATCTTTTATAGCTACTGTTGGAACATCTTCTGTTACAGAACAAATAGATACTGTAGGATTTATCGTATTAGATGCATCTTCTGATAAGGTATTTCCATCAATATAAAACCTATCAGAACGATGAAAATCACTTGAATTTGAATCAGTAATTTGATTTAATTTAAAAGAACTTCCATTAAAGATTTGATTATAATAAGGCTAATTTAAAAGAAAATCTGGACAAATAGCGGCATATGCATGTTTACTAATTTTATTCTCAGTAGAGGTTTCGCCATTATAAGCATATAGTCTTTGATTATAATCATTGGTTAAAGTCTTTTTTCTGGTTATAAAAGATTCCGTTTGATATAAATCTCCTACCTTTAATACTGGAGCTTTTAAAACTTCATCCATAGGAAGCAAATAACACTAAGCTATAGTACTTGGAATACACTTTTGTCTAACAAAGAAAAGTCCTCTAATATGAAGTGTTTCTTTTAAAAACTTAATTACTTCGTTTGGGATATTAAACTAAATTCCTAATATTTTATTTGATGTATATTTTTTATTTAATTTTACTACTCCTTTCGAATTTATTGTATTTGATGGAATATCTTCGCCTAGATTAAAGAAATCAGAAAAGTTTTTTATCCAACCTTCATCATCAGATTTTATATACTTTCTAACTAATATAGCCTAATTATCACTTTCTTCATACATACATTCGTTATTGTATGTAATATTATTTTTCTCACTGTTTACTATATCATATCCTAATGTATTATACACATTAGATAATGTTCCATTCTCATAAATAAATACTACCCCAAACCTATAATATTCTTTATTAAAATATCCTACATTATTATACATATTAATAGATGTATAATATCCAGGATATACATAATCAGTTCCAGTAGGCTAGAATGTTTTCTCTATAACTTTTGGAATTATTCTTAAAGCACAATCCTATAATTCTCTATAATTATCAGCATTTTTTACAATATTACCGAAGAATAACATATTTTTACACTATGCCTAAGTAAGAAGATGATGTGGATTAAACCTTGAAATATTTAAAATATTTGCATCAATATCTTCAGCTTGCTCGTTTCCAGTAATCTATAAATAAACAGTGCCAGAATTTATAGGATATTTTTTATATATTTTCTTGGCTTCGTAAACTCTATTCTATTGATAATCTGCAAAATACCTTACATAGTAAATTTTAAGATATGTATAAGCATCATCAAGATTTTGGAGTTTTAGTTTAATGCCTTTATGAGAATTTTGATTCTTAATTCCTCCTACCATAGAATTTGGGTCGCCATCATTGCCTAAAAATACTGGAATTAATCCTGATTCAGCTATATAATCAGATTCATTATCATCTGCATCACAATAGGCAAAACAAAAATAGTACGAACCTACAGGTAATATTCCTGATATAAAATTGGTAAATTGAACAGTAGGATTTGATTTATACTAAAAGTATAAAGAAGTATCTTTTTCAAAAGTATCTGAACTATATATATTAGTATCATTTTCTCCAATTCTATCTACTATTTCATAAGTGCCTTTTTCTCTTACTGAGAATCTAGAATTAATTAATCTCGGAATATTTTTATCATCATTCAAAATAAGATTAACAGACCCATCATAAGAAGGCTAAACTTCTATATCTACAGGATGTTCTAAATCGAAATTTAGCTATTCTGTATCTAAATCTATTAAGGAACCTGCGCTAGCATATTTTTCTCCTTTATCTACTGTTTGAATATCTGAATTATATTTATTTCCATACTTATCCTCCCAGGTATTTCCATATAACTGATGTAAGACAAGGCCATTTTTTAAAACTTTGGCCTTGTCTGAAGCAATTACTGTTCCTATATCCGTTTCATATTTATATAAATCAACATTTGTTTGATAATTATGAAAAGGATTATATTCATATGCTAGATTTCCTTTAGTTTCTAATGTACTTAAAAATACTTGTATATTACTCATTGTACTCCTGCTATTTTAACTCCTGAAAAATTCAAAGCTGTTGCTTGATGATCATTATCACTATCTTTATCGTCTCTTATAGTGTCATATTTTAAATCTAAAATATCAGTTCTAACGTTTTTTCCTAATATAGCATTATAAGAACCCATTTTATAAGTATCAGATTTACATAACCTATTAGTTTTTTCTATATTGAATACTAATTCTCCATTATTATAAGTATAAATATTTGAAGAAATTAATGGCTGTCCATCTATATCAGTCATTTTTCCAGTAGTTAAATCAATATTTGTTAGTTCATTATAATTAAAATTCAAAAAATCATCATAAAACTATTCTATACATTTAATTTCAAAATTAATGGGTTCTTCTTGCTTAGATTTTGGAAAATATTCTTTAAAAGACACAATAAAATTTGAATTTTCATTTTCTCTATAGTTATACCTAGAACCAGAAGATTCATCAATGCTTCTTATATTAGGTGTTATAGTATAATTGACTGTACATCTATCCAAATATGCTAAATTATTTTTATCTGGAATATAAATATGTTCAGCAGCACAATTTGATTGATTTACAGCACAATATGAAAAGTTTTCTGCAAATAATTTACTCTTTAAGAATTGATTAAAATTATAAGGATAATGGGCATCTACTGGATAGTTATCATTTACTGAAACTGAAAATCCATTCAATCCAACTGTAATACCTAGTTCTTCTTTCTATGATATAGGACTGAATCTATCAAATGTAAGCCTTATTAAAGACCATGTATCATCATAATTTCTCCACCATACACGAGCAGCTCTTAAAGCAGATGTATAGCCAACTTTTCCAGATATATTTGCCACATTACTTCTATAATTAATATTTCTACTACTATTTCCTCCAGTAATAGACCTAAAGAACTAATAACTAAAGGCAAAGTTTTTCTAATTTAAGTAACTAAACCACTATTCTTTGAAATTATCCAATTCAAATGTTTTAAGTCCATCTAAAGTATCACTATCAAATTGAGTTCCATTTGTTACACTATTGCCATCCCTATCTCTAAGGCCATTAATAGCTTTTGAATCGCTACCACTACGTCCATGACAATAAATTCCCAAAGTAGCTTTATCAGCAATATCTTTGTTACTTAAATTATCTAATAAATTATGAATACTCATAAATCCATTTTTAATTTGCACATTAGATGGAGATACTGCCTTAGCTCTAAATATTTGATTTAAGGTAAATTGGTTTTTACCTTGTGTAATTATTTCACTTTCATCAATAGATGCTCCAGTTCCCTCTGTAATAATCTTATCCTTATATCCACTGAAACTCTAATTTAAAGATAGTGTAATATCTGTCGTTAAAAATTCTCGTATATCTTCTGGATAATTTTCAACATTAATAACTCTTAATCTAGGTTCTGATGTATAATCTAATTGATAAGTTTGAGAATATTTTAATTCAATTTCATCTGGAGCTGTGTATACAGGAGTAGTAGATTGTTCTGTATTATCTGTACTTGGAGATGTATATTCATTATATAATAAATGAAAATCTTTTTTTAGACTTGTCTATGCTTCGTAATCAAACGGCATAGCGTAAGCTACATAAATAGCTGGTCCCTCTCGTTCTAGTTTATAACGAACTCCTCCTTTAATATAACCTTTCCTTTTTATCTAATCATTAAATGGAATTTTATATCCGAGTTTAGAGTCAAAAGAAATAGGAGTATTTATTTGGCTATCATAAGTACTATGCTCCTCAACACAAATAATATATGGCTCATTCTCATTATTGAAATTAAATTTATAATCACTTTCCTCGGTAAAAAGTGCCTAAGTCGTTATTTTATAAGTTTGGCCGTCATATGGCTGACTTCCCTAAAGAAAATAATAATTACCATTCATATATAAATATAAATTCTGCCAACTTGTTGGCTGATTATCATAACCAGGATTAGTTGAAGAACTAGCCGAAGAAGCTCTTAACGGAGCATTTGTTCTAGGAATTGTCTATTCGTGTTTAGCAACTTCTACTATAAGCTGTAAATTATAATCATTATTTATATTTGTCACTCCAGATAATGAATTAAGAGTAGCTATTAAAATATTATCACTATTGACCCAATTACATAATATTTCTTCTGGAATACTAAACCAAGTATCAGTCTATATAGGAATATAATAATAAGAAGAATTATTATTAAATTGTATTCCTAAATTACCTGTAAAAGAACTATTAATAGAAGTATTATTATATTGTAATTTGACTTTTATTAAATCTCCTTTTTCTAAATAAAAATAATTATTTCGTGAGGAATTTATACTCTGGAAAGCTGAATTATAACTACAATCAAAAGTATAAATAATACTTTTATTATAAGTTAATGTCTATTTTGTAGATTTATATAAACTAAATTGAGAACCGGCCTGCATTGGAACAAATGTACAATTCTAGACAATATTTCCATCACTATCGAAATTAACATTATTAAAATCATGCGTTGTTGTAGAATCAATATACTTACTCTAATCTAAATATTTCCATACATCGATTATTTGATTTTTAACTAATGTGAGTCTAGGTGCTTGATATTCATCTGTAAATGTACTATCTCCAACAAACTAATATCGTCCTTTTACATTTCCAATGTAAATATAATCTTGATTAAATGTAATGTCTTTACTCAAACTTGAGGTTATATTGACTAATTCAGTAGAATCATTAGAGGTAACAGATTCTATATTTAAATACTCATTACTCGTAAACTATGTTAATATATTATTTTGTGTATTTAAATATAGATTTAAATTATCAAAGACATATCCTGCATAATAATCAATTATTACATCAATTTCAGTTTCGTCTCCTAATGTATTAAACATGTATGCAGGTAATGTAAATACGGGAGTCATTGTATGCCAAAATGTAACTTCATTAGTTTCTCCGGTTTCTTCATTTACATGTAAAGTGTCATTTATATTATATAAATTATACTAACCATATGTATAAGTCTATTGGTTATTATGATTTTTAATTGTAATATTTAGTACAGTATTTCCTAGTCCAGTACCATGAATAGCTAATCTAAAAGGAGCAAAGTTGGGAATAGTAAATGTTCCTGTTATCCTATATGAATTTTCAACTATACTGTCAGGTTGAACTAATTCTTCAGAACTTGTTTGTCCAGGTTCTTCCTCTTCTTCATCTTCCCAAACACTACCACTTTCTTTAGCATTACTACTATTACTATCTATGGTAAACCCAGAAAGTCCAGACTTAATTAGAGAACCACTAATTTTATAATCTCCCACTTTTTTAAGTTCTCCTTTAAAATTAGATTCATAATCATAATTTATTGTAAGTTTTTTAAGGATTACATCATATTTAGGATGGTCTTCATTTCCTAAATATATATCTCTAAAATCCTCAATAAAATCACTGTTACTTGGATTATAACATGAATTAAATAATGGAGTAGTTAAAAAATGTAGATTTTCAACAACTTCCTCTAATTCCGATTCACCCTAAGTTTGTTCATAAATATTTAATCTATAAACATGTCTAGGAATAAATTCTTTAGTTGAATCAAGGGAATCTTCCCAATCAAATTCAATTACAGATTTTCCATTAACTGCTGTATAAGGGCCTAATACTATTTCATCCCTATTTTTATAACCAGTAGTTATATCTTTAAATTTAAAGACTAATTCCTTAATTTCATCCTATTTTTTATAATAACTAGTATTATATACAAGTGTTGTTCTATTTGGATTATTAAAATATCTATATCCATTAAACTATATATTACCAGTTCCTAATAAATCGAGATTTATTGAAAATTCTTCTGATAAATTAGGATCAAAAATAACTTCATTAGCTGACTCTGTTAAATTGCATTCACATGAATCATCAGTATCAGGACTATTATAAAAATGGTTTGAGGCAATTACTCCGATGAAAAAGTTTCCAATATTAGACGAACTATCATTATGTGTATAAGTATATTCTTTCTTCAATATACAGTGATATAAGTTTTCTGTCTAATCATACGTATGAGATATTACTTCTGTAGATGGTTTAGAAGATATTTCATTTGAATTTTCATCTGAATTTTCATTTGAATTTTCATCTGCATTAATTACTTCCAATATACAAAAGTTATTAATATCTAAATTATTACGTATTCCATCATCCTAAAAATCAGTTAAATCTCCATGTTTCTAGATACCAGTTCCATCAGGACAATTATATGTAATATTTGCAGTAAATATTAAAGTATAATTACCTTCTTCTTTATAACCATCAATATTGTAGGTAAATTCTCTAATATGATTTAATGTCTATTTTAAATAAAGTGGCCCTACTAACTTATATGAATATGTATTAACATTGGATAATGCTAACCTATTTTTTAAATATTCTTGTGTGCTACTTTCGTTTCCCAATATTCCAGATATATTATTTTCATCAATTGGAATTATAAAATACCCATTATTAAAATCAAAATTATCGTTTCCAGTTTTAGGTAATTGTTCCCCATTTTTATTAAATCTAAATAAAGATTTTGTAATATCAACAAATTCATTCTAAGAATTAAGTATTCCTATTGATAGGGTATATAATTTATTTTTTGGAGTTTTTATAAGTTTACCTTGTATATTATTATAATTCGATACATTTTTAAAATACTCCTAGTCTTCTCCAGTATAATATATTGCAAACTTATCTCCAACATGTAATGAATTATCCTCAGTTAATGGATACAGAATACTATCATTTATTAAAAATTTTTTATTCTCACCCTAAGTATTATTATTAGAAATAATATTATTTAAACATATGCAATTACCTAAATTGTATTCTGCTCCTTTAATTCTCTCAGGAGATGGAAAACTTCCTACTTGACTTTTACCTGTAAGAGGATTATGACATGCTACATATATTACTCCGCCATATTCTTTAATTCCAACTGGCTCATATCCAGCTGGAAGATATGCATGGTCAACGCGAGCATTTCCCATATCATTCTGAAGAGTTATCTCATTTCCATTCTATGTAATAAAAGTTCCATTCAGACAATCAGTAAGAGATTCATTCCCTTGCATCATTGGATGACTGTCTAATTGAAGTCCTTTCTAAAAAGTATTGACTGCTTGTTCCATTATTGTTGTATGTATTTAAATTTATTCTAAGAAGTCATCATATCTTGTAGTGTAAGAGAATCTCTCTATATGATTAATTCTGCTTTATCTGTCTTAATTTCTGGATAATACTTATTCATCCAACTAGTTCTATCTTCAGCTAATCTAAATATGTATGGACGATCTGATTCTTTTATTTTTAATTCTTCTAATAATTTATATAAGAACACGTTTTTGAATACTTTATACTTTTTTCTTCTTTGTTTCAGATAATCCATATACTAATTTTCTGTTCTTGTAAAGTAATAATAACCATCCCACTCTGAGTTAGTTCTTTTAAACATATAAGCTATTCTTTTGGATAATTTATATCTATATATTTTAAAAACATCTAACGCTTTAGTGGGTATTCGCCCTATAAAAGTAAAAAATTTATTAGTTTGAATATGTAAATCATTACCTTTTGATATATACTAAAGTATCATTTTCCATCCATAAACTAAAATTCTTTTTACTTCAGATTCAGTTAATTCTGGAAATTTTTCATGAACCTATTTTACATAATCATTTATATCTGTCTATTTCATTAACAATAAACCATTCCTTTATTTGTATTCTCAATCAATTTATTTCTTAATTCTTTATGAAAATAAATTGGAAATTTTCTCCTATGAAGAAAATTATCTCTTTTTCCGTGAATATATAAATACATCTAATATCCTGTAAAAAGTGATTCAATAAAATCAACTTCTTTGAATTTTCCATTTTTACGAGCTTCATAAAAGTCCTAATCTCGAACGGCTTCCATATGAATTTCTCCACCAATATATCCTATAGAAGGTACTTTAAATGTTACATTGTTTTCAATTATATCAGTAAGAATTAATCTTAATCCTTCTATAAATACCCTCTTTATTAAAGCTAATCTTTCACGTTTTGTCCTCAATTTTTTTAAAGATGGAAATTTTTCATATGGAAACCGAACGAAAATATCTTTTAAATTACAAGCCCAACCAAGTGCATAATTCATTTTAATCCTTTATAAGATTTAGAATATATACCTCGATCCCACGAGTTCTTTATTTCAATAATCTAATTCATATCATTCTAATTCAAGTATGTTACACGAGCCTAATCACATTGTCTTAACCATTTAGCATTTAACATTTCTGCCATCTAAACAATAGCTTGATTATTAGTAATTAGTCCTTCTTTAAATTTTATAACATAAGCAATATATGTAGCTATTGCTGTAGCTTCTTTATCAGTTAATTTTGGAAGTCCTTCATCATCTGCAATAACTCCCTTATAAAGTACGTTAACTGTCCCATAATTATGTGTAAAGTACAATTTATCTTCGACTTGGTGATATTTTAGTATTTTTCCGGGAAGATAAAAAGGACCTTGATAATACTTTTCATATTCTATCTAATTTTCAGTAATTGAAGAATTTATGTCACCATTATAAGTATGATTGGTTACATGTTGCCAATCTTCATAACTTGCCGTTACTAATTCTACAACTCCACCAAGTTCTCCGTTTTTATTTGTAGCATTACACGGCAATGTAATTGACAAATCTTGTTCATTTATTTTTAAACGACATCTATGTAATCTAATATTTTTATTTCCGATTAAATTCCAAGCAATCAAACCTAATTCCTCTAAATCTTCATCGTCCATTTCAATACCATATAACATATCAAGCATTACTGCAACATAATGAAAATCATTCATGGCTAATAAGTCTAATCATTTGGTAAAAGAGGAGCTGCTGCCTAACGATAGTAATACAATTTCTGTTTAGTAAGCCGCTCTTTTATAACTGTATCTAAAAAATTGAAATTATTATCAGTCTAGCTTTCAATTTCTTCTTTCATATAATCTTCGCCACATTCACACTAAAATTCTTCTAATTGACGTGGGTCTTTAAATACGGCAGTAATTGATACTTGTTTAATCAATGGAGCATCAAATATATAACAGTCTATATATCCATTAGAATTAGGAGTTACATCAATATAAACCCATGGCTTTCTTTTTCCACGTTTACGATATTTCTAAAATGTCTAAAGTCTATTAATAGGTTTAGTATAGAATAAAAAAGGATGTTGTCTATCAGATGAACCTAAATAATATATAGATTTATTCAAACCATAATCATATAATAATTGTGGAATTTGAAAATGCGCTACAGGTTCTCCGCAAACGGAACCTCGGCATTTACATTTATCAAGAGTATCACAATCTACAGGAATACAATTTAATGAAACAAGTAAATCCTAAATCGGAAGTATTCCTTTCATCATATATTCTTTAATAATTAGAAGTCTCATTTGTACTATTTCCTCTTCTAATTGTTGTTTAGAAATAGATGAATTTTGATGATACCCTCTTAATCCGGACACTACATCATTATAAACTGCATCAGCTAATTTTTTTATGCTTGTATATACCATAATTTTATAAATAAAAAAGCTAGACTAGACCTTT